>Ga0335070_10006169_pt1 | contig 14105 bp, 8 predicted proteins | sample Lox_Sample_13_FD_206722 | JGI IMG/M metagenome (GOLD analysis project Ga0335070, IMG submission 206722) | Soil microbial communities from Loxahatchee National Wildlife Refuge, Florida, United States - Lox_Sample_1.3 | ecosystem: Environmental > Terrestrial > Soil > Wetlands | place: USA: Florida... | reverse complement strand
GCTGTTCTTGCGATCCTCGCGGTTAAGGGCTTGACGATTGCCAGAAGCTTAGTCCTTCACCGCCCGGTCTGTGATCTCAAGCCCCTTGTCGATAATCGCAAACGCCTCCCGTAGCTGCTGCTCGTTAATGCAGAGCGGCGGATTCGTATAAAACGAGTTCCAGCGGACGATCGTATACAGTCCCTGCTCGCGGAAGAATTTCCCAAGCGCGGCCATCTCGTCGGAAGTTCCGTTGAACGGAGCCATGGGCTGCATAGTCTTGCGGCTTCGCACCAACTCCATGATTCCGAACAATCCGATCGATCGCACCGCCCCAACCGACGGGTGCTTAGCCTGCAGCTCGGCTCCAAGCTCCTTCATGACGGCGCCCATCCGGCGGGCATTCTCAATCAGGTGATCTTCTTCATAGACCCGGATCGTAGCCAGCGCCGCCGCGCAGCCCATCGGATGCGAGTTGTAAGTCAGCCCTCCATAGAAAACCTTGTCCTGGAAGTGCTGCGCGATGTGATGCCGCATCCCCACCGCCCCGAGCGGCAGATAGCTCGACGTTAGTCCTTTGGCCATGCAGATCAGGTCGGGCACTACCTCCCACTGATCGATTGCAAACCACTCTCCCGTGCGCCCGAATCCGGCCATCACTTCGTCGGCAATCATCAACATTCCGTACTTGTCGCAAAGCTTGCGCACGCCCTGCATGTATCCGTCCGGCGGAATCAGGATGCCGTTCGTGCCAACCACAGTCTCGAGGATGAAGGCCGCAATCGTATGCGGCCCTTCCAACTGCATCGTCTCTTCAATCATCGCGAGCGAGGATTCGGCCGACTCCCACCCGCGCTCAATGCCGTGATAAGGGTCGAGCACGCGCACCACGCCTGGAATGCCAGGCTCTGCGGCCCAGCGCCGCGGATCGCCGGTCAGGGAGATGCTGCCGGCCGTGGCTCCGTGATACGAGCGGTACCGCGCCATGATTTTGTGACGGCCGGTGAAGAAGCGCGCAATCTTGATCGCATTCTCGTTCGCCTCAGCTCCGCCATTGGTAAAGAAGAAGGTATCGATGTCGCCGGGCGTGATCTCCGCCAGCTTTGCCCCGAGTCGCGCACGCGGTTCGGTCGCCATGAACGGATTCGCGTATGCCAGCGTCTGCGCCTGCTCACTGATGGCACGAATCACCCGCTCATCGCCGTGCCCGATGTTGACTGACATCAACTGACTATTGAAATCGATGAAGCGTTTCCCTTCCGGCGTCCAGAAATAGATACCCTTGGCCTTAGCGACGGGAATCGGATCGACCTTCGATTGCGCCGACCACTCAAACAATGTGTGCTTCTTTGTGAGGGCGACTATTTCCTGTCCGGTCATAATGGGATTTTCGATAGTGGTAGTCATGAATTCCTCAGATTGAGTAAATGTGTAATCGAGTAATTGTGTAATTAAAAGCACCTGCTTGCATTTTCAATTACACAATTACTCAATTTCACAATTACTCAATTCTCAGAACTTGCGGCTGTGCTCCCTTGCCCAGCGTTCAATCACGACTTTCTTGTCGGTATAGAACTCGATTGCGTCCCTGCCCTGCGCATGCAGGTCGCCAAAGAAACTGTTCTTCCATCCCGTGAACGGGAAATAGGCCATAGGCGCGGCTACTCCGATGTTAATGCCAATGTTCCCCGCCGGCGCTTCGTATCGGAATCGCCGCGCGGCCGATCCACTCGATGTGAACAGCGACGCCTGATTGCCGTACGCGCTGCGTTCTAAGAAGGCGATCGCTTCATCCATGTTGTCGGCGTGAACGAGGCTCAGCACCGGGCCGAAGATTTCTGTATCGGTTAGCTCGCTGGTCGCGGGCACGCCATCCAGAACCGTCGGTTTCACGAAATTTCCCGACTCGAGTTTTGGAATCTTCGCATTACGCCCATCGACCAGAACCTTCGCCCCATGCTTCTCGCCAAGCCCGATTAGCGACTCCACCCGCTCCTTGCTCTGCGGCGTGATCACCGGCCCCATCTGCACTCCGTCTTCTAGGCCATTGCCGACTTTCAGCTTCGAGGCAGCCTCCGCGATGGAATCGCGAAATGTCTTCTGCGCCTCAGCGACAGTCACCGCAACCGATACAGCCAGACAGCGCTGTCCAGCACAGCCAAATGCGCTGTCGCTGATGATCTGCGTAGCCATCGACATCTCCGCATCAGGCAGTACAATGACGTGATTCTTGGCTCCGCCCTGGCACTGGCAGCGCTTGCCCTGCTGCGCCGCGCGCGAATAGATGTACCGTGCAACCGGAGTCGATCCCACAAAGCTGATCGCCCGAACTTTCGGATGATCAATCAGTGCATCCACCGCCGCCTTGCCGCCATTGACCAGGTTCACCACGCCCTTTGGGACGCCCGTCTGCGCAATCAACTCGCAGGCGTACCGCATGGTGAGCGGCACCCGCTCCGACGGCTTCACGATCAACGTATTTCCCGTCGCTATCGCGTACGGCAGGAACCAGAACGGAATCATGCCTGGGAAGTTGAACGGAGTGATGGCCGCCACAACGCCGAGTGGCTGGCGGATCATCGTCTCATCAATTCCTCGCGCAACATCCTCCAGGTTGTAACCTTGCATCATCATCGGGATGCCGCAAGCCACCTCGACGTTCTCAATGGCCCGCCGCATCTCGGCTTTGGCTTCGGCGAAGGTCTTGCCGTTCTCCAAGGTGATGATCCGAGCTATATCGTCGATATGCTCTTCCAGCAGCATCTTCAGCTTAAACAACGGCTGAATGCGATCCTCAGGAGGAGTACGCCGCCATTCCGGAAAAGCAGCAGCCGCGGCCTCAACCGCAGCATTGACGTCGGACGCATCGGCAAGCGGAACGCTGGCGAGCACTTCGCCCGTCGCGGGATTCACTACATCGCGCCACTCCGATGTGTGCGCTTCCGTCCATTGTCCATTGATGTAATGCGTGAGTTTATTAGCGGGAGGTGCTGCAACACTCATGAAGGTGATGCCTTTCGCTGTCGCGAAGAGTAAGTGTTTAATGAACCAGAACTGCGTGTTCCAAATTCTGAAACGGGCGCCGACTCTTCCAAGTCCTCCTGGGAACTCGGACAATCTCACACCAGCTGCGCCACTGCGCTCTTTTGATCAGAGACCGAGGCGATGGCGGACTCCAGCACATCCAGCGCCTCATCCATCTGTTCTTTTGTGATCACCAGCGGCACAAGCACCCGAATTACATTCGAGTATGTCCCGGCTGTTATCGTGATCAGCCCATGTTCGTAACAATACTGGGTGATCTTCTTCGTCTGTTCAGTCGCCGGCACCTTGCTCTCCTGCGACTGTACCAGTTCAATGGCCTGCATGCCGCCCAAACCGCGCACATCTCCGATAATCGGCCACCGATCCTGCCACTCGCGAGCCCGCCGCTGGAAGTGATCCCCAAGCCGGTCGGCGCGGGCCAGAAGATCTTCGCGCTCAAACAAATCCAGCACGGCCATTGCAGCTGCGCAGGAGAGTGGGTTGCCTGCAAACGTTCCACCCAAACCGCCCACACCGGGAGCGTCCATCACATCAGCGTGCCCAGTCACTGCGGCCAGAGGCAACCCCCCGCCAAGGGACTTCGCGCTCACCAGAATATCCGGCTCAATCCCGTACCGCTGGCTTGCGAACAGCACGCCGGTACGCCCGAACCCCGACTGCACTTCGTCGGCAATGAAGAGAATTCCGTACTTGTGGCACAGATCAATCAACACCTGGAAATAATCCGGTGGAGGCACAACAAATCCACCTTCGCCCAGCACCGGCTCGGCAATCACCGCCGCGACTTCTTCATTCGCCACTACGCGCTTGAACGTGTCTTCCAGATGCCGCGCGCAATAAAGATCGCATGACGGATACTTCTTCGAATACGAGCACCGATAACAGTAAGCGTACGGAACCCGATACACCTCGCTGGGAAACGGCGCGAACCCCGCCTTGTACGGATGCGTTTTGCTGGTCAGCGCCAGTGTCATCATCGTGCGCCCGTGAAACGCATCTTCAAAGGCAATGATGGCCGGACGCTTCGTATACGCCCGCGCGATTTTCACTGCATTCTCTACGGCCTCTGCCCCGCTGTTCACAAAAATGGTCTTCTTCGCGAACTTCCCCGGCGTGACCTCATTCATCCGCTCGGCCAGGCGGACATACAGTTCGTAAGGCGTAACCTGCACGCACGTGTGCAGGAAGCGATCAAGCTGATCTCTCACGGCACCAACCACCTCATCCCGCCGATGTCCGACATTGATACAGCCGATTCCTCCCGCAAAATCGATGTAGCGGTTTCCATCAACGTCTTCAATGCAGGCGCCCTCCGCCTTAGCAACATAGATGGGTGTCCCTTGCGAAAGCCCTCGGGGCACAGCCTTCGCGCGGCGCTCAGCAAGAGCCTTGGATCTTGGACCGGGAATCGGTGTACGAAGTTGAATAGTAGACATCGGTTTCTCGTTCGGTTAGTCGTTGGTCGTTAGCATAGCCCTGCTCTTTCGCAGTCGCGGTTTGTCTCAGGACTCGGGACTCGCAACTCGCGACTCACTCAGTACCATCCAATCGGCGCCTCATTCAGATTGATGTGCACCTGCTTGGTCTCCAGATACTCTTCAATGCCCCATGGCCCCAGTTCACGCCCGAAGCCGGATTGCTTGAATCCTCCCCACGGAGCTTCCACGTAGGTCGGCTGCATATGATTGACCCAGACAATCCCCGCGCGCAGAGACTTGACCGCACGCATTGCCTTGAAGATGTCGCGAGTCCAGACGGCAGCCGCAAGTCCGTACGGAGAGTCGTTAGCGATCTTCATCGCATCTTTTTCGTCATCAAACGGAATCACTGCCGCGACCGGCCCGAAAATCTCTTCACGCGCGATCCGCGCGCTGTTATTCACGTCATAGAAAATCGTGGGCTGCACATAGTAGCCCTTGGCGAACTTTTCTGGACGCCCGCCGCCGGACGCAAGCTTAGCTTCCTTCTTGCCCAGCGCAAGATATTCATTGACCCGGTCGTACTGTTCTTTGCTGACCAGCGGCCCCATCTTCGTCTCGCGATCAAGCGGAGGGCCCAGCTTGATCTTCTTGGCCTTTTCGGTCATCGCATCGACGAAGTTCTTGTAGATGGACTTCTGCACCAGAATGCGGCTACCGGCCGAACAGACTTCGCCCTGATTGATGAACACCCCAAAAAGCGCTCCGTCGATTGCGGCCTCGAAATCGGCGTCAGCAAAGAAAATGTTGGGCGACTTCCCCCCCAGCTCCAGCGTGACGCGCTTCACCGTATCGGCGGCCTGCTTGACGATGATCTTCCCAACCGCAGCGCTGCCCGTGAACGCGATTTTGTTCACATCCGGATGCTGCACGAGCGGAGCACCGCAGCTTTCTCCGAATCCGGTTACGATGTTCACCACGCCCGGAGGCAATCCGCACTCCTCAAAATACTTCGCGAACTCCAGCGCTGTGAGAGGTGTTTGTTCGGCGGGCTTAAGCACGCACGTGCATCCCGCAGCCAGAGCTGGAGCCAGTTTCCAGGCCGCCATCAGCAGCGGGTAGTTCCAGGGAATGATCTGTCCGGCAACGCCAACCGGCTCCTTCAGCGACAGCGACAGCGCATTATCCGGAACCGGATTCACATGCCCGGTGATCTTGGTCGCCAGCCCGCCATAGTATTCAAAGCAGGTCGCGACATCGTTGATGTCGTATTCCGCCTCGACAATGGGCTTGCCAGTATTGCGGCACTCGAGTTCCGCGAGCGCCGGCAGATTCTGCCGAATTTTTTCGGCCAGCCGGAACAGCACCCGCCCGCGTTCCTGCGCGGTAGTTGTCGACCAGGGCCCTTCTTCAAAGGCGGCTTTCGCCGCACCAACCGCGCGGTTCACGTCTTCAGCGCTAGCATCTGGAACCTGCGCAATCGCTTCCTCAGTCGAGGGGTCACATACAGGGAAGGTCTTGCCGGAATGGCTGGCGACCCACTCCCCATTGACGAACATCTGGTATGTCTTAACTTCCGCCTGCACTCCGCTGGGCATCATGGCCTCCAATCTCGTACCGCCGGCGTCCTCGCCGGCTGTCGCGAGGGCGTCTCGCCCTCGCACCCGATATCCACCTACCGCTGCACTTCGCTCACGGGCAATGACACGTTGAGTCCCACCCGTTTCACCGCCTTCCGGCGGCCGTACACGAAGAAGAAAAATGCGGCTAAGCCGATGAAGAATACCGTCCCGCCCACCATCCACAGTTCGTACTGCCACAGAGACGTAATCTGCTGCGCAGGGAAAAATACCAGGGAGATCCCGAGAATCGTCGTCAGCAGCCCGCTCGCTCCCGCGACAAACAGCGCACCCCGGCCGTACTGGCCTACTGGCTTTTCTTCAGTCACCGCGAATTTCACCAGCGCGCCGAACATATAGAGGAAAGGAACTAATTGCAGAACCACGGCCAGCGATAGCAGCTTCTGAAACGTCTCCTGCACCCCAGCCCCAGCGAAATTGAGTATCACCAGAACGGCCGATACACAACCTTGCAGAATCAACGCCGCATAAGGCGTCGCATACCGCGGATGCACCTTCCCCAGCCAGCTTGGCATATACGAATCAAGCCCGGCCACAAACGGTATCCGCGCCGACCCGCCCATCCACGCCGAACCAATTCCGGCAATCGACAGGCTCAGCAGAACCGCAAATGGAATCGAGATCCATCCCACGCCCGCGCGCCCTGCCATATGAGTCACCGCCTGCACGATCCCCTGCAGCACGTTCACGTTCTTTCCGACGGCAACCAGCAACGTCAGCGTCGCGCCTATATAAAGAGCGCCCGACAGCACTCCACCCAACGCGACCGCTCCGGGCAAAGTCCGCCGCGGATCCTGAATCTCATCCCCCATCACCGACGCAAGTTCCAGTCCCACTAACCCGAAGCAGATGACTCCAAATGAATTCAGCACGAACTTCGGATTCGCCGGGATCGCAAAATCAGCGCGGCTGATCGTACTTCCAAAGCGTCCCCAGATCACCACGCCCAACCCGATCAGCACGGCCGCCGCCACGAACGTGCCGATCGCCCCCAGATTGTTGATCCACTTCCCCACGCCAAGCCCAAGAATGTTGAACAACGTAAGCAGCGCAAGCAGCGTAAGCGCCGCAACCGAAGCGAATATCTTGTTATCCGCCAATCCCTGATGCCCGGGACCCAGAACATATACCGACACGCCGACGAAGTAGAGCATCACCGTCGGCACGTAGAGCATGTTGTTGGTCCAATAACACCAGCCGGAAAGAAAGCCGTGGAAGTCGCCGAAGACTTCTTTGGCCCAAAGATAAACGCCGCCTTCGCCCGGATATCGATGCGCGAGTTCAATCACAGCGATCCCCTGCGGCCAGAAGAAAAGCAGCAGCGAAACAATCCAAAGCCAAACCGTAACCCCACCGTTCGCCGCAATCGACGGCACAACGTTCAGGTTGAACACCGCAACAACAAACAGCAACACGAGATCGCGACGCCCAAGCGCGCGGATCAGGTGTGGCTGTCCGGATTGTGTTGAGTTTGACAAGGCGCTACATCGAGAGGCGTCAGCCTCCAACTGAAAGCTGAAGGCTGACGGCCGATAGCTCTCTTAATGTGCTACTTCCGCCGGCACTCTCTCGCTTCGCTCCTGTTGCGCTTTGGCAAGCGAGGCCGCAATGTCATCGAACGCCGCGATGTGTTTATCGATGTCCGCCTCGGTGTGCTGCACCGAGATGGTCCACTGCTCATCCCACCAATAGGGCTGAGCCATCACGCCGCGATTGACCATGCCGAACCAGTAGTGCCGCCACAGATCCACATCGATCACGGTCCAGTCGCGATAGTTGACGATCTCCTTCGGATACAGCATCAGCGCGCCATTTGCCCCCGCCTGCGCGATGTAAGCCTGCAATCCAACTTTCGCAATGATCTTGCGATATCCCTCAGCCAGTTTCTTGCTCAGCTTCTCGACATTCGTATAGTTCTCACGCGTGAGCACCTCGCGGAACGTCGCCAGCCCCGCCGCCATCGAAACCGGATTGGTGTTGTAAGTTCCGCCGTGGAAGACCTTATGCTGCGAGATCAGATCCATCACGGACTTGTGTGTGCCGAAGGCCGCCAGCGGCAACCCTCCGCCGATCGACTTGGCCAGGCAAATCATGTCCGGAGTCACGCCGAAATACTCACTGGCGCCGCCCCAGCACAATTTCGCGCCGGTCTTCACTTCGTCAAAGATCAGCAGCGCGCCGTTCCTGTCGCAAATCTCGCGCAGGCCTTTGAGGAAGCCGGGCTTCGGCATGCACAGGCCGACGTTCATTAGGATCGGCTCCAAAATGATTGCCGCGATCTGCCCGGGATTCTCCTTGAAACGCCGCTCCACCGTCTCGAGATTGTTGAAGGTAGCAATCTTTACGTTCTCCAACGCTGCCTTCGGAACGCCCAAACCACCCGAGACTGAAGCAGGCGCATTGATGTCGCCATACTCCGGGGCATGCGGCTTCACGCTGACCAGCGCACTATCATGCAACCCGTGATATGCGCCTTCGAACTTGACAATCTTGTCGCGTCCCGTCGCCGCGCGCGCCAGGCGGATCGCGTGCATGGTCGCTTCCGTGCCGCTGTTGCCGAACCGGCACATCTCGACCGGGAAGCGGTTGCAGATTTCTTCCGCCAACTCCCACTCCATGTCGTGCGGCATGCCGTACATGGTTCCCGTCGAAAGCCGCTTCTCCACCGCATTCATCACCGCCGGATGACAGTGCCCGGCCATGAGTGCACCAAACGTCAGGTTGTGATCAATGTATTCATTCCCGTCGAGATCGCGGAACTTGCTGCCGCTGGCGTCCTTCACGAAAATCGGCCACGGATCATACGCGCGATAATTGCTGGCCACTCCCAGCGGAATGCGCTTGAGGTTCTTCTTGTGCGCCTCGGCCGACTTCGGCGTGCGCCGTTCGAATGTTGAAAGCTCTTTCTGCAGATCGGGATACATCGTAGTCTCCGAAATAACTCAGGCCGGCTTTCTGCGCGGCCATTAGATTAGTGGGCGGCCCAAAGCCGCGCCAGGTTCGAACGTTATTTTAGAAGTAGAACTTCAAAGCAAACTGCACCAGACGCGGATCGCGCGCCTGCAGCACCTGACCGAAGGTCGAGTTCGAGAAATTCCCGTCCGGATTCACAAACTGCGTCTTGTTGAACAGGTTGAAGATGTCAGCGCGGAATTGCAGATACTTCGCCTCGGTGATCGCAATCCGCTTCGACACGGTAATGTCCCACTGATTTTCGCCAGGCCCGCAGCAGATCGACCGAGGCGTGGTGGCAAAGTTTCCCAGCGCGGGATCGGTAAACTTGCTCTGGTCCGCATTGAAGAAGTAATGTCCACTGACCGGACCATAGTTGAATGTGTTAAAGGTCTGAATCTGTTTCGGATCTGTCTTCTGGAACGAGCCGTTAAGTTGTGGCGAGGCCGCACCCAGGAAGAACAAGCTGCTGATGAGCTCGTTATCGTCCTGCGTCTGCAGCCGAATCGGAAACCCGCTCTGGAACTGGACGATTCCCGACAGTTGCCAGTCATCCATAAGCTTTCCCTTGAAGCCGCTGTGTTTGCCCGTCGGAAGGTCCCACACATAGTTGATCACGAACCGCTGTTTCGAGTTGAACAATGACAGCGCACGGCTCGCCTTGTAGTTGAAGGGATTGACCGTCTCTTCGAAACTCGATGCCCAATCCAGAGACTTGCTGAAGGTATACGCCGCCTGGAACTGCAGCCCATGCGAGAAGCGCTTCTCCAGACTTGCCTGGAACGCATTGTAGGCGGACGCCGCAATCGTATCCTCAGCGAAGATGTTGCTGAAGATCGAAATTCCATCCACCGGACAGCCAGAACCGACTACGCCCCCGCCAGCAGGCGCTCCGCCACTTAGCGGATTGCAATTCGGGGAAGAATAAGGCCGCAGTCCCGGGAGGAAGATGCCGTTCGGCGCCACCGAGCCGATCGAGGTTCCGGCTGGGATGACCGTCGGATTGCCACCGCCGTTGCCGCTATACGGCAGAACAAGACCGCCAGCCGGAGCAACCGCAGTCGGACTGATCAGGAAGGAATTGTCCTCCGCGAATTGTCCGCAGGTTGTCTGAATGCCGAATCCATCCGTTACCCACGTGGGATCCGTGTTTGCCAAAGCGATGATCCCCAGGCAGCTTTGCGGATTCGCGGCGTTGATGTCGTGCGACGCCAAAAGACGGTGCCCCTGCGATCCCACGTAACCCAACTGCAAGACCAGGTCTCGCTTCAATTCGCGCTGAACTGTCAGGTTGTACTGTGCTGAATACTGCGTCCGCATCTTCGGCTGGAAATCGCCGTACAACAGCATCGGGCGGAAGCTCGCCCAGTCCGTCGGCGTTTGCGGCTTCGGACTCAGAATTCCCTGGAAGGGATTGGGGTTCACTCCGCCGTTCTGCCCGACGTACGGAGTATTGAACCAGGTTGACGGCAGGTAGGTGCTTCCCCCGAACGGCGGCTCTGCGCCGAACTGCTCGAGAACCAACTGCTCCATTGGGTTGTAGAACATCCCCCAACCCGCGCGGATGCTCGTCTTGCCTTTGTCAGGGCTGTAAGCAATTCCGATTCGAGGCGCGAAGGCCTTGTAATAGGTCTGCGTCATTCCCGCGGGAATGCCCTTGTCCCCGGGCACCACAAGCCCTGTCGGCAGCACTCCCGCATCGGCACAGCTACTCGCCCCGAAACTCGCCTGCTCGTCTGCAGTAAGGGTGCACGGATACACAGTAGTGTTCTGCCCCGGACGATATGTCTGCACGTGGTGCAGTACGTCGGTAAGCGGGGTGTCAAGTTCCCACCGCAGACCGTAATTCAACGTCAGCGACGGATTGATCTTCCAGCTGTCCTGCGCAAACAGATAAACGCCCGTGGTCCGCACATTTTCCCGCTGTCCCGAACCCTGCGTATAGCTGTCCGCCAAACCCAGTAGGTAACTCGGATAGTTGTCCGACGACAGGATGTCATTCGCGGTGGAACCGTCAAACGTGAATTGCCCGCTGACGTTGTAGTACAGAGTTTGATCAAACCGCGCCCGGCGCACATCCACGCCGAACTTGGCGGTGTGGTTCCCTTTCACCCAAGTCAGGTTATCCGACCACATAAACGAGTTGCCAACTTGGGGCAGTTCGCCTTCCCATCCGTTGCCGATGGCGAACCCGCCACTCACGCTCACGAACGGAACTCCCGTTCGGTTGGCCGGCAGTCCCGTTGTGATCCCGTACTGCGGATTCGTTCCCAACTGACTTGTAATTGCCGTCGAGTCAGACGTTCCGTTGAAGCAGACCGCTTGGGCGGCCGACGACGAACACGAGTCCTGGACCAACCCGGTAGCCTGCGGATGCTGGAAGGTTTGCTGCCCTTCGCGCATATAGGTAAACCGCGTCTCATTCACAAGCGAGTTGCTGATCGTCCATGTATGGCTCGGGTTGTACTGCTGATAACGCGATCCCACCTTCGCACCGAATCCCGGGATATTCGCCCCCGAAGCCTGGAAGTTGTAGAACGGCGAAAAATTCTTCTCGTCTGTGTAGTAGTAGTAGAAGCTGAAATTCTGCCGTGAGTTGATGTGGTGATCGATCCGCACCGTGAACTGATCGGCGTTCTGAGCTCCTGTTGGCACAGCCTGATACGTTCCGTCAGGCCGGTTCGCTCCCGGCACGAACCGCAGCAAATCCATCGCTACGGGGTCCATGCAACTGGTCGGAATCTGGCTGGTCGGGAAAACGTTACTCCAGGGCAGCGGATTCGTCGTACTGTAACTACCCGCCGTATATTGGCCGAAGATTCCTCCGGCCGGCAGGCCTAGCGCCGTGTCGCAATTCGGACGGCCATCAAGCGTTTGTGCGACGAACGCGTCTGAGATTCCTCCACCAAAACCGCCGGACTGAGTGAAATCGCCAGTTCTTTCCGCCGCAGTCGGCACCGCCACTATGTCCCCGGACTGCCCCTGGCGAATCCTCCGTCCCTCATAGGAAGTAAAGAAGAACGTCCGATCCTTCTTTATCGGGCCACCAAAGGTCCCGCCGAACTGGTTCTGATTGAACTGCGGCTTGATCGTATTGAAGTAGCCCTGCGCGTTCAGAACCTTATTGCGGAAGTACTCATAAAGATTCCCGTGCCACTGGTTCGTGCCAGACTTCGTAACCACGTTCACGACAGCGCCCGAGTTCCGCCCGTATTCCGCATCGAACGTATTACTGATGACACGGAACTCTTCGATCGCGTCCGGAGTTGGCTGGACCGTGGGAAGGTTCACAAAGGTATCATTGGCATCCCCACCGTTGACGCTGAAATTGTTCGCCCGGCTGCGACCCCCATTTACCGAGACCGCGCCTGCGCTATCGCTGCCATAAAACGTGCCGCCGCTCGACCCCAGCTGGGACTGTACCCCCGGCTGTAGCTGCAGGAACTGATATGTATCCCGCGCGTTCAGAGGCAGCTCATTAACGGACCGATTGTTCACCACCGCACCAAGCTGCGTGCTGCTCGTCTCAACTAGCGGCGCTTCCGACGTAACGTCCACCACTTCCTGCGCCCCGCCCAGCTGCATCGTGATGTTGAGTGTGATGACCTGGTTCACGTCGAGCGTAATTCCGTGCCGCAGCGCCTTCTTGAATCCACTCAGATCGAACGCCAGCGAATACGTTCCCACCGGCAGATCCGGGAAGACATAGTCGCCGCTGTCATTGCTGACCGCATCGTGCGTGACCCCGGTGGCGTCGTTAGTCGCGACCACCTTCGCCCCCGACAGCACAGCTCCCGATGGATCGCTCACGCGCCCAAGAATTCTTCCACCTGTACCTTGGGCGTGAACCTGAACCGCCCACGACACTACGAACGCAGCGCATAACGCAAACAGGCACAACTGTGACCAGCGGGATCGCAGCAACGACATTGGGCCTCCAATTATTCCGGGAGAGTTCGTTACTTCAGAAATTGACGGCTTTTAGAATTCAAGAAAATGACGGCTTGCTTCCGCACAGAACCTTGCTATAATCCCGCAAGGTTAGAGAAGTGGGGCAGGCGCTGTCAAGAAGAAAAAAGCGTTTCACCTCATCGTAATCCCAATTCTTAATTCAATAAGGCCAAACGCAGGAATACCGCATGGCGGAACCTTACTTGAAAATTGGAGATGTTGCCCGGCAGGTCGGCATGTCGCCCTCGGTCATCCGTTCATGGGAAAGTCTTGGACTCGCACGGCCCCGGCGCACTCAAAGTAAGTACAGGCTCTACACCGCCGACGATGTAAAGCTACTCAAGCGCGCGCGCTTCCTCCGCAAAGTGCAGGGACTGAACGCTGCCGCCATCGTGCAACTGCTCAAGCGAGAGGGCAAGGTTCGCCCAGCCGCCGATGGCAATGCCAGCGCAATCGGTGCCCATCTCCGCCAACTGCGCGCCCACAAGAAGCTATCACTCTCCCAGGTCGCGAATGCCATTGGAATCTCGGTCGGGTTCCTCAGCGCACTTGAACGCTCGCAGATGAGCGGCTCAGTTGGCACTCTGCGCAAGCTCGCCCGCTTTTACAAAACCAACATCCTCGACTTTTTCGATGCCTCAGGACCCAGCAGCCGCCAGGTCCGCCCCAGCCAACGCAAGGTTCTCGAAGCAGGTAACGGTGTGCGCATGGAACTACTGGCCTGGGGCAACACAGTGATGGAGCCTCACCTGTTTCGCATCGCGCCGGAAGCCGGCAGCGGCGAGTCTTATTCCCACGAAGGTGAGGAGTTCATTTACGTCCTGCGCGGCGATCTCGAAATCTCTGTCGACGGCCAGCAGTACCGCCTTAAATCAGGCGACAGCTTCTATTTTGAAAGCGCCACGCCGCATCGCTGGAGAAATCCAGGGCGCAAAGAAACAACGCTGTTATGGGTCAATACGCCGCCTACATTTTAGAATCACGGGCAATCCACGATTCGGAGGAAACATGTCCTGGCAACGCACTGCACGTCTGTTGCCCGTGTTGGCTGTCGTTCTGCTGATCCCAGCGTGCAGCAAGAAGACGCCCACGCTGAACCTTCTGGTCTGGGAAGGGTACG
>Ga0335070_10006168_pt1 | contig 14106 bp, 16 predicted proteins | sample Lox_Sample_13_FD_206722 | JGI IMG/M metagenome (GOLD analysis project Ga0335070, IMG submission 206722) | Soil microbial communities from Loxahatchee National Wildlife Refuge, Florida, United States - Lox_Sample_1.3 | ecosystem: Environmental > Terrestrial > Soil > Wetlands | place: USA... | reverse complement strand
TCCGTTCGCCGCCATATTGGCGTGGAAGGTGCCGAACGAGCCGCCTTCCAGCGATGCCTCCAGGTCGAGCGGCGTGTCGCCGCCGCGCCTGCTGATGATGTCGATTACGCCGCCGATGGCGTCGCTGCCGTAGAGCGTCGATTGCGGCCCGCGCAGCACTTCGACGCGCGCAATGTTGTTCGTCAGCAGGTCGCCGAGCGCCGCGGCGGCGCTGTCGTCCGTCGTGCTCGGGTCGTTCACCCGGACGCCGTCGATCAGGACGACGGTCTGTCCGGCCTCCGCGCCGCGCAGACTGATGCTGGCCGGCTGACCGATGCCGCCATTGCGGTTGACCGTCAGCGATGGCACCTGCCGCAAAATGTCGACCAGCGCGACGGTCTGCTGGTTCTTGAGGTCGTCCGCCGAAATCACGCTGATCGAAGCGCCGGTTTTTTCAGCCGGCTGCTCGGTGCGCGTCGCGGTAACGACGACCGTCTCGACCGTTTCGGCCGAGGCGGCAGTGGACAGCAGCAGCGCCGACAGCGCGGCCGCTGGTAGAATTGCTTGATGCATGACCTTCTCCTGGTTGGTTCCAGAAGCCGGCACGCGGCACCGCCGATACAGATTGAGAAAACGCTTCCTGTGCATCCGGGCCCCGCGGCAACGACTTCGACATGTCGTCGCGACGGTTTCCCCCGCAGCTCCCGTCACACCCCGGACGAAAGCAGGACGACGGCGCGAGGCAGGTCTCCTGGCTTGCGGATCGTCGCTTCCCATCCGCCTTCCCAAGGCGTGCGCCTCAGTGGCATGTGGATGGTTCGCTCTCCGCTCACAGTTGCGGGGGCAGCCGCGGTGTCGCACCGCGTTCCCTAAACCAAGCGCGTGGAAACGAACCTAGGTCGGATTGCTGCGTCGCGTCAAATGCGCGGCGGCGGCACCTCGTAAATCCAAACTTTGTGAGTATGCTGCGCGCCGCATGAGAACGAATTCACGCCTTTCCTCCGCCATTCTGCTTTTACTCGCTGCATTTGTGAGCCCCGCGGTCGCCGATCCGCCCCACTTCGCGTCCGTTCGGCGCGATCAGGCGTTTCTGCGTGAAGGGCCTTCCTACGACCACCGCGTCCTGTGGGTCTACCAGCGCAAGGACTATCCGTTGCGCGTGATTGAGAGCTACGACGCCTGGCGCCGGGTGAAGGATGTCGACGGCACCGTCGGCTGGATGCATCACACGCAATTGTCCGACACGCGCACCGTGCTTTTCGTCGGAGCCGCCAAATCCATCATGCGCGCGGGTGCCGCACCGTCTTCGAAAATCGTCGCCTTCGCCATGCCCGGCGTTGTGGCCAGGCTGAAGGCATGCAAGCCTGACGTCTGCGAGGTCGAAACCTCGGGCGTCGACGGCTGGGTCGACCGAAAAACAATCTGGGGAGTCGACGCGGGTGAAGTCTTCCAATGATCGGGATTCCGGTCTCGCGCGCAGCGTAACGATCGAGGCGGATGCCGCGACGGCAGCGGAGTCGGCCGATCCGTCCGCCTCGGCCGGCGTCGCCGCCAGCGGTCTTGCCGTGTGGCTCCATCGTCCGGACGGCATGTCCGCGACCGGCGGTCCGATCGCCAGCAGGCTCGGCCAGGTTTCGTGGGCGATGTTCGAGTGCGCGCGCATTCCCTATGTGCTCCTTGTCACGATCTATCTGTTCGCGCCCTACTTCACGAAGGTCGTCGTCGGCGATCCGGTGCGCGGGCAGATCATCTGGTCCGCCATTTCGTCCTGGGGCGGCATCGCCACAGCATTCGCGGCGCCGTTTCTCGGCGCCATCGCCGATATCGGCGGCAAGCGGAAGCCCTGGATATTCGCCTATACGGTGATCATGGTGGTTTCGATGATCGCGATGTGGAACGCCGTGCCGCATTCATCGACGGCCCAGATCGCGTTTCTCGCCATCTGCATCATCGCGGCGAATTTCTCCTATGAATTCTCGTCGGTCTTCCACAACGCCATGCTGCCGACGATCGCGCCGCACGAAAGGGTCGGTCCGCTTTCCGGTCTGGGCCTTTCGCTCGGCAATCTCGCAGGCATCGTCCTTCTGGGCTTCATGATGGTGGCGTTCTCCGCGCCGGGCCATCTCAATCTGCCCTTCATTCCAGCCCATCCGCTCTTCGGCGTCAGCCAGCAGGCGCACGATCCGGAACGTCTGACGGGCCCCATCTCGGGATGCTGGCTCCTGGTGTTCAGCCTGCCGCTCTTTCTGTTCACGCCCGACAAGCCGAGCTCGGGCATCCCCGTGCTCGAACAGATGCGCCGCGGCGTCGGTGCCGTGTGGCGCACGGTCAAGAGCCTGCGCCATTACCGGAACGTCGGCATGTACCTGGTGGCACGCATTTTTTTCAACGACGGCATGGGCGCAGTTCTCCTGTTCGGCGGAATCTACGCTGCCGGCACCTTCGACTGGGGGCCGCTGACCATGATGGTCTACGGTATCGAGCTCAGCATTTTCGCCGTGTTGGGCGGCTTCGTCGGCGGCTGGCTCGACAACAATCTCGGATCCAAGCGCGCCATTTTCGTGAGCGTCGGCGGCACGCTGCTGTTCTTCGCGTTCAGTCTCACCATGGCGCCCGACCGCATCTTGTGGTTCATCCGCTACGACACCTCGCTTCCTCCTATCAACAGCCTGCCGTTCTTCAACACCTGGCCGCAGGTGATCTATCTGCTCATTGTCAATGGCGTCGCCGTGCTGATCACGGCCGGTTATGCCAATGCGCGCACGATGATGGCGCGGCTCGCACCGCCGGAGAAAATGACCGAGTTCTTCGGCCTGATGTCTCTGTCGGGCACCGCGGCAACGCCGTTCGCCAACCTCTCGGTCACGATCATGACGAGCTGGACGCTCAGTCAGCGCGGCGGACTGCTCGCCATCATGGGCTTTCTCGCGGTCGGCCTCGTTCTCATGTCCTTCGTCAAAGAGGAACGCACCGCGGCGCTGTAAGCTCGACGCGGCGTCTCGGACGCAATTGTTGGGATATAGCCGAATTGGTGATTTGACCGACTCGGTTCAAGAGCACGCTGGAGTCTTACGAAAGAAATTTCAGAAAAATTCCGGCCGCGCCACTTATCCAACATGCGAACGATCGCACAGACGGGGCAAAGCCGCGACGCGCCTCGATTTTTTTCGCGAGTGGGTCGCAATCTGGTGGATAAGACGCCGTAGATTACCGCGTCTTTTTTGATCTACGTCACCAATTGCTGTCGCGTCGTGTGTCTTACTGTAAATATGAACGACGCACAGAAATGTCTTCAGGTCGCGCAGGTCTTGCGTGACGGTGCAAAGCGTCCCGGGCCGCTGTCCAAGCGGGCGCGCATGATCATTCTTGCGGAGCGGCTGGAAGGCGTGTCGGGCGACGACCGGCAGAGTGGGGAAAACCTCGCCGAACTGGCGTTGAGCGCATATGGCCGCCGGCTCAGTGCCGGAAGTGGCGCATCCCCGTAAAGACCATGGCCAGGCCGGCTTCGTCCGCCGCCGCGATCACGTCCTTGTCGCCGATGGAACCGCCCGGCTGAATGACGGCCGTGGCGCCGGCTTCGGCGACCGCGAGCAACCCATCCGGGAAAGGAAAGAAGGCCTCGGACGCCGCGGACGAACCCACCGTCCTGGGTTCGGCCCAGCCTGCCGCCTTGGCGGCGTCGCGTGCCTTGATGGCGGCGATGCGCGCGGAATCGACCCGGCTCATCTGGCCGGCGCCGACGGCGGCCGTGGCGCCGTCCTTCACATAGACGATGGCGTTGGACTTCACGTGCTTGCCGATGGTGAAGGCGAGCAGCATGTCGGTGATTTCCTGCTCGGTCGGCTGGCGCCTGGTGACGATCTTGAGCATGTCGCGCGTCACCTTGCCGTTGTCGCGCGTCTGCACGAGGAAGCCGCCGGAGACGGAGCGGAACGTGAGGCCCGACGAATCCGGGTCGGGAAGGCCGCCTGCCACCAGCAGCCGGAGATTGCGTCTGGCCGCCAGGATCCGGCGCGCATCGGCGTCGGCGTCGGGCGCGATGATCACTTCCGTGAAGATCTTGGCGATTTCTTCGGCCGTCTCGCCGTCGAGCGTGCGGTTGAAGGCGAGCACGCCGCCGAAGGCGCTGACCGGATCGCAGGCGAGGGCCTTCTTGTATGCCTCGGCCAGGCTCGCGCCCATCGCCACGCCGCAGGGGTTGGCGTGTTTGATGATGGCGCAGGCGGCCGACGCTGCAGGCGCGAACTCCGCGACCAGCTCGTAGGCGGCGTCCGTGTCGTTGATGTTGTTGTACGAAAGCTCGCGGCCCTGGAGCTGCTGCGCCGTGGCGACGCCGGGACGCTTGTCGCCCGTGACGTAGAACGCGGCTTCCTGGTGCGGGTTTTCGCCATAGCGAAGCGGCTGGCGCAGCGCGCCGGCGAAAGCACGGCGCCGCGGCGGTGCCTTGTCGCCGCCCTTGGCGAGTTCGTCCGCGAACCAGTTCGAGACGGCGCTGTCATACGCCGCCGTCCGCGCGAAGGCCGTCTGGGCGAGCTTGCGCCGCAGCGCCGCCGAGGTCGCGCCGTTGTTGGCGTCCAGCTCGGCCAGCACGGCGGCGTAGTCCTGGGTGTCGACGACGACCGTGACCCATTCATGGTTCTTGGCCGCCGAGCGCGTCATCGCCGGTCCACCGATGTCGATCTGCTCGATGGTCTCCTCGAAGCTCGCGCCTTTCTCGACGGTCGCCTCGAACGGATAGAGATTGGAGACGAGGAGATCGATCCCCTCGATGCCGTGCGCCTTCATCGCCTCGGCGTGCTCGCGCTTGTCGCGCAAGGCGAGCAATCCGCCGTGTACGACGGGGTGCAGGGTCTTGACCCGTCCGTCCATCATTTCGGGGAAATGGGTGATCTCCGAGATGTCGGCGACGGGCAGGCCGGCGTCGCGCAGCGCCTGCGCGGTGCCCCCGGTCGAGATCAGAATCGCGCCGTGGCGGACGAGGCCCCTGGCGAAATCGACCAGGCCGGACTTGTCGGAAACGGAAAGCAACGCGCGGCGGATGGGGCGGAGCGTCATGCGGCGACTCGGGGCGTTTTGGGGTTACGCTGGGTCTTACTTCCGCCACCACCAAAAGAGAAGAGCCAGACTGACGCTGGCCCCCAGCGAATAGAGCATGGATATGTGGATATTCAGGCCCGGCCGGTTGATCACGATGTCGCCGGGCATCACGTCCAGATCCATGAAGGACAGGGCGACGTTCAGCACCAGGGCGCCGAGGACGATAATCCCCAGATAGATCACGAAAGCCGGAATACGCATCCTCAGACCCCTTTGCCGAGGACGCGCCGAATGGCGCCCGTCAGCGCGTCCAGATCGGCCTCATCGATGGTCAGCGCAGGGGTCAGATAGACGATATTGCGGAACGGCCGGACCCAGACGCCTTGCTCGACGAACCGGCCCTTAAGATCGTTCATATCGTCGATTGCGTCCAGTTCCACGACGCCGATCGCGCCGCGCACCCGGACGTCGCGCACCCGCTTCATTTCGAGACAGGGTCCCAGCGCCTGGCCGAGCCTGGCCGCCATGTCGCAGGCGGCCTTCAGCCTGTCCTCGCGCTCGAACAGGTCGAGCGAGGCGTTCGCCGCGGCGCAGCCGAGCGCGTTGCCCATATAGGTCGGGCCGTGCATCAGCGCGTGCGCGGGGTCGTCCGACCAGAACGCCTCGAACACCCGGCGGTTCGCGAGCGTGGCGGCGAGCGGCAGCGTCCCGCCGGTCAGCCCCTTGCCCACCGTCATGATGTCGGGCGCGACGCCGGCCGCCTCGCAGGCGAACATCGCGCCGGTGCGGCCGAAGCCCGTGAAGATCTCGTCGAAGATCAGCAGCAGCTCGTACTTGTCGGCGGCGGCGCGCAACCGCCGCAGCACGTTTTCGTCATGGAACAGCATGCCGCCCGCGCCCTGGACGAGAGGCTCGACCAGGATGCCGGCCAGCTCCCCGGCCCGCGCTTCGAGCAACGTTTCGAAAGCCGCGGCGCTGCGTTCGTCGCGCGGCAGCTCGAGAATATGGTGTTCGGGCAGGAGGCCGGAGAACAGGCTGTGCATGCCCTCGTCGGGATCGCACACCGCCATGGTCGCGATCGTGTCGCCGTGATAGCCGCCGCGGAAGGCGAGGAACTTCGTCCGTCCACGGATGTTGCGGTTCAGCCAGTATTGCGTCGCCATCTTCATCGCTACCTCGACCGCGACCGATCCGGAGTCGGAGAAGAACACGCGCTCCATGCTTCCCGGCGCGATGGCGCAGAGCCGCTGCGCCAGCGTCAGCACCTGTTCGTGGACGAGGCCGCCGAGCATGACGTGAGGCATCTTCGCGGCCTGGGCCCGGATCGCGCCGACGATATGCGGATGATTGTAGCCGTGGCAGGCGGTCCACCAGCTCGCGATCCCGTCGACCAGCTCGCGGCCGTCGGCGAGCACGATCCGCGTGCCGCGCGTCAGTTCGACCGCCAGCGGCGGCCGTGCGGTTTTCATCTGGGTGTAGGGCAGCCAGATATGCGGCAGGCCCGCGGCGTGCCAGCCGGGCGTGTCGCTCATGGTCCCATCCGCTTCGCCGCGGCGAAGTTCGCTGGCGCGCGCAACGTCTCAGATCGCCATCGCGGCGACGCCGAGCCGTTCGAACAGGCGCGTGTCGTGATCGGCCTGCGGATTGGGCGTCGTCAGGAGCTTGGTGCCGACGAAGATCGAGTTGGCGCCGGCAAGGAAGCAGAGCGCCTGCGTCTCGTCGCTCATGTTGCTGCGTCCGGCGGACAGGCGAACGAAGGATTTCGGCATAACGATGCGCGCGACCGCGATGGTGCGCACGAAATCGATCGGATCGAGCGGCGCGCTGTCGCCGAGCCTGGTGCCTTTGACCTTCATCAGCGCGTTGATCGGAACACTCTGCGGATGTTCGGGCAGCGTCGCGAGCGCGTGGATCATGCCGACCCGGTCGTCGCCGGACTCGCCCATGCCGACGATGCCGCCGCAGCAGACGTTGATCCCGGCGTCGCGCACATGCGCCAGAGTCTCGAGACGGTCCTCGAAGGTGCGCGTGGTGATGATGTCCTTGTAGTATTCCGGCGAGGTGTCGATGTTGTGGTTGTAATAGTCGAGACCGGCCAGCTTCAGGCGTTCCGCCTGCGGTCCCGTCAGCATGCCGAGCGTGACGCAGGTTTCCATGCCGAGCGCCTTGACGCCCGTCACCATGGCGCAGACCGCGTCGAGATCCTTGTCCTTCGGCGAACGCCAGGCCGCGCCCATGCAGAAGCGCGTCGCGCCCGAGGCCTTCGCCGCCTTCGCGTCTTCAAGCACCGCATCGAGGTCCATGAGCTTGGAGGCCTTCAGCCCGGTTTCGTGCGCGGCGCTTTGCGAGCAATAGCCGCAATCCTCCGGGCATCCGCCCGTCTTGATCGACAGCAGCGTCGACATCTGCACTTCGTTCGCCGGAAAATTCTGGCGATGGACGGTCTGCGCGCGAAAGATCAGGTCGGCAAAGGGCAGGGCGAAGAGCTGGCCGATCTCCTCGCGCGTCCAGTCGTGGCGCGCGACGCCGTCGCGGAGTTCGGGAGCCGGAGCGTTCATGGTGACCTGCCGATTTGTCGAAGCGAGGTCCAGCCATTATAGGGGCCGTCCGGAACGCGCAAGCATTCCCGGCGTTGCTTTACGTCAATTCCGCGCGACACAGGAAATTGGGAACCGACATTCGCATGAGCGCTTATTTTGTCACGGCGACCGGAACGGATATCGGCAAGACCTTCGTGACTGCGGGGCTGATCCGGCACCTGCGCGCTGCGGGCCGCCCGGTCGGCGCGCTGAAGCCGGTCGTCAGCGGCTTCGACATCGCGACGGCGGCGATCAGCGATCCGGGTGTCCTGCTCGAGGCGCTGGACGAGCCGCTGACCGAGGAGTCGCTCGCGCGCCTGTCGCCCTGGCAATTCGCGGCGCCGCTCTCGCCCGACATGGCCGCCGCGCGCGAAGGCCGCTCCATCGGCTTCGACGATCTCGTTGCGCTCTGCCGCAATGCGCTGGCGGGCGCGCCGGAGAATTACTTCATCGAAGGCGTCGGCGGGATCATGGTGCCGCTCGACGGCGCGCATACGGTGCTCGACTGGGCGCGCGCGCTCGGCCTGCCGCTGATCGTCGTCGCGGGATCCTATCTCGGCAGCATCAGCCACACGCTGACGACGCTGAAGGTCGCCGCCGATGCCGGCCTCGCCGTCGCGGCGCTCGTCGTCAACGAGACCGGCGACGGCGCCGTTCCGCTGGACGAGACGGTCGCGACGATGAAGCGGTTCGCGCCGGGCATTCCCGTCGCCACCATCGCGCGGGTCAAGGCGCCTGTGGGCGCCCGCGCCGATTTCGCGGCGCTCGCAAGGCTGCTCGCGCTTGACCGGCGCTAAGTTGCCCGCGCGCTCGGCCGCGCCGAGACCCGGGCGTGCCAGGCGCGCAGATGCGGCGCGTCCTCCGGCATCTCCTGGTGGATGAACTTCGCGAAGTCGATGCCGCAGAGCAGGACTATGTCGGCCATGCTGTAATGCGCGCCCGCGAGGAACGGCCGGCCGTCGGCGAGCTCGCGGTCGATCCAGCGCATGGCGCCCGCGAGCACCTTCTTGCTGTGCTCGCCATAGTCTTTGAACTGGTTGGGGTTCACCGCCGCCGTGCGCGGATCGGCGTTGATCCACACCTGGCCCATCGGATTCCACAGGCGGAACTCCGCGCGCCGGATCCACATCTCCACCATCGCCGCCTCGAACGGGTCGCGGCCGAACATCGGCGGCGCGGGGTGGAGCGCCTCGAGATAGCGGCAGATGGCGACGGATTCCGAAATGAACCGGCCGTCGTCGGTTTCCAGCACCGGCACCTGGCCGAGCGAGTTCTTCTTGAGGAAGTCGGGCGCCTTGTGCTGGCGTTCCTGCATCTTGGTATGGACGCGCTCCAGCGTCAGGCCCTTTTCGGCGAGGTAGATGTGGACCTTGCGCGGATTGGGCGCGGGATAATTCTCGGTGTAGAGCTTCACGGCGTTGCCTCTGTTTTTCGGCTCCGGCAATGCTAGACGCGGCCGGGCCAAAAGGCTAACAGACGGGCGTGCGCGGGCGTGGTGGAACTGGTAGACGCGCCAGACTCAAAATCTGGTTCCGCAAGGAGTGTCGGTTCGATTCCGACCGCCCGCACCAATCTCTTCTTGCTTTATTAGCGTCGCCCCGCCGTCTTGTTTACCGCGCGCGCTCGGTGACGTGCGTGACGCGATGGTCCGGCGCCTTGTGCAGCACGAGGTCGGCCGCGTCGCGGTCTTTGACGATGTGGTCGCGCAGGTTCGGCAGGTTGATGCCCTGCCACACGCGCGCGGCGAAGGCGCGGCGCTCGTCCGGGCCCATGCCGCGGAAGGCGTAGTAGAAGGACTTCGAATCGTCGACGCCGGCTTGCATCAGCGGCACGAGCCGGTCGGTGAACCAGCGCTCGATGACCGCTTCGTCCGCGTCGAGATAGATCAGCATGTCGATGAGCCGCGGCGCGCCGCGCTCGATGCGCGCCAGATGCAGGCCGTCGAGGATGAGGATGTCCGGCTTGTGGACGACGAGGCCGTTCTCGGCGTCGACGTCGTAGGTGACGTGCGAGTAGAGCGGCATCGTCACGCGCCGGCCGCGCTTGATGCCGGCGACCGCCTCGCGCATGGTGTCGAAGTCGTAGGACTCCGGAAATCCCTTGCGCATGGTGATCTCGCGTTCGGCGAGGATGCGGTTGGGAAACAGGAACCCGTCCGTCGCCACGCTCTGGACGCGCGGATGCTCGTGCCAGCCCTCGAGCGCCGCGTGGAGCGATCCGGCGAAGGTGCTTTTGCCCGAGGCGACGCTGCCCGCCACGCCGATGACGTAGGGAATGCCGTCGGTCCGGCTCGCCGCCGACCGGGCGCGCAGCCAGTCGCTGAGCGGAAAGTCCATCTCGAACGGCATGGGAGAAAGGTCTTTCTCGCGGGCTCGGCAGGGGCGAATATTGCACAGGAAACGGCGTTGAGGCGATTCTGCCTCGCAGCGGGGGCGGGATGACCAAGGACGGCGCGTCGATCGCCGCGCGGCTGGAACGGCTGCCCGCCGGCCGCGCCCTGTGGACCCGCGTTCTCCTGCTGTCGCTCGGCGGGTTCTTCGAGTTCTACGATATGTTCATGTCGGCCTATGTCGGGCCGGGCCTCGTCGGGAGCGGCATCCTCACGGCGACGACGCCCGGACTGTTCGGGACGACGGGTCTCGCCGGTTTCGTCGCCGCCTTCTTCGCCGGGCTGTTCCTCGGCACCGGCCTGTTCGGCTTCGTCGCGGACCGCTTCGGGCGCCGCGCGATCTTCACCTACTCCCTGCTCTGGTACACGGCGGCCGCGACGACCATGGCGTTCCAGACGACCGCGTTCGGCGTCGATCTCTGGCGCTTCATCGCCGGCATCGGCATCGGCGTCGAGCTCGTCACCATCGACGCTTACATCGCGGAGCTCGTGCCGCGCCAGGTCCGCGGCCGGGCCTTCGCGCTCAACCAGGTCGTGCAGTTCAGCGCCATCCCGGCGGTCGCGTTCCTCGCCTGGTTGCTCGTTCCGCTCGCGCCGCTCGGCCTCGACGGCTGGCGCTGGGTCGTGCTCGCGGGGTCGGCGGGCGCGCTGGCCGTCTGGTTCATCCGCCTCGCCGTGCCCGAAAGCCCGCGCTGGCTGGCGCAGCACGGACGCGTCGCGGAGGCATCGCGCATCGTCGACCGGTTCGAACAGGAAGTCGTGGCGTCCGGCGGAACGCTGGCGCCCGTCGATGCGGGCGCGGCCGACGTGACCGCGCGCGGCGGCTTTCGCGAGATCTGGACCGCGACCTATCGCGGCCGCACCATCATGCTGATCGTCTTCAACCTGTTCCAGACCGTCGGCTTCTACGGCTTCGCCAACTGGGTGCCGAGCTTTCTGATCAGGCAGGGCATCGCAGTCTCGGCCAGCCTCGGCTACACCTTCGTCATCGCCATCGCCGCGCCGTTCGGTCCTTTGCTCGCCGCGCTGTTCGGCGACCGCATCGAACGCAAATGGATGATCGCCGGCGCCGCTTCATGCGTCGCCCTGTTCGGCCTCGCCTTCGCGCAGATGCGCGACGCCGCGCCGCTCATCTTCTTCGGCGTCCTTCTCACTCTCGCCAACAACATCATGTCGTTCTCGTTCCACGCCTATCAGGCGGAGCTCTATCCGACGCGCGTGCGCGCGCTGGCGGTCGGCTTCGTCTATTCCTTCAGCCGGCTGTCGACGGTGTTCAGCGCCTTCGTCATCGCCTTCTTCCTCGGCCGCTTCGGCGTCGCCGGCGTGTTCGCGCTGATTGCGGCGAGCATGGGCGTGGTCGTCGTGGCGATCGGCATCTTCGGCCCGCGCACGCGCAACCTCTCGCTCGAGGCGATTTCGAAGTGAGGGCTGTGTCCCTGACCTAGGCGCGGCGGCGCGACAGCCGGTGGACGTGCGCTTCGATCTCGCCCGCGACGAGGCACCAGTCGGCATAGGCGATCGCGTCGCCGCTTCTTGAATAGGCCTCGGCCTGCCGGGTCGCGACGGCAAGCGCGTCGCCGCCGAATTTCTGGATGAGGCGCAAGGCCAGCTGGCCAACGTCGATTTTGGTCATACGCAACGCAACCGTTTGGTTTGGAAACCTTCTCAGGCCGGGTGTGTGAGACCTGAGAAGGTCCCAAGGGAACGCCGATCGGTGGAAATCGGGTGGACTATGTAAACATCAAACTGGTTAGCAGGTGCCTAATGACCTGCCCGTTATTGGGGGATCGCTGGGCGCGGAGTAGAAAATTGATTGTTTTCAGTATGTTGTCTACAAAATCAAGAAATTCAATTTTCTTCACTTGAAAAATCAATTTTCTTTATTCATATGGAAGGGGCAACAGGACGGCTCCTCCGATGCCCGAGACCAAGGACTGGCACGAACTCACCCAGCTCACACAGGGCGCCCCGCTGATCGTCGAGCGGGTCCGGCTCGCCGACCGCGACATCGTCGTGGAGGGCGCGTTCGAACTGCCGCAGCTGGCCCGGCTCTCGCTGGAGGATCAGGTCTTCATCGCCGCCTTCGTGAAGGGCCATGGCTCGATCAAGGAAATGGAGCAGGTCTTCGGGGTCAGCTACCCAACCATCAAGGCCCGCCTCAACCGCATCGCCGGCGCGCTCGAATTCGTCGACACCAATCCGACACCGCCGCGCAGCGAAGTCCTCGAGCGTCTCGGCCGCGGCGAGATCACGGCCGCCGAGGCGATCGCCGAACTGGAGGGAAAATCATGAGGCCGCCCCTTCTCGCCGTCGTGCACATCCTGCCCAACGCCATGCATCGCCGCATACGGCTGTGGGTGCCGCTGTTTCTGGTCTGGCTGCTGCTGCTGCCGTTCCTGCTGGTGCTGCTCCCGGTGTTCTTCGTGGTGTGCGCCGCCGTCGACATTCATCCGTTCAAGACGCTCGGCGCGTTCCTGGCCGTGCTCGGAAGCCTCAACGGGACCCATGTCGAAGTCGACTCGCCGTCGGCTTCCGTCTTCATTCACGTCTACTGAAAGGAATTCGCGATGAGCGAGAACCGCCGCCAAATCCTGGACATGCTGGCCCAGGGCAAGATCAATGCGGACGAGGCCGAACGGCTTTTGGCCGCCGTCGAGCGCGAGCCGGGCGCGGCCGCATCCGAGCCGCGGCGCACCGACAAGGTGAAATACCTGCGCGTCGTCGTGGATGCCGTCGACGAAAAGGATGGACCGACAAAGGTCAACATCCGCGTGCCGATGCAGTTGCTGCGCGCCGGCGTGAAGCTGACCAGCATCATGCCGCCGCGCGCCCGCACCGAGGTGAACGAAGCGCTGCGCAAGGAAGGCATCGACGTCGATATCGGCAAGTTGACGCCGGAGAGCCTGGAGGACATCGTCGAGCAGCTTCGCGAGCTCCAGGTCGACGTCGACCACGAGCACGCGAAAGTGCGGATCTTCTGCGAGTAGATGAATTACCGTCACGCCTTCCATGCCGGCAATTTCGCCGACGTCGTCAAGCACCTGGCGCTGGTCGCCGTTCTTCTGCATCTGCGCCGCAAGGACGCCGGATTCGCCGTCGTCGACACGCATGCGGGCCGCGGCCTGTACGATCTGCGCGGCGAGGCCGCGAAGCGTACCGGCGAAGCGGCGAAGGGGATCGAGCCGATTCTGGGACTGCTCGAGCGCGCAGAGCAGCTTCCCGCCGCCCTGCGCCATTATCTCGAGATCGTCGGGTCGGCGGGCGAGGGTGTCTATCCCGGCTCGCCGTTGATCGCCGCGGCGCTGCTGCGCGCGCAGGACAGGCTCGTCGCCGTCGAAAAGCATCCCGGGGAGGCCGCTGCGCTGAAGGCGGTGCTGGACGGCTTCGGAAACCCGGCGCTGCGCAGCCTGTGCGCGGATGGCTATGCGCAGCTCAACGCGCTGTTGCCGCCGCGCGAGCGCCGGGGCGTCGTGCTCATCGATCCGCCGTTCGAATCGGACGACGAGTTCCAGCGTCTGGCGCACGCCGCCCGCGATGCGATCCGGCGGTTTGCGAACGGCATCTACGTACTGTGGTTTCCGGTCAAATCGGCGGGCGATGCGCAGGCGTTCACGGGCGAGGTGATGGCGGCCGGCGTGAAACATGCCGTGCGCATCGACGTCGATATCGGCGGCAATCGCGCGGCGGCTGGCGCAAAGGAGCGCCTGACCGAAGCGGGCCTCATCGTGATCAATCCGCCTTACGGATTTGCCGGGGAAATGAGCCGGAGCCTTGCCTGGATTGCGCCGCTTCTGGCGGCCGGCGCACGCGCGGAACTGCGCTGGCTTGCCGGGGAAGAGAGCTGAGCGGACTCCGACCGGGCGGCCGGCTTCTTGCCATACGGTCCGAGGTTAAGTATCTGATCCGCACCGCGGACAGGTGGTCGAGTGGTTGATGGCACCGCACTCGAAATGCGGAGTACCTTTACGGGTATCGTGGGTTCGAATCCCACCCTGTCCGCCAGTTCGCATCGAGATCGGCTGGATGCGCGACTGCGGGCGTCAGAGATGCGGCGCGGAATGGGTGCCCGGATGGTAGGCGGATAGCCCCTGCAGCACCGCGGGATCGAACAGCAGGATCCAG
>Ga0335070_10006166_pt1 | contig 14107 bp, 9 predicted proteins | sample Lox_Sample_13_FD_206722 | JGI IMG/M metagenome (GOLD analysis project Ga0335070, IMG submission 206722) | Soil microbial communities from Loxahatchee National Wildlife Refuge, Florida, United States - Lox_Sample_1.3 | ecosystem: Environmental > Terrestrial > Soil > Wetlands | place: USA: Florida... | reverse complement strand
AGCGGCTCCGGCGCGGACCTGAACGTGACGGTGCCGTCGATCAGTTGGGAAGTTGGCTAAAGCATCGTCCTTCGAGATTGCATCCTTGCGACGGTTCGGGCGGTGAGGAATGCCGCCCGAATCGCTTTCATTGGCCCAACGGGACGTTCCCGGCGCACGGGTTTACGAGAGCTTGTGCTGCAGCGCAAACCGCAGCAGCGCATTGGCCCCTTCGATCCCCAGTTTCTTGCAGATATTCGTGCGATGGTTCTCCACGGTGCGGTAGTGGATGGAAAGGTCTTCGCCAATCTCCTTACTCGACTTGCCCGTGGCAATCAACTTCAGGATTTCGCGTTCGGTGTGCGTCAGGCGCCCCAGCAAATCGTCCTTGGGATTCGCAGCTTGCTTCTCCGGCGTTTCGACGAACAACGACACCAGCGCGGCGCTGACGAATTGCTGGCCCGCGGCCACGGCTTTCACGCCGCTCACCAGTTCCTGCATGGCGCTGTCTTTCAAGAGATAGCCGCTGGCGCCCGCCTGAATCGCAGCGCGAAACAGGTCCGCGTCTTTGTGCAGAGTCAGAAAGATGATTCGCGTTCCGAGCGCGAGTCTCGAAACTTCTCGAGCCACTCCCAGGCCATCAAGCTTGGGCATGTCGATGTCCAGCACCGCCACATCCGGCTTGTGCTCGCGAATTAGCCGCAGCGCTTCTTCGCCATCGTGCGCTTCGGCAACGACCTTGATTCTCGAATCTGCTTCGACCGTACTCATCAATCCCTTGCGGACAATCGGGTGATCGTCGGCGATCAACAGCCTAATCTTGCTGGCCACGGCCGGCTTCTCCTAGCGGAATCTCCACCATCATAACGGTTCCGTGTTCGTTTCCCGGACGAATCTGAAATGTGCCACCCAGCAGGCGAGCGCGCTCCGCCATTCCGGTGAGCCCAAAACCGCTTTGCGAGTGGGCCGAAGGCTTGCTTCCCGGTTTGAGCCCCTTCCCGTTGTCTTCAATCACGAGGGACAACAAGGTATCTGTCCGCCGCAACCGGATCCGCACTTCGCTCGCCTGGGCATGCTTCATGATGTTGTTCAGCGATTCCTGAACGATGCGGTAGAAATTGATGCGCAACTCCTCCGAGAACAGATCGTCAATGTTGTCCATTTGCGTATCAAAGTGCATGCCCGATGCCGTAGAGACGCTGCGGATCAAACCCTCGATGGCTTTGTTCAAACCCAGCCGGTCTAACTGAAACGGGCGCAAGTTATACGAAATCCCGCGGGCTTCCTCAATTGCCAGCGACGCTTCGCTGTTGATCTCCTTCAACGTTTCATTCTCGTTGGGGTTCGCCCGCTCCGGACCCAGGGAGCGCAGCAGCATGAGAGCAAGATTATTGATGACGATCAAGCGCTGTCCAATGCTGTCGTGCAGATCGGCGGCAATGCGCTTGCGTTCCGATTCTTGCGAGGCGATGAGTTGCTGCGAGAACGCGCGCTGCGCGGCCTCGGCCTGTTTTAGCTGCTGCAAGCGGTAGTTCCAGACCGCGGCCATAACGGCGAGAGCGAGGATTGCCAGATAGGCAAAGAACCACCACGTTCGATAAAACGGAGCGAGAACCACAATAGGGAGGCTTTGCCCGACCGTGTTCCAGATACCGTCGCTATTCCCGGCGAGTACTCGGAAGACGTACTTCCCGGGGGGAATGTGCGCGTAATACGCGACGCGCCGCGTGCCCACCTCGTTCCATTCCGAGTCCAGACCTTCCAGCATGTACTTGAAGCGCGTCTGGTCCGCGTTGACGAACGTGACGGCGGTATACCGAATCTCGAGATTTTCCTTGTGCGCCGGGACCACGATGGAGTCTTGCAGAGCCACAGGGTTATGGTCGACGACCAGACCTTCCAGCAGGACCGGAGGAGGCTCTTGGTTGATCGAAACCTGTTCCGGATCGATCACAGCAATGCCATTCTGCGTCGGGAACCACAACCTCCCATCGGCGCTCTTGATTCCCGCGGGCGAGAGCCCTCCGTTGCACTCGGTGTTCAGCATGCCGTCAATTTTTCCGTAACCCACGGAGGTAATCCGGTCCTGCTGACCGGAAGCAAACTGGTTCAATTCGCGTTTGCTGACACGGTAGATTCCCCGGTTGCAACTGATCCAGAAGTTGCCACGCTGATCTTCGAGAATCTGGAAAACGCCCTGGTCGAAGAGGCCGTCGCGAGTGCCATAGCGAGTGAATTTTCCGTTCTCGAAGCGCGCCAAGCCGTTGTCATAGGTGCCGATCCAAAGCACATGCTCCGCGTCTTCATAAAGCGAGCGGAGATTGTCGCTGGGCAAACCCTCACGCTCCGTCCAGCGTTTGAAAACACCTTCTCGCATTTGCGTGAGGCCGCCGTAGCCGGCAATCCAAAGGCTTCCGTCCGGTTCTTCTCGAATCGCGCGAACGTCGTCTGTGGCGAGGCCGTCCTTCCTTGTCAGAAGCTTGCTGATTCCGTTCGCGTAGGAGACCAATCCCTTGGACGTCCCGAACCACATGTTACCGTCCTTGGCCAAATGCATCACTTGCACGACACCATCTGGAGGGAGGGACGGGCCAGTGAAACGAACCAGCTTGCCGTTTTCGAATCGAACCAGTCCGCCATGTGTGGCGATCAGCATGTGTCCTTCGCGGTCCTCACCGAGCGCGCTGACCAGCCCGTTGGGCAGCCCTTCCGCCAGCGTGTAGTTCGTCAGTTTTCCTTCGTGGAAGCGGCTAAGCCCGGTATTCCAGACCCCGGCCCAAATATCTCCGGATGCGTCCTGGTAAATCGGGTAGACGTTGCGGTCTACCAATCCTTGTTCTTTCGTGTACACCTGGATGAACTGCTTGCGAAGTTGATGCAGGCCATGACCGTCGGTGCCCAGCCAGAGATTGTTCTCACCATCGTCGTAAAGGAGGACGAAGGGAATCGAACTCGGTTGGCTGGAGGACAGGAACTCCAGGGACCGTGACAGATGACGCCCCACATGAATCGTCCAGACCACACCACGTCGGTCCGTATACGACACATCCAGCGAATTCCGCGGACGCTCCATTGATTGCGACGGATCCGAAGGAACGGCGATGTAGCGCCCGTCCTGAGTTTCAATCCACAGGGTTCCCGACTGATCGCGGGCTAGGTTCCAGACGGCCGAAGAGGGAAGCCAAGACGGTAGAGCATAGGTTCTGAAGGCGCCATCCTGGAAGAGATAGAGCTGCTGGTTGTCGACGCCCCAGAATCCACCCGTTTCCCATCGTGTGGACTTATAGGCAATTTGAGGATTTGGCAGAGGGATGTTCAGAAAACGGCCAGACGGATCGTTCCATTGCACGATTGTCGTGTCGAACAGGAGCCAGATGTGACCGGAGGGATCGCTGCAAATGGCGCGGACTGGTTGGTCCGGTAAGCCTTGCGCCGGTCCGTAAGTCTCAAACTTCCCGAGGTGGTAGCGCGTGACGCGTCCGCCTTCGGTCGACAGCCACAAATCGCCGTTCTCCCCATTGTGCAGCGACTCAAAGCGATTCGAGACGATTCCCGGAGTGTTGCCTTTATTGAAGGTCGCGAAATGGACGCCATCAAAGCGCGCCAGGCCATCCAGAGTGGCGACCCACAAGTACTTGTCGGGGGTCTGACCGAGGCCACGGATGATGTTCTGTGGCAGGCCTGAGTCGGCGGTCCAGACTTCAGAGCGGTATTGGCCTTTAAGGTCTGGGGAGACTCCCGACAAGAGGAGAAGCGCAAGAAGGACGGCGTTACGGCATAACCGGTTGACATACAGAGAGTTGCAGTCTGCAGAACTAGCCTTTGAACGAGCCATCCCTGTCGGTTACGAATCCTTGACTGCCGGAATAATACCCTCCCGTGTGGAACCACACAAGCGGACGTGTAGCCATGCCACTTGGTTCGTGTAACGACCTCTATTCAATCACTTAGCTGTCCGCCCTAGACTGATTCGCGAACAGAGATGGAAACACGGCAAATGACAATTCTCATCGTCGAAGACCACAAAGCGGTGCGCCGCCTGATCCGCCGCGAAGTCGAGGAACTCGCGGCGGAGGTCTTCGAATGCGAAAACGGCGATGCGGCTTTCGCCGCATATGCCACACACCGGCCCGATGTTGTGTTGATGGACATCCAGATGCCCGGCGTGGACGGCCTGACCGCCACGCGCCGGATCAAGCAGATGTACCCGGACGCGCGGATCATCTTTGTCACGGATTACGAGCAAAGCGAGTTTCGCGCGGCAGCCGAAGAAGTTGGCGCTTGCGGATATGTCACAAAGTCCGACTTGAGTGCGCTGAAAGACCTGATTGCCCAGGCGGTGGCGCAATGAATGGCGAAACTCTTGATGCAAGGGGAAGAACCATGTTAGACGGAGTGTCTACGCTGCAAGGAAAGACCCACGACAGAATATTGGATCTCCTCGAAGTGCTGAGCCGCGAATGCCGCGAGCAGGAGCATTTCTCATGGTTATGGTCGTTCGCCGACCAGGCCGCACGAGAAATCCGGACCGGCTCGTGCGACCGGCGGGGCGCTACGGAGTTCCCGATTTCGCGGCTCGAGATGTACTCACACCAGGAGCGGCGAATCCGCGCGGTGGAGAATGAAAACCAGGCGCTGCGTGACGAAGTCGAGCAAGTGGAGATGTTCGAAGAGATCGTGGGCAAGTCGCCGGCGCTTCAGGAAGTGCTGGCTCGTGTCGCAAGGGTCGCCCCGACAGATTCAACGGTCCTGATCACCGGAGAAACCGGAACCGGAAAGGAATTGATGGCTCGCGCCATCCACAAGCGTTCCCAGCGGTCTTCGAAGCCATTCGTCAGCGTCAATTGTGCCGCGATTCCGAAAGATCTGATTGCTTCCGAGCTCTTCGGGCACGAAAAAGGCGCGTTCACCGGGGCATTGCAACGGCGCATCGGGCGCTTCGAGCAGGCGGAAGGCGGAACTATTTTCCTGGATGAGATCGGCGAACTGCCGCCCGAGACGCAGGTGGCTCTGCTGCGCGTTCTGCAGGAGCGCGAGTTCGAAAGAGTTGGTGGCGCTCAGCCGGTTCGGGCAAACGTGAGGGTGATTGCAGCCACGAACCGAAATCTGGAAGCCGCCATTGAGGAAGGCTCGTTCCGCAGCGACCTGTTCTATCGCATCAACGTATTTCCGGTTGAGGTGCCCTCCTTGCGAGCGCGGCGCGACGATATCCAACTGCTCGCGCAATATTTTATTCACCGGTTCGCGAGCAAGTCGGGCAAGAAAATCACAAGCATACGGAAGAGCAGTCTCGAGCGACTGGAATCCTACTCCTGGCCCGGGAATATCCGTGAATTGCAGAACGTGATTGAACGCTCCGTGATTCTCTGCGACACCGACGAATTTTCAGTCGATGAGAGCTGGCTCCTTGAGATTCGCGGGAACAGCAAGCCGTTGGCGGAAGACGTCGATCTGCACGAAATTCGTCTTATCGAATCGGCCCTGGCGAAGACGAGAGGACGAGTATCCGGGCCCGCAGGAGCGGCAGCCGCACTCGGAATGCCGGCATCCACGCTCGATTCCAAGATCCGATCATTGAAGATCGATAAGCGCCGGTATCAAGTGGCCTGAGGCCGGCAAACTGGCGGATGATTCTTGAGTCGCAAATCGAGGCGCAGTGGCGAGTCCGCAATCACCATTCCGGTTTGCGCGCAAGCCGGCAGAGGCGCCAGCAACACTCCAGCGAAAATAGGGCAACCCAAGATCGCTTTCGGTTCAAACTGAGCGGACGACGGAGAGCAAGAGCCCGTCAGTCCACGCTCCTGTTTTGTTTCAGGCAAGCTTTTTCACGATCGATCCACTCGCGAATGTAGGAGGGACAGTTGTGTAGCTGGGTTCCTGCCACTTCGCAGCATGCCAGATAGGTCACCACCTGCTGGTCGATGAGGCGCACACTTTCCAGGTCAAGTTCGACTTGGTTTTGCGCCGACTCCTCCCGGTGGACCGCCTCTTGGATGGCCGGGAGCCCCTCCGCCTCCAGCCGGCCGCTAATGATCAGGACCACCTTGCTTGGCCCAGCCATTTTTTGAATCTTCCACATGTGGTGATCCTCAGTTATGAAACGAACTCGCGCCCTGCGGCCGAGTGCGCCGTTTGCGACAGACTCACGCTGGGCCGCGTAAGGAAGATGCACGCAGGTCACCAAACGTAAATGACGGGAGGGTAAGCGTTTGTGGGTGCGTGAGGTCCCGCTGGAATCAGGAATTCCCGAAAACTCGGGATCAGCGCGCCGCGTTTACGGGACTTGGAAGCGACGTTTATCAATCTTCAGTGACTTGATCTTGGAGTCCAGCGTGGAGGCAGGAACGCCGAGTTTCGCGGCGGCACCCTTTGGACCGGAGATTCTTCCCTTGGCCTCTGCCAAAGCCGCTTCAATTCGTTCCGTCTCCTGATCCACCAGGTCTTCGCGCAACGGGCGGCTTGCGCCGGGTTTCACGACGAGCCAGCTCGGGTCCACCGAAAACTCATCGGAATCGCACACGATGACGGAGCGTTCAATCACGTTCTGCAGTTCGCGGATATTTCCTGGCCAGGAATACGATTGCAGACACTCGAGGCTCTTGCGGTCGATCGAGGTGATTTTCTTTCCAGCCTTTTTCGCATAGCGGTCGATGAAGTATTCGACCAGCAGCCGAATATCATCCTGGCGTTCGCGAAGAGGCGGAACCTTCACTGGAAAAACGTTGATACGGTAATACAGGTCGCTGCGGAAGTTGCCGGCGGCAACCTCGGCAGGGAGGTCGCGATGCGTGGCGGTGATCACGCGGACGTCCGCTCGAATCGGTCGGGTTCCTCCGACGCGATCGAACTCGCGCTCCTGCAAGACGCGGAGCAGGGCGACTTGAGTCTCCGCGTTTAACTCGCCAATTTCATCGAGGAAAATGGTGCCGCCTTCGGCAAGTTCGAAACGCCCCAGCCTTCGCTGGAGAGCGCCGGTAAAAGCGCCCTTTTCGTGGCCAAAGAGTTCCGAAGCGATCAGATCGCGCGGAATGGCGGCGCAATTCACACTGACGAAGGCGCGTTGGGCGCGACGTGAGCGCTTATGGATGGCGCGGGCAATCAACTCCTTGCCTGTTCCCGTTTCGCCGGCAATGAGGACGGTAGTATCGCTGGGAGCGACCTTGGAGATCCGCGAAAGGACCGCCTGGAGAGCCTGCGACGTGCCGACGATCTCTTCGAACATGGAAGCTTTGTCGATCTCCTCGCGAAGAGCGAGGTTTTCACGAAGGGTGCGGTCTTGAGCGCGCTTTTGGTCATCAATATCAATACGCGTGCCGCACCAGCGGCTGATCGTTCCATCTTCGTTACGCAGAGGATTGAGCTGGTAGCGGAACCAGTGATACTCGCCGTCGTGGCGTCGCATCCGTACGTCCATCTCAAGGGCTTCCGTACGGGCGAAAGCTTCTTTGATGGCACTCTTCAAGGCTTCGACATCGTCCGGGTGGGTCACCAGGTCCAGAAAATCCATCGGACGTTTTGGAGGGATCGGTCCGAAGTACTCCAGCGCGGCGCGATTGCCGAATGAGACATCGGCACCGGCTTCCCAGATGAACATGTGGAGCGGCGCCAGGTCGATCACTTGCTTGAGTTGCTTGGCGTGCGATTCCTCCATCGCTTTCGCCTGCTCGAGGGCCGTAAACGCTTCGGCATTAGCAATGGCGACCGCTGCCTGGTCCGCGAACATCTTGAACCAGCCGAACTCCTGATCGCTAATGGTTTCCCGTGTGGAAACGAGGAGCACACCGAGTTTGCGCTCGCGGAAAACCAGAGGATGAGCGGCGAAAGACCGAATCCCTTCTTTCACCACCCAGTCTTGCCGGACGACGCCTTCGGTGGGTTCCTGCGCGTGATTGCGAAGAATCGAAACACCCTCTTCAGCGGCGCGTCCCACAAGACGGTTGGCCAGGGGTACACGGCGGAATTGTTCGTGCAGATCGCCAATGTCCACTTGGGTGAGCGTGCCAGCACCCGCGACGGAATGAAGGCACTGCGTGCGATCGTTGCACTGCTCTCGGAAAAAGCAGTACTCACAAATGTCGCCGGGCTTCAGAAGCCAGATGCGAGCATGAACGACACCCGGCTGCTCGACGAGGCCGTTTACCAAGGTATCTAGGACGGTCTGAAAGTTGTGCTCGGCCGTGGCGGTGGCGGCAAGAGTGAGTAGGGGTTCGGCTTGCACGTTCGGATCCCGTGGTGCCTCTCCATACTACATGAAAACGGAAGCGATCGTTTCAGAGGGGCGCGGCGGAAGCTGGAGTCGGAAGCCAACGAAATTCCGGGGCCATCTTCTCGAACTTTCGTGAATTTTCGAGATTTCGATGCGCCTTGCCGCCTGCAAGTCCTCTGTTTTCCTCGATATGAATTTGGCGCTGTCCTTGCATTTCTTCCAGGCAGACATCGCACCTGAAACGAAAACAGCGTCCCTTCGCCCGTGGACTGATTTTGATCAGGCTGAAGTCAAACAGAGAAATCAGGAGATCGCAATGAACAAAAGGTCGTTTGTACTTGGCTTCTGCATGTCACTCCTGTTCGGCAGTTTTCCTGCCGCGGTGACTGCACAAAGCCCGGCGCCAGCCGCATCGACGACTTCGTTGAAAGGAACGAAGACGGAGACTCCGGCGACGCCAGAAATTACAGTAGTCGGTTCCATCCAAAAAGTCCTGGAAGCAGGCCCGAAAGGCGCTCCTAAGGGAACTTACGTCGTGGTGGCCGGTCCACAGGGAACCATTAGCGCAAATCTGGGGCCGTGGCTGAACGCGGGAGTGAAGCAGAGCCTTGCCGTCGGTCAACCCATGCAGCTCACGGGGAACTTCCGCACCTATCAAGGGCAGAACTATCTGATGGCGCGCCAGGTCACCGTCAACAACCAACTACTCACCATCCGTAACGAGCACGGCTCTCTGGCACGCAAGCCAACCGCAACCGCGAAGAGCCGTCAGCAAAACAATCTTGATGCCAAGGGAGACAATCAATGAACGCGCGTAAGAAGAGTCTGATTTCGACGCTGGCGGCACTCGCAATTCTGACCGTCGGCTGCGGGGGCGGTGGCAGCAGCCCCAACCCGCCCGCGCAAATTGCGGTGTCGTTCAGCCCACAGCCGCCGACATCCATGGTTGTCGGGCAGAGCACCAGCCTCACAGCCGTGGTAACGAACGACAGCGCGGCCGCGGGCGTCACCTGGAAAGTGACCTGCTCCAGCAGTGACTGCGGGAGCTTCAATCCTTCGAGCACACCAGGCAATAGCGGAACCACTTCGTACACCGCTCCGGCCACCGTGCCGACGAACAACACGGTGTTGATCACCGCGACTTCAGTGACGGATTCGACCAAGTCCGCGGCGGCAACGATTACCATTACAGCGACGCCAACGATCTCCGTGGTGATCTCCAATCCGCCGTCTTCTCTCGTGGTGAGCACGACATCCAACCTCTCCGCCGTGGTGAGTGAAGACACAGCTGCGGCGGGCGTGACCTGGACGGTCACCTGCGGCAGCGCGCAGTGCGGTAGCTTCAGCGCCAGCACCACGCCCGGCAATTCGCCAACGACTATCTACACCGCGCCGGCAGCAGTCCCCACGGGGAATACGGTGACGGTGAAGGCCACGTCGGTGACGGACAACACCAAGTCGGCAACCGCGACGATCACGATTACGACGGCGCCGCCGGCGGTCTTGGCGGATGGCAACTACGTGTTCCACGTCGGTGGACAAGACACCAACGGCCCGTATTTCGTCGCCGGTGTATTCACGGTGCAAAACAGCGTGATCACCGCCGGTGAGCAGGACTACATTGACTACAACGGCGGCGGTCAGAACACGCTGGTGGCGACCAACAGCAGTCTGACATTGGAGACTGGCGGGAACATCCAGATTATTCTGAATACCGGCAGCGGGCCGGGAGTCGGCGGCCTGGAAACCTTCCGCGCAAGCATGGTTTCGGCAACACGTGGGTACCTTTCCGAATTCGACACGTTCGCGGCAGGGACAGGCACCCTGGAATTGCAAACCAGCGCCGCGGCACCTTCCGGCTCTTATGCCTTCAGCTTGGGTGGTGTCGACGGTTCGAGCAACGAATATCCGCTCGTGATCGGCGGCGTGCTGAATATCAATGGCACCGCGTTGGTAACCAGTGGCAGCATTTTCGACTACTCGGACGGCGGCAACGTTGGACAAGGGCAGACCTTTAGCTCCGGCACCGTTTCGGCTCCGGACTCGTTCGGACGCGTCACCATCAACTTGACGCCGAGCAACGCCACAGCCTTCGGTCTCATCGGTTACGTAGTGGGCCAGAACCGAATCCAATTCGTCGAGAGTTCCACCGACCAACTCCAGGCCACCCTGGGCGGCTCGGCGCTCGGCCAGGCCAAGACCAACTCCTTTGCGGCAGCCGACGTGAGCGGGCAGTCGTATGCCTTCATCGCCAACGGTGCGGATGGTAATGGCATCGCGAACTTCGGTGGCGTATTCACCTTCAACAGCGACGGCACACTGGGCGGCGTTGTTGCCTACAACGACGGCGTCTTCCACCAGGGTCCGCAAATCACCAGCGGCGGATGGACGATTGATCCAACCGGACGCGTTACTCTGAGCAACGTCATGTTGAACAACGCCGGCATCGGCAACGGTCCGTACACCTTCCAACTCTACGTGGACGGCAACGGAAACGCGCTGGAACTCGGCATCGACGACATCCAGGGATCGATGGGTCCGGCCTACCTGCAGAACGGCAACCTGACTGCCGGAAGCTATACGATCTCCGCGCAGGGCTTCGTCTCCGATGACAGTGGTGATGCCTTCGTATGGGGAGGCGTCGGACCTGTCACCATCGACAGCTCGAACAATTGGAGTGGCTTCACGGACTTCAACGTGTTCACCGGAACGCCCGTCGCCAACATGAACCTCTCGGGGACCACGGAAACGGGAGGTCTGTTCCAATTGACTGGTCTCAGTGCCGTGACGAACCCAACGGGGCCCAACACATTTGGCTACTGGCCCGTCAACAGCACGAAGGTGCTTGCGCTCGAACTCGATGATCAGCAAATCGGCATCTTCGTCATCGAGACCAACAATCAATAGGAATCATAGAGCAAGTGCTTCACAACCTGCGCCTGGTGAGGTTTACTGCCTCACTGGGCGTAGTCGTTTTTTCTGCATCCTCGCTGCCCGGTCTGGCGCGCTCGCGAGAGCCCCTCGGACATTTCCCGAGTTTTCGTGAACTTCCGAGTCTTCACGATTCCATTATTCCTGCAACAGTCTCCATATCAATGAGTTGGCTTTGGCTCTTGCCATGCACTACTTCACACCAGCGACGTTGCGGCAATGCAGTCGCGGAATTTCGAGGAGGGAATCATGAACAAATTCAACGCGACACTGGGTCTGGCGCTGCTTGCTCTTCTGTCGTTCCTGTCTTCTGGAACTGTTCGGGCTGATGCACCGCCTGACAACGTGGAAGGGAATTGGACGATCTACTCGACCAATATTGAAGACGGCGCGGTGGTCATCAAGCATGTGCAGATCGAGCAGTATGGCAATCGCATCACCGGATACTTCGAAGGCCCATTCCAGTCGGGTCCGATCCAAGGAAGGGTCGACGTTCATCACATCGTGTTCAGCACAGTCACGAGAAACGTGTTGACGTTCCGCGGTCAGATTTATGGCGGTTCCATCGTGGGGGAGTACGGAATCCACGGGAAGCACGCAGCCTGGCAGGCTGTGCGAACGACGGGAGTCGGAGTGAATCCGCAGGTTGTGGCCAGCTACACGCCAGCGATGTCGACCTCGTCGCAGCCGGAGATCGTTCCACCCGGCTCGCAAATGTACACGCCACCTGTATCGACGGATGCACCTCAAGCCGCCGCAGCCCAGCCGGCCAGCTACAATGCGCAGCCAACCGGCAATTCGTATGCCCCGGCGCCGCTGACGTCGGACCAACTGGACGCGCTGGTCGCGCCGATTGCCTTGTATCCGGATGCGCTTGTAGCCCAAGTGTTGGCCGCAGCGACGATTCCGGATGAAATCACGAGCGCGAATCAATGGCTGCAGGCGAATACCAACCTGACGGGCGAGGCGCTCTCGCAAGCGGTTGACCAGCAGTCATGGGATCCCAGCGTGAAAGCGTTGACGCAGTTCCCATCGGTTTTGGCGAATCTGGCGAACAACCTCTCGTGGACCTCGAGTCTGGGGCAGGCATTTCACCACCAGCAGTCGGATGTGATGGCAGCGGTGCAAGCGATGCGCGCCAAGGCCCAGGCCGCCGGGACGCTGCAATCGAATTCGCAGATTACGGTCACGACGCCCTCGCCGAATACAATCGTGATTCAGCCGGCGAATCCTCAAGTTGTTTATGTGCCGCAATACAACCCGACGATCGTTTATGGCGCGCCAATCGTTGTGCCGTATTACACGCCTGCTGTGGTCTATACGACGCCAGCACTCTCGTTTGGTGTGGGAGTGGCGTTTGGAGGCGGAGGTTGGGCGGTGGGTGGCGGTTGGGGATGGGGCTTCCACGCCTGGGCTTGTAATTGGGGTGGTTTTGGTGGCGGCGGCAACACAATCATCTTCAACCACACGACCTACATCAACAACAACACCTGGTACAACCACTATAACGGTTACCATCCTTGGGGCCCGGGACCGCATGGCCCCGGTCCCTATGGTCCGCATCCGTATGGCCCGAATGGTGGAAATCCCTACGTCGGTCCCAACGGTTATTACCACCCCGACCCTGGCTACCATCCGGGGACCGACACGCACTACGGACCGAATGGCGCTTACCACCCTAACGGCTACTTCGGCCCAGATGGCGGGTGGCACCGCGATGTTCCTGGGACGAATCCTGCGGACCAACCGAATGGCGGAAACAATGGCAATCACGGCCTGATTGGCGGCAATGGCGGCGTTCAGAACCCGAACGCCGGTCGCAACGGACCGGGAGTCGCTCCGAACGGTGGCTACAACAATCTCAGCAACAGCCGGGGCTTTGACGGCGGGAACTCCGGCGACCGCAACCCGATGGACCACGGTGAGAATCGCTCCAACCCCGGCATGTTCGGCAATTCGCGCATGAGCGGAGATGGTCGCGCCAATCGCATGGAAAGCAATCGCGGTCACGCCAGCATGGCAGTCCGACGGCCTCCCCAGCCGCACATGATGCACGAACGCGCACCCGAAATGCATTCCGGTGGCGAACGGCGCCGCTAGGGCCAGGGCAAATCCAGATTAGAGAGAAGAAAAAATCGAAGGAGACTGAAAATGACGGACACATATAAAGCAGCGAAGTGGCAGGAATTCATCTTACTGGGACTGTTGGTGGTGGCCGGAATCGCCATTCTGGTGCGCAATGTGGAATCGAGCGATCCCGCATACGCCAGCGTGCTCCCACAACTCACATTCAAGAACCCCGGTGAGGCCGCCACGGCGCTCGCCACCGCAGCGAAAAATGACGACGAAAAAGCGCTGGTGCAAATCCTGGGCGGCGAGACAAAAGCTCTGTTGAGCACTGGTGCCGAGGAGTCTGACAAAGCAGCCATGGATGCTTTTGCGGTCAAGTTCCAGCAGGTGAATCGCTGGGTGGATATGAGTGACGGAAGCCGCGTGCTCTACATCGGCGCCGACAATTTTGCGTTTCCCGTCCCTCTGGCCAAGAACTCCAGCGGTCAGTGGTACTTCGATCCCGTGGCAGGCGCCGAAGAATTGCGCGCCCGCGAGATCGGCAGAAATGAACTGTTGGCGATTGACGCGTGCTCGGCTCTGGCCACGGCCCAGGAGGTTTATTTCAACGAAGCCGGCGAAACACCACAGTACGCGCAGCTTATCATCAGCACTCCGGGGAAACATGATGGGCTCTACTGGCCGTCATCAGACACCGAACTTGTGAGTCCGGTCGGCCACCTCAGCCAATTCCCAGCCGCTTCTCTTGTGGCTGCTCAACCTGGCAAGCCCTTCGTGATCGATGGCTATTCCTTCCGGATTCTGACGGCACAGGGTGAAGAAGCACGCGACGGCGCAAGAGGCTATATCGAAAATGGACGCATGGTAGGCGGCTTCGCGATTCTCGCTACGCCCGTGAAATATGCGGAAAGCGGAATCATG
>Ga0335070_10006164_pt1 | contig 14110 bp, 10 predicted proteins | sample Lox_Sample_13_FD_206722 | JGI IMG/M metagenome (GOLD analysis project Ga0335070, IMG submission 206722) | Soil microbial communities from Loxahatchee National Wildlife Refuge, Florida, United States - Lox_Sample_1.3 | ecosystem: Environmental > Terrestrial > Soil > Wetlands | place: USA... | reverse complement strand
CCACCGTGGCGCTCACCGACGAGCAGCCGGGCGCGGACACGGTGCGCAGAGGCGCGCCGCACCCATCGCCGTGGCTCGGCGGTCTCGATCCGCGCAGCTGCGACGATTCGATCCCGCGTCTGGTCAAGGCATCCGGGGCCGGCACCTGGGGGCCGGACTACCTCGATCTCGATGCGCAGCGCATCGAGGAGGCGCACATGCTCGGGCTGGAGGTCGTTCCCTGGACGGTCAATGCGACGGCGGACATGGAAAGGCTGCTCGCGCTCGGGGTCGACGGAATCACGACCGACCGTCCGGACATACTGCGGAGGCTGCTCGCGGCGCAGGGGCGGCCGGTGCCGCCTGCCGTGGAGCGCGCATAAGATGATGAGCCAGCCGGGCATCCTGGTGATCGACGGCAATCGCGCCGCAACGCGCGAGCAGCAGGTCAGGGCGGGAGGCTCGCCGACCGGTGAGGCCTATGCGCGTACGCTCGCAAGCCTTGCCCCGGTGCGCTGTGACATCGTGCGCCCCGCCGACGGCGCGGTGCGCCTCACGCACCCGGCGGGTCTCGCCGGCTACGACGGCGTCGCCATCACCGGTTCGGCGCTCAACGTGTACGACGGCGGCGCGCACATCGAGCGTCAGATCGAGCTGGCGCGCGCCACCTTCGCCGCCGGCGTGCCGTTCTTTGGCAGCTGCTGGGGCCTGCAGGTGGCCGTGACCGCGGCCGGCGGCTGCGTGCGCCCCAATCCACGCGGGCGCGAATTCGGCTTTGCGCGCCGCATCGAGCTCTCGGCCGCCGGGCGCGCGCACCCGATGTTCACCGGGAAGCCGCCGGTGTTCGAGGCGATCACGGTGCACCGCGACGACATCGCCGAGCTGCCCGCCGGTGCGCTCGTGCTCGCGGGCAACGACATGGGGCTGCAGGCGCTCGAGCTGCGCCATGGGGCGGGCGTCTTCTGGGGCGTGCAGTACCACCCCGAGTACAGCTTCGCCGAGATCGCCGCCTGCGCGGTGCGCTACGAAGCGAAGCTCATCGAGGACGGCCTGTTCGCGGGGCACGGCGGGCTCGAGAGCTTCGTCGCGGACCTGCGCGCGCTCGATCGCAACCCCTCCGACCGGCGGCTGGCGTGGCAGCACGGCCTCGGGCCTGCCTTGCAGGACGAGCGCTTGAAGCTGGCGGAGTTGCGCAACTGGCTCGAGCACCAGGTGCTTCCCCATGCCGAGCGGCGCGTGGCGGCCGCACAGGGCCGATCGTGAGCTTCTCGCAGCACCCGGACTGCGCCAGGGCGCTGGCGCTCGCCGAGCGGCTCGCCGATGTCGCTCGGCGCATCGCGCGGGCGCATTTCCGCACGCCGGTGGCCGTGGCGCGCAAGAGCGACGGCACGCCCGTCACGATGGTCGACCAGCAGATCGAGACCGAAATGCGCGCCCTGATCCGCGCGGAGTTCCCGGGACATGCGATTCGCGGCGAGGAGTTCGCCGCGGAGGGCAGCGGGGAATTCACCTGGGTGCTCGATCCGATCGATGGCACCAAGAGCTTCATCAGCGGGTTCCCGCTGTTCGGCGCGCTGATCGGGCTCATGCAGGGAGAACGGGCCGTGCTCGGGATCGTCGAGGTGCCGGCGCTGGCGGAGCGCTGGGTGGGATGCGAAGGCCGCCCGACGCTCTTCAATGGCAGCGTGGCGCGCACCAGTGCCTGCCGCTCGCTCGGCGATGCGGTGGTCTACACCACGACGGCGGAAACCTTCAACGACCGGGAGCGGCCGCGGTTCGAAGCGCTCGGCCGGCGGGCGGCGCTGCGCCGTTACGGCGGCGACTGCTATCTCTACGGCATGCTCGCCTCGGGCTGGTGCGAGCTCGTGATCGAGGTGCAGCTGAAGGCGCACGACTTCATGGCCGTGATCCCCGTCGTGGAGGGTGCCGGCGGCAGGATCAGCGATTGGCAGGGCGCTTCGCTCTCGAGCGCGAGCAGCGGCCGCGTCGTGGCGGCGGCGAACGAGGACCTGTGGAGAGAGGCGGTCGCCGGGCTGGGCGAGGTCTAGCCTGCGAGGCTCAGATCGCCCTTGACGGCGGCGCGGAAGATGCGCGCATAGGCCGCAGCGTCCGCCGGCTGGGGATTGCCGGATGCCGATGGGTCGAGCGCGGCTTCGCGACCGATGGTGTCGGCGCCGCTCGCCGGCACGCCGATGTCGGCGAGGGTCTGCGGGATCTTGAGCCGCCGCCGGAAACCGAGCACCCAGTCGAACAGCGCTCCGAAGGGCTCGCCCTTCAAGTCGAGCAGACGCGCGATGACGGCCACCCTGCCCTCGATCGCCGGGCGGTTGTAGGTGATCACGTACGGCAGGAGGATCGCGTTGGTGAGTCCGTGATGGGTGTTGTAATGCGCCCCGACCGGATGGGCGATGGCGTGCACGCCGCCGAGGCCCTTCTGAAAGGCGGTGGCTCCCATGCTGGCCGCCGCCAGCATGTGCGCGCGTGCCTCGAGGTCCCCGCCGTGCTCGCAGGCGCGCGGCAGATAGGTCTGGATGAGGCGCATGCCCTCGAGCGCTATGCCGTCGGCGAGCGGATGGAAGCCGCCGGCGCAGAAGGCCTCGAAGCAGTGTACGAACGCGTCCATGCCGGTGGCGGCGGTGATCGCCGGCGGCAGGCCCACGGTGAGCTCCGGGTCGCTGATCACGACGCGCGGCATCATCTGCGGATGGAAGATGATCTTCTTCTGGTGTGTCTCCTCGTTGACGACCACCCCGGCACGCCCGACCTCGGAGCCGGTACCGGCCGTGGTCGGCACCGCGACGACCGGCGCAATGCCCTGCGGGTCGGCCCGCGTCCACCAGTCGCCGACATCCTCGAAGTCCCACAGCGGACGCGTCTGCCCCGACATGAAGGCGATGACCTTGCCGGCATCGAGCGCCGAACCGCCGCCGAAGGCAACCACGCCGTCGTGGGACCCGCCGCGGAAGGCAGCAAGCCCCGCGTCGATGTTGGCCGCGACGGGATTGCCGCGCACGTGCGCGAAGAATCCGCAGCCTGGCAGCAGCTCGCGGGTGCGGCGCACCATGGGAGCCTCGCGCAGGCCCTCGTCGGTGACCAGCAGCGGCCGCCGGATGCCGAGCGCGGCGCACGCCGCCGGGAGCTCGACGAGGCGGCCGGGGCCCGCCCACACCGTGGTCGGATAGTTCCAGTTGGCTTTCAGGATCGCGCTCACGTCGTCACCCGCAGATGAAAGGACTTGGGCCGTGTCAGGTGCTCGTACCCGACCACGGAAAGCGTACAGCCGCGCCCTGAATCCTTCACGCCCACCCAGGCGAGCGCGGGATCGAGGTAGTCGCAACGGTTCATGAAGAACGTGCCGGTCTCGAGCGCAGATCCGAGCTGCTCCGCGGCGGCGGCATCGCGCGTCCACACGGCGGCGGTGAGGCCGAAGGCGCTGTCGTTCATGAGCGCGACGGCCTCGCCGTCGGAGCGCACGCGGGCGACGCCGGCCACCGGGCCAAAAATCTCCTCGCGCATCACCGTGGATGCGGCGGGCGCATCGAGCAGCAGTTGCGGGGCGAGATAGGGCGTGCCGGGCTTGCTGGCTGCGAACGCGCGCTCCTCGATCGCCGGCCGCGCCCCGGCCTCCACCGAGGCCCGGATCTGCGCCCGCACGGCGTCGGCCGCCGCGGTGCGCACCACCGGCCCGAGTGTGGTCTCGGGGTCGAGCGGGTCGCCGAGGCGATACTGTCCGATGAGCTCGATGGCACCCAGCGTGAAGGGCTCGTAGACGCTCTCGTGGACGTAGATGCGCTGCAGCCCGCAGCAGGACTGGCCGGAGTTGAAATAGGCGCCGTCGACGATGTTCTCGATCGCGTGCTTCAGGTCCGCATCGTGGCGGACATATACCGGGTCGCAGCCGCCGAGCTCGAGGCCGATGCCCACGAAGCGCTCGGCGGCCGCGCGCTGCACCGCGCGCCCGCCGGCCACCGAGCCGGTGAAGGCAACGAAGTCGACGCGCGCATCGCCGATCACCCGCTCGGTGTCCTCGTGCGAGAGATGCAACACCTGGAAGAGACCGGCGGGCAAGCCGGCGGCGGCGAAGCACTCGGCGAACGTCTCCGCGGCGAGCGGCGTCTGCGCCGAGTGCTTGAGCACCACCGCGTTGCCGGCCAGGAGGGCGGGCACGACGCTGTTGACCGCGATGAGGTAGGGATAATTCCACGCCGCCACCGTGAACACCACGCCGAGCGGCTCGCGGCGGATGAAGCGGCGAAAGTGCGGCTTCGGGCCGGGGTCGATGTCGGCCAGCGCGGCGGGCGCGATGCCGATCATGTGGCGGGCGCGCTCGAGCGTGCCGCGCACTTCGCCCGGCGCGAAGCGCAGCGGCCGCCCCATCTGCCAGCAGAGACCCTGTGCGATTTCGGCAGCGCGGCGCTCGAACTCGGCGCAGAAGCGCTCCATGACCCTGGCGCGCTCCGCGACCGGCACGCCGCGCCAGTCTCCTTGCGCTGCGCGGGCCCGCTCGAGCGTGCGGTCGATCTCAGAGCTGGTTGCGGCTGTGCGTTGGGCATAGACGCGACCATCAACCGGAGAAATGGTCTGGATGGACACACTCATCAGATGATCTCGAAGTAGCGCGCCAGCTCCCAGTCCGTCACCGCGCGGCGGAACTCGCGCTCCTCCCACTCGCGGCTCGCTGCGTAGTGCGCGACGAACGGCTTGCCGAAGAGCCCGCGCGCCGCCTCCGACTGACTGAGGCGCTCGGCGGCCTCGGTGAGCGTGCGCGGCAGCCTCCGTTTCTCGGGGAGCTTGCGGTCGTAGGCGTTGCCGGTGATCGGCTCGTCGGGCTCGATGCGATGCTCGATACCCCAGATGCCTGAGCCGACGGCCACCGCGAGGGCCAGATAGGGGTTGATGTCGGCGGCCGCGATCCGGTACTCGACGCGCTGGCTCTTCGGGCCGCCCTGGATGACCCGCAGCGCGCAGGTGCGGTTCTCGACCCCCCAGGTCGCGGAGGTCGGCGCCCAGTAGCCCGGCACGAGGCGCGAGTAGCTGTTGACGGTGGAAGCGACCATGGCGAGCAACTCGGGCATGAGCGCCTGCTGTCCACCGACGAACCAGCGCATCTCGTCCGACATGCCGTGGGGCTTGGCCTCGTCGTGGAAGGCGGACGCGCCGTCCTTGCGCGACAGCGACACGTGCAGATGCCCGCTTTGTCCCGGCAGCTTTTCCGACCACTTCGCCATGAAGGTGGCCATCAGCCCGCGGCGCTGGGCGAGCACCTTCACGAAAGTCTTGAAGAGCGCGGCGCGGTCGGCCGCCTCGAGCGCTTCGGTGTAGTGGAGCGCCGCCTCCATCACCCCGGGCCCGGTCTCGGTGTGCAGTCCCTCGATCGGCATGCGCATGTCCTCGGCGAGCTTGAGCAGCGCCTGGTAGAGCTCGGCGTGCACGCCGCTGCGCAGCACCGAGTAGCCGAAATAGCCGGGTGTCAGGTTGGTGAGATTGCGGTAGTGTTTCTCGCGCACGCTCGCCGGCGTCTCGCTGAAGACGAAGAACTCGTACTCGGCCGCCGCCGTTGCGCCGTAGCCCAGGGCCGCGGCGCGCGCCAGCACCCGGCGCAGCGTCGCGCGCGGGCAAACCTCCTCGGCCTTGCCGGCGAACTCGCCGAGGAACAGCAGCATGTTGCCTTCGAGCGGCAGCGAGCGGCAGGTCTCGGGCAGCAGGCGCACCGGAGCATCCGGAAAGGCCGTGTGCCAGCCCGTGAAAGTGACGTTGTCGTACTGCTGATCGTTCGAGTCCCAGCCGAGCACGACGTCGCAGAATCCCAGGCCCTTCTCGAGGGCCGACAGGAACTTCGCGCGGTCGATGAATTTTCCGCGCAGGATCCCGTCGTTGTCGAACACCCCGACCTTGACATGAGTGAGTCCCCGTTCCTCGACGATGGCCCGGGCGTCGGCCGGCGTGCGCACTTCTTCTGGCTGCATGAAACGATTCGCTCCTAACCGCTGCGCTGGTACACCGCCGCCTCGAGCCAGCGGGGATCTATCTCGACGCCCCAACCGGGTGCCGAGGGGATGGTGACCTGCCCATCCTCGACGTGGTAGGGGTCCTGGAGAAAGAGGCCGGCCTCCCACGGATAGTAATCCGCGCCCTCGATCGAGAGCTCGAGATACTTGCCGGCGTTGGCGATCGAGCCGAGCAGGTGCATGGTGCACAGGGTGACGAGCGAGCGGTTGGCGCTGTGCGGTGTGCAGGGAATGCCGGCGCGCGCGGCCATGTGAGCCACCTTGAGAGTGCGCGCGATCCCGCCCATGTACATGACGTCCGGCTGCACGACGTCGACCGCGCGCATCTCGATCATGCGAGCCCAGGTCGCGAGATCCCAGTCCTGCTCTCCGCCCGTCACGTCGATGTCGAGCGCGTCGGCGACGCGCTTGGTCTCCTCGAGCTTCCAGTAGGGGCAGGGCTCCTCGTAGTGTCCGATGCCCTCGGCCTCGAGGAGCCTGCCGACCTCGATCGCGCGCGGGGCCGAGAAGCCGCTGTTGGCATCGACCAGCTTGGCAACCCCGGCGCCGAGTGCGCGCGCGACCAGCGGCACGATCGCCTCCGTACGGCCGGGCCATTCGTCGACGTCGTGGCCGCATTCGGCACCGATCCGCCACTTGAAGGCATCGAAGCCGTACGCATCGCGGAGCCTCAGGAACCGCTCGGCTTCCTGCTCGGGTGTGATATCGCGCTTCATCGAGGAGGCGTAAGCACGCAGCTTGCGCGGCTTGCCCCCGAGCAGCTCCACGACCGGCTTGCCTGCGAGCTTACCGCGCAGGTCCCACAGCGCCGTGTCGAGCCCGGCGAGCGCGCGGCAACGGTAGCTGCCCGGGAACTTGTGCTCGCGCTCCTCGACCCGCTGCACCAGCGCGTCGATGTCGAACGCATCCTGGCCGAGCGACCACGGCGCCACCTGGCGGTGCAAGATGGTGGCGGTGATGTCGGCGTTGTAGGTGGAGGTCTGGCCCCAGCCAACCGCGCCCGAGTCGGTAGTGACGCGCACGAAGCAGACGAACTGGTTGGTGAAAGTCTCGAGGCGCGCGATTTTCATGGGTTACAGCCCCGCGGTGACGGTCGACACGGCACCCGGCTCCGGCCGCATGCCGGGCGCCGGCGCAACGGTGCCGGCGCTGGGCGCCGTCAGGGTAGCCACGGCAGGGAGTAGGTCTTGGTATTGGTGAAGCTGCGGATCGCCTCCTGGACTCCCTCCTTGTAGCCGAGCCCGGAGTCCTTGATGCCGCCGAACGGGGTGAGCTCGAGACGATAGCCCGGTACCTCGCGTACGTTGACGCTGCCGACGTTGAGCTCCTGCACGAAGCGCGTGATGTAATCCAGGCGGTTGGTGCACACCGCCGAGGACAGCCCGTAGGCGGTCGAATTCGAGATCCGGATCGCGTCCTCGATGGTGCGGAAGGTCATGACGGGGGAGACGGGACCGAAAGTCTCCTGTTTGACCACCGGCATCTCCGGATCGACGCGGTCGATGACGGTGGGCGAATAGAGCGCGCCGTCGCGGATGTTGCCGTACAGAAGCCGCGCGCCACGCGCCACTGCGTCGTTCACTCTGTCCTCGAAGGAGCGCGCCGCCGCCTCGTCGATGACCGTGCCCATGTCGGTATCGGGACTCATGGGGTCGCCGTACCGCACCGCGCGGGTCTTCTCCACCAGCAGCTCGGTGAAGCGCGCCGCGACCGATTCCTGCACGAGCATGCGCTTGATCGCCGTGCAGCGCTGGCCGGAGTTCTTGTAGGAGCCGGCGGCGGCGAGCGCGGCGGCCTCCTCGATGTCGGCGTCCTCCATGACGATGATCGGGTCGTTGCCCCCGAGCTCCAAGACCTGACGCTTGTAGACCGCCTTGGCGGCAATGTACTTGCCGACCGCGACGCCGCCGGTGAAGGTGATGAGATCGACGTCCGGGTGGGTGAGGAGCTCGTCGGCGATCTCCTTCGGATCCCCGGTGAGCACGCTGAACATCTCCGGCGGCAGCCCTGCCTCGTAGAGGATGTCGGCCAGCAACAGCGCCGTGAGCGGGGTTTTCTCCGAGGGCTTGAGCACCATGCGATTGTTGCTGGCGATGCTCGGCGCAACCTTGTGGGCGACCTGGTTGAGGGGATGATTGAAGGGCGTGATGGCGGTGATCACGCCGAGGAGCGGCTCGCGCAGCGTGTAGACCTTGCGCTTCTTGCCGTGCGCAGTGAGGTCGCAGGAAAAGACCTGGCCGTCGTCCTGAAGCGCGGCATTGCCGGCGAACGCGAACACGTCGCAGGCACGGCCGACCTCGTAGATCGAATCCTGCGTGGCCAGGCCGCTCTCGGCCGTGATCAGGTTGGCGATCTCTCCGGTACGCGCGCGCAGCGCCTCGGCGGTCCTGTAGCAGATCCGATAGCGCTCGTAACGCGTGAGCTTCGAGCGGAACGCCTTGGCCGTCCCGATCGCGCGACGCACGTCGGCGACCGACGCCTGGGCCACGGTGCCCACGGGTCTGCGCGTGTAGGGGTTGAGCACCTCGGCGGTGCGTTGGGTCGCGACGCGCTCGCCGCCGATGCGCAGTGTCTCGCGCCTCAGGTCGCCGCCGCGTTCGCGCCCGGCGGCACGCTTTACGTTGCTATCCGGCATGATTCAGCACCCAGTCGAACGCATCGAAGTTGCGCCAGCGCCGCTGTGTGTCGAGCGTCGGGAACGGCCGGTTCATGATGAGCGGCACCGGCTGCTCGGACAGGCCGCCATGCGAGCGCAGCGGTGCGTCGAGCCCCGAGAGGTCGTGCCTGGCCCTCGCCGAGCCGATGGCGACGGAGCGCACCGAGATCACCACCAGGTCGCCGATGCGGTCGGCAGGCAGCTCGAAGCGGCGCGCGGCCGCCGCGCGCGTCAGCACCAGCTCGATGCCGTTCAGTGCCGCGATGCGCGCCGCCAGCACCTCGGCCTGGGCGGGCTCCGACAGATAGACCGTCGCATAGGAGCCGAGGGCGCCGTGATGGACGACGTAGGGATCGGTGATCGGCAGGATCACGCGTGTGCGTGCGTGGCCCAGCCAGCCATCGAGCACGTCCTGGAGATAGATGACGTTCGGGCTCGCATCGAGCCTGGTCTTGGCGCTCATGCCGTGATCGGCGGTGAGCACGATCGCAGCGCCTGCGCGCTCGAGCTGCTCGAGATACCGGTCCATCATGTGACAGAAGGCGTTCGCCTGGGGGGCGCCGGGCGCGTGCTTGTGCTGCACGTAGTCGGTGGTCGAAAGGTACATGACGTCCGGACGTTGCGTCTCCATGAGGCGCACGCCGGCGGCGAACACGAACTCCGAGAGCGCCGCACTGTAGACACTCGGCAGTGAGAGCCCGACGAGCTCCAAGGCTCCCTCGATCCCGTGCTCCGCCATCGTGACCTCGTCGGCCTTCTCCGCGGAGAAGCACACGCCGCGCATGCGATGGCCGAGGAGCCGGCGCAGCTTGTCCTTGGCGGTGACGACCGCCACCCTGCGGCCGGCGTCGGCCAGGGCGGCGAGGATAGTGGGCGCGCGCAGCCACTTCGGGTCATTCATCATGACCTCGGTGCCGCTCTCGGGGTCGTAGAGAAAGTTGCCGCAGATCCCGTGCACGGCGGGCGGGGCTCCCGTGACGATCGAGAGGTTGTTGGGGTTGGTGAAACTCGGGATGACGCAGTCCGCGACGACCGCCGCTCCCCGTGCGAGGGTGCGCTTCAGCCATGGCATGTGGCCCTGGGCGACCGCCTGCGCCACGTACTCCGGGTCCCAGCCGTCCACGCACACCACGATCGCGGGGCGCTCGGGGAGGCGGTAGGTCCGTTGGTTGACTTCGATCGAGCTCATGGGTGCCTCACGCGGCGGCGGCGCGCATCTCCGCCAGAACTCTTGCCACGGCCTCGACCGCGCCGGCGATGCCGCGCTCGCCGAGCTGGCCCATGCAGCCGACGCGGAAGGTCTCGAGCGTCGTGAGCTTGCCCGGATAGAGAATGTAGCCGTGCGCCTTGACGGCGTTGTAGAAGCTCTTGAAGGTGTAGCGGGGATCCTGCGGGGCGTGGAAGGTCACGATGATCGGCGCCTGAATCGCCGCGGGGAGGAAGCTCCTCAGGCCGAGCGCCCCCATCCCCTCGATCAGCGTGCGGCAGTTGCGCGCGTAGCGCGCGCCGCGCGCGGCAAGACCGCCTTCCTCGAGATACTGGACGATCGCCGCATCGAGCGCCGCCACGATGTGAGTCGGCGGCGTGTAGCGCCACTGGGTGGTCTTCTGCATGTACACCCACTGGTCGTAGAGATCCAGCGAGAGCGAGTGGCAGTTCCCTTCGCAGCGCTCGAGCGCGCTGCGCCGTACGATGACGAAGCCCATGCCGGGTGGACCTTCGAGGCATTTCCCCGAGGAGGCCACCACCGCATCGAAGGGCGTCTTGCGCGCGTCGATCTCGAGCGCGCCGAAGGCGCTCATCGCATCGACGATGAGGCTTCTGCCGTGGCGCGCCACCACCTGGGCGACCTCGTGCAGCGGATTGAGGATCCCGGCGCTGGTCTCGCAGTGCACCAGCGCAACGTGCGTGATGGACGGATCCTTCTCGAGCGAGCGCTCGACGTCGGCGGCGGCGACCGGGGCGTCCTCGGCATAGTCGATGGTGGTGTGCCGGCGCCCGAGGTACCTGGCGATACGCGCGATGCGCTGGCAGTAGGCGCCGTTCTGCGGGATGAGCACGTGTCCCGAGCGCGGCACCAGCGTGCCGATCGCCGCCTCGACGGCGAAGGTTCCGCTGCCCTGCAGCGGAACACATTCGTGCGTGCCGCTGGCATGGGCGATGTCGAGCAGCCGCTCGCGTATCCGGCCGGTAATGCTGTTGAAGTCGCTGTCCCAGGAGCCCCAGTCGCGCAGCATGCTCTCCTTGGTGCGCATGGAGATGGTCAGCGGTCCGGGAGTGAGGAGATAGGGTTCGGTGCTCATAGTGTCGCGCTCGATGCTTCAAGGTACCGTGACGGTCGGCGAGGCCGCGCCGGCCGACAGAATATCCCGATCGCGGGCGGCCATCAGCGGGATTCCCTCAGGTGCAGCCGGCGGCGCAGCAGATAGGCCGCCAGCAGCACGGCGGCGCTCGCCAGCCCGAAACCAAGCGACACCCGCTGCGCGGGGATCACCGCCATGGCGGCGAGTATCGCCAGCATGCCGGCGATCGCGAGGCGCGTCAGCCAGGGGTAACCCCACATGCGCACGCGCAGCCGCTCGGGTGCCTCGCGCTCGAGGCGGCGGCGCAGGCGCAGCTCCGCCACGGCGATCAGCACGTAGACGAAGATCGCGACCGTTCCGTAGGAATTCACCAGGAAGGCAAAGATGCGGTCGGGCGACAGGTAGCTCATCGCGACCGTCAGGTAGCCGAAGGCGGTACTCGCGAGTATGGCGGCCACGGGTACCCCGCGGCCGTCGAGCCGCGCGACCGTGCGCGGGGCATCGCCGTGCCCGGCGAGCGCCATGAGCATGCGCGAGGAGGCGAACAGGCCCGAGTTGAGCGCCGACAGCACCGCCGTCAGCACGACCAGGCTCATCACGGTGGCCGCGGCCGGAATGCGCAGCACCTCCATGACGCTCACGTAGGGGCGCGACATGCGCAGCGTGTCGTTCCAGGGCACCAGGGCCACGACCAGGAAGATCGAGCCGATGTAGAAGACCAGCACACGCCAGATCACCGACTGCGTGGTCGCGGCGATCGCCCGCTCGGGCTCGGCGGACTCGGCGGCGGCGATGGTGACGATCTCGGCGCCGAAATAAAAGCCCGTCGCCGCGACCGCGCCGGTGAGCACCGGCACGATGCCGTTCGGCATGAAGCCGCCGTCGGCCATCAAGTGCGGCAAGCCAGCCGGCGCCCCGGGCCAGCCGCCGCAGACGAACAGCGCGCCCGCGGCGAGGAACGCCACGATGGCGGCCACCTTGATCGAGGCGAACCAGAACTCCGCCTCGCCGTAGGAGCGTACCGAGAGCAGGTTGACGATGGTGAACAGCGCCATGAGGGCGAGCGTGAACTTCCAGGGCGCCACCTGCGGCCACCAGAGGGCGAGGATTCCCGCGCCGGCGACCGCCTCGAGCGCGACGACGATCACCCAGAAGTACCAGTACATCCACCCCGTGAGGAAGCCCGCCAGCTCCCCGAGGGCCAGCCGGTTGTACTCGTAGAAGCCGCCGACCGCGGGGTAGGCGACCGCCATCTCCCCGAGCATGCGCATCACCAGTACGACGAGCGTGCCGGTGAGAGCGAAGGAGATCACCGCGGCAGGCCCGGCCGCGCCGATGACGACACCGCTGCCGACGAAGAGTCCCGCGCCGATCACGCCGCCGAGCGCGATCATCTGCATGTGCCGCCGCTCGAGCGAACGGCGCAGGCCGCTCGCAGGCAGGGCCGGCAGCGGTGCGCTCGCGCTCACGCGAACTGCTGGTACTTTGCGAGGTGCCGCACCGGCTTGGACAGCGCGTCGCGGCGGAAGGGATCGCCGAGCTCCTGGGTCACCATCATCTCGAGCACGGTGGTACGGCCCTCGCGCTGCGCCTCGGCGGCCGCGCGCAGCGCCGGCGCGACGTCCGCGAGCCGCTCGACGGTGACGCCCTCGCAGCCGAAAGCCTGTGCCACCCTGGCCCAGCTCGGGTTCTCGAGATTCACACCCTGGTAGCGGCGTGAATAGAAATCGACGTGGTTCTTCTTCTCGGCGCCCCACTGGCCGTTGTTGAACACGATCGGCGTGACGCCGATCTTCTCGCGCACCACGGTGAGGAGCTCGTTGAAGCTGATGCCCCAGGCGCCGTCGCCGACGTAGGCGAACGCGGGCCGCTCGGGCGCGGCGACCTTGGCGCCGCAGATGACCGGGAAGGCGTAGCCGCAGTTGCCGAAGCTCATGGCCGCGAACATCGAGCGTGGTGCATCGAAGCGCAGGTAGGAGTTGGCGACCGAGCAGATGTTGCCGATGTCCGTCGACACCATGGCACCGGCGGGCAGTGCCTGCTCGAGCGCACGCAGCATCTGCCGCGGGTGCATGTACTTGGAGTTGGCGGACACCTCGAGCGAGTACGGATCGCGCTCCTGAGTCCAGCCGGTGAGCTCGGCCTCCCAGTCGGACTTCTCGGCCGCGATGCGCGCCAGGCGCTCGGCGCGGCTGGCCGCTCCCGCCAGCCGCCGGGTCTTCAGGCGCACGAGCAGCGCCGCGGCGGCGGCGCGCGCATCGGCGTGGATGCCGACCAGGATCGGCTTCACCAGCCCGAGCATGCGCGGATCGGCGTCGATCTGGATGATCTTCGCCCCCCTGGGCCAGTAGTCGAGGCCGTACTGGGGCAGCGTGCCGAAGGGACCGAGGCGCGTGCCGAGCGCGAGCACCACGTCCGCCCGCGCGATCAGCTTCATGGCGGCCTTGGAGCCCTGATAGCCGAGCGGCCCGGCGGCGAGCACGTGCGAGGCGGGGAAGGCGTCGTTGTGCAGGTAGCTGCTGCAGACCGCCGCACCGAGCGCTTCGGCCAGCTGCGTCGCCTCGAGCGTCGCCCCGGCGGTGATGACGCCGCCACCGGCGACGATCACGGGGAACTGCGCCGCAGCGAGCAGGTCCGCCGCGGCATCGAGCGCAGCCGCATCGCCCGCGCCGTGCGCGATGCGCATGGGCGCGGGGATCGCGGTCTCGAATTCGCCGTAGAAGTAGTCGCGCGGGATGTTGAGCTGGGCCGGTCCCATCTCGAGCATGGCGCGATCGAAGCAGCGCCCGGCGATCTCGGCCATGCGGCGCGGATTGTTGACGTGTCCCTGGTACTTGGTGATCTTGGAGAAAATCGGCAGCTGCTCGGTCTCCTGGAAGCCGCCGAGCCCCATGGTCATCGAGCCGGTCTCGGGCGTGATGAAGACGACCGGCGAATGCGCCCAGTAAGCGGCCGCAACGCCCGTGACGAAGTTGGTGACGCCGGGTCCGTTCTGCGCAATGCAGACTCCGTGCCGGCCGGAGGCACGCGCGTAACCATCCGCCATGTGGACCGCTCCCTGCTCGTGGGCGACCGGGACGAAGCGGATGCCGGCGGCGGGGAAGATATCGAGCGCATCCATGAACGCCGAACCCACGATACCGAACACGTGGGTGACGCCCTGG
>Ga0335070_10006163_pt1 | contig 14111 bp, 15 predicted proteins | sample Lox_Sample_13_FD_206722 | JGI IMG/M metagenome (GOLD analysis project Ga0335070, IMG submission 206722) | Soil microbial communities from Loxahatchee National Wildlife Refuge, Florida, United States - Lox_Sample_1.3 | ecosystem: Environmental > Terrestrial > Soil > Wetlands | place: USA... | reverse complement strand
CGATCATCGATCCGTTGTCGGACGAGATCGACCTGGCGCCGTTCTTCAAGCTGCTGAAGTCGCCGAAGATCGTGAAGGTGCTGCACGCCGCGCGGCAGGACATCGAGATCTTCTACCATCAGGGCGGGATGATCCCCGATCCGCTGTTCGACACCCAGATCGCGGCGATGGTGGCCGGCTTCGGCGAGGCGGCTTCGTACGAAACGCTGGCGCGCAAGCTTGCGCATGCCGAGATCGACAAATCGGCCCGCTTCACCGACTGGTCGCGGCGTCCGCTGTCGAAACGCCAGCTCGAATATGCGCTCGCCGATGTGACGCATCTGCGCGTCATCTATGAGGCGTTGGCCAAGCAGCTCGAACGCACAGGACGCACGAGCTGGGTCGCCGAGGAGATCAAGGCGCTGCAGGATCCCGCGCTCTACAAGCTCGATCCCACCACGGCGTGGAAGCGCCTCAAGCCGCGCACGTCGAACAAGCGCTTCCTTGCGATCCTCGCGGCGCTCGCCGAATGGCGCGAACGCGAAGCGCAGACGCGCGACCTGCCGCGCAATCGCGTGATCAAGGACGAAGCCCTGATGGAGATCGCGGCGCACCCGCCGGCCGATGCGGCCGGCCTCGAGCATATCCGCGCCGTGCCGAAAGGTTTCGCGAGCTCGAAGCTCGGCAAGGGACTGCTCGATGCGCTGGCCAAAGGCCAGACCGCCGAGCCGCCCGACGGCAGCGAGTTCGACCGTCCGCGCCGCAAGCGCGAACCGTCCGCGTCGTCGATCGATCTTTTGAAGACGCTGCTGCGTCTGCGCGCGGAAGAAGCCGGCGTGGCGCCGCGCCTCATCGCCAATGCGGAAGACATCGAACGTATCGCGGCGCGCGAAGATCACGGCGTGGCGGCGCTGACCGGCTGGCGCGCCGAAGTCTTCGGCCATGACGCGAAGGCCCTGCGGGACGGCAAGCTGGCGATCGCTCTGGAGAAAGGTGAAGCCGTCGTCGTGGAGTTAGAAGAGTGACCCCGCCGATGACGTTTCTTGCTGGGACCGCCGGCGTCCCGCCGGCATTGTGCCGCTTTCACCGCCGTTGCCGGCCGGAGCCTCGTCAGCTCGTCTCCTCGAACAGCTCCCGCCCGATCAGCCAGCGCCGGATTTCGTTGGTGCCCGCGCCGATGTCGTAGAGCTTGGCGTCGCGCAGCAGCCGTCCCGTCGGATAGTCGTTGATGTAGCCGTTGCCGCCGAGGCACTGGATCGCCTCGAGCGCCATCCAGACGCCTTTCGTCGACGCATAGAGGATCGCGCCGGCCGCATCCTTGCGCGTCGTCTGCCCGCGATCGCAGGCTTTCGCCACCGCATAGACATAGGCGCGCGCCGTCGACAGCGTGACATACATGTCGGCGAGCTTGCCCTGCATCAGCTGGAACGATCCGATCGGCTCGCCGAACTGCTTGCGGTCGTGAAGATACGGCACCACCACGTCGAGGCAGTTCTGCATGATGCCGACGGAGCCCGCCGCCAGCACCGCGCGCTCGTAATCGAGCCCGCTCATCAGGATGCGCACGCCCTCGCCTTCGCGCCCGAGCACATTCTCTTCCGGCACTTCGCAATCTTCGAAGATGAGCTCGGCGGTGTCCGAGCCGCGCATGCCGAGCTTGTCGAGCTTCTGCGCCGTGCGGAAGCCCTTGAAGCCTTTTTCGATGAGGAACGCGGTGATGCCGCGTGGGCCGGCGCCCGCATCGGTCTTCGCGTAGACGACGAGCGTGTCGGCATGCGGCGCATTGGTGATCCACATCTTGGTGCCGTTGAGCACGTAGCGGTCCCCGCGCTTCTCCGCCGCGAGCCGCATCGACACGACATCGGAGCCCGAGCCCGTCTCGCTCATGGCCAGCGCGCCGACATGTTCGCCGGAGATCAGCTTCGGCAGATAGCGCCGCTTCTGCGCCTCGTTGCCGTTGCGGCGGATCTGGTTGACGCAGAGATTGGAATGCGCGCCGTAGGAAAGGCCCACCGCCGCCGAGCCGCGGCTCACCTCCTCCATCGCCACCACGTGCTCGAGATAGCCGAGCCCTGCCCCGCCGTAATCTTCCTCCACCGTGATGCCGAGCAGGCCCAGCGCGCCCATCTCCGGCCAGAGATGGCGCGGGAAAGTGTTGGTCCGGTCGATCTCGTCGGCGATCGGCGCGATGCGGTCGGACGTGAAGCTGCGGACGCTGTCGCGCAGCATGTCGGCGGTGTCGCCGAGGTCGAAATCGAGCGTGGGATAGGAATTGGGGATGGTCATGGTGGTCGCCTGCTGTGGAACGCTTTTCGGAACTGCGCGAGCAAATTGTGCCGCTCGTTCTGTCGCGTCAATTGCTGACGACACAATTGCTTACGCCGGCGCGAAACCGTTTTTGAGGCGCGGAAATATTGTCGGCCGGTGGTGAGAGGGGCGGACTGGCCGCCCCTGCCACAAGGAGGGATGCGAGATGGCGATCCCCTCCGGTTTGGTCGAAAGAGAAGGATCTTCCTTCTGGTCCGGCTGTAACCGGCCCCGCCCTGGAGAAGCAACCTCCGGGGCGGGTGCCCTTCTTCTATACACGATCGCCGATAGCCGGGCAATTAACGGGCTAAATTGTTCGGTTTTGGAAACAGTCTCGTTGAAAGGCAACGGCAATTTGGCGCCCACGCTTCACGGACAGGATGGTCGACGCGTTCGGTCTCAAGGGATTCTTCTATCACGCACCCAACGACGCGCGCTCCTGGTCCGCCATGCGGGCACTTTTCGACGAGACGCTGAGGAAGACGTGAAGGATGTGCTGACGCGGCTTCCGCCTCGTGAGGAGCGACACGTCTTTACTCTGACCCCATTCTTCCCAACGAAACGTCCTCGCCGCTTACCGCGACGGTCTGCTATAGGTTACAGGTCCGAGACGTGCAATCGGCTGTCCTTGCATCACCGGTGAGGCGCATGACACTGAAGACAGATCACATCGTGTATCCGACATGGGATGCGGCCGCATGCCTCAAGTTCTATCGCGACGTGATGGGCTTCACTCTGGCAAACACCGCATGCGGCAACGACTGGGGCGGGTTCCCCTGGCTGATGCTGTTCTTTCGCGCCGGCGACGGCCGCGAGGTGGTACGCGTAGCGTTGCGCGGCGTTAAGCGTCCAAAGTCTGACGAGTTGCCGCGCGACGTGCGCCATCTCGCTTTTGCGGAGAAGTCGGTCATAGCTCTGCAGCGGTGGCGACAGAAGCTTCTCGCAGCAAAAATAGTCTTTTGGGAAGAAACTCACGGCCGCCAGAGCTCGATCTACTTCGAAGACCCCGACGGTACGATACTTGAGATCACCGCCCCTCCGACGCGCTCCAGCAAAATCACAAACCGTGCGGCGCTCCTCGCAGCAAGAAAATGGATCAAGGAATGTCACGCGTGATCGATCAGCCTGCACCCGCTCTGTGAACTCGAACCATCTGCTTTCCCCAATAGTTGACAGTGTCCTAAGTCGAACCTTGTTGGGAAGGCTCAGGCCGGATCACCAGGCCCGTCGAAAGGAGGAACCATGCTTTCGCGCGCCCCGCTCAGGACGGTCAAAGATCACGTCCGCGACAGCAGGCATTGGGACCGTTACACGCCGCGGCCGGGTGACGTCGTCGTCGCCAGCTTTCCAAAAGCCGGCACCACCTGGACGCAACGCATCGTCAGTCTGCTCATCTTCCAGTCCGCGGCGGCGGTGCCGATCATGTCGACCCATCCATGGCTCGATTGCCGCATCCAGATACCGATCGATGTGATGATCGCCATGCTGGAGGCGCAGACGCACCGCCGCGCGCTGAAATCGCATTTGCCGTTCGACGCGCTGCCCATTTACGACGAGGTGAAATACATCCACATCGCGCGTGGCGGGCTGGATGCGTGCTTCTCGTTCCACAATCACTTCCTGAATTTCACGCCGCAGTTTACCGGCAACATACAGCGGGTCGCGCAGGAAGATGGCGACACAGCAGGCCCTCCACCGCCGCCGCCGGAAGATCCGCGCGAATTCTTCCTGTCGTGGATCGCGCTACACGACCATGATGTTGTGCCCGTCGCCAATTCGTTCTTTGACATCGAACGCAGCTACTGGACCGAGCGTCAGCGCGAGAATCTGCTGATGGTGCATTACAACGACCTGAAGGCCGATTTGTCGGGCGAGATGAAGCGGATCGCGGCATTCCTCGAAATCGAGACGCCGCCGGCGTTGTGGTCGGAGCTCGTCGAAGCGGCGAGGTTCGAGACCATGAAGAACGAGGGTGCGGCGCTCCTGCCGAACATTGAAATGGCGGTCAGGGGCGGACATCAGACATTCCTCAACAAGGGCACCAACGGCCGCTGGCGCGATGTGCTCACGAAAGACGATGTCGCCCGCTATCGCGCGCGCGCCGCGGCCGAACTGCCGCCGGGACTGAACGACTGGCTCGAGCACGGCCGCAAAGGCAGCGATCCGAAAGCGATGAAGGATTGATATTCCGCCGCCGACTTGGCGGGCGCTTCAGCAGTCCGCCTACGCCGAGGCTTCGGGGGACAGCCTGCTCCGCTTCGCTGCGCAGGCTGGTGCGGTCGAGAAGAGTCGAACTTCCACGGGTTGCCCCGCTAGCACCTCAAGCTAGTGCGTCTACCATTCCGCCACGACCGCATCCCGAGGGTGGCGGGGTGTAGCAAATCGAAAGCCTTTGGGGAAGGGCCGGAATCGGCCGAAATCCCCGATCGCCCGCGGCGTTATGGGGCGATCAGGCCGCCACCCGATTCCACGGCATGAGCGCCAGCAGTCGGGCCATGCCGCACCAGCCCGAGAGGCCTGCGAAGACCAGCCCGCCGCCGACGAAGGCCGAGATGGCGGCGAACCAGGGCGACAGGCTCACCGCCAGGACCAACCCCAGCAGCACGAGACTGCCGGCCGCGATCTGCACCTGGCGTTGCAATTCGATGGGCCTGGAGCGGTCGAGCGAAGTCGGAAGTCCCGCCTCTTTCCAGGCCGCAAGGCCGCCTTTCAGGACGTAAATCTCCGGCGCGCCGCAGCCCGCGAGTCTGTCGGCGTTGTTCATGGTCCGCGCACCGGCCTGGCAGTGGAAGATCACGGCGGGACAGTCCTTGCCGAATTCGTCGGCGCCCATCTGCGACAGCGGCACGAGCTTCGCGCCCGGAATGCTCTCGCGCGCATGCTCCATCGGCTCGCGGATATCCACGAGCGTGGCGCCCTTCTCCTCCATCAACCGCTTCGCCTCGCGGGCGTCGATGGTTTTGACGGTCATGATCCTTTCCTTCCGCAATAGATCTCGTGCAGCACTTCGATGATGCGCGCCGTCTTTCCGTCGGCGAGACGGTAATGGATGGTCTGGCCGTCGCGCCGCGTGGCGACGAGACCCTCCTCGCGCAGTTTCGCCAGATGCTGGGACAGCGCCGACTGGCTGAGGCCCGACGCCTCCACCAGCGTGCCGGCCGTGCGTTCGCCGCCCACGAGCTCGCACAACACCGCAAGCCGCGCTTCATGCGACAGCATCTTCAGCATCGCCGCGGCCTTGCCGGCGTTGCGGCGCATGGCGTTTCTGCTCTTCACGTCCAGCATTTCCCGCCTTTCATATCAGGTATTGCTAAATTATCATTTTCTAATATATTGTCAAGGCAGCGATGGAGCCCCCCAAACCCATGGAACCGAGAATTCAGGCGTTCTTCGACGAAGCGACGTTCACCGTCACCTATCTGGTCAGCGATCCCGAAACGGGCGCCGCGGCGATCATCGATCCCGTGCTGGACTTCGATGCCCAATCCGGCCGCACGGCGACGAAATCGGCCGACGCGGTGCTCGCCGCCGCGAAACAGGGCGATCTCAAGATCGCGTGGATCCTCGAGACCCATGCCCATGCCGATCACCTGTCGGCCGCGGCCTATCTCAAAGAGAAGACGGGGGTCGGCGTCGCCATCGGCGAGAACATCGCCGCGGTCCAGAAAGTGTTTCGCCCGATCTTCCACGCCGCCGACGTGACCGGCGACGGCCGGCCGTTCGACAAGCTGCTCAAGGACGGCGAACATTTCGCCGTGGGCGCGCTCGACGTCGAAGTGCTGCACACACCGGGCCACACGCCGGCCTGCGTGAGCTATCGCATCGGCGACAACGTGTTCGTCGGCGATACGCTCTTCATGCCCGATTACGGCACGGCCCGCGCCGATTTCCCCGGCGGCGACGCGCGCACGCTTTACCGTTCGATCCAAAGGCTGTTGGCGCTGCCGCCGCAAACGACGCTGTGGATGTGCCACGACTACAAGGCGCCCGGCCGCGATGCTTTTGCCTGGAAAACCACTGTGGCCGAAGAGCGCGCCCGCAACATCCATGTCCACGAAGGCGTACGCGAGGACGCATTCGTCGCCATGCGCACGGCCCGCGACAAGACGCTTTCGATGCCGGTGCTGATCCTGCCGTCGGTGCAGGTGAACATCCGCGCCGGACACATGCCGCCGCCGGAGGACGACGGGAAAATCTATCTCAAGCTGCCGGTCGACGCGCTTTAGGCGCGCAACGCGAACGCATTGCGACCGCAGGCGGCTGGACATGGAGCCGATAAAACCTTGAGATAGGCTTCTTTCGAAGGGGCCATGAATGAACCGTTTTGTCCGCCATGCCGCCTGCGCGATCGCTTTCGGCTTCGCGAGCGTCGCCGTTGCGCAATCCGCAACCACGCCGCCGCCGATGCCCAAGATCGTCTTCGGCGCGCCCGACCCGGCGCTGGCGCCCGCCGGCAGCTACGCCATCGATCCCATGCACACCGCGGTGATCGCGCGCATGTCGCATATCGGTTACTCGTTCAGCGTCTTCCGCTTCGGGAAGGTTGCAGGGACGCTGACCTGGGATCCCAAAGCCCCGGCGAGCTCGAAGCTCTCCGCCACGGTCGACACGGCCTCGATCGCGACGCCGGTCCCGGGCTTCCCCGAGGAGCTCGCCGGTCCGAAATATCTCAACTCCGCGGCCTATCCGCAGGCGACGTTCACGTCGAACGCCTTCCGGCCCACCGACGCCACGCACGGCAAGGTCGACGGCACCTTCACGCTGATGGGCAAGACCAGGCCTCTGACCTTCGACGTGACGCTGGTCGGCGCGGGCCCGGGTTTCATGGGCCATCCGCGCATGGGCATCCACGCCGAGGCGACGATCAATCCGCAGGACTACGGCCTGCCGGCGCTGTTCGGAAACACCACGGGGCTCGTCATCGACTCGGAGTTCGTGAAGCAGTAAGCGCCTTTCGACCTGGGAGCGCGGCCTGCCTGCGCGAAGCTGAAGCTTCGCTTCGGCGTAGGCAGGGCCCCTCGCCCGCGTGGTTCCGTTTGCTCCAGCTTCACCAACCATTCGTCATCGCCCGCTTCATGCGGGCGACCCATTTGGCCTAACGCCTTGGAACAGAACGGGAACTTTTTCCTTGACACGGTGTTACCGTTTCAGTATCATTTGCCCGAATTGGTTACAAAAGGACAACCGTGACCCCTCTGCCCGCCATCCTCCGCCGGCTCGGACATTTCATCCGTATACTGATGGAATTGACCCTGCGCGGCCCTGCTTTTCGTCTTGCGTCCAGACCGCCGCGCGCCGGAAACCCTTGCGGCGCAGGCCTTGGATGCAATGCGGCGACGGGCGGGAATTTTTTTGGCCCTGATTTCTCCCCTGATAGCAGGGGAGCGGCCGGTTCAGATTCCTTCGCCGTCGACGCCGATGTGGATGCCGCATTCGTCCTTGTCGAGGCCGGACCAGCGTCCATCGCGATAGCCCTCGCCGGCCTGGACGCGGCGCGTGCAGGGCATGCAGCCGATGGACGGATAGCCGTCCTCGACCAGCGGATGGGCCGGGATCGCGTGCGCGGCCGCGTAGGCCTCGAGGTCGGCGAGCGTCCAGTCCGCCAGCGGATTGAAGCGGAAGCGGCCGTCGAAATACTCGACCGTCTTCATCTCGGCGCGGGCGTTGGTCTGGAAGCGCTTGCGGCCGGTGATCTGGGCCGCGAAGCCCTCGAGCGCGCGCTTGATCGGGACCACTTTGCGGAAGTCGCAACAGGCGTCGGTGTTGCGCGACCACAGCGTGCCTTCGGGATCGATGGCGGCGCGGTCGGCCGGATGCGGGCCGATGGTGCGGATGTCGGTCAGGCCGAGCACGTCCTGCAGGCGGTCGCGATAGCGCAGCGTCTCGCCGAACAGCTTGCCGGTGTTGAGGAAGAGAACCGGCGTCGTGGGGTCGATGGCGGCGATCATGTGCAGCAGCACGGCGGACTCCGAGCCGAAGGACGAGACCACGGCCGTCTGGCCGGCGAATTCCTCGCTCAGCGCGAGCTTCAGGATACCGGTCGCATCGCGGCCTTCCGCGGCGGCCTCGAGCCTGGCGAGGCGGGCCGCCGCCAGGGGATCGCGCGCACCGAGTCCCTGCCGGTCGAAGGCGCGCGGCGCCAGTCCACGCGCCGGATCGATGACGGTGACGCGGGCCGCCGTCATCCGAACCACCGGGCAGCCAGCGCCCTCGTCTTCTCGGAAATTCGTGCCGGCGACAGGCCTTCGGCCCGCCAGTCGGCACGGCGGACGCCGATCTCGGCCACGCGGCTGCTCCATTCGGCGCCGAACCGGTCGGACAGCCATTCGCGGATCATGCGGACAAGGGCCGGCGCGCGGCCGGCGCTCGAGACGGTCAGCAGCAGATCGCCCCGCCGGACCGTCGCAGGGACGTGGAAATCGCAGAGCGCCGGCACATCCTCGACATTGACGAGAATACCCAGCGCCCGGGCGCGGCCTGCCAGCGCGGCCGAAACGTCCTGCGCAAGACCGGCGACATACAGGATGTCCAGGCCCGACAGCGCCTCGCGGTCGTCGGGTCGTATCGGGATCGGCTGGATGTTTGCATCGGCCAGATGCGCCTGCCGCCGCGCCAGCGCTTCACCTGTTCCGGCGAGGCCGACTTTTACCGTGGAGGGATCGACGATCAGGGGAAGCACAACCCGCTCCTGCAGAACTTTGGGTTCTACACAGAAGTAGGCGCTATCAGACAATAATGCAACGGCGAGGCGGATAATCTGAAATTATACAGCATTATGCCGTATAATCATTGAGCCCCCTTCAGGAGCTCGGTGATCGAGACGCCGATCTTGTCGCCCTGGATGATGATCTCGCCGCGCGCCACGGGTTTATCATTCGCCATCACCAGGACGGCGTCGTCCTGGCGGGAATCGAGTTCGATGACCGCGCCGCGGCCCATGCGCAGCAGTTGGTGCATCGGAATTACGGAGCGGCCAAGGACGACCGAGAGTTCGACCTTGACGGTTTCGATGTTGGAAGCCATGTGCCCAGCCAGTGATGATGTACGCAAACCTTGCCCGCTCATGCTTTCGAGACCGTTAAAACGCCCTGCGAGCGAGCCGGAATGGCTGGTCGGCCCGGGCCTGCAGCCTTATCCGGACGCCGTCGCCTTCATGGAAGAGCGCGCCGCGCAAATCGCCGACGGTCGCGCGCGCGAGCTCGTCTGGCTCATCGAGCATCCGCCGCTCTACACCGCCGGCACCAGCTCCAGGCCGCAGGATCTCATCGAGGCGCGCTTTCCCGTGCATCAGACGGGTCGCGGCGGGCAATACACCTATCACGGCCCGGGACAGCGCGTCGGCTATGTGATGCTCGATCTGAAACAACGAGGCGGCGATGTGCGCGGCTTCGTGCACGATCTCGAAGAATGGCTGATCCGCACGCTGGCAAGCTTCAACGTCAAAGGCGAACGCCGCGACGGCCGCGTCGGCATCTGGGTCGTGAACGGCAATCGCGAAGACAAGATTGCCGCGATCGGCGTGCGCGTGCGCCGCTGGGTCACGTTCCACGGCGTATCGCTGAACGTCGATCCCGATCTGTCGCACTTCTCGGGCATCGTGCCGTGCGGCATCCGCGAACACGGCGTGACGAGCCTCGTGGCGCTCGGCCTGCCGGTGACGATGGCCGATGTCGACGTCGCGATGAAAGCGGCGTTCTACGAAGTCTTCGGCGCCTAGCCGCGTTTGCGCCTCTTCGGCGGCGCGGCGGAGCGGCGGCCGAGACCGATCTTTTTCGCAAATTCTGAGCGGCGTGCAGCGTAGTTCGGCGCTACCAGCGGATAGTCGGCCGGCAGGCCCCATTTGGTGCGATATTCCTCGGGGCTCATGCCGTAACGGGTTCTTAAGTAGCGCTTCAGCATCTTGAGCTTCTTGCCGTCCTCAAGACAGACGATGTAATCCGGCGTAATCGACTTGCGGACAGAAATGGCCGGCTTCTGCGGCGATGGCACATCGCTCGGCTGTCCCGGAGAAAGTCCGCCCAGCGTCGCGTGAATATTCTTGATCACAACCGGCAGCTCTGCGGGCGACAGGTGATTATTGCGAACATAAGCGGCCACGATTTTGCAGGCGGCGTCCAATAGCAGATCGTTGGTATCCATAACTTCCCTTGTCACCCTTTGTACTCCGGCGTCTTTGACCGGACTCGAGTTGCGCAACGCGCATATTACATGGCCCTCCCGGATTGTCCCGCGACCGAGCGCGCAAGGTCTGGTAGCGATCCCGATGCCCGCAAATGCCGGCGAATTCACCGGCGATTTCTTGGTCTTCAGGCCATTTTAACCACGCTGGCCCATCGTTCCGTATCCGAAGGGCAAAATCATGACCGCAAAGACGCTTCGCATCGCCGCCCCCGACGTCGCGCGGCCCGAGCGCATCGGGATCGCCAGGCTGACCAAGATGGCATTCGACGGCGCCGAATTCGCGCCGTTGTGGAACAGCCTCGTTGCGCGCGTGCAGCAGAACCCCCAGGACACCGCCGCGCTGATGGACCTGTCGGTCATTGCGCAGTTCACGGGCGATCCGGCGACAGGCGCGTCGCTGCAGTCGCGCGCGCTGGTGCAGGATCCTCTTTATCGCTCGCCCTTGAACGGCGTGAAGCCGCGCCTTCGCGTGCTGGCATTTGCCGCGCCGGTCGACATGGGCGGCAACGCGCCGATCGAATTCCTGCTCGAAGGCAGCGATGTTCAGCTCGAGACGCTCTACATCGCGCACGGCCTTCCGCTGCCCGATCCCTTGCCCGCGCATGACGTCGCCATCGTCACGATTTCGGACTCCGTCGAAACGCGCCCGATGCTGAACATGATCGAGGCGCTCGCGCCGCAATGGCCGCGCCCGATCCTCAACGCCCCGCAGCGGATCAAGGGGCTCGATCGCGATCTTCTGTTCAAGACGCTGCGCGGCGCGCCCGGCGTCGAGATTCCGATGACGGGCCGCGTCAGCCGCGAAGATTTCGCCGACATGGCGCTCTCCGACGTGATCCTCCACGACGTGATCGAAGATGCCGCATTTCCGCTGATTGCGCGTCCCGCCGGCTCGCATGCCGGCAACGGCCTCGAAAAGATCGAGACACCGGACGGCATCGAGACCTATTTGAAATCACGGCCCGAGGACGAGTTCTTCGTGTCGCGATTCATCGATTATGCGGGGCCGGACGGGCAATACCGTAAATACCGCGTCGTGTTCGTCGACGGCCGCCCTCACGCCTGCCACCTGGCCGTCTGCGACGAATGGAAGGTCTGGTACCTGAACGCGGGAATGAACGACAGCGCCGAAAAGCGCGCGGAAGAAGCACATTTCATGACGGCCTTCGACGAAGACTTCGGACTCTGGCACGGCGCTGCGCTGAAAGAGATCGCTTCGCGCATCGGCCTCGACTATTTCCAGATCGATTGCGCGCAAACGAGGGACGGCAAGCTCCTCGTATTCGAAGCGGACAACGCCGCGATCGTGCACGACATGGATCCGCCGGACGTGTTTCCATACAAGCGCCCGCAGATGCGGAAGGTATTCGCGGCTTTCGTCGCTATGCTCCACAAATATGCCGGCGGCAAAGAGGCGCGCGCGGCGTGAAAAAAGCAGCGTCCAAACTTTCGTCCTGGCCGACGCTCGATCCCGAGGACTGGCCGTCGCTGCGTGCGCAGGCTCATGTCATGCTCGACGACATGCTCGACCATCTCGAGCACGTCCGTTCGCGGCCGGTTTGGCAGCCCATTCCGGATGCCGTGCGCAAGTCCGCGCGCGAGCCGAGCCCCCGCGACGCCACCGCGCTCGAAAACGTCTACCGCGATTTCAAGGGCACGATCCTTCCCTACGCCACTGGCAACACGCATCCCGGATTCATGGGCTGGGTGCATGGCGGCGGCACGCCCGTAGGCATGCTCGCCGAGATGCTGGCGGCGGGCCTTAACGCCAATCTCGGCGGGCGCGATCACATGCCGATCGAGATCGAGCGCGAAATCGCGAGCTGGGCGCGGGAATGGTTCGGCTTTCCCGAAAGCGCGAGCGGCCTGTTCGTCACCGGCACGTCGATGGCCAATCTGATGGCGGTGCTGATTGCGCGCCAAGACGCGCTCGGCGAACGTGTCCGCAGCGGCGGGCTCGTTCAGTCCGGCTGCCAATTGTGCGCCTATACCTCGGTTTCCGCGCATGGCTGCATCGCGCGCGCCCTGGATTTTGCGGGCATCGGCAGCGATGCGCTGAGGCTCATCCCGACCGACACGCTGGGCCGCATGGACGTTGCCGCGCTCGACGCTGCGATCCGCGATGACCGCAAGGCGGGACATCTGCCGTTTCTCGTAGTTGGCACGATCGGCGCAGTCGACACCGGTGCGATCGACAATCTAGCCGTGCTTTCGCGCATCTGCCGCAAGGAAGAGCTGTGGTTCCATATCGACGGCGCCTTCGGTGCGCTCGCCGCCTGGTCCGAACAGCTGAAGCCGCGCCTGGCCGGCATCGAGCAGGCGGATTCAATCGGCTTCGATTTCCACAAATGGGGACAGGTGCCGTATGACGCCGGTTTCCTGCTCGTGCGCGACGGCGAGAAGCATCGCGCGACCTTCGCTGCCCCGGCCGCCTATCTGCGCCGCGAAAGCCGCGGGCTTGCGGCCGGTTCGCCATGGCCGACCGATTACGGTCCGGATCTGTCGCGCGGTTTTCGGGCGCTCAAGACCTGGTTCACGCTCAAGACCTACGGCACCGATAAGCTGGGACGCATGATCGAGCAGAGCTGCATGCTCGCGCGCCATCTCGAAGCGCGCGTCCGCGCCGAACCGGAACTCGAACTGCTTTCGCCGGCTCAGCTCAACATCGTCTGCTTCCGCTATCGCTGCGAGGATGCCGACCGCGTCAACGCCGAAATCGTTGCCGACCTGCATGAGAAGGGCCGCGTGGCGCCGTCCACGACGACCATCGGCGGCAAGCTCGCGATCAGAGCCTGTTTCATCAATCACCGCACCGAACCGGCCGATGCCGACACGCTGCTCCGCGAAGTGCTGGAAATCGGCGCACTCAGAACGAAAGTCGCTGAACTCTACGCTGAACCGCGGCGCGCGGCCGTCGGCTCGTAACTCAACCGCCGCGCCCCAGGCGCACTGTCTCATCCACCAGCGCGTCCAACGCATCGACGAAGGGACGCTCCTTCGGCGGCGGCAGCAGCGAAAGCTCGGTGCAGGCGATGAGGAATGCGTCCGCGCCGCTTTCGACGAGCCCGGCGAGCGCATGCTCGTAGTCGCGGCGAACGCGATCGTCGACGGCCTTTGCCTTCACCGCGCTGATCATTGTGAAGACCGCCGCCTCGCCGTTTTCATCCGGAAACAGAGCCTCATATCCCGCCTCGCCGAGACGCTCGGCGTAAAGTCCGACCATGCGCACGGCCGGCGATGCGAGCATGCCGACCTTCTTCGGCTTTGGTGACAGCGCGCCGAGCCGCGCGATCGCCAGCGCGATCATGTCGAGCACCGGGATGTGGACGCTGCGCGCGATGGCCGGTAGATAGAAGTGCGCGGTGTTGCACGGAATGGTTAGAAAATCAGCGCCCTGGTGCTCGAGGCCCTGCGCCATCGCGACAAGGACCGGCGTCGGATCTTCGCCGGTGCGGGCAATCAGGGCCGCGATGCGCGACGGGATCTTGGGATTGTTGTCGACCAGCACGCGGATGTGGTCGACGTCGTCGCGCGCTGGCGTCGCTTCGACGATGCGGCGCAGGAAGTCGACCGTCGCTTCTGGCCCCATGCCGCCGATGACACCGACGGTTTTCTCGGCTGTGCCCATCGCTCAGGAATAGCCC
>Ga0335070_10006162_pt1 | contig 14112 bp, 11 predicted proteins | sample Lox_Sample_13_FD_206722 | JGI IMG/M metagenome (GOLD analysis project Ga0335070, IMG submission 206722) | Soil microbial communities from Loxahatchee National Wildlife Refuge, Florida, United States - Lox_Sample_1.3 | ecosystem: Environmental > Terrestrial > Soil > Wetlands | place: USA... | reverse complement strand
CCGGGCGGAAGGGCTCGAGCTCGGCCAGCCGGCGCTGATACAGCTGGAAGCTGGCTCCTCCGTTGGTGCGGCCCACGTAGACGAGCGTGCCGCCGTCCGGCGAGAGGGCGAGGGTGTTGACCGGCGCTCCAGTGAGGCCCTGCTCCGCGGGCACCGGCACTTCGAAGCGCTCGACCGCCCCGGGCGGCGCCTTGGTCCCGACGAGCAGCCGCCCGAGCACCAGCCCCGCCAGGGCGATCCCGCCCGCGATCGCCCAGGCGCGCCAGTCGCGGGGCCACCCTCGCGCGACGGCGTGGACCGTGGACCCCGCGAGCGCGCCGGCCGACGCCGCGCCCACGGTGAAGCGCGGGTCCTTCAGCGCCTGTGCGAACTCCGCCGCGGAAGAAAAACGGTCCGCGGGCAACCGCTCCAGCGCCTTCCCCACCGCCGCCGCCACGTTCGGCGGCACCGACTTCCTGAGGCTCGTGACCGGCTGCGCTTCCTCGGCGATGATCTTCATGATGATCTGCTGTGCCGAGCCGCCGACGTGCGGTGGCTGGCCGGTCAGCATCTCGTACAGCACGCTCGCCAGCGAGTAGATGTCCGAGCGGCCCGTGATCTCCTTCTCCGCCGTCGCCTGCTCCGGGCTCATGTAGTGCGGCGTGCCAAGCGACATCCCCGTCTCGGTCATCCGCCCGCCCGCCGCGGCCGAGAGCGCCAGCGCGATCCCGAAGTCCGCCACCATCGGCCGGCCGTCATGCAGCAGGATGTTCTCCGGCTTGATGTCCCGGTGGATCACCCCGTGCCGGTGCGCGTAGTCCAGCGCGTCCGCTACTTCAGTGGTGATGCGGACCGCCTCCTCGATCCCGAGCTGGCGCTCGCGGTCCAGCTTGGCCCGGAGCGTCTCGCCCTCGATGAAGGGCATGACGTAATAGAGGAAGCCGTCGGCGCTGCCCGAATCGAAGAGCGGCAGGATGTGCGGATGCTGGAGCGCGGCGGTGGTCTTGATCTCGACGACGAAGCGGTCGGCGCCCAGCACCGCCGCCAGTTCCGGCCGCAGGACCTTGAGCGCGACCTTCCGGTCGTGCCGCACGTCGTGGGCGAGATAGACGGTGGCCATGCCGCCCGCGCCGAGCTCGCGCTCGATGCTGTAGCGGCCGGCGAGGGCGCCCGTCAGCCTGCCGAGCACATCGGTCATCCGGGACGTCTACTAGTGGAAGAGGGACAGGAACATAGCCGGGCGCGGCGCGTGGGCAAAGTGCGCCGCGGCCTCGTCTTACCTCTTGGGGCGGCGCGGCCCGCGGCCGGCGAGGACGCGACCCTCGCCGGCTTCGGTCACATCACAACTAGGGTCTGACTTCGTTGGCGGTCGGGAATGCCGGCGCGGGGTAGCTCCCGTACTTGGGATCGGCGTACTCCCCGGCCCAGAAGTCCGGCGGACCTTCGCTGTCCTGCACCTTGTTGGCCACCGGCTTGAGGCCGCGCTTCAGGTACGCGGCGATGTCAAACAGCTCCTGGTCGCTCATGTTGCGCCACGACATCCACGGCATCGGCGGCGCCAGGTAATGCGGGTGCTCCGGGAAGTTCCCCACACCCGGCTTGGCCCCCGTAATCGTGACGTCCGGCGTGTCCTCGGGTCGCAGGCCGTAGCGGAGCGCATTGAAGATCTGGCGCTCGCTGAAGCGGCCCAGGCCCGTGGCGTTGTCCGGCGTCAGGTTGCGCGGCCGCGTAGTGAAGCAGGGCTGCGCGCCAGGCGTGACCGCGCACGGGCCGATCTTGAACTCCTGCTCCGGGCTCATCACCCCCGCGAGCCAGCCGGGCGCGGCCGGATTCGTGAAGCCGCCATGGCAGTCGCCGCAGGCATGGGTGATGACCAAGTGACGGCCCCGGAGCACGTCTCCGCGCGGCGGAGCGGGGGACGGTGACCGCGTCCAGGCGGCGATCGCGAACACGAGCAGGAACACCGAGGCAAGTGCGGGGATGAGACGCGACGTCGCGCGGGCGTCGTGAGGCATCGGCTACCTCCCTGTTGAGGTGACGGCGAGTATGCCCATCATGCCCTCATCCTCGTGGTCGAGGATGTGGCAGTGGTACATCCATTTGCCCGGGTAGTCGTCGAACCGCACGATGATGCGCACCGTCCCGTGCTTCGGGACGTTGATCCCGTCACTCCAGGCTCGGAACGGCTCCGGCACGCCATTGCGGTCGAGCACCTGGAACTGGAAACCGTGCAGGTGGAACGGGTGGTCCATCCCCACGACGTTCTCGATCTGCCAGATCTCGGTGGCCCCGAGCCGCGCCCGCTCGTCCACCCGGCGCATGTCCATCTTCCTGCCGTCGATCATTCCCTGACTGAAGACGATGACGCGCCTTACCGTGGCGTCGGCCGTGTCGAGCGCCGGGACCTCTCGCAGGCGGCCGGGCAAGGCGACGGGTGCAACCGGCGCCTCGTCGGTGTATTGCAGCGTGAGCAGGTCGCGCGAGGTGTTCCAGTCCAGGGGTCGGGTCTGTGGGGCATAGCGGTCGTAGGGAAGCGCGCGCAGCACGGCGCGGCTCCCCGGCGCACCGGTGGCGCGCACCAGGATCTCTGCACGCTCCGAATTGGCCAGCACGATCTCCTTGACCGGCACCGGCCGCTCGAACAGGCCGCCGTCCGTGCCGACCTGGATGAGGTCGTGTCCTTCGAGCGCGAGGCGGTAGACCCGCGCCGCCGACGCGTTGATGATGCGCCACCGCTGGACCCCGCCGCTCCGGATCGAGTCCGTGGGCATCACCTTGCCGCTGATGAACACGACGTTGCCCTCGCGCCCGTTCTCCTCGTCAATCTCCGCCTGCGGCGATTCGGGGGACGGGAAATCAACCTCTCCATTGGGCAGAAACCGATTGTCCGACAGCACCAGCAGCCGCTCGGGAATTCCCGCCAGCGGATCGTCGGCGGCGCGAACGATGAGCGCACCGTAGAGCCCCTTGGCGATCTGATACCCTGTCCGGCGGTCGGGATGCGGGTGGTACCAGTAGGTGCCCGCCGAGCCCGGCAGGAGCGTGAAGACGTAGTCGTAACTGCCCCCCGGCCGGATGGGGGTCAGCGGACTGCCATCCGATGTCGAGGGGATGTGCAGTCCGTGCCAGTGGATCGTGGTCGCTTCCGGGAGGGCGTTGTGGAAATGGATCACGACGTGGTCGCCCTCGCGGAACTCGAGCGTCGGGCCGGGCACCTGACCGTTGTAGGCGAACACGTCGGAGGTGGTGCCGGGCACGAGCGACAGGCGGGCGGGCGCCGCCGTCAGCGTCAGCTCGACGGTGCGCGCCGGGCCGGGCGTACGGCCGGCGGCGCTGAACACGGCCACGGGCGCGGCGAACGCCACGAACGCGAAGAGCCGGCGCGAGCGCCAACTCGAAGGCATCACGGATTTCCGGATTGGGAAGTGGGCCAAAGTGGGCCCGTCCGTCGGCCGGCGCAAGTGGGCGCCCGGTGATAAGACCTCTGGGGGCTCTTGCGACCAGGCCCCGGGACGCGAACTTTGTCGGGTCCCATGGAATTCCTGAACTTCCTCCTCATCCTGTGGGCCGCGTGGCTCATCTGGCGCCGGCCCGAACGTGAGCGGCTCGCCTTCCGCCTGCTGGTGATCGCCTGTTTCCTCATGGCCCTCTGCTTCTTCATCGGGAGCCACGGCTCCATCGTCCCGGGCGTGAACCTGTGATCCCGCTCTCCGAAGACCGGCTGCGGGTGATCCTCGCGTGGGTGGTCATCGTGCTGGTGGGCGGCCCGGTCGCCGGTGCCGTCCTGCTCGGCGTGCTGTATGGGGACTCGCCGTGCATCCTCTGCTGGGCCGAACGCACCTGCATGATCCTGATCGCGCTGTGCGGCCTGTTCGTGATCCGCTACGGGCCCAAGCCCCGCTATCTGGGTGTGGTGATCCTGCTGGGTGTGTGGGGCGTCTACATGGCGCTGCGCCACTCGGCGTTGCACCTCGCACGCGACGTCGGCCAGGGGTTCAGCGCCCCGATCCTCGGCGTGCACACCTACATGTGGGCGCTCGTGATCTATGCGATCGCGCTGGCAGTGATCGGCGCGCTCCTGCTCTTCCTCAAGCAGATCGCGCCCGCGGAGGGCATGCGGGAGCCGACCCGCGCCGGCCGCTTCGCGGTCGGGCTCTTCATTGTGGTGGTCGCGGCCAACGCGCTCCAGGCATTCGCCTCCACCGGCCCGCCGCCGTTCTTCGGCCAGGGCGACCCGGTGCGGCTGTCGTGGAACCCGAGACACTGGGTGTGGTCGTTCGAGGAGCTGGAGCCCTACCACATCTCGCTGCGGGGCTCGTGGACGATCCCGAGGCCGGATCCCGGCTCCGCCGATCCCGACCCCGCGCATGGCCCGCTGGCCGCCCTGCCGACGCTCGCCGTCTCCGGCTGGGAGCGCATCGGCGCGCCCCTCAACGGCGCGGTGAGCGGCTTCGCGCGCGACTCGGCGACCGGCCGGTTCCTCGTGACAACCGACCGGTATGGCGTGTACGTCCTCGACAGCACCCTCACGCGCGTGCTGCACCACGTCGTGATGGACAAGGGATTCAGCGTGGATCTCTCGCCCCTCGCCGGCGCCGCGTTCGTCGGCAGGGACACGCTGGCGGTGCTGAGCACGAACAAGAGCTGGGCGTTGCTGACGCCGGTCCCGCGCGCCGACGACCGCGCCGAGTGGCGCCACTTCCTCGAGACCGACGGTCAGATGAGCGAAGTGGGCCTCGGGCGCTTCCAGACGGTGCGGGCACACCTCATGTATGCGCTGGCCTTCGCCTTCGATAAGGCTGAGCAGGAGCTGATCACCGTCAGCGCGCCGAATCCGCGTCACCATCAGCTGATCGTGTCGCGGTTTGCGCGGCGGGACATGACGCTGTCGTCGGAATTCGAGCCGCGGCTCACGCCGGGACTGACGCTCCCGGCGGCCGGCCGCGGCCCAGCGGACTACCTCGTAACGGGCGCCGCCGTGGCAAACCACCTGCTCTTCGCGATCAGCGCGGCGTACTCGACGCTGCTGGTGGTCGACTTGAAGGCCCGGACCCTCGCGGCTGTGTGCACCGTGCCGGGACTCTCCCACCCCGTGGGTTTGGCGATCCGCGGTCAGGACCTGCTGCTGGCCCAGGCGGACGGGCGCGTCGCGGTGCTGCGATTCCGCTAGGCCGCGCCGTAGCCTGTAGCTCGTAGCCCCGGACACCTCGATTCTTCACTTCACGAACCGGAGCGCCTGCGCGACGAGCAGCCGGCCGGAGGCCGTGCGCAGCTCGAGTGCCGCGGCTCCCGTGTCTGCCACCGCCACCCGAACGTCGTACGTCTCGCCGATACCGACCGCCTGCGTGGCCCGGCGCGGGGCCGCCTGCCACGGCGGCGCCGCGTAGCCGTCCTTGCCGAGCGGCGTCCACCGCACCGGCGCGCCCTTCCTGACCAGCGAGAACGCCAGGCCCGGGCCGCCCATCGTGATGTTCATCAGACGGAAGCGGTAAGGGACGCCGGCCTTGAGCGTGAGCGGCGCCGGCGCACGCGTCCCGTTCAGCTCGGCGAGGTAGTCGGGCGCGTCGCCCGCCATGAAGACGCGGTCGGTGTCCGGGTTCCAGGCCGCGCCCGAGTCCACCACGATCAACGGCCCGTAGAGCCCATGGCTCTCCTGGCGGATGTCGTTGATATGGGTGTGGTACATGAAGCTTCCGGCGCGCGGCGGCGTGACCAGCACCTGGAACGAGTCGCCGGGCATGATCGGCGGCTCGACGGTGTTCCCGCTGGCACTCACACCCGCGACCCCGTCGTAGAAGCTCTCGATCTCGAGCCCGTGCCAGTGTACCGCCGTCATCTCGGCGGTGCGGTTCACGACCCAGATGCGGGTCGGCTCGCCGCGGCGGAGCACGATGGCAGGCCCGGGCGTGGTGGTCGCCGTGCCCTGCGCGGGCCGGCCGTCCTCCTCGAGCACGTACCCGAAACGGCGCGTGCTATCGCCCGGCGCCGAGTCGGACTCGACCAGGAGCCGCAGCGTGCGCCGCGCGCGCGCGTAGGACTTCCAGCCGGCCGGCTGGCGCACCGTGATGCCCAGGATGAGTCCGCCCATCCCCGTGCGGGCGTGATCCATCATCCCCTGGTTCGGATAGCCGTTCAGGACGTGCTCGATGCGCGCGCCAAGCGGCTCCGAGTCCAGCGGGAACGACGGGTTCGGGAGCACGTGCCAGTTGAGGTGGCAGTGGAAGATCCACCCGCCGGGGCGGTCGGGACTCCAGACCATGTCCAGCGTCGTCCCGTCCCACACCGTTTCCGTCACGCCCATCCGCCGCGCCGCGGGCCAGTAGACGGTGTCCTGCTGGAGGTCGCCGCGCGCGTCCACCCGGTAGTAGAACCCGTGCATGTGGAAGGGGTGGACGTCGTTGCTCGCGTTGATGATCCGCCAGCGCACCGAATCGCCGACGTCGTAGGTCAGCCGCTCGGTGTTCGGCCAGGCACGCCCGTTGAAGCTGAACAGCTCGTACCCGGTGATCGCGTCGTCCGACGTGTCGCCGGGCGGGATGTAACGCTCGACGACGAACACCCGGTCCGCCTTGGATGGCGTGCCGGCCGGGTCCACGATAAGCGCACCGTTGAGGTGTGCGTCGTCGCCGTCACGGTCCTCGAACGATTCGCCGTGGCTGCTCGCCCAGTAGTAGTAGGTGCCCTCGGCGTCGGCGACGAAGCGGACCTGCTTCGTCTCCCCGGGCCCGATCACCAGAGTGTCCATCGTCGCCACCCGGCGGCGGGAGAGGCCGTGCACGACCAGCACGGTGTCCGTGTGGTTCGTGACGCTCGCCCGGATCTCCGTGCCCGCCGGCACTCGCAGCAGCGGGCCCGGGTCCTGGAGCGCCTTCCCCTCCTCGCCGAACGCGAGGATACGAACGCCGCGGTGGCCCTCCCCGAGCGGGTGCCACTGGCCCGCGCGCGCCTCGAGCGCGACGGTGAGCACCCCGTGCGCGAGCGTGCCGGCGGCCCGGCGGTTGTCGTTCAGCTGGATCGCCGCCTCGGGCGCGGACCGCGGATGGCGGGCGGCCGCCACGCCGAGCAGTCCGGGGACGAGCCACGGCAGCGCCAAGGCGCCGAAGCGGGAGAACTTCATCGCGGCAGGACCCGGTACAGCGACTGCATCCCCATGATCAGGTGCGGCCCGACGTGACAGTGGAACAGCCACGTGCCGGGATCGTCCGGCACCATGTCGGCCGTCACCATCCCCATCGGCAGCAGCGCCGAGACGTCCGTGCGCATCCCGTGCACCAGGACCGTGTTCCCGTGCCAATGCGGTGCGTGGATCTCGAACCCGGTCGCCGCCATCAGGTACCAGCGTACGTGCTCGCCCACCTTCATCGTGAGGCCGGGGAGGTGGCCGAACACGAATCCGTTCATCGTCTCCTTGAAGTTGCCCTCGAAGTGCGGGAGCCCCGCCTGCTCGCCGAACGGGCTCAGGACCTGCTTCTCCTTCGGCGCGTAGCGCCGGATGTTCTCCGGCAGGTACCAGCTCTGACTCTCGTCGAACTCGGAGAACGCGACCACGAACTCGCGATCCACGTCCTTCGGCGTGCCGTCGGCCCGCGCCATGCTCCGGGCCGCGACGAGGATCGGGCCCACCAGGCCGGCGTCCACGTCGCGCTCGTCGTTCGTGTGCGAGTGGTACATCCACAGCACGGAGCTCCCGTCGCCGGGGCCGGGGCCCGCGCGGGCCGGCACCGGCCAGACGTACACGTGCGTCCCGCCGGGCGGGACGGCGTCGTCGTCCTTGTCGGCGCCGGACGTCGAATCCGCGTACGGCGCCCCCTCGGATGACTTCGCGTAGAACACCCCGTGCGGGTGCATGCTGGAGGGATGCGGCGTGTTGTTCCGGAACACGACCCGGATGGTGTCCCCCACGACCGCCCGCAGCAGCGGGCCCAGGATGCCGAGGTGCTCCCACGCCGCGTCGCGCGGCTTCAGAGTCGTGAAGGTCGAATCCGTGTACTCGCGGTAGATCGCCTTGAGGAACCGGTGGCCGATGTTCACGGAGTCGTTGCCGATGTTGGCCAGCGCCGTGCTGTCGTAGGGCTGGCCCGTGATCAGGTTGATCTCGGGCCCCGGGGCGTAATCCCACACCACCGTGTCGGCGGCCACGTAGTAGGTCCGCGTGTGCGGCGGCGGCGGGCTCCCTCCGCGATCCGCCGGGTTGATGGCCAGCGCGAGAGTGGCGCCGGCACAAGCGAATCGGGCGATGCCGAGCATGGACTCCGCTCCTGATCGTGGCGGTGTGAGACCGCGGCCGCTGCGCGACGCGGCGAATAGTCCGCTGGTGATGGATGGGAGAGCGAGCGCCCAAGATAATGGGAGCGTCTGATTCGGGTAGAGGCAACCTCGGGGCCTGGCCTAGAAGCGGGTTTACCTGCCCACGCCTAAGCCCCACCCCGTCAGGGTCTTGCGCCTTCCGGCACCGATCTGCATTTTCGCTCTCCGCGCCAACCGGCCGTGCCACGATGAAACGACAGGCCTCGCCCGCTCCGATCATCACGGCGCTCACGACCGCGCCGTCGGCGGAGGCGGGGAAGCGTCTGGTCCGGGCACTGGTCGAGAAGCGCGTGATCGCCTGCGGCACCGTGTTGCCGGGCGCCGTCTCCACCTACTGGTGGCAGGGCGCGGTCGCTGAGGAGGACGAGGTCGTCGTGGTGATGAAGACGACGGCCGCGCGGTGGCGGGAGCTGGCCGGGATGTTGCCCGCGCTGCACCCCTACGAGGTGCCCGAGCTGATCGCCCTCCCGGTCGTGGACGGCCTGCCGGCGTACCTGGCGTGGGTGCGCGCGGAAACGGGCGGCGGACGCGGGACCCGGTCGCGGGCGGGCAGGCGTGGCGGCACTCGTAGGAGTGCCGGATCGAGCGGGCGGCGCATCGGAAGTGTCGTGTCCGGTTCGGCGCCAGACCGGCGCAGTCGGAAGGAGCCGGGGGAATGAGTCGCAGGCGTCGGAGGCACCGGATGCTCAACCGCGGGAGTGGTGGAAACGGACACGGCGGCACCAGTCCGCTGGTAGTGCTGTCTGACGTGCTGTTAGCCGAGACCCTGTCGCCCTCGTACGAGCGAGACGCGTCGGCCGTCCTGGCGCCGGTGCTCGAGCTGGAAGGGCTGGAGCCCTGGGCGGAAATTCCGGGCCCCACCCTGTCGCTGGAGGAGTCGACGGACCAGACCGGCCCGGTCCTCGTGTTCGACGACCCCGCGCAGCTGGAGCTCGGGACCGAGGGGCAGACCGCCGAGGCGCTCCTCGCGGACGACGAGCCCGATGAGGCGTCGATCTTCGAGCCGGAGGCGCCCGAGGACGAACTGTCCGGCGCGGGCGAGGCGCTCGCGATGGATGCCCCCGCCCTCAGGGAGGAAACGGCGGAGCCGGTGCCGGACCTCGCGCCGGCCGCGGCCGACAGCGAGGGTGCGAGCGTCGCCGTCGTCGCGGCGGACGACCTGGTGACAGGGCTCGCCGAGGCCGCAGCGGCCGCCGTCGAGGACGACCCGCCGGCGCCCGTCGCCGAGGCCGCGGCGAAGCCCCAGGCGCCGCCCGAGCCGCCGCAGCCGGATCCCGTCGAGATCCTGTACGGCGAGGCCCGTGACGCGGCCGACGCCGGGCAGGTCGAGGACGCCAAGCGGATGTACCGGGAGCTGCTCGGCTCGCACCCGACCCACGTCCGCGCCCGCAACAACCTCGCGCTGCTGCTCGACGCGGAGGGCAATCACCAGGCCGCCCTCACGGAGCTGGACCGCGCGCTCGACATCGACTCCGAGAACGGCACGCTGCTGGTCAACCGCGGCGCGCTGCTCGGCGCGATGGGCCGCTACGCCGCGGCCGAACGGGACCTGAAGAAGGTGCTACGGGTGGAGCCGTCCCTTGCCGAGGCGCTGTTCAATCTCGGCGTGGTGATGACCAAGAAGGGGCTGTGGGCGGAGGCGGTGCCGCACCTCAAGCGCGCCGTGGAGCTGGAGCCCGAGCGCGCCGCCGCGCACTACTACCTGGGCGAGGCGCTGAACCACGTCGACGACCTGACCGGCGCGCTCGCCGCGTACCAGCGGGCGGCCGAGCTGCAGCCCGCCAACCCGCGGGCGCTGTACGGCCTGGGCATCATCTACGACCGGCTGGCGCGGCCCGACGACGCCGCCCAGATGTACCGCCGCTCCCGGGAGGTCGCCCGACGGTGATCCGGGTAGTCGTGGACGACCTCGCGTCCGTCGCGGCGGACGCCGTGGTCCGGCCCACGAACGGCAAACTCGAAGCGATAACCCCGGCCCTGCGCCGCCTCGAGCTGGCAGCAGGGCCGCGTTTTCGTGACGTGTGCCGCGTCCAGCGGGAGCTGGGGGTCGGCGCCGCGGTCGTGACGGCGGGCGGCGACCTCCCCGCCGAGCTGGTGGTGCACGCGGTGATCATGACCTCGCTCGAGCCGGTGTCGAAGGCGGGGGTGCGTCGCGCGGTGGCGGCGGCGCTCCGGCAATCGGAGCAGTGGTCCATCGGCACCCTGGCGCTGCCGCCGCTGGGCACCGGCGCCGGCCAGCTCTCCGTAGAGGATGCGGCGGACGCGGTCCTGCCGGCGCTCGAGGAGCACCTGCGGAACGCGCAGCACCCCGCCAACGTATTCATCGTGGTCGAGACCGACCTCGAGCGCGAAGTGTTCGAGACCCGCCTGGCGAGAGGAAGTCTGTCCTGAATCGCAAGCTGCTGGCCGTCCTGATCATCGTGGCCTGGGCCGTGGGGATCGGCCTGCTCGTGCACCGCGAGTACTTCAAGTCGCCCGCCCTCAGGCTGAGCGAGGCGACCCTGCGCGTGGGCCCCGGAGCGGAGTTCTACGCCGTCTCGATGGGCGCGGGGCCGATCGGGTACGCCTCCAGCACCGTCGACACGACGCCGGACGGGATCAGCGTGCAGGACCTGCTGGTGCTGGACATCGAGGCGCTGGGCAAGGTGCAGCGCACGCAGCTCAGCACCGACATCCGCCTCACGCGCGACCTCCGCCTGAAGAGCTTCGAGGGCTACCTCGACGTGCCCGGCTCGCCGTTCCACGCGAGCGGCACCGTGAGCGGGGACTCCATCCTGTCCGTCACGATCGAGGCGGGCGCGCAGCCCAGCACCACGCGCGTGCCGCTGACCCGCCCCGTCGTGCTGACCACGCTGCTCCCGCTGCAGCTCGCCTTCGGCCACCAGCTCGCGCCGGGGAAGTCCTACGGCGTCCGGGTGCTCGACCCGCTGACCATGGAGGAGCGCGAGATCGAGGTGCGGATCCTGGCGGAGAGCACGCTGGTCGTGCCCGACAGCGCGGCCTGGGACAGCGCGGCCGGCCACTGGGTGCCGGCGCGCCAGGACACGCTCCGCGCCTGGAAGGTGGCGGAAGAGTACGGCGGCATCGCGACCGAATCGTGGATCGACCGCCAGGGGCGGATCGTGAGCGCGGTCTCGCCGATCGGGTTCAGGATGCAGCGGATGGCGTTCGAGCTGGCGGTGGAGAACTGGCGGAAGGCGACGGGCGGCGCGGCCCATCAGGCGGCCGGCGGGACGGGCGCGGGCGGCGGGACCGACATCATCGACGCGACGGCCATCACCGCCAATGTGGTGCTGAAGCCCGAGGCGCTGAGCGTGCTCCGCGTGAGGATCGGCAACACGCGACTCGAGGGCTTCGACCTCTCCGGAGGCCGCCAGCAGTTGTCGGGCGACACGCTCACCATCCGGCGCGAGACCGGCGTCGCGGCCACGGCCGGCGGGATCCCCGGCCTGACCCTGGACCGGCTGCCGACGGGCGATACGCTGGCCGCGGCGCTCGCCAGCGAGCCGCTGGTGCAGGCGAACGACCCGCGCATCCAGGCGGAGGCGCGCCGCATCGTGGGCCGGGAGCGGCGGGCGGGAGCGGTGGCCGAGCTGCTGACCCACTGGGTCTACGCGAACCTGAAGAAGGAGATCACGATCAGCGTGCCGAGCGCGGTGCAGGTGCTGGAGGAGCGGCGCGGCGACTGCAACGAGCACACCGTGCTCTACGTCGCCCTGGCGCGCGCGCTCGGCCTCCCGGCCCGCACCGCCGCCGGGCTCGTGTACCTGCGCGGGCACTTCTACTACCACGCCTGGCCGGAGGTCTGGCTCGGGCGGTGGGTGGCGGTGGACCCGACGTTCGACCAGTTTCCGGCCGACGCTTCGCACCTGCGCTTCGTCATCGGCGGTCTCGCCCGCCAGGTCGAGCTGCTCCGTCTCATCGGGAGGGTCACCGTCACCGTGGTCGGGACCACCAGCTAGCCGCGTGATCCAGCTCGACAGCCTCACCAAGTACTACGGCTCGTTCTGCGCCGTGGACGGCGTCACCCTCGGCGTGCCGAAGGGCGCGCTGTACGGCTTTCTCGGGCCCAACGGCGCCGGGAAGACGACCACGCTGCGGATGATCGCCGGGATCCTCCGCCCGACGTCGGGCCGCGTCCTGATCGGCGGCGACGACGTCAACCGCGCCCCGCTGGCCGCCAAGGCACGGCTCGGCTTCATCCCCGACCGGCCGTTCGTCTACGAGAAGCTGACCGGAGCCGAGTTCCTGCGGTTCGTCGCCGGGCTGTACGGCCAGGACGGGCAGCTGGTGGAGCGGCGCATCGACGAGCTGCTCGAGGTCTTCGAGCTGTCCGCCTGGAAGAACGAGCTGGTCGAGTCGTACTCGCACGGGATGCGGCAGAAGCTGATCATCTCCTCGGCGCTGATCCACCGGCCCGAGGTGATCGTCGTGGACGAGCCGATGGTCGGGCTCGACCCGCGGGCCGCGCGGCTGCTCAAGGACCTCTTCAGGGGCTTCGTGGGCCGCGGCGGCACGGTGCTGATGAGCACGCACACCCTCGAGATCGCCGAGGCGCTGTGCGACCGCATCGCGATCATCCAGGGCGGGAAGATCGTCGCCGCGGGGACGATGGCCGAGCTGAAGGAGCAGACCAAGTCGGGCGACATCGGGCTCGAGGATCTGTTCCTCCGCCTGACCGGCGGCGCGGCCGAGAAGGAGCTGGCCGCGGTGCTCGAGGGCGGCCTCTGAAGCAGCCCAGCCTGACGCACGTCCTCCAGCCGAAGTGGCGCACGGCGCTGACGCGGGCGCGGCAGGAGCGCGCGTCGGGAGGCACGGGCAAGGCGATCATCCTGACGGTCGTGGGGCTGCTCTTCTGGGCGGCCGTCTTCGGCGTGCTGCTCCGCGTGCTGCGCTACTTCAAGGGCGTGCAGGAGATCGGCGCGCTGCTCGCCGGCAAGCTGCTCTCGCTGACGCTGCTCTCGTTCGTCTCGGTGCTGCTCCTCTCCAACGTCATCACGGCGCTCTCGTCGTTCTTCCTCGCCAAGGACCTCGACCTGCTGGTCTCCTCGCCGGTGGACCGGGTCCGGCTGTACATCGCCAAGCTCGGCGAGACGCTCCTCCACTCCTCGTGGATGGTGGCGCTGATGACCGTGCCGATCTTCGCGGCGTATGCGGTGGTGTACCGGGGCGGCCTGCTCTTCCCCCTGATCGCGGCGGGGTCGTTCCTGCCGTTCCTGGTTCTCCCGGCGGTGATCGGCTCGGCCGTGACCCTGATCCTGGTCAACGTCTTCCCGGCGCGGCGCACGCGGGACCTGCTCTCCCTGATCGCGCTCGGCGCGGGCGCGGGTGTCATCCTGCTGTTCCGCATCATCCGGCCCGAGCAGCTGGCACGTCCCGAAGGATTCCGCAACCTGCTCGACTTCATCACCGTGTTGCGGGCCCCCACGTCGCCGCTCCTGCCGAGCGAATGGGTGACCAAGTCGGTGATGGGCTACCTCGGCGGGAGGATGGACTGGCTCCCGCTCTACCTGCTCTGGTCCACGGCGGGCGCGGCGGTCGTCCTGGGGGCGTTCCTGCACACCCGCCTCTACCACGGCGGCTTCACCAAGGCCCAGGAGGGGGCGGAGCGGTTCGTGCGCGGCGGGCTGTGGGAGTGGGCGCTCGGCGGCGCGCTGCGGCCGCTCGGCTCCTCGCGCCGCGAGTTCGTCCTGAAGGACCTCAAGCTGTTCTTCCGCGACACGACCCAGTGGAGCCAGCTCATCCTGCTGGCCGCGCTGCTCGTGGTCTACCTGTTCAACATCCGAGCGCTGCCGCTGTTCCGCGGCGAGCAGGTGCCGTTCTACA
>Ga0335070_10006161_pt1 | contig 14115 bp, 14 predicted proteins | sample Lox_Sample_13_FD_206722 | JGI IMG/M metagenome (GOLD analysis project Ga0335070, IMG submission 206722) | Soil microbial communities from Loxahatchee National Wildlife Refuge, Florida, United States - Lox_Sample_1.3 | ecosystem: Environmental > Terrestrial > Soil > Wetlands | place: USA... | reverse complement strand
ATTAGCATCCAGAATCTGCCCTTGGAAGAACAAGTAAGGACTTTTCTCATTGTAAAAGTTAGGATTTGAGCTTACAGACATTGTCAAGTAGGCTGGTGACTTCTTCCTGATGAAAGTCTTAATTCCCTATTTTTTGAAAAAGGTGTATAGTTCAAACGGTAATTCACATTGCAGCTCAACTCTGGCGAGTTCGATGGAATCAATGAAGAGGATTATCATTGCCGTGGGGTGCATTGCATTCTTGGGAGGGTGCTCGCCACCTAATGATGCGACAATGATAAGCCGGTTCAATGACCAGAAAGCAGTACTTGAAACCCTTGTTCAGATGGTCGAGGGAGATAAGTTTGCAGGAGTCGTATGGGTTTCCGATTCGCATGACAAGCCTACCGGCATTTCTAAAACCCGAACCATGGAGTACCAGCGGCTTCTTACGCAAGTCGGCCTAAGAGGCATTATGAGAGCTGGTGCTGGAACTGCAGAAGATCGAATAATCTTCTTTACCCCATCAGCATTCCTCTCGTCAGAGGAAAAGAGTTATGTGTTTTCACGGAATACCCTGTCGCCTCTGTTAGAATCACTTGATAAGGGGAGACACGAGTTCAAGCCGTATCTTTCATATTACAAGCAGATAGAAAAGTATTGGTATCTGGAGTTCGCAAACGTAAATGGATAATTTTGAGCTGACAAGCGAGACACATCGAACGGAAGAATCTGGAAGGCTCGCAACTCAAGCGGTGGTTATACTTTCTTTCAGTAATCATCAAGGTTGAAGGGTAGCTCACGCCGAAGATAAGTAGGTGAAAGCTGCAACAAGGGTTATCTTGACACTGTCCGTCAACTCAAATACCGGTTAGGGCACTTTCACTATCCTGTCAGAGTTGTACCCGCTGGCCCTTCTCTGCGGAAAGATAGGCTGAGTATATCACGTTGATCGTCGCTTCGGCTAAGTCAAAACCTGAAACGGGATCTTTACCCTGGAGGATGGATTCAATGAAATCCTCCAACTCCTGGGGATAACCGCTCATCCAGTCTTCATTCGGACTCGCAAAGTTCCATCCCGCCTTCGTCGCAATCTTCTCGGCAATGTATTCATCCCTCAAGACCTCCGGGTCCGGCGCATAAACTTGAACCGTGTCATTGGGGTTTATGTTCGCGTAGGAGACCGCATTGGACAGGTACACTTGCATCGTATTCCTGATTCCACCCAAAACCCCGTCGGAAGCAAAAACGGTTGCCTTCGAGGTATCCTCAAAAGTGATGATGACCGCAGACCAATCCTCAACGTCTTCCCAGGAGTCGACCAGCCATTTCCTAGATTCCCTTTGAAACGAGGGGATGCGCGTGTGCTGTCCAACCTCTCCGGTGACCGATTTCGGACGAATGGGTCTTCCATCTCGTATCATTCCCTCGAAATGCTTCAAGTGAAGCACGGCGCCGATGGGGTGGGAGCCCAGTCGCATGAGGGATCCCCCGCCCGAGGTCTTCCACTGTCGTGAATAGGCCGCGTGGGACCCCGAATGACTTTCTTCTGCCCGGATGTCCAGAATGGTTCCCCCGCTCACGTTGACGATTCGCTTGATCTTGGCCAAGGACGGAGCATAGACCCAATTCTCCGCATAGCAGAATTGAACGCCATGATTCTGGATCGCCCTTCGAGCCCGGGAACAACTTGCCAGGGCGCCCTCGAGCATTCTTTGCCTGGCAACTCGAAGTCCAATGTCCTCCCCCCCAACGTCCTCACCAAAATAACCTGTCAGTGGTTTCTCACAGATAACGTGCTTTCCCGCCTTCGCTCCTTCAACGATCATCTCCTCATGAAGGTGGGTGGGAACACAGAGGTCGACCGCGTCGACATCCTTCCTCTCCAGAATGTGACGATAATCGGTATAGACGGAGGGGATATCAAACTTGCGAGCCGTAGCTTGAGCCGACCCTTCTGTCTTGGAGGCAATCGCAACGACCTCCAGTTTGGAGCCTCTCATTCGCGAATAATTATTAAGATGCAGATGGGCTGCAAACTGGGAGCCAATCATTCCCAACCGAACCTTATCCATAGAGAATCTCCTCTTCTATGACTGCTCCCTGGATGGAACTTTTCGGGAGGAGAGAATCCACTTTGCAGAATCCCTGTCCAAGAAAAGTGTGGCATCTCTGTGTTTTCTTAAAAGGGTGGCCGGACATGCGGGGGAGGAGGGGTCTTCAAGCGTCTTTCTCACGGCGTCCGCCTTGGTCGGCCCCGGAACCATGGAAAAGATAGACTTCGATGAAAAAATGGCAGGGAGGGTGAGCGTCATGGCCTTCCTCGGGACTTTCTCGAGATCATCGAAACACCCGTCATTCACCTGCTGCTGTCGAGAGGTGGGATCGAGGTCCACCGTTTTCACGAGTCGGGGGTCCTGAAAGTCCGCAACCGGAGGATCATTAAAGGCCAGATGGCCATTCTCTCCGATTCCAATGCAGGCGATGTCCAAAGGATGCTTTCGGAGTAGGGCCGCGTACCGTTCGCACTCGGCTTCAGGATCCCTCGCCATTCCGCTCAGGTAATGAACCTTTCCGGGATGAACTTTCTCAAAGAGCTTCACCCTCAGAAAATGGCCAAAATTCTGTGAAGCGTCGTCGGGAAGTCCTAGATATTCATCCAGATGAAAAGCGATGGTCCTCTCCCATGCAATCCCTTGGCTTTGGCTCAGCTTCTCTAAAAACTCATTCTGGGAAGGAGCCGAAGCGAAGACGATAAAAAGAGATTCCTTTGTCTTCAAAATCTGTCTCATCTCTTCAGCCACGGCCTGAGCGGCTGCCTCCCCCAACGTGGCTCGGTCCGGGAAGATCTTTACTTTTAAACCTTCTACCTTGAATGAACGAATTCTTTTATCCATTTTTCATCCCATGAAGAAGGAGTTGGGGGGACCGTCTTTCGGTCCTCTTCATTCGTGCTTTTGGTTAACACAAGCCTTGGAGTGTGTCAAGACGGTCTTAAAAAGGTCTTAAAAAAGTGTTGACAAACTTTTCGGCCGTATTATAATCAAAAACACCGTTTCATAATACGAAATTTATGGTGAGCCCTTCCAACACCAGACCAGGGAATCTTATCCAGACGATCGAAAGGGTCTCTCTGATGTTAGATGTTTTAGCCCAGGCCCCCAAGGGCATCAGTGTTCACGACCTATCCGCCAAGGTAAGACTCCCCAAGGGAACCACCCACCGTCTTCTCACCTCCTTGGCCTATTTCGGCTATACGCGAAAGGATCCCAAGACAAGGGACTACTTTTTAGGATTCAAGCTCGTGGAGTTAGGAAATGTCATCCTCAGCCAGTTGGATCTTCGTAAAGAGGCGGAACCCATGCTGCGGGACCTTGCGGAAAGGACCAAAGAAACCGTTCATTTAGTCCTGATGGATCATCACGAAATCGTCTATATCGACAAAGTCGATTCCAACCAGAATCCCAGCGGCCTCCGGATGGCATCCCAGATCGGTTTGAGGAACCCCGCCCACTCCTGCGCCGTCGGGAAAGTGATGCTGGCCCATTTCCAGCCGGAGGAGGTGGATCAACTCATCAAAGACAAGGGGCTTCCCAAGAGAACCCAAAATACGATCACCAGCCCGATTCGGCTGAAAGAACATTTGAAGTCGGTCAAAAGAGAAGGTTACGCCATGGATGACGAGGAAAACGAGCTGGGCATCCGATGTGTCGCTGCCCCGATTTATAATGAAGTCGGAAGTGTCGTGGCTGCGATCAGTATTTCCGGCCCAGCCTTTCGGGTCACAAAAAAACTCGCACATGAAACCCTCAAGAAGGAGGTGATGGAAACAGCTTTAAAGATCTCTCAAAAAATGGGTTACCGGCTTAGATAATTCAACAGAAATAACGAAGGGTGCGTTATTTCAAACAAAACATCCCAGGAGGCAAGTCTCATGAAGAAAACCATTCTCGCTATTTTCTTATCCTTAGTGGTCGCTCTTGTGTTTATGAACGATGGGAACGCAAAGGAAGAGGGGCCCATCAAGATCGGTATTTATGCAGACCTGAGCGCAGGGTCTGCCCAGTGGGGAACCGATGCTGTGAAGGGAGCCAAGCTGATTATCAAGGAAATCAACGCAGCAGGAGGCATCCTCGGTCGTAAGATTGAGCCGGTCATCTACGACTGCAAGATGAGCCCCACCGAGGGGGTAAAAGTCTACACCCGGCTGGCCAGTGAGGACCGCGTCTGCGCTGTTTACGGATCGTTGATCTCCAACATCGGACTGGCCGTCTCTCCGGTGGCCGAGAAGACGAAGATTCCCGTCGTCGCCCGGTGCATGGACGAACGGGTCACCACGCCGGATTTCAAATTCGAGGACCCGGAGAACCCCGGCCGCGTCAATCCTTACTGCTTCCTGCTCCAGCCCACGTGCTATCAGCAGTCCTACATGATCGCCGGCTTCGCGATCGACGAGCTGAAGATGAATTCCTTTTCGATGCTCTATTCCCCCTCCAACTCTTACTCCTACATGCTGGCCAAGGGGTTTGAGTACTACGTGAAGAAGCGAGGGAAACAGATGGTCGGGGGCCCGAACAGTTTCGAGTTCCAGGCCGGGGATCTGGATTACAAGCCCCAGCTCACCAAGGTCAAAGCATTGAATCCCGACGGGCTCTATATTCCGAACTATGTGCCCGAAAACGCGAATGCGGCCAAGCAGGCCAAAGAACTCGGCCTCAAGTCGGTCATGCTTGGAAACAACTCCTGGTTTGAACCGATGGATAAAGTCGCCGGACCCGCCGCCGATGGCTCCTATTTTCCGCTCAACATCTCTCGCGACGATCCCGCGCTGAAAACGTTTATCGATAAATACAAGGCGGAATACAACGAACTCCCACGGCTCCACTCCTTCTCGGGCTGGGACGATACGGGGTTCCTCCTCGAAGCCATCAAGAAAGCACAATCGACAGACCCCCAGAAGATCCGTGATGCCATGGCGACAACGACCAAATTCGAGGGTCTGATCGGGACCATCACTATCGATCCCAAGACGCATCGCCCCATCGGACTGAAGATGTCCATCCTCAAGTTCGAAGGGGACCAGATCAAAACGGTCAAACTGAAATACTACCCGAAAGACTTTTGATCCATGTTTAGAAGTCCAAAAGGCGGGAGGCAAGGAATCGACGTCTCCCGCCTTTTCTCATGTTGATCTAAGGGGGGTGGTTGAGCCGAGATGAGCACTGTATTGCAGCAGCTTTTCAACGGGATCTCGATTGGCGGGGTCTATGCCCTCGAGGCCGTGGGTTTTGGCATCATCTTTAATATCCTCAAATTCTCGAATTTTTCCCACGGCGGTGTGGTCGCGATCTGCGCCTACTTCGGTTACTTCATCTCAAAGTATTTTTGCCAGAACTTCATCGTCACGCTCCTGATCACCACCCTCGTGGGCGGTTTCGTCGGGGTGATCGTTGAGAAATTGATCTTCCGGCCCATCCGTCTCAAGGGAGCCCCCCTCACCCTCCTCCTCGTCAATTCCATTACGGCGGCCATGCTCGTCCAGCAGTTCTTTGCAGCGACCCTCGGAGATGACTACTACCCCTACCCTCCCCTCATGAAACAGACGGGGCTGAACCTCTGGACCGTGACCGTCTCGAAAACCTATGTGCTGATGTTCGCCATCACGGCAGCCGTCCTGATCCTCCTGACCTATGTCTTGAAAAAGACAAAGATCGGGATTGCCCTTCGGGCGGCCTCAACGGACATCCGTACTCCGAGTCTGATGGGGATTGATATCGATTTCGTGATCTCATTCGCTTTCTTCATCGCTGGCGTCCTCGGGGGAATCACAGGATACCTTCTTGGAATGACGTACTCGGTCGATCCGTTTATCGGGAGCCAAATCCTGAAGGGAATTATCGCCGCGATCATCGGTGGAATCGGAAGCCTCGGAGGCGGTTGCATCGCCGGACTATTGCTCGGAGGCGTCGAGAGCCTCCTGATTGCAGAGATTGGAGCTTCGCTCACACAGATTGTCATTTATTCGGCGATCTTCGTGCTCCTCCTGATACGACCCGAAGGCATCGCAGGCAAACGGATGATTGCGAAAGCCTGACACAAAGAATGGAGGAAAGCAGGAGACATCCATGGCGTTTTACCTGAAGGTTCTTGAGATCACTTGTCTCCAGACCATTTTTGTCCTCGGGGCCTACCTGATGACCGGGCTGACCGGTCTCTTTTCACTCGGTCAGGGCGGTTTCGTCCTTATTGGGGCCTATACGGCTGCGATTGCGTATCTCAAATTTCACCTCGCTTTTCCGGTGGCGATCGCGCTGGCTGTCCTCGTCGGAAGTGTCATTGGTTTCCTGATCGGGATACCCACCCTTCGTCTTCATCGGGATTATTTTCTTCTGGTCACCTTCGGGTTCGGGGAAATGATGAGGGCTGCCCTCCTTCATCTCGCCCAGCTGACGGGCGGTGCTCTGGGGATCGCAGGAATCCCTCAGCTCGTCGGTCTTCCGATGATCCTCATCTCCATCGCCGTTATCACTTTTTTCATCGCAAATCTGAAACGGTCCCGTTTCGGGAGGAACTGCATCGCGATCCGGGACGATGAGCTTGCGGCATCGCTGATGGGAATCCATGTCTACGGGTACAAGATGAAGGTCTTTGTCCTGAGCTCGGCGATCACCTCTTACGGGGGTGCTCTGTACGCCTTTGTAATCATGTTTATCGAACCGAACCTCTTCAACTGGCTGGAATCCGCCAAATTGATTGTCATCACCTTCGTCGGCGGCATCAACAGCATTACGGGGGCCATCATCAGCTCGATCATTTATTACTCCTTCGGTGAATTCTTTCGTTTCATCGACGTCTGGAGGGATGTCCTGCTCGCCGTGTCCGTCCTCCTCGTCACTATTTTCCGGTCTCAGGGGATCTTCGGAAGCTGGGAGTTCTCTCCGAAGAGGATCCTGGGAAGGAGAACCAAGGCCACCTAACGATGGATGTCTTGCGCGTTGTAGACATCAAAAAAAATTTCGGCGGCGTCAATGCGGTGGACGGTTTTGGCATGGTGCAGGCCAAGGACGAAATCACGGGGATCATCGGTCCCAACGGCGCCGGTAAGACGACCGTCTTCAACCTCATCACAGGAGTCTATCCCATCGATTCCGGAAAGATCTGGTTTGGCGACCGGGATATCACGGCGCTGCCCTCCCACCGAATCACGGCCCTCGGGATCGCCCGAACCTTTCAGAATATCCGTCTCTTCCGAAACCTCACGGTCCTCGAGAACCTGAAGATCGCTTACGGGATCAGAATACGATACACCCTCTGGGAGGAGATGGTCCGGTATCCCACCGTCGGGAGATCGGAGAAGCAGGGCGAAGACTTCGCCAAAAACTACCTCTCCTACTTCGGCCTGGAGAAATACGCGGGTTCGTTTCCTTATAATCTTCCCTACGGGCTCCAGAGAAGGCTTGAACTGGCACGGGCCCTGATGGCAAGCCCCAAGCTCCTCCTCCTGGATGAGCCCGGGGCCGGCCTAAACCCGAGGGAGATTCACCAGCTGATGGAGACGATCCTGCACATCCAGAGAGACAATCATCTGTCGATCATCGTCGTAGAACATCATATGGAGTTGGTCATGGCCATCTGCACAACCATCCATGTGCTCAATTTTGGCAAGAAGATCGCACAAGGGAAACCAGAAGAGATCCAGCACAACGATGCCGTCCTTCAGGCGTATCTCGGAGATAAGGTGTGAAAAAGCATCTCGGAGAGAGCGAAGGACATCGCTTTTGGTTCCGTGCTTCGTTCGAGTGGTCAATGGGTATGGCGGCAGGACGTTTCTCTTCTCGATGTTCGATGCGTCCATCGGGGGCATGAATGATTGAGGTCAACAGCCTCACCGTACGTTACGGAGGTGTGACGGCCCTGGACGATGTTTCCCTGATCATCCCGGATGGAAAGATCATCAGCATTGTTGGGGCCAATGGAGCGGGAAAGTCCACCACGATCAACGCGGTCAGCGGGATGGTCAATCGTGTGGCCGGAGGAGTCTTTTGGGATGGGGTGAACCTCGACATCCCTCCCCATCAGATTGTGAAGAGAGGGATCGTCCAGGTTCCGGAGGGAAGAAAGATCTTCTCTTCCATCACCGTCAAGGAGAATCTTATCCTGGGAGCCTACATCATAAAGCATAAAACGCGGATGGAGCAGAATATGAAAGGCGTTTTCACCAGGTTCCCCGTTCTTGCGGAACGGCAAAACCAGCCTGCGGGAACCCTTTCAGGAGGGGAGCAGCAGATGCTTGCGATTGGACGAGCCTTGATGTCCGAGCCGAAGATCCTCCTCCTCGACGAACCGTCCTTGGGCCTTGCCCCCATGCTGGTCCTGGAGATCTTCAAGATGATCGAGAACCTCAACCGTCAGGGACTGACGATATTGCTTGTGGAGCAGAATGCCCTTAAGGCACTTTCCGTGGCAGATTATGCCTATGTGTTTGAAACGGGGAGGAAGGTCGCCGAGGGCCAAGGGGAAAAGATCGCCGAGGACCCCATTGTGAAAAAAGCCTACCTTGGAATTGAGGAGTAAAGCATGCTGAGTCAAACCGATATCGAAAAGATTGATCGAGCGGCGATGGAACTTCTTGCCGATCCAGGGATCAAAGTCGAGGATGAGGAGATTGAGAAGAAACTTTTCAAGCTCGGTGCAAAACCGGGCAACGAAGCACGGGTGGTGAGATTTCCCAAAGAAATGGCCAAGGAATATCTTTCCTTCGCTCCGGAGAAATTTCTCATTGCAGACAGGGCGGGGAGGAAAAGGGAGATTTCGCCCGGAGGGGAATCGTGTTTCTGGACGGGAGCGGCCCTTTCCTATCTTGACGGGGATGGAATTCGACTCATCTACCAGAAAGATCTGGCAAACTTCGCGCGTGTCATCGAGGCCCTTTCCCATGTGGATGCGATCGTGGGCACCAGCACGGAGGATACGCCCCCTGGGCATCGGGACTTTGTCGGTTTTCGAATCATGGCCCAAAATACCCGGAAACATCTGAGACCTCTCTCTTTCACTCCGAAGGGAGGGGAGGCCCTGGTCGAGATGGGAAAGGTCCTCTCCGGAGGGGAGGGCTTGAAGGAAAACCCCATATTCAGTGTGGGCTTCACCGCCCATGGCCCCCTCCGGTGGACCTCTCTCGCCCTCGGGGTGTTCAAGGCCACCTCAGGTCATGGGATTCCATGCACCGTGAACGGAGAACCCATGGCAGGCGCCTCCGCCCCTGTGACGCTGGCTGGAACGGCCCTCGTTGGAACGGCAGAAATATTGAGCGGCATCATCATCAACCAGGTTCTTGAACCGGGAAGACCCTGCTTCTTCAATCTCGGTTTTGCCCATGTGATGGATATGAGATCGGCTTTTCCCGTTACAGGAGGCCCTGAAAACGCTCTTCTCGCCGTAGCCGGCGCTGAGCTGGCGCGGTATTATAAACTCCCTTCGGTTTCGTGGATGTGTTCGGACTCACTGCTCTACGATGGTCAGAATGCCCTCGAAAAAATGTTGGGGGCCCTCACGCACGCCCAAGCCCGTGTCAGTGTCGTGTGGGGGGTAGGTTCCACCGAGTCCGAAAAGACAGTCTCGCCGGTCCAGGCCGTGATTGACAATGAAATCATCGGGATGGCGAAAAAATATCTCTCCGGCTTTCGCGTCGACGATCAATCCTTGGCGCTCGACGAGATAAGGCGGATCGGCATCACGGGAGAATTCTTGAGCTCCGACCATACCTTGGCCCATTTCCGGGGAGCTTTTTTTGAACCCAAGATCCTTGCCCGCGCTCAAAGGTCGCCCGCCAGTGAAAAAGACGAAATGGTCAGAAAGGCTGAGAAGATGGTGGAACGTTTTCTCTCCTCGGAAAGAGAACCCATCCTGGAAGAAAAGACCGAACGGGAGTTGATGAAAATCGAAAAGAAATATTCAGAATGAAGGAGGAGCGGATCGATGAAGGACCACCTATTAGATCTACCCGTGAAGATCGGCGGAGTGGAGTTTAAGAATCCCTTTATGGTTGCATCGGGCCCTACGGTGAAGCGGGTTGACCAATTGGAACAGGCAGAACGCGAGGGTTGGGCAGCTGCATCGATCAAGCAGACCTTTAATCCGATCCCTTATCTCAATTATGAGCCGCGTTATCGATGGCTCAAAAAGGAGAAACTCCATACCTTCACCGCCGAGTATCGCCTGAATATGGAAGAGGGATTGCGTTTGGTAGAGGAGGGAAGGAAGAAATGCAAGGAATTGGTCGTCATCGCGAATTATTCCTATGTCAAAGGCGATCTCGAAGGTTGGCAAGATGCTGCCAGAAGATTCGAGGCCGCTGGAGCGCAGATGTTGGAGATCAACTTCTGCTGCCCCAACATGTCCTTCAACGTGGATGTCTCTTCTCCTGAAACGAAGGAAAGTCGTCCTTCCTCCGGGGCAAGTATGGGCCAGGATGAGAATTCGGTTCGATTGGTCATCCAGAAGACCAGGGAGGTGACTGGCCTCCCGATCATCGCCAAGATCACCCCGGAAGGGGGTCGAATCGCCGAGGTATCCCGTGCGGCCTTCAACGAAGGCGCGGCCGCTGTGTCAAGTGTGGCCAACCGGCTTGGAATTCCTCCCATCGATATCTGGAATTATAGGAAACCCATCTATCATCTCCAGGGGCAGAACACGATGGGCTGCCTCTCCGGCCCTTGGATCAAGCCTCTTGCCCTTCGGGATGTCTTTGAGATCCGGAGCAGGGTGGGCTCCGGGCCCGTGATTGTTGGGACGGGCGGCGTGGCCTCGATGGAAGACGCCGTGGAAATGATGATGTGCGGCGCCGATGTGATCGGCATCTGTACAGAGACGATGCTTTCGGGTTTTGGTTTTCTCAGGAAATGGATGACGTCCTTAAAGGCCTATATGGAAAAGATGGGGTTCCGGACCTGCCGGGATATTCGAGACCTTCTTCTCCGGGAGATCAAACCGGCCACGGACCTCACGATCTGGGCGGGGTATGCACAGGTTGACCCGGATAAATGTTCTGGCTGCGGGCTCTGCGTGGAAATCGGCCACTGCAACGCCATTATCCTGACGGACGAAACGGCATCCGTCGATTCAAAATTCTGTCATGGTTGTTCCACGTGCATGGATATCTGCCCTAAAGGAGCGATTCGGATGGTGGAGACTCGTTGACGCCCGATGGATCTTCGTAAAGAAATGGAAAGGATGTTATTGGTTCAGGGAGGAAAGGAATGATGGATAAAGGAAAATTTTACAACGCTCTCTCACAAGGCCAAATGGACGAGGTAAAGAAGTTGACCCAGGAAGCCCTCAGTTCCGGAGAAGCTGCAGAAGCAATTCTCAAAGAAGGACTGATTCCTGCGATGGAACGTCTGGGAGTTCAATTCAAAAATGGAGAGGTCTACATTCCCGAGGTTCTTGTCGCTGCACGGGCCATGCATGCCGGCATGGCGGTTCTCAAACCCATCTTATCTGTATCAACAACGACCCTGATGAAGAAGGTGATTATCGGAACGGTCAAAGGAGATCTTCACGACATCGGAAAGAACATCGTCACGATGATGCTTGAGGGAGGAGGCTTTGAGGTGATCGACCTGGGCATCAATGTCCCCACCGAGAAATTTATGGAAGCCATCAAGACCCATCAACCCCACGTGGTGGGGATGTCGGCCCTGTTGACCACAACGATGAACGAGATGAAGACGACGATCGAGGCGATTGAGAAGGCCGGATTGAAAGATAAAGTGAAGACCATCGTCGGAGGAGCCCCTCTTACAGAGAAGTTTGCGAGAGAGATTCGGGCAGATGGATATGCTCCCGACGCAGCTTCTGCCGTGGACATGGTAAGATCTCTCATCCCTGAACGGTGAGGGGTTTTGAATACCTGTTGAAGTAAAAATAAAGATTCTATACCAGGAGGAAGGCTATGTACGACGTCGTGACTTTTGGGGAGGCAATGGTTCGACTCTCCCCACCCAATTCCCAGAGGCTGGAACAGACTCAAAGCCTCGATGTTCACGTGGGCGGAGCTGAACTGAACGTGGCAGTAGGTGTGACCCGGCTTGGAATGAAGAGTGCATGGGTCTCGAAGCTTCCGAAAAACAGCCTTGGATACATGATCAAGGGGAGGGCTCAAGCCTTTGGCGTAGACTGCTCCCACATTGCTTGGTCCGACAAAGGCAGGGCGGGTCTCTATTTTGTCGAGTTTGGGGCATCCCCGCGGGCATCGAGCGTCCTCTATGATCGGGCAAACTCAGCCATCAGCATGATTCAACCCGGAGAGGTCGACTGGCCGAAGGTTTTTAACGGATCGAAGCATTTTCATATGAGTGGGATCACCCCGGCCTTGAGCGCCTCAGCCACGCAGCTCGCCGCAGAAGCCTTGAAGGCAGCCAAAAAAGCCGGCTGCACCGTCTCTTACGATCTCAACTATCGAAAGAAACTCTGGACCCCTGCAGAGGCGAAAAAAATCCAGGAGCCCATGATGTCGGATGTGGACATCCTGATTACGACCGAGGAAGATACGAACGTCGTCTTTGGCATCAAGGAAAAAGATTATGAGGCCGCAGCCGAGAAGCTTGCTCAAACCTTCAAATTCAAAGTCGTCGCCATTACTCTGAGAGAGGATCTTTCGGTCTTGAGGAATAACTGGACAGCGATTGCCTATCAGGACGGAAAGATCTTCAAAGATAGAAAGTATGAGGTGGAGATCGTGGACAGGGTAGGAGCAGGAGATTCCTTTACCGCCGGATTTCTCTATGCTTGGTTGAAAGAAAAGGACGTTCAAAAAGGGGTCCAGTATGGAAATGCCTTTGCCGCGTTGAAACACACCGTGCCCGGCGACTTTAATCTGTGCACGATGGAGGAAGTGGAGACCCAGCTGAAGGGAGCGGGGTTAAGAATCTCAAGATAGGTAATGAGAAAATTACTAAATGGCAAGCACCTGCTTTCGCGCAGGCAGGGCATTAACCAATAATTGCCAAATTTGCAAGGACCGAAATTTTAGTCTAAGGTTTGCCCCATGACTTTTTTGGTTACTTGGCCATTGGTGATTGGAATTTATTTGGAATTTGGGATTTGGTGATTGGAATTTTACCGCAGGAGGACGACATGGAAAAAAGAGAAGTGTTGAATCGGATGATTTCCGAGGGGTTGATCCCCGTCATTCGCGTCACTTCCGCTCAGGAAGCCATCGATGTGGCGGATGCGATCAAAGAAGGGGGCGTCACCTCTATCGAAATCACGATGAGCGTTCACGGCGCCATCGATGTGATCAAAGATCTGACGAAGAAATACAAGGATGAGATCGTCATGGGCGCAGGAACGGTTCTCGACCCCGAAACCGGCAGAGCGGCGCTCCTTGCAGGGGCACAGTTTATTGTCAGTCCCACCCTCAACCTCGACCTCATTCAACTCGCGCACCGTTATAGCGCCGTCGTGATCCCGGGAGCCATGACGCCGACAGAGATCTTGACCGCGGGGAATGCAGGGGCAGACATGGTCAAGGTCTTCCCCGCCGCCCAATTAGGTGGGCCGGAATATATCAAGGCCCTGCGAGGGCCTCTGCCGCAGATTCTCCTGGTTCCAACCGGTGGGGTAAATCTCCAAAATGCGGGAGCCTTCATCAAGGCGGGATGCGTGGCCCTCGGCGCAGGAGGCGAATTGGTGGACAAGAAGGCGTTGAAGGAAAAGAAATTCAACATCCTCACGGAAAATGCGCGGGCTTTTCTCAAGGCCATTCGTGACGCACGAGGACAAGCATAACAATCCGTTGGGAGCTTTATGAATTGCCGAGGGGAAACAGATTCAGTCGGCTCTGAAGACGTGAAGAAATTAAAAATGAGCCCCTTGAATGAGGGGACGTAGTCAATTTGAGGGAGATTTTAATGAAAGTCGTGATTACGGACTGTGACCATGGTTCCATAGAAGAAGAAAAGGCGGAGTTCCAGCGGACGGGAGTTGAGCTCATCTTGGCGCAGGTCCAGGCGGAAAAGGAGGTGATCGAGTCCTGCAAGGACGCGGACGGGCTTCTCAACCAATACGCATTCCTCACCCGAAAGGTTCTTGTAAACCTTCCAAAATGCAAGGTCGTTTCACGTTACGGCGTTGGAG
>Ga0335070_10006159_pt1 | contig 14118 bp, 11 predicted proteins | sample Lox_Sample_13_FD_206722 | JGI IMG/M metagenome (GOLD analysis project Ga0335070, IMG submission 206722) | Soil microbial communities from Loxahatchee National Wildlife Refuge, Florida, United States - Lox_Sample_1.3 | ecosystem: Environmental > Terrestrial > Soil > Wetlands | place: USA... | reverse complement strand
ATTCTCGGTATCCTCTTTCCCATGGCTTCCCTGGGCAACCATTGGCCGCCGTTTGGGCGTGTCTTTAATGTCGTCTTCGCCCCCGGCTGGACCCATATCGCCATGCACACTTTTCTTTACCTGGTCCTGGCATTCCTGCTGGCACAATGGAGGAGACCGGTTTCAGCCAAAGCTATCCTCCTGTTGCTGGGCGTGATCGTCGTGATCGCCATTTGCCAGGAAGGCTTGCAGTGGCTTACGATAAAGAGTGAGATCGGCTGGTCTGCCTCCACCTTCGACCTGGCGGTGGATCTCGCTGGCACCTTTGTCGGCCTGGCATTGTCCCGTCTGTGGCCTTCTCGGTGTCCGGGAGCGGCAGTGAAGCAGAAGTAACGGTTATTGCGGAGGGGGAAACGATGGTTGGCTGGCGAGGATGGCGCCGTGGGTTCCGAAAAGTCAGTTCTGATATAATAATAAAGTATTGGGTACATGGCTTGCTCCTGTGGCCAATAGTTGAAAACGGAGGATCGAATGTCTCGCTTTACGAAAGTCTTGTGGCTCCTTACCGCAACGCTTCTGCTCGGTTTGAGCGCCTGCGGCGGGGCCACACCGACGGTCAGCCCGGAGGTGCTTTATACCCAGATTGCGCAGACCGTCCTGGCCCAGGTTGCAGCGACCGCCCAGGCTGCTTCCCCTACCCCGGAGGTTACCGATACCCCGCTTGCCAGCCCGATAGCGGAAGCCTCCAACACGCCCCTTATCGCCGATACGCCCTCGGGACCGCAAGAAGCCACCAACACGCCTCTGCTCAGCCCCACACCCGCCGAGGGAACGCCTTCGGCGACGCCGCTTACCATTGCCACCCTGCCGCCGCCCCAGTCCGCCTCCTGTGATAATGCCGCCTTCGTTGCCGACGTGACTTTCCCCGATGGCGCGGCCGTAACGCCGGGCCAGTTCTTCGTCAAGACCTGGAGGTTCAAAAACCTCGGTCCGTGCTCGTGGGATCGAAATTACAACATGGTCTTTGGCTGGGGAGGGACGGGCACGGATTGGGCCAACACGTTCCCGGTCAACTTCCCTGCAGCGGTCAAACCGGGCGATACGATGGATATTTCGATCCGGCTGCACGCCCCGACCAAGACCGGGGGCTACGGCGTGTATTGCCGCTTGCAGAACAGCAAAGGCTATAATTTCGGTCCGGTCTTCGCCGTCTTTATCCTGGTGAAGTGAAAACTTGTGTCCCTGACCCAGCAAGTTAAAGACGAGGCCCTGCGCCTTGGCTTCGTCTTGGCCGGCGTCACGTTACCCGAATCTCCGCCCCATTGGTCGAGCTACGAAAACTGGCTCAGAATGGGGCGGCATGGTCGCATGGCTTATCTGGCGCAGGAACGCGCCCGGGCACGCCGCCGGGACCCGCGCGGGCTCCTGCCCGGGTGCAAGTCCATCCTCGTGCTGGCGGCACGCTATCCGGACCCGGCGACTGCCGTTGTTCCTGGCGGCATTTCCCCAGCCGAAACGGAGGGGCCGCGCGGGCAGGTTGCGTCCTACGCCTGGGGGACGGACTATCACCTCGTCCTGCCGCAACGCATGCAGGCGCTGATGGCGTTCATCGAGACGCAGGTCGGAGGTCCGGTGCCGAACCGTTGTTACACCGACACCGGCCCGATCCTGGAGCGCGACCTGGCCCAGCGGGCGGGCCTGGGCTGGATCGGCAAGAACACCTGCCTGATCCACCCCCGTATGGGTTCGTACTTTTTCCTGGCCGAGATTCTGCTCGGCATCGCCCTCGAATCGGATACCCCTTTTGTCGCCGACCGTTGTGGGACGTGCACTCGCTGCCTGGACGCCTGCCCCACCCAGTGTATCCTGCCGGACCGTACGATCGACGCCCGGCGCTGCATTTCCTACCTGACGATCGAGTTCAAGGAGTCGATCCCGCCGGAGTTGCGCGGCCGGATGGGGGATTGGATCTTCGGCTGCGATGTCTGCCAGGAAGCCTGCCCGTGGAACCGTTTTGCGCTGACGGTTGTCGACGAGGACTTCGCCCCCCGTCCGGGGATGCCGCGGCCGGAGCTGATCATCGAGATGCCAATGACACCGCAGGAATTCAAGCGCAAATTCAAGGACAGCCCGGTGCAGCGAGCCCATCGAGGCGGCTATCTGCGCAACGTCGCCGTTGCCCTGGGGAATTCCGGCGATCCGGCTGCAGGCGTCTGCCTCGACGCCGCAGCGCAGGATGCCGAACCGCTGGTGCGGGAACATGCGGCCTGGGCGGGCGGACAAATCCGCCGGGCAAGCCGGACCCGCAAGCCCCAACCGGGATGATGCCATGACCCCTGCGAAGCTGCTGCTCGCCACCAATAACCGAGGCAAAGTTGCTGAGATCAAGGCCCTCCTGGACGGTCTCGGCATCCAGGTTCTCACGCCTGCCGAGCTTGGCGTGCAGCTCGAGGTGGCCGAAGACGGCGCGACCTATGCCGAGAACGCCTCCAAAAAGGCCAGTGCGTTTGCCCGCCTCAGCGGGCTGGTCTCCCTGGCCGACGATTCCGGCCTGGAGGTGGACGCGCTGGACGGAAAACCCGGCCTTCATTCCCATCGCTTCGCCCCTCAACCGGGCGCCACAGACGCCGACCGGCGCCGGTTTTTGCTCGCCCGGCTCGGCGGGTGTCCGCGTCCCTGGACGGCGCGTTTCCGCGCCACGGTCGCCGTCGCCCTGCCTTCCGGGGAGGTACGCCTGGCTTTCGGGGAATGCGAGGGGGAAATCATCCCTGAGGAGCGCGGCAGCCACGGTTTTGGGTACGATCCCATCTTCCTGCTCCTCGGACGGACCATGGCCGAGCTGGGCATGGAGGAGAAAAACCGCCTGAGCCATCGCGCCCGGGCGGTGCAGAATGCCACCCCGATTTTGAAGGAAGTCTTGGGATGAAAAATCGACGGCCGCACGCCAGGCCGTCGATTCTCTGGCCGGCGAGCTCATCCTCCCGGTGTGTAAGGGATGGTTCCCAGAAAGATGGTCAATAATCCGGCCAGGCGGCGGGGCTGCTCGAGGGCGACCAGGTGGCCGGCGTCGTCGATAGTCTGCAGGGCGGCACCCGGGACGGAGCTCGCCAGGTTTTCCGAATAACGCAGGGGCGTGAGTTTGTCCTCGGTCCCGCAGATGACCAGGGCCGGGCTTCGGATGCTTCCCAGGCGGTCGCTGAGGTCGAAGCCATCGCAGGCCAGCAAATCACCGTGCAGGAGCGTTGGGCGGATTACGGACAGGCGCTTGGAGATCGTCTCTTTAATTCGCGGCGGGGTGTTGGGTCCGCAGAGGGCTGCTTGCCAGGCCTGGAGGGCGAGCGGGAAAGTGGAAGGATTGGCGGCATTCTCCAGCAAGGTCGAGGCGACGGGAAGGCGGGCACCCGTGGCGACCAGGACGCTCCCGGCGACCGTTTCGGGAAAATCACAGGCCATGGTCAGGGCAATTGCTCCGCCCATCCCCTGGCCGACAAGGACGGCACGCGAGAGCCCGGCAGCGCTCAGGAAACCCACGACGCTGCGGGCATAGGCGGGGATGGATTGCATGCCCGGTCCTTCGGACTTGCCGTGGCCGGGCAGGTCCAGGGTGAAACTGCGATAACCGGGCAGCCGGCGCAGCTCGGACGGCCAAGACAGCTGGTCACCTCCCTCGCCGTGGATTAAAACGACCGGGGGCCGGAAAGGACCGCCCCCCTCGTGCAGGAAATAGTGCAGACCGGCAGAAACGGGCATTTCTTGGAACGGGGGATTTTAACGCTTCCCGGCCGAGTGGTGGAGGCGGTCGGCGGCCTCCTCGGTCAGGGGGATGAACACCTGCACACGGGTCCCCTTGCCCGGCGTGGATTGCAGGTTGAGCACGCCATTGACCAGTTCGGTGCGCTCCCGCAGGTTGACCATACCCAGGCTGCCGCGCTGGTCGTAGGCCCGGTTCACGGCAGCCACGTCGAAGCCGACGCCGTCGTCCTGGACTTCGAGCAGCGCAATCCCCTGATCGAGGGCGCGCAGGTTCACCCAGATGTGTGGCGCCTTGGCATGCTTGCGGGCGTTGGTGACTGCCTCTTCGACGATGTAGAAGACGACGCCTTGTTTACCCATCTCCAGGGTCTGGAGGATGTTCTCATCGACCTTGACGATGACATCCTGGTTGTAGATTTCCTTCGTCTTGGCGGACATGGCTTCCAGGGCGGCGGTCAATCCCTGCGACTCGAGCACCAGCGGTCGAAGGGTGAAGAGCATATGCCGGATTTCCTTGGTGGTGCGGCGGGTCAATTCCTCGATGCGTCCCAGCTCTTCCGCCGTTGCCTTGGGATCAGTCTCCAGCATGCGGCGGGCCATGTTGACGCGCATGGCGATCGCCGAGACGGACTGGGTCGGACCGTCGTGCAGGTCGCGGGCCAGCTTCTTGCGTGCCTCCTCCTGGACCTCGACCATGCGGTCGCGCTCGTCGACCAGATCCTGATACAGGCGGGCATTCTGGATGGCGATGCAGGCTTGGCGGCCGAGGATATCCAGGACGTCGCGCCGCTCGGGGGTGAAGAAACCGGCCTCGGGGTGGCCGAACAGGAAGACGCCGTAGGCGTTGAATCCGCTGCGCAATGGGAAGCAGTAGATTTCCTTGCACTTGGAAAAGGCGATGATGCGGGCAAGCTCGGCGTCCGACAGAACGTCGTTCAACAGGGTGGGTTTGTCCTCGTCGAGGGCCTTGGCAACAATCCCTGCGTGGCCCGTCAGGATCACGCGCATGTCGGCGGGCGTAAAGCGGCGTGCCGAACCGACCTCGAGGGCGTCCTGCTTCGAGAACAGGAAGACGGCGCTGACCAGGCGGTCATCCCACTCCTCGTCCGCGTCGGGTTTGAGGGCGTTCAGGCTGATGTCGAGTGCAGAATCGAGCACGCGCTGGTAATTCAGCGTGGCCGCCAGCGTGGTGGTCAGGCTGTAGATCGCCCGCAGGCGCTCGTTCTCCTTGCGCTGCTTTTTCTGCTGCGCCTCGATGAGCGCCTGGCGCGAGCGGCGGATGCTGCGCATCAGCAGGCGGCTGAGATAGCCCAGCAGGGCAGCGATGAGCAGGGTGATCACCGCGGCGACGCCGGCAAACAAAAGCGCCTTGACTTGGGAGGTCTGCAGGAGGGTCACCGCGATCTGGGTGACCACCACGATGACGCCGGCGATCAGCGCCCCGATGATCTCGAAATAAACCGCAGCCGTGAGCAGCGGGATGATTCCGATCCAGGCCGTCGGGCTGGAGAAACCGCCCGTCAGGTAGAAAAAGAGACCGGTCAGCACCAGGTCCACGCCGAGGCTGATCTCCCGGTGGCGCGCCATGCGATAATTCAATCCGGCCAGGATTGAAAGCAGGATGTTCCAGCCGGCCAGACATATTAATATCAGATTGACCGGGGTGAGGAGTTTGCCGCTCAGTGATAAGGAGATCGTCAGTCCCAGCAGGCTCAACCAACGCAGGGAGACGACAAACCAGTCAGCAGTGAAGGGTGAGTCGGATGTACGCACGCTTATATGATAACCGAAAAAATGGAAATGGGTTTGGGATTCCACCGTGAGCTTATGCTCGGGGATCTCCGTCCGCTGGGCTGGCGTCCTTTCCGCGCCCGTTTGTCGGGTTCCCGGATCCGGCTACGGCTACGGCTGGTAAAGGTCAGGGCAGGATTCTGCGCAGGTAGAGCCTAAAGCGCAGGGGCAGCCAGGCATAGACCAGGGGGCGGAGTCTGGCTTTCAGCCAGAGCCAGGAAAACCGCCTGCCCGTTTCCCTCTGAAAGACCCGGATCATGTCCGGATAGCAGCGGTCGTCGTTGCGCACGGATTTGCCCTCTCCATGCAGGCGAAAAGTGGCCCACAGCCCTGGAACGTACTGCAGACGGGATATTTTTGCCAGCCGGACCCACAGATCGTAGTCGAAGCCGAAAAACAGGCTGAGGTCCAGGGGGCCGAGCTGCCGCCAAAGGTCCGCCCGGTAAAAGGTGGTGGCCTGGGGAATGTGGACCGAGCCGCGCAACAAACGCCGGTAATCCGTCTGCCGGGAGGCAAACCGGCCGATGACCTGCCCATCTTGATCGGTCAGGTCGGCGTTAGCGTACACCATGCCCACGTCAGGATGGGCTTGTAGGTAGGCGACGGCTTCCGAGACGGCCCCGGGGTAGTACGTGTCATCCGAATTCAGCCAGGCGAAGATCTGGCCGTCGGCATGCGCAAAGCCTTTATTCAACGCGTCGGCATGGCCCTTGTCCGGTTCGGAGACCCACCAGGCGAGCCGGTCGGCGTACTTTTTGATGATCTCGAGGCTGCCGTCCGTGGAACCTCCATCGACGACGATATATTGGAGGTTGGGATAATCCTGCTCCAGGACCGAGAGGAGGGTGGCTTCCAAGTAGCGGGCCTGGTTGAAAGATGGGGTGACAATGGAAACCAGCATGGTGTCGTTCATCGCGATGCAGTTAAGAGCTCCGGTTTAGTGATGAGGAACCACGTAAGTGTCCAGGTTCTGGAAATTTTGAAGGAAGTGCGCCGCTTCCACGTCGACCAGGGCGAGGTCCGGCCCCCGGTCCTTCAGGACGGATTGGACCGTCTGGCCGTCGCTGTGGCTGACGATGACGAGCAGGCGGTCGAACGGGCGGCGGTTATCGTAACGGTCGCGGGGAATGCCATAAAGGATGGAATAATACCACACTGCAGCGTCATAAGGCGAATCGATGATGATCAAGTCTTTGGGGGAAAGCTGGTCTTTGATGAACAGCACGCTTTTTTCAGCTGCTCCTTTCGCCGCCCATCGGCCGGGGATCGTCGGCACGACCCGCGCCGCCTCAATGGAGACGATCAAGACGGCCAGGCCCACCACAACGGCTGCCACGGAGGCGTTCCGGGCGAACTTCAGGCGCAGGCCCTTGAGCAGGCCGGTGATCCCGGCCGCAGCCCAGATCATGAGCGGGGCCTGGAGGGAAGCCCAGATTTTCGATACCCCTTCCGGTCGCTGGACGAGCAACAAGGCCGTGATCCACAGGAAGGCTGCCGCCTGGAGCGGGAAGCGCACACGCGTGAGGCGTCCCTGGAAGATCAGGCCGAGCACGAATCCGGTGATGATCAGCATCCCCCAGACAGGCGCCAAGCCGCCGGTCCATTCGTGCCAGACGCCAAGGAATTGGCCGGGGATCGTTCCCAGGTACCCGCTCCAGGGTTCGGGAGTCACCCAATGATTGGCGAAGACCTTGTCCGCGCCCGTGTAGATAAAAACCGGTGTATAGAGCAGGAGGACAAGGGCGGCGGTGCCGATCCCGGCGACCAACCAGTACTTGAAGAAACCAAGTTTCGACCCATATGGGCCCGGCTCCGCGACCAAACCTTCGAGGAAAAGCCAGGTAAAAATCAACCCGAATGGAATCAACATCACCGGGACGCTGTAGAAGCCCAGGGCGGAGAATAGGATGATCAGGGACCAGGCAAACAGGTTTTTGTTCTCGCGCACGTAAATTGCCAGCCACAGCGTCAGCAGCGTGCACAGCGCCACCAGGCTGTAGCCGCGACCCGAAGTCGAGTACAGGATCGCCCCGGGAAGGATCGCCACCAGGAGCGCGCTGGCCAGGCCGGTGGTGCGGTCATAGACTGCCCTGGCCGCGGCGTAGCAGGCGGGGATGAGCAACAAGCCCGCCACCAGGGCAGGCAGCCTAATAGCCCAGGGCTGGATGCCGAACAGGTGCGTGGAAAAGTAGATCAGCAGGGAGTTGAGGATGTGATTGTTCGGCAGCTGATAATTGGTGAGGATGTTGAAAAGGGAGGTTGAGCTGAACACCACGAAGGTGTAGGACTCGTCGTGAGTCATCACATCGTAAACATGCGCCAGCCGGAAGACAGCTGCCAGGACCAGGATCAACAGCAGGACGGCCAGCGATACCCCGTCGACCTTGGCCGGTTTGAGCGCATTGAAAAAGGCGGTGAGATCAGCGCCAAATCGACGGAACCAGGCCCGGACTTGCTTGAGCCGTCCAAAGCCGATGGCATAGGCTGCGCCGAGCAGGATCAGCCCGACTGCTCCCAGCAGGATTCTAAAGACGGGGGCGTTGCTTTCTTTTAGCGATTTAAAATTGCCATCCCTCATCAAGGAATCGGCCAGGTGCTTCAGCGGTCCGTACGGCAGGAAGGCCAGCGCAAGAAAGGCCAGCGCGGCCAGCATCACCAGGATGGCAATGATCGTTGGAGGGTAAAATTTCTTGCGCATTCGGAAGCCTCTTCCAGGAGAGGCGTCAGGGTTGGTTGATGGCCAGGTGATGCGCCCCATAATAACCGGCGGCGCACTGGTTGACCCAGTTCTTCGGGTCGGAGCTAATATCCAGCAGCCCGCTGAAGTCGTCGAACGACCTGGCCTGAGGGTCAAAGAGATTGATATCTTGGACGCCCTTTTGGACGCTGGCCCGGAAGGCGGCATCATGGACGTCCCACGCCGCCGCCCGCTCACGATAAACAGGCATCGTCAAACCTGTTTTCCGGGCGTCGTACAAGGGGTAAAGCGAGGCGCATAAAAAGAGTACACCCATCAAGGCTTGCAGGAAGGCTGGGACGGGTTCACCCGCCCAACGATGCAATTGACTCAGGCTCATGCCCAACAGCGCCCCCTCGACGAGTATTACTGCAACCATCGTGAAGCGCGCCTCGATCAGGACGCGCGCCTCCGGGTAGGAGGACTCGGCGTAGGCGCTCGGGGCGCACACCGCCAGGACGAGCAGAAAGCCGATGATCGGAGCCAGGATCAGCGACAGGGTCAGGGAAGAAGGCCGTATCTTGGGCAGGTCGTCCTCCCTTGCGTAGAGTCTGTAGGTCAACGACAAGGGCAGGAGCAAAGTCAGCAGGTTCTGGAAGGCGAATTCTTTCAGGGAAGAATGGATGAACACGAAGGCGCTGGTCACACTCATGCGCAGGAACGCCAGGAGAGGCGGCCGGGCCGGCATGGCTCCCAGGCGGACGGCGTTCCCCGGGGCGGCGAACACCACGAGCAATGCCAGCAGCGAGCCGCCCAGGGCGGCGCCCACCAAGATGCGCGCGTTGCGACGCAGCGGGGGTTTGACACCCAGCCAGACGCCGATCAACGCCAGCGACAGCAGGCCGGTCTGGAGGGCGACGTAGGTTTCAGAAAAACCTCCGGCGAAAAAAGCCACGAGTGCACAGCCAGCCGCACCCCACCCTGCGAGGCGCCCGGGGGCGGTTTTGCGAACCCGGTTGAAAATCAGGCCGATCAAAGCCGTCAGGAAGACCAGCGGCAGGGTGTAAGCGATGGTCCCGGCCCGCCAGAAAACCGACTGGTATTGCTGCGGCGCCTCCTGGACGGTGAAAAAGGCCAGGGCCTCCGCCAGGACCAGTCCCAATCCGACCGTGTACCGGCTGGACAGACGGAACGCCCGGATCACCTCCGCGAAAGCCCAGGCGGCTGCGGCGACCCACAGGACGATGGTCAGCGCGGTCCAGGCCCGGATCGCCGAGCGACCAAAAAATTCGGACAGGTTGAGCAGGAATGTGCCGGCGAAACGCGGCGACCAGCTGACGTACAGCTCGATTTGCGATTTCCAGAATCCGCCGGTCAGGAAGCTGCTGGTCAGGCAATAGTCATCTGCATAATAACGTGAGAAAGTGCCCAGATAGGCATAAGCCAGCAAAGCCATCCCAAAGGCAAGCCCTCCGGCCGCCAGGATAAGGATCGGCAGCAGCCCGGACAGCTTCTGCTTTGGCGGGTCATCTGTTCTCTTTGGCATTTTCGTCTCCACGTGGGCGATTATAAGGGATCAGTATCCCTTCAAGAATTCCAGCGGACGCCAGAATCATCGACGATCAGCTGCCGGGCCCCAAATTGGACCTTCCGTCGGCTGCGGCGGTAGGCCAGGAAGAGCGGCATCAGCCCCAGCGAGCCGCCCAGCGCCTGCAGGAACTTGCGCCAGATGCGGACGGCCATGAGGGGCGAGAGGCGCATGCCGCTGAAATAATGGCGCAGGGCCTGGCCCGGCATGCCGGCGTCGATGTAGCGCTTCGTGGCGTACAGGTGCAGCCCGGCATGGATCTGCCGCCCGCGGCGCTCGAAAACCTCCCGGTAGGAGGGGTCCCTCTCCAGCGCGGGGATCAGCCGGAAGGCTTCGTCGATGAACACGGTCGCCTGGGCGGTGGTCTTGGCGTGCTCGTGCGTGCGCTCGACGGCCCAGTACTCGTCCACGTGCAGCAGCGGGTAGTCCCGGGCGATGCGGATCCACAGGCTGTGATCCAGCACCATGTGGAAGTCCGCCTGCAGGTAATTTGCCCTTTTCAGTGCCTCGTGGCGCATGAACACCGCCGGCTGCAGCAGGACGTCGAAGGCGAGCAGGTCTTCAAGGTTGTATTGGCGGTAAGGGTGCCAATCCAGCAGGCGCAGCTCGCCATCGGTCATGACCCCGTTGCCGTAGACCATGCCAACCTCCGGGTGGGCCTGCAGGGCCTCCACGGCGTGGCGGACTACGTCCTGGCGGTAGTACAGGTCGTCCGAGTTGATCCAGGCGACGACCTCGCCGTGGGCATGGGCGAAGCCCTTGTTGATGGCGTCAGCCTGGCCGCGATCCTTTTCGGAGACCCACCAGGCAAGCCGGTCGGCGTAGCGCCGGATGACCTGCGGGCTGTCGTCGGTCGAGGCGCCGTCCACGACGATGTACTCGAGGTTTGGGTAGTCCTGCCAGAGCACCGATTGAATGGTCTGCTCGAGGAAGTGCGCCTGGTTGTAGGACGGGGTGATAATGGAGACCAGGGGAAGGGCGGCGGATGAGTTCATGGGTGCGGCTCGGTTCCGGACCCGGTCCAGTGGGCGCCGGTTTCGTCTACGACCAGGGCGGCGGAGCGGTTGCGGAGCCGGCGCCGGGCGCTGCGGGCCGCCAGGAACAGCCCTCCCAGGCCGAGCGCGCCCCCCAGCGCCTGCACGACCTTGTACCAGACGCGCGTCACGCGCCGCGGGGACAGGCGGAAGCCCTGCCAGAAATGTCCCAATGCCTGGCGGGGCAGGCGGGCGTCGATCAAACGGCGGGCGGAGAAGACGTGCAGATCGGCGTAGATCTCGTCGTGGTATTTCTCGAGGGCGGGAGTGAAAAGCGGATCCTGGCAGAGCGAGTCCACCAGGGCGAAGGCGTCCGGCCCGTAGCGGGCTGCCAGGCTGAGGGTCTTGGCCGATTCATGCGAGCGCTCGACCGCCCAGAAATCGTCGACGTGCACCAGCGGGTAGCGCGCCGCGATGCGGATCCACAACTCGTGGTCCAGGACGAGGTTGGATTCCACGGGCAGGGATCCGCCCGCCTCCAGGGCCTCCCGCCGCATGAAGGACGCCGGCTGCAGCAGGACGTTGAATCCCAGCAGCTCCTTCAGTGAATATGGAGGGTAGCAGAACCAGTCCAGCAGGCGCCCGTCGGCCTCGATCTTGAGGCCGTCGGCGTAGATCATCCCGGCTTCGGGATGCTCGCGGAAGGCCGCCACCGCCCGGCTGACCACATCACAGCGAAAGTAGAAATCGTCGGAGTTGATCCAGCCGACGATCTCCCCGCGCGCCCGATGGAAGCCCTTGTTGATCGCCTCCGCCTGCCCGCGGTCGGGCTCGGAGACCCACCAGGCTAGGCGGGGGGCGTACCTGCGGATGATCTCCACGCTGCCGTCGCTGGAATTGCCGTCTACGACCAGGTACTCCAGGCGCGGGTAATCCTGGGACAGGACCGAGAGGATGGTCTGCTCCAGGTAAGCCGCCTGGTTGTAAGAAGGCGTGACGATAGAAACGAGAGGCAGATCGGAAGAGGACATGGCCGATTCAGGCGCCCGGGAACAGGTCGGGGTAATTGACCTTCGGGAAGACATTTAGTTTACCACCGACCGTGGCATCCAGCACCTTGCGGCCGGCCTGCTGGTAGGCAGAGCGGGCCAGGCGGTAGGCGCGCTCCGAGCCTTCCAGGTCGGGCAGCTGCCAGCGAAAGCCCCGGCCGAAGTAATTGGGGGTGAAATGATCGGGGTCGTCGCCGGATGAGGTGACGGTGGCGTTGGCCGGCCCCCGGGTGGCGAAGTTGTGGTCCACGCCGACCAGGATGACCTCGCTGAAGCCCATGAAGAAAGCCAGCTGCAGCGCCACGTAGGTGACGGTAAAGCCTTCGAAGAGGCGGCCGGCGGCATCCGGGGAAAAATTCTCGCAGCCGGTGTAGTCGCTGTCCACGAACATGGCCTGCGGGTCGTCGGCGAACCAGCGCCGTGCCCGCCAGGTGAGGAACTTGGGCAGCGGTAGCGACTTGATCTCCGCGACGCACTGCTCCAGCACCAGCTCGTTGACCGAGACCAGGAAGGTTGTGGAAAAGCCCAGTTCGGGGAAGAGCAGGTAGATGCGGTTCAGGCCGAAGGTGATTTCGCCTCGGAGGCGGGAGAGGTCGGTTTGTCGCAGCGAGGGTCCGTTGCCGATGATGAAGGCGCGCCGGCCGACATAGGCGTCGCGGAAGCCGAGCAGCCGGCGCCGGCTTGCGGCCCAGCGAGGACTGAAGGTCCGCGCCAGTTCGTGGCAGCCTCGGTTTCGGTACCACCAGTAAAGGTCGGAGCCCGGTTTCCAGAGCGAAGAGGGGATGATTTTCTTGAGCCGTTGTCTCATGTCTGGTTGCCAGTCATGGAGTGGATTTGAGGAACAGCCTCAGCTTGCCGGATTGGTACTGGAGCGGGAGGTCGCCGACCACCTTCCATCCATCCGGGCAGGAGGTGCAGATCACGGCACACGGCTGGAAGGTTTTATCCTCGAAACGCGCCGAAGGAGTCCCGCTGACCAGCCATTCGAGGCGCAGATCCGGCTTCGGCGCGCCCAACAGCACCCACCACAGGTACTCCGGGTCGTCCCCGCCCAGCATTAGGCCGACCTGCGTGCAGGCTGCGGACTGGATGCGCTCGACGACGGTCTTCTGGTCGGCACCCAGGCCGCCTACGTTCGTGAAGTACATCTCTCGCCGCGACAGTTCCAGGATGCTGGTGGAGATGGTCTGTCCAGGGATGGGCAGGATGGGCCGGGATTGCAGGGAGAGCAGCCAGGGCAGCCCGGCCAGGAGCAGCAGGTATCCGGACGAGAGGGCGAGCCAAGCGCGCCAGCGGGCGGCGATCCACCCGACCAGCGGCGCGGAGAGCAGAAAGAAGGGGATCAGCAGGCGGTTGCCGAACACCTGATAGGTATTGCCGATCGAGAAGAGCAAAAAGGTGCTGATCGCCACACCGGCGTACCAGCGGACCGGTGGGCTGATTTTCTTGGCGAACACGGCCCAGCCCGCGGCGAGCAGGATGAAAAACAAATGGACCGGATTCCCAACCCGGTCCTCCATCAGGACCTGGTCAGTGATGGAGAAATCGCCGTTAAAGGTGGTGCGGGGGTCTTCTACATTCATCCCGGCCAGCCTGTGCAGCTTGGAGATGACGGCAACGATGAAATGATTGACACTGGCGCTGGGGGTACCGAGGTTGAGGCTGAGGTTGCGCACTGCGTTGGAGACCAGCACGCCGGGGGTGAGGATTTTATTGGCATGCAATTGCAAAAGCTGGCGCGAGCCGAGCGGCGTGCCGTAGGTCTGGGTGTTGCGCATCCAAAAGAAGAAGTTGACGGCGGCAAATAAAGCCATGAACGGCACGAGGCGTGTCACCGTCCAGCGCAGCCCTTTGGAGGCCAGAGAGACAATCCCGAACCAGATCAGGAATGGCAGCAGGAAGGCAGCCGCGGTCGACTTGGTCAGGAGGGCCAGCCCGGAGGCGGCAGCCAGGTAGAGCCAGTTGCGCCAGGAGGCCCGGCGGGCCGCCAAGACAGCGGTGATCTCAGCGCTCCCGCACAGGATCCAGAAGGCCACGACGAGGTCGGTCATGGTGCTGGAGGCCTGGGCAATGGCCATCGGCAGCCCGGCGGCGAAGGCCGCGGCGATCAGCCGCCCGCGCGCACCGCTCCCCAGCCGGCCGGCGACGAAAGCCGCTCCCAGGATGCAGCCGAGATAGGCGAGCCAGTCCACCAGGTTGACCGGCAAGTCCCCGCCCTGCAGCACGTAAAGGTGGAGCACGGCATATTCGGCGAACGGCCCCATCATGTTCTGCCGCTCGATGCCGGTGGTATAGATCGCCACGCTG
>Ga0335070_10006158_pt1 | contig 14124 bp, 15 predicted proteins | sample Lox_Sample_13_FD_206722 | JGI IMG/M metagenome (GOLD analysis project Ga0335070, IMG submission 206722) | Soil microbial communities from Loxahatchee National Wildlife Refuge, Florida, United States - Lox_Sample_1.3 | ecosystem: Environmental > Terrestrial > Soil > Wetlands | place: USA... | reverse complement strand
GCTATTCGTGCCCAAAAACAGGCCGTTTCGGATGCTAACCGCGTAGCCAACCAGTATCTGTCGGCAGCAGCCGGTTCTGCACCCAACCCTAAGCGGGCCAATGTAATTGACGACAGCCCCCGAGTGAAAATAATCGGCCTGGGCGGCATGGACAGCGGCGGCAGTAAGAACATGATGGTTATTGAATACAAAAATGATGCAATTGTGATTGACTGCGGCAACGACCTGGGAGTAGACCTGCCCGGTATTAACTACGGCATCGCCGACACTACCTACTTGGATACTATTAAGGGTAAACTTCGGGCTTTTGTAATTACTCACGGGCACCTGGACCACATCGGCGGTCTGCCGCACATTTTGCCTAAATATAACGTGCCGGTCTACGGCAGCCGCTTTAGCATAGGCAGAGTGGAAGAAATCTTCCAAAACTTTGGTTTGCCGATGCCCGAGGGCTTTGAACTAAAGACCGTGGTCATGAACGAGACCACTCACGAGAAGCTAAAGGTCGGCGAGTTCTTTATTGAACTGGTGCGGGTAACGCACTCTATTCCGGGCAGCACGGCCGTAATCGTTCATACGCCGCTAGGCATCGTGGTTGACACCGGCGACTTCCGGTTTGACCCCAATCCACTGGACCACGAAAAAACCGACATGGACCGCTTTAAGGAGCTAGCTAAAGAAGGAGTTTTGGTGCTTCTAAGCGAGTCCACTACAACCGAACGCCCGGGCCGTACGCCCTCAGAATCCACTATAGAGCAAAGCTTCAAAGACATTATGGACAATGCCCCGGGGCGCATCTTTGTGGGCCTTTTCAGCACCAACATGAACCGCGTCCAGATGATTGTAAACGCCGCCGTCCACCACAATAAAAAAGTGGCCATGGATGGACGCAGTATGGTCAGTACGCTAGATATGGCAGTACGTAACGGCTTTATGAAGATACCTAAAGGTACCTTTGTGCCGATTGCCAGCGCCAGTAACATGAAGGACGACCAGGTGGTTGTAGTTTGTACCGGTAGCCAGGGCGAGCCTAATTCGGCACTAGTGCGCATGAGCATGGGCGACCACAAACACATCCAGCTCAAAGAACAGGACACGGTAATACTGTCTAGCACACCGATTCCGTATACCGGCAATGACGCTCTGATTCGGGCTATGACCGACGACCTGTTGCGCAAAGGTGTGCACGTTCATCGTCACGAGACTCATGTCGTAGATAATGGCGGCCCACTGCACGTTTCCGGCCACGGCAGCCAGGACGAGTACCGCGAAATGATTGAGATGCTAAAGCCTAAGTTTTTTGTTCCGATATATGGCGACTACACGGCTAAGAAATACCACATTGACCTAGCTATTGAGGCCGGCATACCCAGAGCTAATCTACTTAACGTCGGAAACGGCGAGGTAATCTCTATCAGTAAAGATAAGATGACCGTAGAAGGCCAAGTACCAAATGGCACTATTTTGGTCGACCAAACCGGCGCCATTGTCAGTACGATTGTGGTCAAAGACCGTGTGCTGCTAGCTGAAGAAGGCTTGGTGGCGGTGGTCCTAACCGTAGATAAAAAGACCGGTCAGCTTTTGACCAGCCCTGATATCATCAGCCGCGGCTTTATCTATATGAAGGACAATGAAGAACTGATGAATGCCTTTAGAGCCGAACTGCGCAGGGCGGTGACGCAGCGATTCAAGAGAGTTGATTTAGACCGCTTTAAGGCTGAACTAAAAGACTACGTTACGCATTTTCTGTACGAGCAGACTCAGCGCAGTCCGATCGTCATTCCGGTGGTCAATGTGATTGGTGGCAGGGTAGAAAAGCAGCCTTCTGCTAATGGAAATGGCAATGGCAGCGTCGCGGCTGAGAAGTCCCCAGAGGAGTTGGCATTGGAGCAACAGCGTCGCTTCGCAGCCATGCGCCAGCGACTTCTGAACCAAGACGCCAGAGTTGATTAGTTGACACGATAAGCATAATCATGTTATAATTACAACAACGTTAGGGTAGATAAATACCTTGGCGCTTAAGGTATAATCAATCTATAAATGACTGCAAAAAAGCGAAAACCAGGCCGTCCAGCCGGCAGCAAAAGTAAAAGCAAAAAGGAAGAGTCCAATAAGAGCGGCAGCTTTTGGCGCGGTTTTGGTGCCGTTACCTTAATTATTGCCGGAGTCGTTCTGCTGTTTGGGGCCTTTATAAACGCACCGGTGCCGCACGATTTTTGGAACGCCTTTTGGTGGGCAATAGGTGCTGCAGCTATAGTTGCGCCAGTAACTTTAATCTATCTTGGTGGACTAAAATTTCTAACCGAAGACCAGCGCATACCGTTTCATAAAATCTTGGGAGTCCTTGCTCTGCTGGTCTTTTTTGCCGCCTGGTTGCACGTAACATTTGTTCATATAGATGCGGCTACCGGTTTATCCACCGGCGGCCACGGCGGAACGGTTGGCAAAACTATCGGAAACGGTGTGGACGGCGCTCTCGGTAAGTTTTTATCAGCTTTTGTCTTCTTTATCCTGACCGTTTTTGCACTTTTATTCACCTTTGGTGTTGAGCCCAAGTCGCTTATGAAGCTGGCCAACCTCTTTAAGCACGAAACGCCTGAAGGCGAGGAGGGCGCCAGCGAAGACCTGGCCGACCTTAAGAAAAGGACGTCCGACTTTCAGCTGCACGAGGGTGTACCGGTAGAACACCATAACCCGGCTCGCCTCGCGTCTTTGCGCAACACCGCTCAAAAACTGGCACCGGAACAAGACCACGCTGCATTGACGGTGGCCAGCGATCCGGATTGGGAGTTTCCACCGCTTAGCTTGCTAAGCGACAAGCAGGACAAAGCTGATGCCGGCAACGTGACGGCTAACGCCGAGATTATCAAGGACACCTTCTCTAACTTCAATATAGATGTTGAAGTGGAAGGCGCTAATGTGGGCCCAAGGGTTACGCAGTACACCATCAAGCCACCGACTGGGGTAAAACTATCCAAGCTAACTGCACTTGAAGATAACTTGAAGCTGGACCTCGCCGCCAACAGCATCCGTATGGAAGCACCAATTCCGGGCAAGCGCTCGGTTGGCGTGGAAGTACCCAATGTTAAAGCCGCCACCGTAACTTTGCACGGGCTGCTATCCAGCCCCGAATGGCAGGGGTTGCATAGCCCGCTGGGGTTTGTGATTGGTAAAGACATCGCCGGCAACCCGGTTGTTGGCAATCTAGACACTATGCCGCACCTGCTAATCGCTGGTCAGACTGGTTCTGGTAAAAGCGTGATGATAAACACGCTTTTGACCAGCCTGCTTTATAGAAATAGCCCAGCCGACATGAAACTGATTCTAGTTGACCCCAAACAGGTTGAGATGACCTTGTATCAGGATATTCCGCACCTTCTCAGCCCAGTTATTACCGAGCCCGAAAAGTGCATTAGCGCCTTAAAGTGGGCAGTAGCCGAGATGGAAAGGCGCCTAAAAGCCTTTGCCGAAGTTGGCAAGCGCAATATTGGTGAGTATAACTCTGTTAAAAAAGAAGAAGGCATGCCCTATATCGTGATTGTTATTGATGAGCTAGCCGACCTTATGATGATGGCCGCCCGCGACGTAGAGTCTCTGGTTGTGCGCCTAGCTCAAAAGGCTAGGGCATCTGGAATTCACTTAGTGATTGCTACCCAACGACCGAGTGTTGACGTTATAACCGGCCTGATTAAGGCCAATGTGCCGGCTCGCATTGCATTTACTGTAGTCAGCCAGATAGATTCGCGGACAATTATTGACCAAGCCGGTGCCGAAAAGTTACTGGGCCGCGGCGACCTATTGTTTAGCATCCCGGAATTTCCTAAACCCAAGCGCGTGCAGGGTGCGTTAATTAGTGACTCGGAAACCACTAAAGTGTCTGATTTCCTGCGCGGCCAACGGCCACCTCAGTACGACGACGAAGTTATTAGCCAGCCGGTGCAGCTAAACGGCCGCGGCGGAATTGTGGCTCAAATGGACAGCGGCGACATGGACGATGATATGTGGAAGGATGCCGTGAGGGTTGTAATTGATAACGGCAAGGCTAGCACCAGTTTGCTGCAACGTAAGCTGCGCATTGGTTATGGCCGGGCTTCACGCCTAATGGACATGATGGAAGAGCAGGGCATAATTGGCCAAGCCGACGGTGCTAAGCCGCGCGAAGTTTTGGTGAGTAGCGTTGATGATGTCCTGGGCGGCCCAGAACCAGCTAGCGATAGTCCTGATGGCGATGTCTACGACGACATGCCCGATGATGAATAAATAGCTTGATAATAGTTTGAGTGGACATGAGCTCCGGGAAGCTTCCCGGAGCTCATGTCATTTCGGTCGCCGTCTCCGACAGCGGTGCCTTACGAGCCTTCTGCACCTTGCGGCGGAAGACCCAGTAGTTGGCGGCCAGAGAAACAGGCCCGACAATGCACATCAGGCCAATCCGGACCTCCTTGTAGTTCCAGTTCAGGAGAGTGACCATAATCTGGTAACTCCCTTGACCCAGAGCCGTAAAGAGCAGAGTCTTGAACAGCCAGCGCCCGCTGCCGCCGAACATGTCGTCCGGATCAAGGTTGAACATGTCGGTACGCTGGTCTCTGAAGGCCAGCACGTAGTTCAAGGCCATCCCGATTGGAAACATGATTAGGCCAACGGCGGGGTTGGCCAGACTCTTGCTAGTCCAGTGATGAGAAACGAAAAGGACCAGCAGGGCGTAGCCGATGACGTTCATCAGCAGAGCCGTGGACAGAACCTTGAAAACACGCCGGCGGTGGCGCTTGCTGAGCGTCTTGCAGTAGTCCCAGTGGCCGGCTTGGTAAAGCGCGTGCTGCTGTAGAAACTCTGTTCTCAGCTTGCCCGCGTAAATGCTAAACACGGGCTCACCTCCCTATTGTCGAAGAACGGTTGTCTGGGTGTTTCCACCAAAGACTTGAGATATAATAACATAAAATAACCGTATAATCAAACTATTAGAGTTCTCTGAAATGTCTTTACAAACAGGGGTAAATGCGCTAGAATTGTCTTATAAAACAAGTTCAGGTTAGCGCAACTATTGGCAGCTGGCCCGATGACCAAAGGAAGGAGTTCTAAGATTAATAATACTTACGAAATTGCGGTGCTTTATCATCCAGATCTTGAAATTGATTTGGAAAAGGCCGAGAGCCGGGTCAAAAAAATTATTGCCGACAACGGCGGCAAGATTACCAAGACGGACAATTGGGGTAAGCGCAAGCTGGCCTATGCTATTGCCAAGCAGGACTTTGCTGTATACGTTTTTTACACAGTTGAGATGCCAGGCGAAAGCGTTGGCAAGGTTGAACAAGTCTTTAACATAACGGATGAGATTATCCGCTTCATGATTACCAGGCCAGACTTTAAGGCTATGGCTAAGGCTGAAGATTTGCGAGAGCAAAAAGCCAAAAAAGCCGCCGAGCGTGGCGAGCACGACGACCAAGACAGCGCTGACGACGAAGAGTAGAATATAGCTTAAGGGAGAGGAGTATTTAGTAAAATGGCAAGAAGTTTCAACCAAGTAACTTTGATGGGCAATTTAACGCGCGACCCAGAGCTAAGGACGACACCTAACGGTGCGACGGTCTGCAGCTTTAGTCTGGCGCTAAACCGCAGCTACAAAAATGCCGAGGGCGACTGGACGGAAGTCACTGACTTTATTGACGTGGTAGCCTGGGGCCCGCTAGGCGAGCGAGTGGCTCAGTATCTAACCAAAGGCCGCCCAGCACTGGTCAACGGTCGTTTACAAAGCCGCAGCTGGGAGCAAGAGGGCCAGAAGCGCAGCAAAGTAGAGGTCGTAGCTCAAGATGTAACGTTCCTGGGAGGTCCCGGTGGCGGAGGTGGTGCACCAGCCAGCGGGGATGAACCGGGCGATAATGACGCCAAGCCAGCCGCTAAAAAGACTGCAAGCAAGAAAAAGGACGAGGACGTGGTTATAGAGGACATTGGCGACGAGCCAATCAACCTAGATGACATCCCGTTTTAAGGAGAATAAATGGCAAAGATATTTAAACACCGAACAGACGTAGCATTTTTTGACTACAAGGATTTTAAAACCTTGCAGCGCTACGTCAACCAGTATGGGCAGATTGAGACTCGCAAAAAGACCGGTTTGACTGAGTCCAAGCAACGGCAACTAGCTCGCGCTATCAAACGCGCTCGTCATATCGCCCTATTACCGTTTGTAGCCAATGGCTAACCGCTCGCCATCAGTGGCCGCAAGGCAGCTGGAAAACCAAATTAACGGTATATTGAGGCAGGCTGACGTTTATAGGCTTGACCAGAAGCAAAGGACTACCGTGACTAATTTGAGTCAGAATTTGGTTCATATAAAAACCTATACCCGAGACTACGAGCTGGCCGAAACTCGCGAGGACCAGCTAAGGGATGCTAAGCGCGCCAAGCGGTGGCTAGAGCAAGCCCAAAAAAACCTGCTAGCGGCAAGCCAATTTGATATTTTTGGCGCAGTTGACGTAGCTCACCTATCAGCACAAATTGACCAAATAATCGGAGACTTAAAGTAGATGGCATTATCGATAACTGATTTAAAAAAAGGCACAATTTTTCAACTGGACGGTGAACCATACAGAGTCACTGAGTATAGCCAAAAAGTTATGGGCCGCGGCGGCTCTACAGTAAACGTTAAGATTAAAAGTCTAGTTTCCGGCAAGGTACTAGCTAAGACCTTTCACGGTAGCGACCAGCTGGAATCCGCCGACGTTAGCAATCGCCCGATGCAGTACCTATATACCGATAGTGGTAAATATCATTTTATGGACCCCGACAGCTACGAGCAGTTTGAGCTGAACGACGAAGCTATGGAGGGCAAAAGCGGCTACCTTAAAGAGGGCGATAGTATTACCGCCCAGTTTTTTAACGACCGGATTATAAATATAGAGCTGCCAAAAAATGTGCCACTAAAAGTTACCTATGCCGAAGATGCGGTACGTGGTGATACCTCTACCGCGATTACTAAAGAAGCAACTTTGGAAACGGGCCTAAGTATCAGGGTCCCGGCATTTATTAAGACAGGGGATGTGATTAGCGTAGATACAGTAAGCGGAGCTTATCGTGAGCGCCTCAAAAGCTAGCAAAAAACGTTACTGGATAAGCCTTTTTTTGGATGATATGCAGGTTGGCGATAATTTTCAATCCGGCTTGCTCCATATAACCATCGTGCCGTGGTTTGTGTCCGACCAGCCAGACGAGCAGCTAGTCAAATCTTTTATGTCAGAATTTTCTACCGCCAGGATGTTTGATTTGCTGGTTGGCAAAAATGTTAAATTTGGCCCCAAGAAGAACGTCGCGGTTAACTTAATCAGATATTCGGCCGAGCTGACTGATTTACACACTCAGTCGCTTGCATGGTTTGATAAAATTTCGGCCCGTTGGGCCGTTAAAAATCCCTATGTGGCCGATAAGTATGTGCCGCATATTAGGCGCCGCCGCGGCACCAAACTGGTGGAGGCTGACCAGCTGAGCGTACGCTACTTATACTTAATTGAGGCGGCTCGCCAGGAAGATAATTTGCGCACCGTGGCTGCCAGGGTGGAGCTGAAGTGACTGAGGAAAAATATGTTAGCCGCGGCGGCCTAAAACTGGCCAGCGTGGCCGAAGTTTTAAAGTTAAATTTTAACGGGAAGTCGGTCCTGGACGTTGGCAGCAGTACCGGCGGTTTTACAGACTTTGCGCTGCAGCACGGCGCCGCTAAAGTGATTGCGGTTGATAGCGGCACCAACCAGCTTCATCCCTCGTTGCGAGCGGATAGTAGAGTTGAGCTGCATGAAAAGACTGACATCAGGCGGATAAACCTAAACGAGGTTCCGGATATAGTTGTAATAGACGTTAGTTTTGTTAGCCTGCGCCAAATCTTGCCGGCTATAGCTGATTTGAGCGGGCCGGATACCGAAATTATTGCCATGGTAAAACCTCAATTTGAGGCAGCATCGGCCCAAAGTAATAGGGGAGTTATAAAAAATGACACTATTCGCCGGCAAATATTAAAAGATTTTGAAAAGTGGGCTAGGGGCAGATTTGTGATAGTCGGCAAAGCCGACAGCCAAATCAGCGGCGCTAAAGGTAACCAAGAACGCTTCTATAACTTGAAAATAACTTCTTAGAAAGCTATACTTATTAGCGACGGTTGTCAAACAGTCAGACCAGTCTGAACTTATGTCTAGGAGAAAGTAAACGCTGAGTTTACGCAAATTTCCTAGGCTCAGACATTAAGCCTAGACGTTCTGGAACATTTTCAGGGCAGCAAGGACGGCTTACAAACTGGCAGTTTTTAGACCCGGAAAACGAACCGAGGTTGGTTCTAGTACCTACAAAAAGGAGGGCAGCCGAGGATGCCCAACTACCGGCGCATTGCCGTGGCGTTTGCGGTACTTTGTCTTTTGGGGGCCGTTTGCCTAACGGCTCGTACGCCTGCAGTCTTTGCAAGACCAGATACTGCAGCGGTAAAGCAGGTGAGTTCAAAGCATCAGACTAGTCAGCGCGAAGTGGCGTTTCGCCAACTGCGGACTAGCCTTAACCACTGGCGGCGCGATACAGCCCACTGGCGGAGAGTAATGGGCAGGTCTCAGGCATTGCCGCCTGGTCGGAGGCTGGCCAGTGTCTCGCCGGAGCGGTTGATGCTTTGGTGGAGACACCAAGCTTCGTTAGCCCACAGGCAGGCACAGCACCCGCCGCACCTGGCAGCCTGGCTGTGCATTCAGTCGGGCATAAAGGACGGCCGGTGGAGCCCTTCGCTTGAGTATCTGGGCGGCGGCTACCGAGTTCCTGGCCACGGCGAAGGCAGCTGGACTACCGATGGCGGCTACGATGGAGGCCTGCAGATGAATCTGGGCTTTCAGCGTAGCTACGGCGCCTGGCTGCTGCATAGTGAGGGCACGGCTAACCACTGGAACCCATATGAACAAATGTGGGTTGCGGAAAGGGCTTGGAAAACCCGCGGCTTTAAGCCCTGGCCGGCAACGGCTCGGGCCTGTGGGCTGCTATGAGAAGGATTGAGGGCCGGAGACTTTGCTTAAAAAACAGCAAAGTCTCCGGCCCCACACTGTCTGGCAACCGTCAAATTTATAATATTGCTTGCAGTGCTTCTATATCTTTTAGGGTTATGTAAAACTGCCTAGTTTTGATTAGGCCGCGTTGCTCTAGTTTAGCCAGTTCGCGGCTGGCGGTTTCACGGCTGGCATTGATAGAACTGGCGATGTCCTGATGCCGAAGGGGTACATCTATTTTTAGGCCGTCGCCGTCTGCCAGACCAAAGCGGTGCGACATGGTTAGCAGAAATGATACCAAGCGCTCACGGACCGTCCGGTACTCTAAGTTTAGTATTCGCTCGGAGTGGATGCGGTACATCTCGGTCACCATATCCAGCATCGGCGGCAGCGCCGAGGGGTGGCTATGAATGTAGTCAAGATAGGTTTGGCGATCCAGGCGCCTAACGGTTGTCGGCGTTATAGCTTGATAAATAATTTCACGTTCTTGGCCGGTCAGTGCCCAAATTAAAGGAAAGATTTCCTGGCTTTTTCTGATAATCAGCAGATTTTCCTCGCCGTACTTACTTATATTGAGAGCTTTTACCAAACCCTCTTCTATGTAGAAAACGCTGCTGGGCATTTCACCAGGTCTAATAATGTACTCGCCGCGGCGGTAGATTAGCTTAGTGCCACCCTGAAAAACTTTGACCAGGGCCGCGAACTGCCTGCTATCCGCTAGCATGTCTATATTTTCTCACGATTTGCGTCCAAGACCTATTTATAAGCGCATTTACAGCTAATTGTGATTAAAATCATATGTCGCTGGTGCTGAAAATTACTGCTAGCGGGTATAAGATAGGCGACAATTAAAGTACAAAGAGTTTAGGAGGCTAAAGCTCATGGTACATATTAGCGTCATCCAGTCACAACTAACTAAACTAGGTATCCACCTTTCCAGATGGTTTATGCCAGAGCTCAAGGAACTTCAGCAACTTTTAATGGACGACGAGGAAATAATTGCCTGTGCGCCGGGGCGATACTTTAGCGGCGTAGCGCTGCTGGTTGCCACCGATAAACGCCTGCTTTTGATAGATAAACGAACTTTCTTTATGACGGTTGAAGATACCCGCTACGACATGATTTCCGAAATTAATTTCTCAACCCGCTTTTATGACACGACCATCCACATTTTTACCCTTAATAAACAGCACAATTTCAGCAGTATTAAATACCGGCAGCAACTGCGGGATTTAACCAGCTTTGTACAGCAAAAAGTTTGGCAGCTTAGACAATATCAGCCGCAGGCTGGCAGTGCACCGGCCCCTCTGGTGGCGCGGTCTGCTCAGCCCTATACACCAGCGCCGCAAAATCAGCAGGCGTCGTCCAGTGTTTCGCTGTCAACGGCAAGTTTGCCAGCTCAGCAGACAATGACGCACTCCATGCACCTGCCAAAACCACACCTGCCAAAACACATAGGCTACGCTGCTATGAACGGTTCTCACCGCTTTACCCCTAACGCCTACACTAACCACTTAATGCACGTCGGCTACTATCCTCAGCCGGTGATAGATTAGTTATGAAATCTAAACTCAACCACATCATTAGGCCGCATAACGCAGTATAAGACACCCCTTCGGGATTTCTTATCGCACTGGGTGCGGAGTGAATCCGCCACTCGGGCTATCTTCCCGAAAATCTAAACATTAAACCTAAACTCAACTACATCACCAGGTCGCATTATGTAGTCTTTGCCCTCTGTGCGGACTTTGCCGGCGGCGCGAGCGGCGGCTTCGGAGCCGGCGGTAATTAAATCTTCGTAATCAACAACTTGGGCGGCAATAAAACCACGCTGAAAATCAGTATGGATAACGCCGGCAGCCTGCGGGGCGGTGGAACCCTTGAGAATTGTCCAGGCCCGGACTTCTTTCTCACCGGCCGTCAAATAACTCTGCAGGCCCAGAGTATCGTAAGCCGAGTGGATTAGCTGTACCAGGCCGCTCTGCTTTTGCCCGTAACTCGCTAGCAGCTCCGTGCGGTCGGCTTCGTCTAGTCCGCGTAGCTCGCTTTCTAATTTAGCGCAGATAAAAATGCAGTCGCCCTTGGCCAGGGACTTGAGCCGCTGTTTTTTGGGCTCGTCAGCTAGTGTGTGCTCATCAACATTAAATACGTAGATAACCGGCTTGGCGCTCAGCAGATGCAGATCGGCTAGGTGCTCTTGGTCCAGTTCGCGTAAGTTTTGTCCGGCCTCCAAAAGTTCTTTAGCCTTAGCAACAGTCTCGTAAACCGGCTTTAGTTTGGGGTCGCTTTTAAGCTCCTTTTCCAGACGGGGCAGGCGATTATTAACAGTAACAATGTCGGCCAGAGCCAGCTCAGTATTAATAATTTCAATGTCGTGAGCGGCGTCTTTGGAGCCCGAGCGGGTAACTTCCGAATCCTCAAAGGCTCGCACAACCTGGCAGATGGCGTTACAGCCGCGGATGTGGCTCAGGAATTGATTGCCCAAGCCCTCGCCCCGACTGGCTCCTTCCACTAGGCCGGCAATATCAACGAACGTCACCGTAGCCGGGACTATTTTATCGGTTTTATATAATTCGGCCAGTTTAGCTAACCGTTCATCAGGGATTGGAACAATTCCTGTGTTCGGTTCAATTGTGGCAAATGGATAGTTAGCCGCTAGTGCCTCGGCGTCAGTCAGCGCGTTAAATAGTGTGCTCTTGCCGACGTTGGGCAAGCCAGCAATTCCAATTGATAGACTCATTACAACTTATTCTAACAGAGGTAAAAATTATAACCTAGGCATATAATAAGCAGCTCTTGGCGACCATCTTTTGAATGGGACTCATTGAACCGGCTCTGATTTTATGAGACATTGTCGGCATGTACATGAGTCTCACTGCCGAGGACTTTAAGCGAAGATATAATCTAGGGAACGACTACAAGATTGAAGGAATGTTGGCGGTCGGAGCCTGGGCTCCCTTTGGGAAGCTCAACCTGGCGCATATAGAAAGTGTACTCAATGAGTTGGGTAAAGACTTCAGCTACAAATTGTTCCAGGCTCCAGACCTACATGACGTATATGAGTTCACTATTGAAGGCCGAAAATTCTGGTATTTTGCAGCCATGGGGACAGCCGTAATGCACATGTATATTCATCGGGGCAGCATGCTTGGTTCCAAGAAAAATATACTCATTGGTTCAGTGGGCGGTTTAGCCGAGAACAGTGCTCCAGGAGACCTTATTTGTCCGACTTTGGTACTGGGCAACGACAACGCCAGATACTACCAACGTAACAATACTGATAATTTATATCGGCCGAATACGCAATTAGCGGAATCGCTTAAAGCTAGACTGCCATCTGATGTTGAGGTACATTCCGGCAAAACTGTAACTTGCGAGATGATTATGGGCGAAACAAGGGAAGACATTGAGAACTGGAAAAAAGCTGGTTACCTTGGTATTGAAATGGAAGCGGCATTAGTCTTCTCAATGTCTAGTTATTTCAATATCCCATCCGCCGCGTTATTAAATATTGGGGATAATCTAATAAAGAACATTACATTTTTTAGCAAAGAGCATATTGATATGGATGAGGTCCGCGAGCACTCCCGAAGAATCACGATAAAAGCCGCGCTAGAGGAGTTACTCGCCAACTGAGAAGTTGACAAATCGTGTGATTAGTGCTAACATTAGTTTATAGGTTTCAAAAACAAAAAACAACTATGGACGTAGCCGAAGCCGAACAATTAGCAGAGGAAAATTCATCCCCCGAAGCAACCGACGATGCTTATATTCTAGGCGGAGCAGATCTTGAGATGCTTCTCATTGAGAGGAGGCTAGAAAAATTCGGCGCATTGGTGGTCGGTGCTACGACTACCTGGGAAGAAGCAGATGTGACCAAACGCTCAGGCCTAATTGCGGAAGCACAAGCCCAAGGTCGTATGCCTGTATTGATTGAACACCGCGGGGCCGACGAGGTTCCTGGTATAGTTCATATCGACCACCATGACAAAAATGCTCACAGAGACGCGTCAATACTGCAGGTATTGGAACGGCTGGGTGTTGACCCGAACTTTGTCGACAAAATCGTAGCCGCCAACGATAGCGGATACATACCAGGCATGGAAGCTTTGCTAGACGGGGAGTATAAAGACCGCTTTATATCCAAGAGAATAAAAGCAGGAATAGATTCCGAGAAAGTGGAACAAAGATACCAAGAAGTACGTACATACATTATTAATGCAGTAAGACTAAAAGACCGCGAAGCCCAGGGTGTTACCGCCACGGATGAAACAGAGGCAGAAGAGGCGATAGAGAGAATGGAAGACCGCGATGGTCTTAAGGTTGTATCATTAAAAGGTAGAAGGAATTCTCCTGTGAATGATCGGCTCTACCCAACGTGGGAAGACGGCAAGGAAAACTTAGTGGTTGTTTGTGCTGCGGAAGAACCGGAGAAGGAAGTCTGGTTTTTCGGCCCAGGCGACGTTTGCAAGGATACTCTTGAGCACTTTAAGGAGCTAAAGAAGAAGCGTATCGAGGCAAATCCGGATGAGCCGGAGCGCCGAGGCATTTACCACACGGTTGGTGGTGGTAAGGGTTTTGGCGAGTCAGACAAGATTACTAGATGCCTGGTGGTAGCCAGCGACCCAGAAGAGGTTATAAGCTACATTCATGAACTAGAGAAGCAAAGGACGGTGCACAATGCCTAAGATAATGACTGCCCAAAAACTAGTTAATTTGTATACGGAGCTGCAATCTATTGGCGTTAATCCAATTTTAGACGGGGGCTGGGGTGTAGATGCTCTTTTAGGCGAAGAAACTCGCCCGCACAAGGATGCCGACCTAATTATTACTAAAGAAGACTTAGCCAAGGTTAAGGACTACCTCACCTCTCGTGGATATAAAGATCGTACCGAGGGCGAAATATGGTGGCACTTTTTCATGGACAGTAGTGACGACGAAATAGATTTTTTGGTCGTGGATCCACAAAAGTCAGGTGGCGCCTACCTTGGCCCACGCGAGAATGATCTATTCTTCCCAGAAGAGGCTTTTCAAGGAAAAGGACATGTTAGTGGCAAAGAAGTTGCATGCCTATCCGCGCCGTATAGGGTAAGAGCCCTGACCAAGGAGTTTGGTGTAGTAA
>Ga0335070_10006157_pt1 | contig 14125 bp, 13 predicted proteins | sample Lox_Sample_13_FD_206722 | JGI IMG/M metagenome (GOLD analysis project Ga0335070, IMG submission 206722) | Soil microbial communities from Loxahatchee National Wildlife Refuge, Florida, United States - Lox_Sample_1.3 | ecosystem: Environmental > Terrestrial > Soil > Wetlands | place: USA... | reverse complement strand
CATCTTCGCGCCGTTCAGCACCCAGCCGTCCTTCGTTTCCCGCGCCGTGGTGATCATGCCGCCCGGGTTCGAGCCGAAGTCGGGCTCGGTGAGGCCGAAGCAGCCGATCAGCTCGCCCGAAGCCAGCTTCGGCAGCCACTGCTTCCGCTGCTCCTCCGATCCGAAGGCGAAGATCGGGTACATCACCAGCGCGCCCTGCACCGATGCGAAGGAGCGCACGCCCGAGTCGCCGCGCTCCAGCTCCTGCATGATGAGCCCGTAGGCGACGTTGTTGAGGCCCGCGCAGCCGTACTCCTCGGGCAGGTTCGCGCCGAAGAAGCCCAGCTGGGCCATCTCGCTCACCAGCTGCAGCGGAAAGCGGCCCTCGATGTAGCACTCGCCGATGACCGGCATCAGCCGCTCGTCCACCCATTGCCGGACGGTGTCCCGGACCGCGCGCTCCTCCTCGGAGAGCAGCCCGTTCACGTCGTAGAAATCCACGCCCTGGTACGTCGCCATAGCCGAAGGTCGCCGGTTGAAGGTCAGTCGGTCCGCGCGGCGTAGCGCCGGGCGGAGGGCGCCACGCCCAGCGCGCGGGCCTTGGCGCGGAAGCGGGGGCCGTGGTCCACGTCCTGGCCGCTCGCGTGCTGCCACAGGTGCACCATCTCGTGCAGCAGCGTCTCGCCCGCCTCGCGCCAGCCGTGCCGCTCGATGTGGCGGCGGCTGATCGTGATCTCGTACGGCTCGAGCGAGTCGGGGTGCAGGCACAGCTGGCCCAGGCGCCTGCGCATGCGGCCCGACACCCGGATCGGCAGCGCGGGCAGCGCGCCGCCGAAGTGCCGCGCGTTGTAGTCGCCGAACAGCCGCGCGAGCCGCCGCACCTTGTCCTCGTCCCCCGGCGCCGGCCGGTCCGCCGAGCGGGTCCGCCGCGGCGGGCCCTCCACGTGCCGTTCCGGATGGAACGAGAGGATCTCGTGCTCGGCCGCCCTGCGCACCTCGCGCCGGGTGCCGCGGGCCAGGAACCGCACCACCGCGCCCAGCACGCGGTCCGGGGCCAGGGCGTAGCCGCGATGGATGCTCAGCACCCGGCTCCGCGACTGGCTCACCATTACCGAGCGGTTGTCGGTCAGCCGCAGCCGCACCACGCCGGAGAGGCCGAGCGCCTCGAGACGGCCGAGCAGCACCGCCTCCGGCCCGGCCTCGGGCGTCTCCTTCACGCCCGGAGAGGTCCAGTGACGATAGGGCGTCACGCCACCTTCCCGTGCAGCAGGCGGTACAGCGCGGATTCCACGCGCTGCGAGAGCCGCACCGCGGGACGGAACGTCTCCGGCGCCAGCGTCGGCAGCTTGATCGAGCGCACTCCGCCCAGGTTCGCCCCCGCCACGTCGGTGAGGTACTGATCGCCGATCATCACCACGTCCTGCTTCCCGCACCCCAGCTCGCGGAGCGCGTACTCCACCAGCGCGGCGCTCGGCTTGCGGATCACGCGCGCTCCCGCCGACAGCCGCCGCTCCAGCTCCTCGTCGGTCCAGGAGTCCTGCGTACCCACGAGCCGCCGGAACAGGACTTCGTCGCCGAGCTCGTAGCCGCGCAGGATCGGCACGGCAGGGAACATGCGCCCGAGCTGGCGGTAGCGCTCCTCGCCCGCGTTCGAGAGCACCACGTGCTTCACTCCCGCGGCGGCGAGCAGCGCGCGGAACGGACCGGCGCTCTCGGCCACCAGGTCCTCGCGCCGATCGCCCGTCAGCGTGCCGTCCACGTCCCAGATGATCCCGCGCAGACCGTGGGAACGCAGGAACGCAGGAGTAACCGCAGCCAGGGCCGGAACGTGCCAGGTCGGTCGCATGCGGGCGAGCAGCGACGGGATCCTCGGCGCCACCTGGAAAAAGGTGGAAAGCGACGAGGCGCCCGTCCGGACGCTTCTCACCAGTGCAGCCGCACCCGGTACTCGAGCGTCGCCTCGCCGCCGGCCGCCACCGGCACCGCGAACCGCGCGCTGGTCGCCGTCGGCTTCTCGGGAGGGATCGTGCTGGAGAGCAGGTCCCACTCCGTGCCGAACTGGTCCTCGACCTGCACCACCACGCGCTCGGTTTTCGCGTTCTGGATCGTCACCCGGTACGCCGAAACCACCTCGCGCGGGCCGCGGCGGTCGAACTCGGTCTGGGTGCGCTCGGCCGTGATGTCGAAGGCCGTGCCCGTCACGAGCTTCAGGTCGCGTCCGGCCGGCGTGTGGTCGATGACGGTCTCACCGAGCAGCTGCAGCCGCCCGGAGGAATCCGGCGCGTAGACCCGAACGGTGCCCGCCGGCAGCGGCGTGGTGCCGAAGGCCGTCCGCGCGGGCCGGGCGACCCGGTACTCGATCTCCGGATGCTGGTCACGCATCGGCTGGTTCCACTGCGACTGCGGGCCGTAGCCCGAGGCCCGCAGGAAATACCGCGGCTCCACCTCCGCGCTCGTGCGGTCGAACAACGGCACACTGCGCGATTCACCCGGTGCGAAGTCCACAGCACCCGGCAGCGAGTACACGTGCGTGCCCCCGACAGCCTCCTCCTGCACCTCACCGGACACGACAATCTGTTCCAGGCGCATCGCCCCTCGTGCCGCCATCGGTTGGGGCGGCGCCACCATCCGCTGCACCTGGCCGGCCAGCAGTTGCACCTGCGCCTGGCGGAGGTCGAGATTGCCGGGGTTGGAGATGACCGCCACGCCGTTCATCACGGCGGCTCCCGGTCCGCTCCTCGGGACGGTCAGGGTGTACGCCGCTTGCCAGCCGAGGCCGCCGCTGAGGTACGCCAAGTGCAGGGGATTCACGGCGCGCGCGGCGTCGAGGGTCAGTTCCACACGCGGGGCCAGCTGCACCAACGAGTCGGGGAACACCGGCGTTCCCGGGTAGAAGTACCGGATGCGGCCGTCCACGCGCACGGTCAACGGGTTCATGGATAGCAGGGTCCCGCGCACGTACCGCGGCGCGGCCGTGTCCGGACCGACAACGAATTCGATCTCTCTGCCGAGAGACCGGAAGAGCGAGCCTTCCTGCCCCGTGGCTTGGACCACCCGGACGCCGCGCAGGCTCACGCCCGTATCGAGCACCGTGAGCGAGCCCTGCTCGAACTGCGGGACACCCAGGTCCACCCCCACCGTGCTCGTGCCCCGCGCCAGCGCCGCCGGCACGGCGCGCCGCACCAGCACGCGGCCGTCGCTGTAGATCGTGACCGAGGTCTGCTGCCCCGCCAGAGGGCAGGGGAGCAGCATGGCGGCGAGCAGGGCCGCCGCGCCCACCAGTGGCACTCTCACTTCAGCCTCCTCGCGACCGCTTTCGCGAACTCCTTCGTCGTCGCCTTGCCGCCCAGGTCGCCGGTCTTCACGCCGTCGTCGCAGATGGTCGCGATGACGGCCTCGCGCACGCGGCGGCCGGCGTCGAGCTCGCCCAGGTGCTCGAGCATCATCGCCGCGGACAGCATGAGCGCGGTCGGGTTCGCGACTCCCTTGCCCGCGATGTCCGGCGCCGTCCCGTGCACCGCCTCGAAGATCGCCACCTCCTCGCCGACGTTGGCGCTGGGCGCCAGGCCGAGGCCGCCGATCAGACCGGCCATCTCGTCGGAGAGGATGTCGCCGAACATGTTGGTGGTGACGATCACGTCGAACTGCTCGGGGTTCATCACCAGCTGCATCGCCGCGTTGTCGATGATCTTCTCGTCGCAGGCCACCTTCCCCGCGTACTCCCGCGCGATCGCGCGGCCTTCCTCGAGGAACAGCCCGCTCACCATCTTGAGGATGTTCGCCTTGTGCACCAGCGTGACCTTGTCCCGACCATGGTGCACCGCGTACTCGAAGGCGAAGCGCAGGATCCGCCGGCACCCCTCGCGCGTGTTGATCGCCACGCTCTCGGCCACCGCGTGCGGGTCGCCGCCGATCTGGACGAAGTGCTCCACGCCCGCGTAGAGGCCCTGCGTGTTCTCCCGCACCATGATCAGGTCGAGGTCCGCGTAGGAGCGGAACGGGACGATCGAGCGCACCGGCCGCAGGTTCGCGTAGAGATTGAACTCCTTGCGCAGCGACACGTTCACCGACCGGTAGCCGCCCCCGATCGGCGTCTCCAGCGGCCCCTTCAGGGCCACCCGGGTCATGCGGATGGACTCGAGCACCGGGTGCGGGAGCGGCTCGCCGCGGCGTTCGATGGACGTCGCGCCCGCCGTCTGCCGGTCCCAGGCGAATTCGATGCCCGTGGCCTCGAGCACCGCGAGGGTCGCGTCGGTGATCTCCGGGCCGACACCGTCGCCCGGGATGAGCGTCACGCTGTAGGGCATGGCTTCTGCTGCCTCGGAAACCGTCAGTGAAGGGGCGTGGCGATGACGAAGCCGGCCGTGGCTGCGAGCGCCGCCTCGGCGGAGCGGGACGGCGGGCCGGTCATCCGGCCTCGCCACAGCACCGCGCCGGTGCGGGTGTCGGCCAGCACCAGCACGTACGTCGCGACGATCGCGCCGGGGCTGCCCGCCAGCTTCACGCCCGCCGGCGCCAGCGCGAAGCGGGCACCGACGACCGCGGCCATGGTCCGCACCTGGGCCCACAGGGGGTCCGGGATCCGGTCCAGCTCGGGGCTGATGAGGAAGGCGGTGGCGAACCGGTCCGGGTCCAGGCCAAGCGTCGGGTTGCGGCGCGCGAAGTGCCGCTGCTCCTCGAGCCCCATCCAGGTCACCTCGCGCGCGTCCCGGCGCACCGCCGTGTCCAGGGCCGCGTACGCGGTCTCCACGAGGGCCGTACGCCGCGCCAGGAGGTCCGGCAGGGGTGAGGCACTGTCCCCCACGATCACGCCGCCTACGGTCAGCAGGAGGACGTTCGCCCCGGCGAATGCACCCACGGGGACCGGCGAAACCGGGATCGTGGCGAAGGGGTCGGCCGGCGCGGTGCGTCCAGAGTGGCCTCGACATGCCGCGCCCGCAATAGCCGACATCGCTATGACACTGATTAGACACTTACGTGACATTGACGCCATGGCTGCGGAGTTGCCCCGTTGAGAGGCGCGAAACCTAACTGAGGGCCTGACCTCCGTCTACGCGGACGATCTCGCCCGTGATGTGCCGCGCGGCGTCCGTGCAGAGGAAGACGATGACCTGTGCGATGTCCTCCGGCTCGGCCAGGCGTCCCAGGGGCGTCTGGCCGCGCGCCCGGGCGGCCAGCTCCTCCCACAGGTGCTCGGTCAGCTCGGTCTTCACGAACCCCGGCGCCACCGCGTTCACCGTGACGTTGGCCGGGCCGAGCTCGACGGCCGCCGCGTGCGTGAGGCCGATGAGTCCGGCCTTCGAGGCGGCGTAGTTCGCGACGCCGAAGCCCGGCTTCATCGCCATGATCGAGGCGACGTTGACGATCTTGCCGTAGTGCTGCGCGCGGAACGTCGGCGCGCACGCCTTGATCATGTGGAATGCGCCCGTGAGGTTCGTGTCCACCACGTCCCGCCAGGCACTGTCGTCGGTCTTCCACAGCGCGGCGTCGCGCGAGATGCCGGCGTTGTTGACCAGGATGTGCAGTCCGCCGATGGCTTCCTTCGCCGCCGTCACGAACCGCTCGACCTCCGTCATGCTGCGCACGTCGCAGCGGTCGCAGAAGACGGCCACGTTGAGGCTCTTCAGGACGGCCTCGGTCATCGCCGCCTGGACGGCGACGTCGCGCCCGGGCAGCTCGACGTAGTTGAACGCGACGGCGCAGCCGCGGCGCGCCAGCTCGAGGGCGGTCGCCCGGCCGATGCCGGTGGCCGCGCCGGTGACGATGGCGCACTTGCCGTGCAGGTCGTGCCCTCTGGGCGAGACCTGCTGGGGCTGCTCGCGGTGGGTGACTTCCTCGAGCAGGGCGCTGACGGCGTCCTGTTTCGGCACGGGCGCCAACTTACCCCGCCCCTTCGGGGGCCACAAGGCCGGGTCATTGACGCTGCCGCCGCGCCAACCGTATGCTAGCGGCCAACATGCGCTCCCTCCTCTCCCGGCTGCTCTGGGTCCTGGTCGCGGCCCTCGGCGCCGTCGGTTTCGCGGTCCTGGCCATCGCGCGCGGCGAGCACGTCAGCGCCGCGTGGATGCTGATCGCGGGCGTCGCGAGTTACGTCGTGGGCTACCGGTTCTACGCGCGGTTCCTGGCGCTGAAGGTCTTCGCGCTCGACAACCGTCGCGCCACGCCGGCCGAGCGGCTGAGCAACGGCCGCGACTACGTGCCGACAAACCGGTGGGTCCTCTACGGCCACCATTTCGCGGCCATTGCCGGCGCCGGGCCGCTGGTGGGACCGATCCTCGCCGCGCAGTTCGGCTACCTGCCGGGCACGCTGTGGCTGATCGCGGGCGTGGTGCTGGGCGGCGCGGTGCAGGACTTCACCATCCTGGTCTGCTCGCTGCGCCGCGACGGCAAGTCGCTCGGCCAGATGGCCAAGGAGGAGGTCAACTCGGTCGCGGGCATGGCGGCCGCGGTCGCCATTCTCGCGATCATGATCATCCTGCTCGCCGTCCTGGCGCTGATCGTCGTGAACGCGCTCAAGAGCAGCCCGTGGGGCCTGTTCACGATCGCGTGCACGATCCCGATCGCGATGCTGATGGGCTGGTGGATGAAGAGCGTGCGGCCGGGCCACGTGCTCGAGGCTTCCGTGTTCGGCATCGTGATGCTGCTCGCCGCGCTGGTGGGCGGCGGCTGGATCTCGCGGCATCCCACGCTGGGGCCCGCATTCACCTGGTCGGGCCCCGCGCTGGCCTGGGCGCTGATCCTCTACGGCTTCGCGGCCTCGGTGCTGCCGGTCTGGCTGCTGCTCTCCCCGCGGGACTACCTCTCGACGTTCCTCAAGGTCGGCACGGTCACCATTCTCGCCCTCGCGATCCTGGTGCTGCTGCCGCCGCTCAGGATGCCGGCGCTGACGCAGTTCACGGACGGCACGGGCCCGGTGTTCGCGGGCAAGGTGTTCCCGTTCGCGTTCATCACCATCGCCTGCGGCGCCGTGTCCGGCTTCCACGCGCTCGTGGCCAGCGGCACCACGCCCAAGATGATCATGCGCGAGGGCCACGCGCCGATGATCGGCTACGGCGGGATGCTGATGGAGTCGTTCGTCGGCGTGATGGCGATGATCGCCGCCGCCACGCTCCAGCCCGGCGTCTACTTCGCGATGAACACGCCCGCGGGCGTCCTGGGCACCACGGTCCAGAGCGCCGCGCAGGTGGTCTCGCAGTGGGGCTTCGCGGTGGACCCCGCGCAGCTGACCCAGCTGGCGCACGACGTGGGCGAGGCGACGCTGCTCTCCCGGGTGGGCGGCGCGCCCACCCTCGCCGTCGGCATGGCGCAGATCCTCCACGGCGTGTTCGGCGGCAACGGCATGGGCCTGTGGTACCACTTCGCGCTGATGTTCGAGGCGCTGTTCATCCTCACCACGGTGGACGCCGGCACACGGGTCGGCCGGTTCATGCTCCAGGAGATCGGCCAGCACCTGTGGAAGCCGTTCGGCCGCACCTCCTGGTACCCCAGCGTGGTGTTCTCCAGCGGTCTGATCGTGGCCGGGTGGGGCTACTTCCTTTACCAGGGCGTGGTGGACCCCCTGGGCGGGATCAACTCGTTGTGGCCGCTGTTCGGCATCGCCAACCAGCTGCTGGCGGCGGTGGCGCTGTGCGTGGGCACAACGATCATCGTGAAGATGGGCAAGGCGCGCCACGCCTGGGTGACGCTGGTGCCGCTGGCCTGGCTGGCCGTCGTCACGCTGACGGCGGGCTGGCAGAAGGTGTTCGCGGCCGATCCCAGGCTCGGCTTCCTGTCGCAGGCCCGCTCGCTCGCCGGCTCGACGGCACCGGACGCGGCGCGGCGGATCTTCAACGCGAACCTGGATGCCGGGCTGTGCCTGTTCTTCATGGCGATCGTGGTGGTGGTGATCTTCGCGAGCGCGAGGGAGTGGTGGCTGGTGCTGTCGAAGCGCAAGGAGGCGACGGTGCACGAAGCGCCGTTCGTGGAGACGGCATATGCGACGGGCGACTGAATCAGTGAGAAGTGAACAGGAGGCGGTAGTGCGCAGACGCCAAGACGCCAAGTGGTGCGCAGTCGGAAGGGGGCCGCACAGTCTCCGCCAGGTCCTGCACACTGCCCTGCGCACGGTGCGCCAGGTGATCGGGGCGCCGGACTACGCGCGCTACCTCGAGCACCACGCGGCCTGCCATCCGGGCCGCGCGCCGCTCACGGAGCGCGAGTTCTACGTCCAGTTCCTCGGCTGGCGCTATGCGGGGACGGCGGGCCGCTGCTGCTGAGCGCTACTCCGTCTTCATCCAGTGCAGGGCGAAATGCGCGCCGCACGAGTCCACGCACTGCGCGATGCGGTCGCCGCCCGGCACCTCCATCGGCGGCTGGAGCACCCGCCCGCGGAGCCAGGTGAGCTTCGCCACCTCGGCGTCCAGGTCCTTCACCCGGATGTAGAGCTGCCAGGCCGCCGCGGGCATTTCCCTCGGCTTGGTGAAGATGCCGCCCATGGCCCGCTTCGCGCCCTTGCGCCGCAACAGCTGGTAGGTGCCCAGCGGCCCCATGTCGTGCGACTCGTCCTTCTCCCAGCCGAACAGCGCATGGTAGAACCCGAACGCCTTCACCGGATCCTTCGCGGCCAGCTCGTGCCAGGAGAACTCGCCGACGCGCGGGCGGCCCTGCCGCTGCGGCCGCAACCGCTCGGGACGGATCACGGCGAACGGCGCATCCTCCGCATCGGCGAGCACCGCGAAGCGGCCCACCTGCGCGATGTCCGTGGGGGCGACGTACGCCGTGGCCCCGAGCGAACGCGCCTGCTCGACGCTGGCGTCCACGTCCGGCACCGTGACGTACATCATCCAGTGGGGAGGGGCCCCCATGTTGCGGGCCGCGTCGGGCAACTGCAGCACGCCGCCCAGGGGCGTTCCGCGGTTGGTCCACATCCGGTACGGGTCCGGCCCCTCGCCCCAGATCGTGATCGTCCAGCCCAGGAGCTGCGCGTAGAACGCGATCGCCGCATCCAGGTCGGTAGTGAGGTTTTCGTACCAGTCGATGCGCCCGAGCGGGATGGGGGCGGCCACTGCTGCCTCCGTGCCTGACGTGGTGCCGCGTCAACAAGGCGAGATGTGATGTAATACGGACGCCGCTCGTCCGTAAAGCGGCCACTCAGGCGGCGCGGCGGCTCCCCACCACGCCCAGCAGCATCACCGCCGCCAGCGTCGTCAGGGCGCTGGCGGTCAGCGCCGCGTGCGCGCTCAGGTCCTGGTAGAGCCACCCGAACAGCGCCGCGCCCGGCAGCGCCACCGCGCTCTGCGCCCCGTGATACCAGCCGAAGCCGCGCCCCCGCTTCAGGGACCCCGCGAGCGCGGAAACCAGCTTGCGCTCCGGGCTCTCGATGAGCGCCGTGGTGACGCCGAACGCCAGGAACACCACCCACGCGCCCCGCACGCTCAGCGCCTGCGCGAACGCCCAGGCCAGCAGCGCGTAGATCGTCCAGCCGAGCGCGAGCGTGCGCCGCGGACCCCACCGGTCCGCCAGCAGGCCGCCCGGATAGCTGGCCAGCGAGCGCACCACGTGCAGCGCGGCCCACAGCAGCGGGATCGCCGCGACCGCGATGCCCAGGTCCTGTGCGCGCAGGATGAGCAGCGTTTCGGGCGCGCGGAGGAACGCCGCGACGGCGAGGACGGCGACGAGGGTGCCGAAGCCCTTGCGACGGGTGTCGGGTGCCGGGTGCCGGGTGCCGGAGAGCGCGGGCGGGGCGTCCTCCGACACCCGATGCCCGACACCCGACACCTGGCTCATCGCCTTTCTCGCCGCCGCCCACGACAGCAGCACCGCCAGCGTCCCGGGGATCACGGCGAGCCAGAAGACGTTGCGCATGCCGACGCCCGCGGCGAGCAGCGCCGCCGCGAGCAGCGGCCCCACGATGGCCCCGACGTGATCGGCGCCGCGATGGACGCCGAAGGCGCGCCCCCGCATCGTGTCGGGCACGACGTCGGCGATCATCACGTCGCGCGGCGCCGTGCGCACGCCCTTGCCGAACCGGTCCACCGCGCGCAGCGCGATGACGTGCCACGCCGCGGTGGCCGCCGCGATCAGCGGCCGCACCAGCGCGGCGACGGCGTAGCCCGCGACCACGAGCGGTTCGCGCAGCCGCGGCCGGTCGGCGAGGTAGCCGGAGACGAGCTTGAAGCCGGCCGCGATGGCCTCCGCAACGCCATCGAGAATGCCCAGCGCGATGGCGCCGCCGCCCAGCGTCCGCGTCACGAACGCCGGCAGCAGCGGGTAGATCATCTCGGAGGCGAGATCGTTGGCGGCCGAAGTGGCGCCGAACCACCAGACCGCGGCGGGGATCCGCTCGGGCGGCTTCCGGCCATCGGCCGCAGGCACGCTCACCTACCGCCTCGGCTCATCGGGAAGCCCCATCCCCCAGCGGATCAGGCTCACCGGCAGCCCGCCGTAGCTGAGGGCCTCGTCGTGAAACGCGCGCAGCGAGAACCCGGCGCCGGCCCGGGCCCGGTACGCATCGCGCAGCCGGAGGAATTCGCGGCGCCCCACGGCGTAGCACAGCTGGTAGGCGGGATTGCCGCAGTAGCGCCGCACCTCCGCCTCGGCCGACGCGCGGCCGATGCCGAGCGTGTCGGTGAGGAACCGGACCGCCTCCTGCACGCCCATGCCGGCGGTGTGGAGCCGCACGTCGAGGACGATGCGCGCCGCGCGCCACAGCAGATGCAGCCGCTGGAAGAACCGCTCCTCCGGCCGGGTGAGGAAACCCAGCTCGGCCATCAGTTCTTCGCAGTACAGCGCCCAGCCTTCGACCGTCAGCGGGCTGGAGACCACGCGGCGCACCGGCGATTCCTGCGCCTGCGCGGCGAGGAACTGCAGGTGGTGGCCCGGCCAGCCCTCGTGGAGCGCGGTGCACGCGATCTCGTGCGTGCAGTGGTCGCGTTTGCCGCCGCCCTTCACCTCCGTCACGTAGAACCAACCCGTGCGGTCGGCCGAAAACGCGCCGGGCGGATCGTACGCGGCGAACGGCACGAGCGGCGTCATGAACGAAGGCGTGGCGATGACCTCGAGGTCCCCGACCGGGACCGTCGCGAGAGCGCGCTGCAGCACGAAGCGCCGGGCGCGCTCCATCTGGCCCGCGTAGGCCGGCACGACCGTGTCGCCCGGAGGGTGCAGGGTCCGCAGCCGGTCCGCGAGCTCGCGCCACGGCACGCCCGGCGCCAGCTCGGCGGCGATGGCCGTGAGCTCGGCCTCCGTCTCGCGCACCAAGGCCTCGCCGTAGCGCAGGATCTCGGGCGCGGTCTCGATCAGCGCGTGCTCGAAGTGCAGCCGGAAGTCGAACGCGTCGCGGCCGACGGCGAACGCGCCGTCGGACCGGTTCATCAGCGGCCCGGCCACGAAGTCGGCGAAGGCGTCGTAGGCGGTGCGCGCGTCCACCAGCGCCGCGGCGATTTCCTCGCTGACGTCCCGCGGGAGCGACTTCGCGAACTCCGGTACCGCCTCCCCAAGCAGCGTGCGGCCGCCCTCGGCCACGTCGAGCGCCGTCTCGGTGAACACCGCCGGCGGCCGGCCCAGGGCCTGCTGCGCGTCCGCCAGGAACCGTGGCACCTCGCGCAGCCTCCCCGCGATCGCCCGCCCGCGCGCCTCGCGCGGCTGGTCCTGCCGCACCAGCAGCGAGAACAGGCCCGAGAGCAGGTGGGAGAGGTGGAACTCGGGGTTCAGCTCGTGCGGCTTTTCCTTCTCGTAGCGCGCGACGGTGTGGCGGATCTCGTTGAGGACCGCCGTCTGGTCCACCTCGTCCGCCAGCGTATCCGTCTGCGCCGCCTCGAACGCGAAGCCCATCGCCTTGAGCGCGGCCACCACGGCCTTCACGTCGGCGCGGCCGAAGTGTCCCAGCCGCCCGTCGTACTCGCCCACGCCGGACATCGTGGCCGACACGGGGTCGAGCTGCCAGCGCAGGTCGAGGTACGAGCGGACCAGCTCCCGGTAGCCGGGCGGCGCCACGCTCAGGCCACCAGGTGCTTGATCAGCGCGTGGCACTCCGCGTCGGTCAGTGTGTGGTCCGACTGCTTGGCCGCGTCGAACAGCGTCTTCGCGTAGCGCTCGTTCGCGGGGTCGTAGCCGTGCCGCTCGAGCCAGATCTTCACGTTCGAGAGCCCGGACACGGGCGAGATGTCGATCCGCTGCTCCATGCCGAACTCGCGCGCCGGGACGCTCGAATAGACCCGGTCCTCGAGCCAGGCATCGCCTTTCTGTCGCGCCTTGAGGATGGCCGCCGCGTGCACGCCGGTGCCCGTACGGAACGCGTCCATGCCCATCACCGGGTAGTCGGGGCTGATCGTCCGGCCGGTGGCGTCCGATACGAGCTCGCAGTACTCGGGGAGGCGCTTGAGGTTGCCGCGGTATGCGCCGAGCAGGTACAGGTTGACGATCAGCAGGTCCATCTCGGTGTTGCCCACCCGCTCGCCGATGCCGAGCGCCGTGGCGTGCACCCGGTCGGCGCCGGCCTCGATGGCCGCGAGGCTGTTCGCCACACCCATGCCGCGGTCGCGGTGGCCGTGCCAGTCGAACTTCACGTCGGCCTTCGAGGGCCTGATCACCTCGTCCCGGACAAACCGGATGAGCTGCTGGACCCCGTCCGGCGTGGCGTGGCCGGTGGTGTCCGCGAGGCAGATGCGCCGCACGCCCCAGGAGATTGCGTAGCTGTACAGGGCCTTGAGGGTCTCGGGCCGGGCGCGCGTGGTGTCCTCGGCGACGAACATGACCGGCAGGTCGTGCTTTACCGCGAAGGTGACCGCCTCCTCGCTCACTTCCAGCATCCGGTCCAGGGTCCACCCCTCGGCGTACTGCCGGATCGGCGAGGAGCCGATGAAGGTCGCGACCTCGATCGGCATGCCCAGCTCCTGCGAGATGTCCACGATGGGCTGGATGTCGGCGACCACCGTGCGAGCCGCGCAGTTGGGAGCGATCGGCAGCTTCGCGGAGACGATCTCGCGGCCCAGCGCCCGCACCTGCTCGCGTACGCGCGGCCCCGCCCCGGGCAGGCCGATGTCCGCCGAGCCGATCCCGATGTCCGCCATCAGGTGGAGCAGGCGGATCTTGTCCTCTATCGAAGGGTCGCGCACCGACGGGCACTGCAGGCCGTCGCGCAGCGTCTCGTCGTTCAGGACGTAGCGCGCCGTGCTCCAGTCGAAGGCGACGGGGGCCGTGTTCCAATCGTAGATGAGGTCGGCGTACTCCATGCGAGTGCGCTAGTGTCGCACGCGGCGGGGGGCCGAGTCAAGCGAAAGCCGAATCGGGAGGTCGGCCGGCGCTTTCGTGCGGTGCTTCAGGCGAACTGCCCGGCAGCCACGACGGGCTGCCGGGCAGTTCGTGCTCACGCCGGCGGGCCGGTTGAACACCGACACCCGCGCTACTGGACCATGTGCGGCGGACTCCCGTGGAAGGCGTAGGGACTCCTGGGGCAGCGCACCGTCGGATTGGTCGGGCTGAACACGCCGGCCGGGTTGTTCTTCCACAGCCAGACGTGCAGGTCCCAGTGGTGCAGCTCCTCGGGCATGATGGGCTGGTGCCCTTCCATCGGCCCGTCCAGATCCCGACCGAACAGGCTGGGACGCTGCGCAGACACCTGCGTGGGGACGAACCACTCCGCCGCCACCAGGCGCAGCGAGTCGCGGACCGGCTCGTAGATGAGCACCTGCGGCCGCAGCGTGTCGAGCTGCGGGCCGATCAGGCCGGGGTTGAGGAAGTGCACGCCCATGCCACCCGCCTGGTACGCCATCTCACCCTCGCCGCCGGCCGGAAAGTCCACACAGGCGACGGTCGAGAAGTACCCGTCCCGCACCGCGGCGATCGGGTCCTTGTACTTGTCCAGGGCCCTCCTGATGCGCGCGAGCTGGGCGGTGTCGCCGGCAGTGCTCATGCCGCCCATACCGGTCATCGATCCCTGCGCCATGACCGGCGCAGCGAGACACGACAGGAGCATCGCCGCAAGGCGAAGCGAGCGGGGCATTGGGTCTCCTCGTGCGAAGGTTGAGAGCAGTGTTCCTAGTTTCGGCGCGCCGTCGGCGGCAGCATCCCGTTCAGCCTGAGATAGATCGCCAGCTGGCTGTAGTGGTCCGCCCAGTCGCCCACCGTGATCAGCAGCATGTTGCCACGCACCGCCTTGCGTCCGCCG
>Ga0335070_10006155_pt1 | contig 14129 bp, 12 predicted proteins | sample Lox_Sample_13_FD_206722 | JGI IMG/M metagenome (GOLD analysis project Ga0335070, IMG submission 206722) | Soil microbial communities from Loxahatchee National Wildlife Refuge, Florida, United States - Lox_Sample_1.3 | ecosystem: Environmental > Terrestrial > Soil > Wetlands | place: USA... | reverse complement strand
AACTCAAATCCACGTGCTGACCGGGACCGAGTTTCAGGATCGCGCACTGCTGCCTCGACCTGGTCCCGCGCTGTTGAAAAGACGGACGTGGATGATGGCAACGACGTGTCTACCCCCGTTCCCGGCCCCTTCCGGGAACGGGGGTAGACTCTCCTAGGCTCCAAGCGCGCCTGGATAATGAGGAGGCAACGACCATGCAGCCGGGACATTTCCCTGCGAACGTTCTCTTCGTGATCATTTTTGTTGGCGCCCTCGTCTTCTTCTTCCGAACCGCCAAGGAGCTCTATCGCATCATGATGTTGGGCAAACCGGAGGACCGGTTTGATCGCATCGGCGACAGGGTAAAGGGCGTGATCTCCTATGTCCTGGGGCAGCAGCGGGTCGTGCGGGAGCCCTCCGGCTGGGGCCACTTCCTGATCTTCTGGGGCTTTGTCATCATCACCATCGGGAGCATCGAAACCTTCGGAGTGGGAGTCTACCACGGGTTCGCCTACTGGAAATTCCTGGGGAAACCCTTCACCGCCGTTCTCTACCTTCTCCAGGATCTCCTCTGCGCCGGTGTGCTGGCGGCGCTCCTGGTGGCCCTCTACCGCCGCTTCGTCCAGAAACCGGAGCGGCTCCGGAGCAGTGACCAGCGGGCCGCCAATCTGGATGCGAGCATCATCATCGCCTTCATCCTCGTCCTCATCGTGCTCCTTTTCGGGGACCGCGCGGTCGAATACCTGATCGCCCAGGGGGACCCGACCCGTTACTTCCCGACGGCGGCCTTCATCTCGGTGGGCCTCTCTCCGCTGTTCTCAAGTCTTTCCACGGAAAGCCTGCACCACTGGTATGCCTTCTTTTGGTGGGCCCACACGTTGGTAATACTTGGCTTTCTGGTCTACATCCCCTTCTCCAAGCACCTCCATATCCTCGGGGCGATTCCCAATGTCTTTTTCCGGCGGTTCCGGCCCGTGGGTGAGCTCACCAAGATGAACCTCGAGGACGAAAATGCGGTGAGCTTCGGTGTGGGCAAAGTGGAAGAGTTCACCTGGAAGCAGCTCCTCGACCTCTACGCCTGCACCGAATGCGGCCGTTGCTCCGAGAACTGCCCGGCCAACCTCACCGGAAAGCCCTTGAGCCCCAAGGAGACCATCCACCATCTGAAAGAACACCTCAAGGCCAAGGGGAAACTCATGCTGACGCAGCCGGCGGTGCCGACTGCCGAGGGAGCGGCCAACCCCGGCGGTGAGCTGGAGCGACCCCTGATCGGCGATGTCTGTACCCATGACGAGGTCTGGTCCTGCACCACCTGCGGAAACTGCATGGAGCACTGTCCGGTTTTCATCGAACACATCCACAAGTATGTGGACATGCGGCGGTACCTGGTCCTTACCGAGAGTAACTTCCCTCAGGAGGTCCAGGGGGTTTTCCGCAACTGGGAGACCAACTCCAACCCGTGGGGCATCGGCTTCGCGACGCGCGGCGACTGGGCCAAAGGCCTCCCGGTGAAGACCCTGGCCGAGGACCCGAACGTCGAGTACCTGTTCTACGTGGGCTGCGCCGGGAGCTTTGACGAGCGGGGCAAGAAGATCACAACCGCCATGGTGAAGCTCCTCAACCAGGCGGGGGTGAGCTTCGGCATTCTCGGCGCCGAGGAGAAGTGCTGCGGGGAAACCGCACGGCGGATCGGCAACGAGTACCTCTTCCAGACCATGGCCGGAGAGCTCGCAGGGATCATCAACGGCTACGGCATCAAGAAGATCATTACCACCTGCCCCCACGGCTACAACTGCCTCAAGAACGAGTACCACCAGTTCGACGGGACGTGGGAGGTGTATCACCACGTTGAGTTCCTCGCCAAGCTCGTCCGGGAAGGTCGGCTCAAGCCGGCGCAGGGCCTGCAAAAGCGCTTGGTGTTTCATGACTCCTGTTACCTTGGCCGTTACAATGGACTCTACGAGGAGCCTCGGGTCCTGCTCAGATCGATTCCCGGCCTTCAGCACTTTGAGATGGATCGGAGTCGCGCCAAGTCCTTCTGCTGCGGTGCAGGCGGCGGCCGGATGTGGATGGAGGAGACCCTTGGGCACGCCAAGATCAACAACGCCCGCACCGACCAGGCGCTGACCCTCGATCCCGACCTCATCGCCGTGTGCTGCCCCTTCTGTACCACTATGTTCGAGGACGGCCTGAAGGCGAGAAACATGGACGAGAAGGTGAAGGTCTACGACGTCGCCGAACTGCTGGCCCAAACCGTAGCACCCTCGTGATCGACGGAACCCCGTCAAGACAGGATTCAGCGCCCTAGCACCTCTATACGAAGGAAGCCTTATTCGAAGGGAAGAGGAGGTGCGTCAATGGAGAGGAGAATCTGGCACAGCTTTTATGACGAAGGCGTTCCTTACGAAATCCCCCTCCCGCAGGAAACACTTGTCGCCCTTATGGGACGAGCAGTGGGCGACTTCCCGGACCTGGTGGCCACCGAGTTCTTCGGGGCGAGGCTCACGTATCGCCAGTTTGCCGACCAGGTGAACCGCTTTGCCGCCTCCCTGAGCGGCCTTGGGGTGAAAGCGGGGGACCGCGTCGCCATCATGCTCCCGAACTGCCCTCAGACCATCATCGCCTTTTACGCAACCCTCACCCTCGGCGCCGTCGCGGTAATGACCAACCCCATGTACGTAGAGCGGGAGATGGAGCATCAGTTCAGGGATGCCGGGGTGAAGGTCCTTGTGGGGCTGGATCACCTCTATCCCCGCATCGCCAGAGTCCGGAAGGAGACTCCGGTTCAACACCTCGTGATCACCGGCATCCGTGATTATCTCCCCTTTCCATTGAACCTCCTCTATCCCCTGAAGGCGAAAAGGCAGAAGCTCAACCTCGAGGTGCCGTATGGCCCTACCATCCACCCTTTCAAGGCGCTTGTCCGGGAGACCACCGGCGATCCTTCCAGACCGCACCTGACCGCCGATGATCTGGCGATCCTCCAGTACACCGGCGGCACCACTGGAATCGCCAAGGGGGTTATGCTCACTCACGGCAATCTGGTGGCCAACATCCAACAGATCACGGCGTGGATATCCCGGTTCCGGCCGGGGAAAGAGCGGTTTCTGGGTGTGGTCCCGTTCTTCCACGTGCTCGGCTTGACCGCGGTGATGAACTGGTCGGTTTGCTCCGGGTCCACCACGGTCCTCCTACCCCGTTTCGATTTGAAGATGTTCCTGAAGACCATCGTCAAAACGAGACCGACAATCGCCATCCTGGTTCCCACCATCATCACCGCCATAGTGAACGCCCCCGACATTGCCAAGTACGACCTTACCTCAATCAACTATGTCGTGAGCGGATCTGCGCCCCTGCCGGTGGAGATCATGCGCCGTTTCGAGGAGCTTACCGGAGGCGTCATCATCGAGGGTTACGGCCTGACCGAAACGGCACCGGTCACCCATGTGAATCCCGTGAAGGGGATGCGCAAGCCGGGCAGCATCGGTATCGCCGTTCCCTCTACCGACGCCCGCATCGTCGATCTCGACAAGGGCACCAGAGAGCAGCCCACGAGAGAACCGGGAGAGCTGATCGTCAAGGGCCCCCAGGTGATGAAGGCCTATTGGAACATGCCGGGGGAAACCGCCGAGGCCCTGCGCGACGGCTGGCTCTACACAGGCGACATCGCCTACATGGACGACGACGGCTACGTCTACATCGTGGACCGCAAGAAGGACATGATCATCGCCGGCGGCTTCAACATCTATCCTCGTGATATTGATGAGGTGCTCTACGAGCATCCCAGGATCGCCGATGCTGTCACCATCGGTATCCCTGATGCTTATCGGGGTGAGACCGTCAAGGTGTTCGTGGTCGTCAAGCCGGGGGAAAGCCTGACCCAGGAGGAGGTGATCGCCCACTGCCGGGAGCGGCTAGCAGCTTACAAGGTTCCCCGTTACGTGGAGTTTCGCGCCGAACTCCCCAAGACCATTGTCGGCAAGGTGCTGAGAAAGGAGCTGCGCGCCGAGGAGTTGGCCAAAATCGCGAAAGGGGACCAAGCATAAGGGGAAGTCGTTTCAATGCCAGTGGCGAATGTAGACGGCAGATCCTTCCACTTCCTTACCGGGCCGAGCGGGTTGGCGCCTCGACGCCGTAACATCCTCTTCATCCACGGCGCCGGTGGGAGTGGCGGGGTGTGGCAGCGTCAGCGCCTCGACCTGGACCGAGGAGTAAACACGATCTGCCTGGACCTCCCCGGCCATGGACTCACTCCGGGTCCCGGCTGCGATACCATTGCCGCCTATGCTGATTACCTTCTCCGCTTCGTGGCAGCCATCGGCCTGGAGCGACCGATCCTCGCCGGACACTCCATGGGTGGCGCCGTGGCCCTCGAGGCGACCCTCGAACAGCCGGAGCTCGTGCGGGCGCTGGTCCTCGTGGCGAGCGGCGCCCGGTTGCGGGTGAACCCCGCGCTCTTTCAGGCTTGGGAGAAGGAGGCAAATACCGCCGCGCACCGGATGGTGGAGAGTTGCTATGGGCCCGACAGCCCTGAGCGTTTGCGCGTCTGGAGCCTGGAGCAGCTCGTGGGGGCAAGACCCGAGGTCGTCCTCGATGACTGGCGCGCTTGTGATCGCTTCGATCGCATGGGACAGCTCGGGCAGATCCACCAGCCCGCCCTCGTCGTCTGCGGCAGCTTGGACCGGTTGACGCCTCCTAAATTTTCCCAGTACCTTGCTGACCACCTTCCTCACGCCACCCTGACCTTCATCGACAGAGCTGGGCACATGGTGATGCTCGAGAAGGCGGGACCGGTGAACCGGGCCATGCTCCGGTTTCTCGCCTTGCTCTGACCCGCGGCGTGTTCCGCTCTTGTTCAAAGTAACAGGCTCTACCCACTCTGAGGCCGATGGCCCAGGCCTTGCCAGAAGTCCCTAACCCTGCTATCGTTCTTGTGAAATCTTATCTCGGCCTGATGATCCTTGCCCGCTCGCCGCGGGCGTGATGTTGCAACCGGGCGGCTTCGTCCTATGGCTGGTAGAGACTACTACAAGATCCTGGGCGTCGATCGGAACGCCACCGATGAGCAACTCAAGAAGGCGTACCGGAAGCTCGCCATGAAATATCATCCCGACCGCAACAAGGGAGATAAAAAGGCGGAGGAACGCTTCAAGGAGGTGAACGAGGCATATGCCGTACTGAGCGATAAAGAGAAGCGTCACCAGTACGATATGTTCGGTGCGGAGGGCTTCCAGCAACGTTTCAGTCGTGAGGACATCTTCCGCAATTTCGACTTCGGCCAGGTATTCAAGGATTTCGGATTCGGCTCCGAGGATCTTTTCAGCCGAATCTTCGGCAGTCCGGGCAGCGGTCGCCAGCGCGCCTTCGGCAAGGGAAGAGAGGGCTTCGGTTTCGACGGCTCTTTCGGCCGGACCGGGCAGCAGCCCCAGAAGGGGGTGGATCTGATCCTCGATCTTCAGGTGAGCTTCAAAGAGGCTATCCTCGGTGGGACAAGGACCGTGAGCTTCAGTCGGGGCCGTAAAGAGGAGCGGATTTCCGTAAATGTGCCGGCGGGGATCTCCTCGGGGAAGAAATTGAGAGTCCCTGGCAAGGGAGAGGAGGGGCCATGGGGAGGCCCTGCCGGCGACCTGCTCATCCGTATCCAGGTTGCGCCGGATCCCCTGTTCACCCGCAAGGCAAACGACCTCGAGATCAGTCGGGAGATCAGCCTCACCGAAGCCGTCTTGGGAACCCAGATCGAGGTGCCCACTCTGGACGACAAAAAGCTCAGCCTCAAGGTTCCCCCCGGCACGCAAGGTCACACCCAGATGCGTCTTAGAGGCCATGGGGTCCCGCTCCTCGGCGGCGGACGAGGTGACCTGTACGTGAAGCTCATCGTCCGGCTGCCAAAATCTCTCACCCGCGACCAGGAGGCGCTTTTCAGGCAACTCGCATCCCAGGGGCTGTAGCCTCAATACGGTTCACTTAAAGGTCGAAAATGCCCCAGGGCTCCGACAATCCCGTAACCGGCTGTCGACGGGCCCCAAGAACATTCTCTTGTCCTCCTCGGGAGGGGGAGAGGGAGCTAAGAAGGGCGGTTGCCGGACAGCCTGCGACGGGGGATTTCTCGCTCGATCGCCTAAGTGAGCAGCATTGGCTCTAGCCCGCACGACGCACGAACTGCCTGGCATCCATTCTCCTGTCCCCAGGGATAAACAATGCCTGCACTGAATGACGCCACTCTCCACTCGGCGGCTGCGGATTTCCTTTACCTCCTCGACCATACCTACCCGCGAAGCGCCAGCCTTCAACTCGTGGGCAATCGCCACAACCTGGACGGCCTGCACCGCCAAGTCCTCCATCGCGGCGTCTTCTCTCGCGAGGCGTCAAGAAAACGGCGTTCTCGCCTCCTCTCCCCGGATCGCCTCGTGGGCGCTCGACTCCTGGTGGACGGCCATAACGTCCTCATCACGGTTGAGAGCGCCCTCGCGGGCAGACCGCTCGTCGCTGCCACCGACGGTGCCATCCGGGATGTTGCCGGGATCTCGCACCGTTACCACATCTCATCTGTCACCCGCGAGGCCATAGACAGCACCCTGCTCCTCCTTCAGGTCTGCCCTCCCCGGGAGACTCTGTTTCTCCTCGACGCTCCCATCCGGCAGAGTGGCGAGCTGGCCGCTCTTCTTCGGACCGCCTTGCAGAAACTGGGGCTCCCGGGCGGGGCGCAAACGGTCAAGGTGCCCGAGGCGGACCTCTGCGCCCCTCACGCCGTTGTCGCCACGAGCGATTCTGCGGTTCTCGACCGGGCCGAGCAGGCCGTTGATCTCGCCGGAGCGGTAATCCGCTCCATGCGCCGACCGCTGCGAATGATCGACTTCACAGCGCTCGGTGATTAGGCTTTCGAGGCGTTTCGCCAAGTCGGGCTGCTTTTCCGGGATTGCTTTATTCGCCTCATCGCGGTTACCCTATTTCCCGTTCCCGGAGAATCATATGGATCGGCCTTCCACTTAGCCACCTACTCTGGCATCGATCATGATAGACCTTGAAGATGTGACGAAGACCTATTTCCTCGGCGAGGAACGGATTGTCGCCGTCAACAACCTCTGCCTCACGGTCCGGCCGGGGGAATTCGTGGCCGTCATGGGCAAGAGCGGCTGTGGCAAGACCACGCTTCTCAGCCTCATCGGCGGCCTTGACCGGCCGGACCGTGGGCGCGTCGTCGTGGACGGCCAGGACATCGCCCGCCTGGGTGACAGCGAGCTCACCCGTTACCGCCGTGACCAGGTGGGGATCGTCTTCCAGTTTTTCAACCTGATCCCCATACTTAGCCTGTTCGAGAATGTGGCGCTCCCCTGCCTGCTCAAGGCCCAACGCGAGCCGGAGATCCGGAGTCGGGTGGAACACCTCCTCGCCGAGGTCGGTCTCTGGAATCGCCGCAACCACTATCCCCACGAGATATCGGGTGGCGAAATGCAGCGCGTGGCCATGGCGAGGGCCCTTATCAATCATCCGCGTCTGATCTTGGCCGACGAGCCCACAGGAAATCTCGACTCGCGAACAGGCCGGGAGATCCTTCACCTGCTCGGTGAGCTCCGGAAGCGGCACCAGATCACGGTGATCCTCGCCACTCACAGCGTGGAGGCTGCCTCCGGTGCTGACCGCCGGCTCATCATGCGGGACGGCTCGCTCAGTTTTGCCGAGGAGGCTCCAGAGCTGACATGACTGGTCCCCAGGGAAACGACCCTTCGCCCTCCCTATCCCTGCTCGCCGGGGATGATTACCGGGAGGTGCCATGCTGAAGCTCTGGCAGTGGTTTTGCCTGAGACACCTCCGGGACTCCAAGGGTCGGGGTCTTCTCTGTCTTCTGGGCGTGGCGCTGGGAGTGGCGGTTTTCGTGGGGATCAAGACCGCCGCTTCGAGCGCCACCGCCTCGTTCCAGGATACGGTCACCGCCCTCGCCGGCACCGCCGACCTCCAGGTGGTGGGGCAGGGAACGGGGTTTCCGGAGGAACTCTTTCCTGTGGTCGCGGGCGTTCGCGGTGTGCGCGCCGCAACCCCGGTGATAGAAGGAAACGCCGTTGCCGCAGGCCCCATCGGTGAACCCCTCCTTCTTCTTGGGGTCGACGTCTTCAGCGACCGGGAGTTCCGCCAGTACCACTTCCTCCCGTCAACCCAATCCACGACCACCATCCTCTCCTTTCTCACCGAACCGGACGCCCTCGCCCTGAGCGGCACCTTCGCTCGACGGCATGGACTCAAGACGGGGGATCGCCTGGAGATAGTCTTAGGCTCCCGGCGCCTCGCTTTCACGGTGCGAGCACTCCTTGAGCTCACCGGCCCGGCTCGCGCCCTGGAGGGCAACATGGCCCTGGTGGACATCGCCACCGCCCAGGAGGCTCTGAACCGGATTGGAAAGCTGGATCGCATCGATCTCCTCCTCGAGGACAGGGCCTCTCTTAAGTCGGTGCGAAGCGAACTCGAAGGGAGACTTCCTGCCGACGTACGGGTAGAGACGCCGGGAACACGCCTCGGCCGCATGCAGGACATGGTGCGGGCCTACCGCCTTAATCTTCTCGCCCTCAGCCTCATCTCTCTCTTCGTCGGGCTTTTTCTCATTTACAATGCCAGTGCCTTTTCGGTCGGCAAGCGACGCTACGAGATCGCCATGCTCCGGGTCCTCGGCATCCACCGCTGGCAGGTGCTCGCCATGTTCCTGCTGGAGGCCATCGTGGTGGGTGTCGCCGGAGGGATCCTCGGAATCGGCATCGGCCTGATCCTGGCCAAGACCGCCCTCAAGGCAATGGCGCAAACCATCAGTGAGCTCTACCTCCTCACCAGGGTGGAGCACCTCGTCCTGTCGCCGGCGGCGATCCTGCTTGGCGCCGGAGCAGCCCTGGGGGTGGCGCTGCTGGGAGCGTTCTTCCCTTCTCTCGAGGCAAGCCGGACGCTCCCGCGGGAGGCCCTCTACCGCGGAACCCTGGAGCGCCGGCTCCGGTTGAATCTCAGGAGGCTCTCTCTCGTCGGCATCGTCCTCCTTGCGGTCGCCTACCTCTGTAGTCTTCAGCCCCCGGTAGGGGGTATACCGCTCTTCGGCTTCGCCGCCGCCTTCCTCATCCTCGTCGGTGTCTCCTTCCTCACCCCGGCAGCGGTGCTCGTCATTCGTCGTGGCCTCGGACCACCCGTGGCGGGTCTCTTCGGCATCGCCGGCAGGATGGCAAGCCGGTATCTGGGCCGGTCGCTCAGCCGCTCGGCTGTGGCCATCGCCTCACTCATGTCGGCTTTGGCCATGCTCATGAGCGTTTCCATCATGATCCTGAGCTTCCGCCAGACCGTGGTTGCCTGGATGGATCAGATCATCGCCGCCGATCTCTATCTCTCCCCGGCAGCACGCCTTACCGGCCAGCGCGGGGGGTTGCCCCCAGAGCTGGTAGAGGCTCTTCCCGGGTTGCCTGGCGTCGCCGCCATGGATCGGATTCTCGAGACGCGCATCCAGATCGACTCCACCCTGGCGCTCCTGGATGTCTCGGACCTGGAAGTCCGGGAGCGCTTGAGCCGGATCATGTACCGCGAAGGTTCATCGAGGGAGCTTCTCCGGCGCTCCCGCGAGCTCGGCCAGGTCTCCGTCTCCGAGGTGCTGGCCAACCGACTCGGCCTCCGGGAGGGAGACGACCTGCAGCTCCCCACGCCTCGTGGCCGCGTACGCTTCCCCATCGCCGGCGTCTTTTACGACTACCGGACCGAGGGCGGCATGGTGCTCATGGATCGGGGCACCTTCCAACGCTTCTGGCCCGAGGAGCGGCTCTACACCTCGGTCGGCCTCTATCTCCAACCGGGGGTGGACCCCGAGCAGGTCCGCAGCCTCATTCGCAGCCGACTGAGCGCGAGCCAGGCGGTTTTCATCACCAGTAATCGCGAGCTTCGTCAGGAGATCCTCCGCATCTTCGATCAGACCTTCGCCATCACCTATGCCCTCCAGGCCATCGCCATCCTGGTCGCGATCTTCGGGATTGTGAACACCTTGGTTCTCCTTGTCATGGAGCGAGAGCGAGATATCGGCGTCTTGAAGGCCGTAGGCGCGTCGAACCGGCAGGTTCAGAAGATGACGTTGTTGGAAGCAGGGCTCATGGGGCTCGTGAGCTTCCTCCTCGGAGCGGTCACGGCGCTCCTCCTTTCACTTCTCTTGATCTTTGTCATCAACAGGCAATCCTTTGGCTGGACCATCCAGGTCGTGATTTCCCCTGCCCTTTTCGTGAAAACACTTCTCCTCGTGCTTGCCTGCGCACTTCTGGCGGGCATCATCCCGGCTCGCGCCGCAGCGGGGAAAAATGTGGGCGAGGTGATGAGGCTGGAGTGAGGCGCACAGCAAAGAGACAAGAACCATGAAGACGTTGCCATCCGCGATGAGACTCGATGAGAGGAAAGAGCAGCTTCTTGCCCTCTACGAGGAGTTCGAGCGCCAAGTGGCGCCCTTTCGGGCTCAGGCGGTCTGCGTCAAGGGATGTGCCGACTGCTGCATCCAGGTGGGGACCGTGGCGGCGACGACCCTGGAGGGTATGGTGATCCGCCAGTACCTGGAGGGGTGGTCCAAAGCGGCCCGCGACGCGGTGCGGCCCAGACTGCGCATGAACCGAAGGACGAAGCTCACCCAGGTCTTTGCCCGTTGCGCCTTCCTGGATGAGGAGCAGTCTTGTACCGTGTACCCGGTTCGTCCCTTCAGCTGTCGGAGGCTCTACTCGGTGAAGACCTGCGGCGAGCAGGGACCGGTCATTCACCGGCGGGCCATGGCGCTGGCCAGCCGGACTATCGAACTCCTGCAAAATCTGGATGCGGCAGGTTGTTCAGGCCACCTGAGCTTTCTCCTTCACCTCCTGGAAAAGCAGGAGTTCCGACGCGCCTATGTCCAGGGGGTATGGAACGCCGGAGATTTTCAGGGGCTCGTGGAGCGCTACCAACTTATGGTGCACACGAATCGAAGCGGACGAGGGAAATCCGGCCTGCCGGTGGGAGCGGCCTCTTCCGCCCAAACCCCGTCTCCTTGCGACAAGTGGTAACCAGTACTTGTTCTTGGGGATCTCTTGTCATGGCAGCTTTCTGGGTTCCAAGGTTCCTGCGGGTGGCCCTCCTTCTCCTCCTCGCGCTCGCAGTCACAGGATCAGTTGGTGCTGTCGAACACGACCAGCCCTTTCGCCGCGCCCTACCCGGTTACGAGTTCCGCTTTCCGACGGATCACGCCGCTCATCCGGACTTCCGCACCGAGTGGTGGTACTACACGGGCCACCTCTCAACGGCCCAGGGTCGGACCTTCGGGTTCGAGCTTACCTTCTTTCGCCACGCCCTACGCCGTCCGGACGGGACTCGTCGCTCCCGGTGGGCTCTGCACACCCTGTATTTTGCCCACTTCGCCGTGACCGATGAGGCGGGACGAACCTTTCGCTTCCAGGAGAAGGTGAGCCGGGGGAGCCTTGGTCTCGCAGGCGCGGAGACGAGTCGCTATCTCGTCTGGGTGGAGGACTGGTCTGCTCGCCTCGAGGGCCAAACCCAAAGGCTCAGGGCCGGCCGAGAGGATATGGGGCTCGACCTCACCCTGTTCCCCAGCAAGAGGCCCGTCATCCACGGCAGAAACGGCGTGAGCCAGAAGGCGGAGGGAGAAGGCTATGCCTCCCACTACTACTCCATCACCCGGCTCGCCGTCTCCGGCAGCCTCGCCTGGCAGGGCCAGTCCTACCCGGTTACCGGTGAGGCCTGGATGGACCATGAATTCGGCTCAAATCAGCTCAAGGACTATCAGGTAGGCTGGGACTGGTTCAGCGTCCAGCTCGATAGCGGCGTGGAGCTCATGCTCTACCTCATCCGCCATCGCGACGGCAGCATCGACCCGACCTCGAGCGGTACCCTGATTCGACCCGACGGAGGATCGGAGCATCTGCCCCTCAGCGCCTTTCACGTCGGCGTGCTCGGCTCGTGGCGAAGCAAGAAAAGTGGTGTTACCTATCCATCGGGATGGCGGGTCAAGGTGCCCGGGTATGAGGTAGATCTGACGTTGACGCCGACTCTCGCGGACCAAGAGCTCATCACCCAGAAAAGCACCCTGGTCAACTACTGGGAAGGGAGCGTGACAATTTCGGGGACAGTCGCTGGCAAGCCGTTGCAGGGTCGCGGCTATGTGGAGCTCACGGGATATGATAAGGAATCCAGGCCCGATATCTGATGGACGCGGAGACGCCAGCATTATCAACTGAGGAGAGAAGATGAGCGACTACATCGTGGTGCTGGTCACGGCGCCGGAAAAGGAGGCTCCGGGGTTGGCGCGGGCCCTGGTGGAGGAGCGGCTGGCTGCCTGCGTGAACCTGGTGCCGGGGCTTAGGTCAGTCTACTGGTGGAAGGGAAAAATCGAGGATGAGCCTGAGGTGCTCTGCATCATGAAGACCCGAGGCGCCCTCTTCGAGGCCCTGAGGAATCGGGTGAGAGCGCTTCACTCCTACGAGGTCCCGGAGATCATCGCCCTGCCCATCCTCGCCGGCAATGAGGCCTATCTGGATTGGATCGCCGAAAGCGCCCGGGCCTGAGCGGGAGCACCTCATATGGGCCCTACCGGATATGGACGGTCACCGCGTGCTCGCAGACCCCGTTGTTCCCATAACCGAGGATATTCCACTCGGCGTTCATGGGCTGCTGCCGCCCGTCGGAATCGGTCGCTCGTGCCATGATGGTATAGCCGCCCGGCTGCCCCGGCTTCCAGATGAACTGCCACTGTCTCCAGGAGAAGGGCTCGTGGGGTCCGATGAAGGAAGCGGCAGACCACGTGCCGCCCCCGTCCGCCGACACCTCAACCGTGGCGACATCATGCTCTCCGGCGTAGGCAGCACCGAGAACGGTGACAGGGCCCGCAGGGAGGGTTTCCCCCTCGACGGGTTGGGTGATGATCGATTTCAGCTTCAGGCCCCTCACCATCTCCCCTGTCGTGGAATCCTGCCCCTTCTGCAGGACGCGGTAGACCTTGTCCATGAAGAACCCGGCAAAGGGCCGATCGAGCACGGTGATCTTCCGGAGCCACTTGACACAGTTTGCCCCGGTCCAGCCGAGGGCGAGGGCCCGGAGGGGAAAGCCGTGTTTCAGAGGGAGGGGCTCGCCGTTCATCTCGTAAGCGAGGAGTGTGGACGCCATGGCTTTCTCGAGAGGAATGCTCCGGATGAACTGGACTCCGGCAGACCCAAGCGGTTTGTCGAATCCCTCGAAGGCCACATGGCGCGCCCGCTCCGTGAGGCCTGCCTTGCCCAAGAGATCCCGGAGCCACACGCCGCCCCACACCGCGTTCCCAACCCCGCCGATGGTCCACGGATTTCCCGAGGCCTTCTCGGCAAGAAGGGCGCGGCCGTTCCCGGAGCACTCCAGGGTGTTGGCTGCGATCGCCTTGGGCATGCGGAGAAGCTCGCCGAAGGTGAAGCGGAGCGGTCTCTCCACCTCGCCTTCGAGAAGCAGCTCCCATTGCTCGAGAGAGATCGGCTCCTTCGGGATCTCGCCCTGGTTTCGAGCAAAGAAGACCGCGTTGGCGGTGATCCAGGAGCGGAGGTATTCGACAGGGGTCTCGGCGTTCAGCGGTCGTTCTGTCATGACCCGCATCTTCTCCTCCACCGCCGTTTCTCCCTGCGCGTTCCAAGAGGGCGGCGGCCGGGCGCGAACATCCTTGGGGATACGGGAAACTGGCCGCCGCCGCTCAATATTTGCTCAGAAGCTCCCGGGGAAGAAGGTATAGCTAACCACGATGAGGATCCCAAGGAGCACGACGCCGAGAATCAAGCTCCAGGAGATCAACTTTTTCTCTGCGGGAAGCAACGGCTCATACTTCTCTGTCTCTACTTGTGGTGCCTGTGTCATCTGAAGTCACCTCCGTCTGGAAAAAGATCCCTTAGGAAACGGCAGATGCTGAGACGTTTCGCCGACCGCCGAACCTCGTTCTTGTCTGCTGGCCGGACGGTCGCCCTCCTGCCGGCGTACCGAGGGTGGTGCCTACATCGCCGGCGGGGTCAGGCCATGGAAGAAGATAAACGAGATGGCCAGCCCGATCCACAGGATGAATCCGAACAGACACACCATATACACGAGCGCCAGTCGGCCGATGCCTTCCTCCCACAGCTTACCGAAGTCAGATACCAAGCCAATGGTAAAGAAGG
>Ga0335070_10006154_pt1 | contig 14132 bp, 9 predicted proteins | sample Lox_Sample_13_FD_206722 | JGI IMG/M metagenome (GOLD analysis project Ga0335070, IMG submission 206722) | Soil microbial communities from Loxahatchee National Wildlife Refuge, Florida, United States - Lox_Sample_1.3 | ecosystem: Environmental > Terrestrial > Soil > Wetlands | place: USA: Florida... | reverse complement strand
CGCGGCTGCGCTACCAGACCGGAAGCCTGCTGCCCTACCGCCGCACCGCCGACGACGTCGTCTTCGGGGAGGCCGAGCCCCGGAGCGTCCGGTTCGACGCCGCCCCCTGAAGTCCCGGAGGTTTCGCGATGGGGATGTCCGACGGCCTGTTCCGCAAGAGCGCGCTCGACAAGCTCTCGTCCCCCGAGCAGCTCGACGTCATGATGCAGGTCACGTCGCCGACGGGCTGGATCGCTCTCGGCGGCTCGGCGCTCATCCTCCTCTTCGTCGTCGTCTGGAGCGTCGTCGGCCAGATCGGCATCCGGGTGGACGGGCAGGGGATCCTGATCCGCGGGGCGTCCGTCCTCGACGTCACGAGCGCCGCCGAGGGCCGCCTGACGGACGTCCTCGTGAAGCCGGGCGACACCGTGAAGGAGGGGCAGCCCCTCGCGCGCCTGAGCCAGCCCGAGCTCGTCCTCAAGATCGAGAACACGAAGGAGCAGATCCGCTCGCTCGAGTCCCAGACGAAGGAGAGCGGAGCGCGCGGCAGCTCGCTCATCGCGCAGTACCGGGCGCAGGCGCGCGACCTGCGCGAGAAGCTCGCGACCCAGCAGCGCCTCGTCGCGAAAGGGCTCCTCACGAAGACGACGCTCCTCGCGACGAAACAGCAGCTCGCGGCCGTCGAGCAGCAGATCGCGCAGAGCGAGTCCTCGACCTCCGAGGAGGGAAACCGCGTCGACAACCTGCGGCGCGAGCTCAAGGAGCTCGAGGCGAGGCTCGCGGGCAACACGGAGGTCGCGAGCCCCTACACGGGGCGCGTCCTCGAGATCGCGGCCGAGAAGGGCTCGCTCGTGGCGGCCGGCGCCCGTCTCATGACGCTCGAGCCCCTCGACGCCCCGATGGAGACCGTCCTGTACGTCCCGGCGGCCGAAGGCAAGAAGGTGCGGCCCGGCATGACGGTGCGCGTGTCGCCGTCGACCGTGAAGACCGAGGAGTACGGCTTCATGGTCGGCAAGGTGCGGTCCGTGTCGGACTTCCCGGTCTCGCCCGAGGGCCTCCGCCGGACTCTCCACAACGACACGCTCGCGCAGACGCTCATGGGCAAGAGCGCCCCGATCGAGGTCGTCGCCTCGCTCGTCCCGGACGCGAAAACGCCCAGCGGGTTCCAGTGGTCGTCCTCGAACGGCCCGCCGACCCAGATCTTCAGCGGGACGCTCGCGACGGGCTCCGTCGTCGTCGAGAGCCGAAGGCCGATCTCGTACGTCCTGCCGCTCGTGAAGAAATCGCTCGGGGGCTGAAGCGGGTGAGCGCCGAGCCCGTCGTCGCGGCCGAGCCCGAGCCGGAGAAGCCGAAGCCGAAGCCGCCGAAACGGAGGGCGCACTGCCCGACGGTCCTCCAGATGGAGGCCGTCGAGTGCGGCGCCGCCGCGCTGTCCATCATCCTCCAGTACCACGGGAGGATCGTTCCGCTCGAGGAGCTGCGTGTCGAGTGCGGCGTCTCGCGTGACGGGAGCAAGGCGACGAACGTCCTGAAGGCCGCGCGCAAGTACGGCCTCGTCGCGAAGGGCTACAAGTACGACCTCGAGGACCTCTACCAGCTCGCGCTCCCCGTCATCCTCTTCTGGAATTTCAACCACTTCCTCGTCCTCGAGGGCTTCGGGAAGAAAGGCAAAGTCTTCCTGAGCGATCCGGCCCAGGGGCCGCGCGTCATCACGATGGACGAGCTCGACGCCTCGTATTCGGGCGTCGTCCTCGCGTTCGAGCCCGGGCCGGACTTCAAGAAGGGCGGCCACAAGCCGAGCATGGTCGCGGCGCTCAAGAGCCGGCTCACGGGCTCGGAGACCGCGCTCGCGTTCGTCTTCTTCTGCGGCGTCGCGCTCGTGATTCCGGGGCTCGTCGTCCCGACCTTCTCGCGGGTCTTCATCGACGAGTACCTCGTCTCGGGGCGCTCGGGGCTCCTCAAGCCGCTCCTGATCGGGATGGCGGGGACCGCCGTCCTCCAGATGATCCTGACGTACCTGCAGGATTACTACCTGCTCCGGCTCGAGACGAAGCTCGCGCTGAAGACCGCGAGCGAGTTCTTCCGGCACATCCTGAGGCTTCCCGTCTCCTACTTCTCCCAGCGCTACGCGGGCGAGATCGGCTCGCGCGTCGCGATCAACGACAAGGTCGCGTCGCTCGTGACGGGGCGCCTCGCGACGACCGCGCTCGACTGCCTCCTGATCGTCTTCTACGCGATCCTCATGTTCCTCTACAGCGTCTCGCTCACGTTCCTCGTGATCGCGATCGCGCTCCTGAACATCGTCGCGGTCCGCATCGTGAACCGGCGGCGCGTGGATTCCGCGCGCCGCCTCATGCAGGACCACGGGAAGCTCATGGGGACCGCGATGAACGGCCTCAAGATGATCGAGACGCTCAAGGCGACGGGCGGGGAGTCGGAGTTCTTCGGGCGCTGGTCCGGCTACCAGTCCAAGGCCCTGCGCGCGGACCAGACGCTCGGCGTCCTGGGCGAGGCGATCTCGGCGGTGCCCCCGTTCGTGAGCACGATCACGACGACGGTCGTCCTCCTGTTCGGCGGACTCAAGGTCATGCACGGGGACCTGACCGTCGGGATGCTCGTCGCCTACCAGACGCTCGTCGGGAGCTTCACGCGCCCCCTGAACTCGTTCGTGTCCTTCAGCTCGAGCATCCAGGAACTCGAGGCGGACATGAACCGTCTCGACGACGTCCTGAGATACCCCCAGGACCTCCAGTACCGCCGCGCGGCCCCCGCGAAGGACGACGGAAAGTCCGTGAAGCTCACGGGGCGCGTCGAGCTGCGGAACATCACGTTCGGCTACAGCCCGCTCGAGGCGCCGCTCATCGAGAACTTCAACCTCCTGATCAAGCCGGGCCAGCGCGTCGCGCTCGTCGGGGCGAGCGGCAGCGGCAAATCCACGGTCGCGAAGGTCGTCTCCGGGCTTTACGACCCGTGGGAGGGCGAGGTCCTGTTCGACGGCGTCCCGCGCACGGAGATCCCCCACTCCCTCATCGCGAACTCCGTCGGCCTCGTCGACCAGGACATCTTTCTCTTCAGCGGCTCGATCGCCGAAAACGTCACGATGTGGGACGCGACGATCCCGGTCAAGAACGTCGTCGAGGCCTGCCGCGACGCGGAGATCCACGAGATCATCGAGGCGCGCGAGAACGGCTACACGGCGATCGTCGGAGAGGGAGGCGGCAACTTCAGCGGCGGGCAGCGCCAGCGTCTCGAGATCGCGCGCGCCCTCGCGGGAAACCCGACGATCCTGATCCTCGACGAGGCGACGAGCGCGCTCGACCCGGCGACGGAGGCGATCCTCGACGACAGCCTGCGGCGGCGGGGCTGCACGTGCATCGTCGTCGCCCACCGCCTGAGCACGATCCGCGACGCGGACGAGATCATCGTGATGGAGCGCGGAAAGATCGTCCAGCGCGGCACGCACGACGAGATGAAGGACGCCGAGGGGCCGTACAAGCACCTCATGTCGGGGCACTGAGTGGCGGAGCCTGCTTCCTCCTCCGACGCGACCGTCGTCTTCCGGCCCGGGGCCGGCGCGACCGGGTACCGGCTCAGGATCGTCGAGTCCCGCGACGCCGCGCTCGTGGGCCGCGAATTTCATCTCGACGGGCCGTGCCTGATCGGGCGCGCGGACGAGTGCAACGTCGTCCTGAAGGGAGACGCCGGCGTCTCGCGGCGCCACGCGCGGATCGAATGGACGCGCGCCGGAGTCGTCCTCAAGGACGAGAAGAGCGCGAACGGGACGTGGGTCGGCGACCGCCGGGTCGAGTCGGTGCTCCTCGACCACCTCGACCGGTTCCGAGTCGGCTATTCCGTCTTCGAGCTCATCGAAGACCGCGACGAGACCGGCGACGACCTCGAGTCGGTCCGGACGACCGCGATCCCCGTCAAGGAGATCCTCGACGAAATCCGGTCGAAGATGGCGAAGCCCCTCGAGGAGGAGGGCGAGAGTGTCGTCGTCGCGGGGAACAAGCCGTTCTTCCTCGACGATCCGGGCTCGTTCTGGCTGGTCGTCGAGGGACGGCTGGACGTCTTCACCGTCGTGATCAAGGACGGCGAGCCCGGGGGGGCGCGCACGCACTTCACGGGCGTCGAGACGGGTCAGGCCGCGTTCGGGATGGACCTCGCGACGTACGGCATGGGATCGGGCTTCCTCGCGAGCGGGAAGACCGGCGTCAGGCTCCGGAAGATCCCGGTCGCGCGCGCGGCCGCGCTCGCGGCCGAGGGGACGCACGTCGAGCGCCTCGCGAAGCTCGTGGACACCTGGGTGGCGGCGCTCTCGAAGGCGCTCGTCAAGGACCTCCCGGCCGCGCTGCCCCCCGACGTGACGCTCGCCCCGGGCGACGAGGCGACGCTCGGCTTCCAGGCGCGCGCGGCCGCCAAGCGCGACGTCGTCTGGATCGAGGCGGGGAGCGGCGAGCTCCTCCAGATCAGCCTCTCGGAGATCGAGGGCGACGCGGCGCCGTTCCGCGTGCCGCTGACGCCGGACGCGTGGGTGGACTCGACGGTCGCCGACCTCAAGGTGAAGGCGGCCGCCACGGCGAGCGTCATCGTGGAGCCTTCCTTCTGGAAGAGCCTCGAGGTCTTCCACCAGGTCCTTTGCGGCTGCGAGTTCCTGAACAAGCGCCTCGCGACCGTCGACGAGTTCAACCGGCTCCGCTCGAAGGCGTTCAACGCCGAGGCCGCGCGCGTGGCGGCGTACGAGGACATCCGGGCCGTCATGGCGAGCCCTTCGGAGAAGCGCGCCGAGCGGCCCGAGTCTGCGGACGCCGAGCCGGTTTTCCAGGCCTGCCGCTCGGTTTGCCGGGAGCTCGGGATGGAGGCCCTCGCGCCGCCCGAGTCGAAGGGCGACCGCAGCTTCGAGGACAACCTCCAGCTCGTGGCCGTCGCCTCGCGCTTCCGGACCCGCCAGGTCGCGCTCCGGGGCGACTGGTGGACGATGGACCAGGGCCCGATTCTCGCGAAGACCGAAGAGTCGAAAACGCCCGTCGCGCTCCTCCCGACGAGCCCGCGCTCGTACGACTGGGTCGACGTGAAGACGGGCGTCAGGTCGCCCGTGACCGCCGCGTTCGCCCGGACGCTCGACCCGTTCGGCTACGTCTTCTACCGCCGTTTCCCGGACGGCGCGCTCGGCGTGCGCGACGTCGTGAAGTTCGGCCTGCGCGGGCTCAAGCCCGATCTCCGGACGCTCGTCCTCATGGGGATGCTCATGGGGGCCCTCGGCTCGCTCACGCCGTACTTCTCGGGCCGCATCTTCGACTCGGCGATCCCGCAGGCCGAGCGCGGCCTCCTGTGGCAGTTCTCGATCGCGCTCGTCGTCTCCGCGCTCTCCTCGACCGCCTTCAAGCTCACGCAGTCGATCGCCGTCCTGCGCCTGCAGGGGAAGATGGACTACAGCATCCAGGCGGCGCTCTGGGACCGCCTCCTCGACCTCCCGTCCACGTTCTTTCGCAAGTACTCGTCCGGCGACCTCGCGGACCGCGCGCAGGGGATCGACGCGATCCGGGGCCTCCTGCAGGGAGCCGGCATCAGCGCCGTTCTCGGCGCGATGAGCTCGGTCTTCTACGTCGTCCTCATGCTTTCCTACAACGTGACGCTCGCCGCGCTCGGCGTCGCGCTCACGATCGTATTCGTCACGTTCTCCACGACGGCGAACTACCTTCAGCTCCGCTTCCAGCGGACCCAGATGGGCATGAACGGCCGGCTCACGGGCCTCGTGATCCAGCTCATCTCGGGAGTGGGAAAGCTGCGCGTGTGCGGCGCCGAGGAGCACGGGTTCCGCGTCTGGGCGCGCGAATTCGCCGAGCAGCGCCGGCTCAGCTTCAAGGTCGGCCAGGTCAAGAACGTCGTCGCGGTCTTCAACTCGGCGTTCCCGATCTTCGCCTCGATGGCGATCTTCACGACGCTCGTGTGGTCGCAGTCCCACGCGAAGGGCGAGCAGGCGGGGATCTCGACGGGCGAGTTCATCGCCTTCAGCTCGGCGTTCGGCCTCTTCCTCGCCGCGATGCAGTCCTTGAGCGACGCGTCCCTCTCGCTCCTCAGGGCGGTCCCGATCTGGGAGCGCCTCAAGCCGATTCTCACGACGCCCGCCGAGATCGACGACACGAAGGCGGCGCCGGGGCCGATCAAGGGCGCGATCGAGATCTCCCGCGTCCACTTCCGTTACGCCGACGACGCGCCCTACATCCTCAAGGACCTCTCCCTCAAGATCGAGCCCGGCGAGTTCGTGGCGTTCGTGGGCGGCTCGGGCTGCGGGAAGTCGACGCTCATGCGCCTCATGCTCGGCTTCGAGAAGGCCGAGAAGGGAGCCATCTACTACGACGGGCAGGACCTGGCCCAGCTCGACCTCCGGCTCGTGCGCCAGCAGCTCGGCGTCGTCCTCCAGGACAACCGCGTGCTGCCCGCGGACATCTTCCGGAACATCGTCGGGACGTCTTCGCGCACGATCGAAGAGGCGTGGGAGGCCGCGGAGGCCGCCGGCTTCGCCGAGGACATCCGGAACATGCCGATGGGGATGCACACGTACGTGAGCGAGGGCGGCGGCGGCTTCTCGGGCGGACAGAAGCAGCGTCTCATGATCGCGCGCGCGATCGTGAACAAGCCGCGGGTCCTGTTCCTCGACGAGGCGACGAGCGCGCTCGACAACAAGACGCAGGCGACCGTGACGGAAAGCATGGACAAGATGAACGCGACGCGGATCGTGATCGCCCACCGGCTCAGCACGATCATCAACGCCCACAAGATCTGCTACTTCGAGGGCGGCATCGTGAAGGAGATGGGAACGTACGACGAGCTTATGAAGAAGGACGGGCTCTTCGCGGCGCTCGCCCGGAGGCAGACGGCGTGAGCGCCGCGAGCGACCGCGACGCGCGCCGGGAGGAGTTTCTCGCGGCCGCGGGGGCGTCGGGAGACGTCCTCGCGGAGCTGCTCCGATACGACACGCCCCTTCTCGCCCCGGGGGCGCCGGCCCCGCGCGAGACGTTCCCCGACGAGCCGCACGTCGGGATGTGGGAGATCTACGCGGAGGACGCGGCCCGGGTCGGGACGATTCCGGCTCTCGCGGCCCGCCTCCCGCAGCTGAGGTTCCCCGTGGCGCCCGGCATGAGCCGGACCGACGCGTACCGGGCCGCGACGCGGAGGGGCGAGGGGCCCGACGGGCCCGTGGACGGCGGCCCGACGTTCGCGCGGCCCGGAGACATCTCGATCGGGGTCCATCGGACGCTCGGCGGCCGGCTCCCCGTCCTCACCGCCGGCGCGCGGGAGGACTTCGAGACGCTCGTGAGGGTTTTCACGGCCCGAAACGAGCCGGAACCCGTTCCCGCCTCGATGGGGGCGTGCTTCGTGAAGGGCTTCAACAACTGGGACCGCGTTCACGCGTTCCGCCGCCTCTGGGAGGAGGAGCACCCGGGCGTCGACTGGTCCGAGGGCTTCGCCGAGCTCGTCCCGCAGAAGGAGCTCTACGAGGACCGCTTCATGATCCTGAGCTCCGGCCCGTACAGCTCGCTCCCCGCCGAAGCCGCCGGCTTCGCGCCGGAGGACTGGGAGGCGCTGTCGCTGAGGATCCGGCGGGACCACGAGTGCACGCATTACTTCACGCTCAGGGCCGCCGGCGCGACGCGGACGAACCTCCTCGACGAGGTCGTCGCGGACTATGCGGGTCTCGTCGCGACGTTCGGGCGCTTCCGCGAGGACCTCGCGCTCCTCTTCTTCGGTCTCGAGCGTTTCCCGGACTACCGGGCCGGCGGGCGCCTCGAGAACTATCGTGGGACGCCGCCCGTGTCGGACGCGGCGCTGGAGGTCCTGAAGGGTCTCGTCGCGCGGGCCATCCGCGCGATCGCGCGCATGGACGCGACGCTGCCGGCCTCGGCTCGGGAGGGGGCGGGCCTCGCGCGCGTCGTCCTCTCCCTGGCCTCTCTCTCGCTGGCCGAGATGGCCTCGACGGACCTCGCCGGGCTCTCGGGGGCGTCCGGCGGGCCGCAGAGCGAGCACGTCGCCGCCCGCGTCCGGACGACCCGCGGCGGCCTCGACGAGGCCCAGTCCGTCTTCGGGGCGCTCGCCGAAAGGCACGGGCTGCCCGAGCGCTTCCGGGCCGAGATGCTCGTCGTCCTCGACGAGGTCCTGTCGAACGTGCGCCGCCACGCGTTCGGAGACCGGAAGGCGCACGACATCGACCTGGATTTCCACGTCGAGCCGGGCCTCCTCACGCTCGCGGTCGCCGACACGGGGGCGCCCTTCGACCCGCTCTCCCTGCTCGCGCCCGACACGGGCGCGGCGCTCGAGGCTCGGCCGATCGGCGGTCTCGGCATCCTGATCGTCCGCAGCCTCACGGACACCCAGGCTTACGAGCGCCGCGACGGGCGCAACCGCCTCCGGCTCACGAAGCGCTTCTGACGGCGCGTCAGGCGAGGAAGCGAAGTCGCTGCTTGCCGAGCTGCACGAGATCGCCGTCCGCGAGCTTGTGCTTCTGGACGCGGGCGCCGTTCACGGTGACGCCGTTCTCGGAGCCCATGTCCACGATGAAGCAGCCGTCGTCGCCGAGGACGAGCTGGGCGTGCCGGCGCGACACGTCCGGCGTCGGGAGGTGGATGTCGCTCTGGGCGAGGCGCCCGATCATCGAGACGCCCGGCTTCACGGGGAACTCCCTCTCGACGGCGTCCTGTGCATCGAGGAGCGCGAGCCGCATGCGCGACAGGATCCGCGTCGGTTCCGGGCCGGCGGCCGTCGACCCGGGCCCCGGATCCGGCGTCCGGATGACGGTCGCGTCGGGCGATTCGGGTTCCAGGGCGGAGCCGCCGATCACGGTCGCGTCCGCCGGGGGCGGGACGAACGTCGATGAGGCGGACGAGGGCCGCGCCGGGGGAGGCGGGGGAGACGGATGCGGGCCGGCCTCGAGCTCCTCCTCGGAGCGGAACGCCTCGAGGAACTTCGCCTTCGTCTGGTCGACGTCGTCGAGCGCCTTCTTCTCGCCGCCGAGGCGTTCCTCGCAGGCTGCGAGTTTTTCCTTATAGTCCTTTTCGGGGAACTCGCCGAGATCCTTTCGAAGCTCGAGCTCTTCCTTGTCGAGCGCGGCGGCTTCGACGGCCTGCGCGACCTGCGCCCGGAGGGCCTGGAGGCGCCGGTATTCGACGCGGGCCTTGTCCTTGAGCGGCCGCGATTCCTTTTCCAGCGCCGTCCTGCGCGTTTCGTAGTCGCGCTTGACGCGATCGTAGACGGTCCGGGAGACCTTCTCGGCGCGGTCCTCGATCTTGACGAGGCGCTCGGCGAGGACTTCCTCTTCGTGCTTGATCCGGACCAGCTCGGCGAGGGGCGACAGGTCGATCTGGCTGAGTTCTTCTCGCATGATCGGTCCGCCAGTCTAGCAGCGAAGCCGGGGTCGGTCCTTTGCTAACCTCGTCCGCGGGTCGCGGGGGGCCTGGATGGCAGAACTCATCGTCCGGAGCGGAGCGTCCGCCGGGACCCGCTTCCTGGTGTCTCAGGAGGCGGAGATCGGCCGGAGCTCGCAGGCCGCGGTTCCACTCATGGATCCGTCCGTCTCCCGCCGGCACGCCGTCCTCGTTCCCGGGCCCGGAGGCGCATGGTCCGTGCGCGACCTCGGCAGCCAGAACGGCTCGCGCGTGAACGGGAGGAAGATCACGGGTGCGGCCGTCCTCCGCGACGGCGACGTCCTGACGCTCGGAAACGTCGAGTGCGCCTTCCGCCGCGGGGATCTCGCGGAATCCGACTCGGTCGAGCGCTCCCGCCTTCTCCTCGTCCGGGATCTTCCGCTGCCGGTCCTCGAGTCGCGCAGCGCGACCGAGGGCCCCGTCCCCGTCCGCCCGGGAGACGGGTCCGCCGACGAATGGAGCCGGCGTCTGCGGCTCGTCTACGACGTCGGGCTCGCGCTGCGCGGCACGCTCGACGAGCGGACGATGCTCCGGATCGTCCTCGAGAAGGTGTTCGCGGTATTTCCGAAGGCCGACCGCGGCTTCGTGATCGTCGGCAACGCGACGACGGACGAGCTCGTCGTGCAGGCCGCGCTGTCGCGCCGCGAGGGGGGCGCGGAGATCGCGATGTCGACGACGATCGTCTCGGACGCGATCAAGAACCGGCGCGCGATCCTGAGCGTGGACGCGAGCCACGACGGGCGATTCGTGGAGGGCGTCAGCGTCCAGCTGCTCGGGATCCGCTCCGTCGTCTGCGTTCCGATGCTGGCGGGCGACGACGTGTTCGGCGTCATCACTCTCTACACCGCCGACGCGCGCCTCCAGTTCGACGGGGACGACATGGCCGTCCTTCTCGCGATCGCGGGGCAGGCCGCGCTCGCCCTGTCGAACGTGCGTCTCCACCGCCGGCTCGTGGCCGAGGAGGCCGTCCTCCACGACCTCGCGCTCGCCCGGCGGGTGCAGGAGCGATTTCTCCCGCAGTCGCGGCCCGAGGTGCCGGGCTGGGAATTCCGCGCGCACTATGCGCCCGCGCTCGAGGTCGGCGGCGACTACTATGCGTTCCTCCCGCTGGACGGCGGCTCGGTCGGCGTCGCGGTCGGCGACGTCTCGGGCAAGGGAATCTCGGCGGCCCTCTTCATGGCGCGTCTCGGCAGCGAGATGAGGCTTCACTCCGTCGCGCGGACCGACCCCGGCGAGATCCTCGCGTGCGTCAACCGCGTCCTCGCGGCGGAGGCCGAGGACGGGATGTTCGTGACGTGTCTCCTCCTCGTCCTCGACCCGTCGAGCGGCCGCGTGCGCTTCGCGAACGCGGGCCACATGCTCCCGCTCGTGCGCCGCGCGGGAGGGAAGGTCGAGCGCATCCCCGGAACCCCGAATCTTCCGCTCGCCGTCGCCGCGGACGGGTCCTTTCCCGAGGGATCGTTCGACCTGGGCGCCGGAGACGCCGTGATCCTGTACACGGATGGCGTCTCGGAGGCGCCGCACGGCGGCGACCTCTTCGGCGAGGAGCGCCTCCGCGAGGTCCTCCGCGCTTCGGCCGGCTCGGCGGAGGACATCCTCACGGACGTTCTCACGTCCGTCCTCGCGCACCTCGGGGGCGAGCCGCCGGCCGACGACCTCACGATCGTGGTCGTCGGAAGGACGCCGGGCGGTCCGGCGCGAAGCATGAAGACGTTCCGCGTCGCGCCCGTCCGGTGAGGAGGGTCTAGCGGGGCGCGGAGCCGAGGAGCACGGCCGCCACGCGCTCGATGAGCGCCGGATCTGCCGCGGTCGCGCCCGAGGCGGCCCCGGCCGGGCCGAGAACCGCAAGCAGGCGCGCGAGATACGGGTCGTCCCCGGATGCCGGGGGCGCCGACTCGGGCGCCGGGCTCTTCTCTTCGCCGGCAGGCGCGGGCTCGGAAGGCCGTGCGGGCGGCTGGACGGCGCGCGAGCGATCCACGCTTTGCGCGGGTCCGGCCTCGGCAGCGGCGAGCGCGGCCGCGCGCGTCGGGTGGATCGCGAAGAGGGCCCCGAGGCCCGCGATCTCGAAGACGTCGCGCACCTGCGGATTCAGGCCGCAGAGCACGAGCCGGCCGCCGCCGCCCGCGAGCTTCTTGGCGAGCATGAGAAGAACGCGGAGCCCCGCGCTCGAGACGTAGTCCGTGGCCCCGAGATCCACGACGAAGCGCCGCTCGCCCGCGGCGAGCAGCGCGACGACCTTCTTGTCGAGGTCCGGCGAGGTCTTCGATTCGAGGCGTCCGACCGGCTCGAGGACGACGAATCCGCCCTCGACCTTCGACTCGTGGATCTGAAGCGGCACGGCGGCTACTCCGCCCGATAGACGAGGGAGATGCCGCCGAACCGGAGCGTGTCGCCGCCCGCGACTCTCGTCTTCACGCCCGGGAGGATCCGGGTCCCGTTCACGAACGTTCCGTTCGCGGTTCCGACCTCTTCGAGGACGAAAAGGCCGCCGTCCTCGCGCACGAGCTTCGCGTGGCGGCGGCTCGTCATGCGCTGCGTGTCGAGCGGCCCGAGGTCGATGTCCGGGCGGAACCCCGACACCTGGTCCGGACGTCCGAGCGTGATCTCGTCTTTCGCGGGCAGAGCGATTTCGCCGCCCTCCGGGGTCACGAGCGCACCGAGCGCGCTCGCCGGGGCGGCCGGGGCCGGGGCGGGCTTCTGCTTCTCGGGGGATCGCGCGCCCTTTTTCGCCGCGGGGGCGCGGCCCTCGGCGCCGGCCTCGCGGAGCCGCGCGGCCATCGTGCGGAGCATGCGGACCGCAACCTCGGGATGGGCGCGCAGGAGGGCGTCGAGACCGGCGGCGTCCAGGCCGAGGAGCGTGCAGTCGGTCGCGGCGCGCGCGGAGGCGGTCCGGGGCTGGTCGTCGAGAAGGCCCATCTCCCCGAAAAAATCTCCGGTCCCGAGGACCCGGATCGTCCGCACGACGCCGCCGTCCGTCCGGAAGATCTCGACCGAGCCGTCCTCGATGACGAACATGACCTGGTCGCGGGCGCCCTCCTCGAGGATGACGGCGCCGGCCTTGTAGGTGGAGGGGCCTGTCTTCATTCTGAGTCCGCGGACGGAGCCGCGCCGGAGAAGTCTATCGCGACGCCCGCAATCGGCTCGCGAGGAGGGAAAACGCCCGGCGGGCGCCCGCCGGGCACGAGGCGGCTCAGCCGATCGGTTTCTGTCCGCGTTCCGGGTCGCTTGGGTCGTCCGCCGTCGTGGCGGAGTCGAAGCCGAAGAGAAGCAGTAGCAGGGTGAGAGCGTCCATGTCTTCCTCCTGTGGCGCGACGGTGTGCGGCGCGCGTGTGGAGGCGGGAGACGTGAGCGCTCAGCTTTCCGCCTTTACATCTCTAGAGACGGAATCGGCACACGGCTTTCGACCGGCCGAACGTGAGAATCGACGGAATGCCGCGTTTACGCGCGCTTCGCAGCGCGGAACGGGAGCGAGAAGCCGTCGAGCTCGCCCTCCACGTGCCGGCGCACCTCGGACACGAGACCGACGTCCACGTCGCCCGGGTCGAGCCGCGAGGCGAGCTCGCTCCACGCCGGGCTTCCCCGGAGGTCGGTCACGGCGACGAGCCGGCCGATCGCGCGCAGCGCGGCGATCATCTCGTCCGTCCGGCCGAGGCGGCCGAGACATTCGGCGGCGGCGAGCCGCGTGACGACCTGGTCCTCCTCGAGGCCCAGCCGGTCCGCGTCGTCAGCCACGGCCCGGAACGAGGCGAGCGCCTTCTCGAGGTCGCCGCGGAGCATCTCGAGCTCGGCGAGATTCTGGCGGACGCCGAAGACGAGCGCGTCGAGATGGTGGCGGCGCGCCGCCTGGAGGGCCTGCGCGAACCCCTGCTGCGCGGCCTCGAACCGTCCGAGGGCGCCGAGGCAGCGGCTGCGGTTCAGGAGGCACGCCGCGACGGCGTTCGCGTCCTGATCCGGGTCGAGCCGTTCGAGCGCCGCGTCGTACGCGGCGAGCGCGCGCCGCTTGTCCCCTCGCTGGGAAAGCGCGGAGGCGAGCATCCCCTCGGCGCGGCCGACCCAGTGATCCTGCGCGTGCTCGGCGAAGACGCGGGCCGCGCCCCCGAGAAGCCGCTCCGCCGGGCCGAACTCGCCCTGGAAGCACATGACGCTCGCCTCGAAGTAGTCGCACAGGGCGTGGGAGAACGCGTCGCTCCCGGCGTCCGCGTGCGCGCGGCGCGCCGCGCGCGCGGATTCCCGGGCCTCGGCGAGCCGTCCGATGCTGAGGAACCCGTGCGACTCGATCGCCCGCGCTTCTCCGACGAGGACGGCGAGTCCGGGCTCGCCGGCGAGGCGCCCGGCGGCGGCGATCACGGCGGTCGCGAGCGCGAGTGCGCGTTGCGGGACGCCCGCCGTGAAATTCGCGCGTTGCAGTGCGTAGAGGAGCGCGAGCCTCCCGTCCGGCGAGCCGATGTGCGAACCGACGAGGGCGTCGAGATCGGCCTCGGGGTCGCGTGCGGATTCGACGAGCGCGTCGGCTGCCCGGAGAGCGGCGTCGGAGCGGGCGGCGGCCTCCGCGAGCCGGGCGCGGCGTTCGGCGGAGCGCGGCGGCGGGGGAGGCCCCGCGGCCTTGAGCTCTTCGTCGATCTCCGCGTCGAGTCGCACGGCGTCCGCGAGAGAGGCGAGCCTTTCCGCGCGCCGCGCGCACGTCGCGCAGCCGGCGACGTGGCCGCGCGTCCGGGCGGACGCGTCCTCCGC
>Ga0335070_10006153_pt1 | contig 14132 bp, 14 predicted proteins | sample Lox_Sample_13_FD_206722 | JGI IMG/M metagenome (GOLD analysis project Ga0335070, IMG submission 206722) | Soil microbial communities from Loxahatchee National Wildlife Refuge, Florida, United States - Lox_Sample_1.3 | ecosystem: Environmental > Terrestrial > Soil > Wetlands | place: USA... | reverse complement strand
TTCCTTAGCTAAATAGTGATCGATGCGGTAAAGCTGGGCCTCGGTAAAATGTTTGGCTAGATCCTGATTGAGCTCACGCGCCGACTCCAGGTCTACGCCAAAAGGCTTTTCTAACATTAGCCGGCTACCTTTATTTAAGCCGGCGGCGCCCAGATGTCTGACTATTGGCGTGACGGCCGGCGGCGGCACTGATAAATAAAATATAACTTGCGGCCGCCGGCCAGAACTCTCAGCTACCCTGGCAATTTTGCCCTTGAGAGCCAAATAATCTTTAGCCTGGCTAAGATCTATCTTGACCATCTCCAGATATTTCTCTAGCGGCGTGTCTTTGTCGTCCAGCAGTTCACTGAGCTTGGCATCACGCCGGGAGACCCCCAGAACCTTGAAGTCCTCTGGCAGCTGGTCGGCCTTACAAATAGCATTCAGCGCCGGCAGTAAATAGCGCCGGCTGAGATCGCCGGTAATTCCAAAGATTACCAAAATTGTCGGCCGTGTGGCCTCTCCGCTCTGCATATTTCCAGTATATAGGTTTTTAGACTTGAATGCGGTTGAAACGACTAACGGCAAAATAGAGACAAGCGACTAGGGAAACACTCATGACCGCAAGGTCGGTATAGATACTAAAGTGAGACTGGCCATTTAGCGCCCAACGCAAAGCGTCAACTGCATAAGTCAAGGGGTTTATTGAAGTTAAAAAGCGCAAGACCGCCGGCGCGCCGGTCAGCGGATATAGGGCTCCCGACAGAAAAAACAGCGGGAAGATGATAAAGTTGTTTATGCCTTGAAAGCCCTGAAAATCTTCAACTATGCTAGCGATACCGGCACCGAAGCTGGTTAGTGTCACGCTTAGAATTATCATTAATAATATTGCCACTGGAATCATCAGCCAATTGTGAGGCCGAAAACCAATTGCGATTGAGATTACTAACACCAGCAGAGCCTGTATTAGCGTGATAGTCGCGCCACCCAACGAATTGCCCAAAAGCACGCGCAGGCGGCTGACCGGCGCGACCAGCATTTCTTTTAAGAAGCCGAATCTCTTATCAAATAAAATCTGAATACCCCAAAATACTCCGGAAAAAAGCAAAGTTTGAACAATGATGCCTGCTACCAGAAATTCAATGTAATTACCCTCACCAGCGCGTTTATAAACCGAGCCGATACCGTAGCCAAGTGCCAAAAGAAACAGAATTGGTTGGCCGATGGCACCCAGGACTCTCGAGCGGCTGCGCACGTAACGGCGCATTTGGCGTTGCCACAGAACAACAATCACATCCATTAGCGCAAACGGCTCCTTTGCAACGCCCCACGAACGTTTAAGCCATCGTTTTTCAGGCTGGTCTCATCGCGGACGGTTTTGCCGGTTAGCTCCAGGTAAGCGTCCTCCAAAGATTTGGTCTTGGTTTGTTTGGCCAATTCTTTGGCGGTGCCGGTGGCGATAATTTTGCCGTGGTCGATAATAGCGATGCGCTCGGCCACGGCTTCGGCCTCGTCCAGATAGTGGGTTGTAAAGAAGATCGTCATGCCCTCGGACTTGCTGAGTTTTTCAACGTAGTCCCAAAGCAGATTTCGCGTCTGAGTGTCCAGGCCTAAGGTCGGCTCGTCCAAGAAAAGAATTTTTGGGTGGTGCAGCAAACCGCGGGCGATTTCTAGCCGGCGGCGCATGCCGCCGGAATAGGTTTTAACGTAGCTGTTTCGGCGCTCCCAAAGGTCGACCAGTTTTAAAAGCTCTTCAATTCTCGGGGCCTGCTCTTTTTTAGGAATAGAATAAAGTACGGCGTGGACTTTCATGTTCTCGTAAGCCGTCAATTCTTCCTCAAGTGCCGGGTCCTGAAAAACAATTCCAAACGACCGGCGGGCCGAGGCTTGTTCTTTCGTTACGTCGTGACCATTTAGCAGCAAGCGCCCGCTGGTGGGCCGCAGCATGGTTGTTAGCATGCTGATGGTTGTACTCTTGCCAGCGCCGTTGGGACCCAGGAATGCAAAAATCTCACCGGCCTTAACATCAAAGCTGATGCCATCAACGGCTACCACTTCGTCGAATTTTTTTACGACGTTCTCAGCGACGATCACGGATTGTGACATTACTATCTATTATACCTTATCGCCCGCGACCTGTTCTAGCTGGCTGCCTTTTTTATAGGCTTTTAGGTCGCTGCTATCCATGCCCCAGTGCTCTAAAATTGGCTGCAAAACTCTCCAGCTTTCCAAAACTTCGGCCGAGCTTGCAAACAAACTATGGTTAGACTTCATAGCGTCCAACAGCACCTGCTCGTAGGCATCCGGCAGGCGGCCAAAGTGCTGACCGTAGTCAAAACTAAGCGGCAAGCGTTTTAGCTTGCGCTCGTAACCAGGCTCTTTGACCCATAGGTATAGCTCCATGCCTTCTTTTGGCTGAATCCGCAGTACCAACAAGTCCGCCGAGTCCTGCATCCGCTTAAACTTAACCCTAATTTCTGTCAGCTTTTTATCCAGCGCCTTGCCGCTAACCAAGCGAATTGGCACGCCCTCCCAGCGCGGGTCCTGCGAGCTTAGAGTTATGTCAAAAAAAGTTTCGGTTTTGGTGCCGGAATTTTTGACCTCGGCGTCATAGCCCTTATATTGAGCTCTGCGAACAAGCTGCGAGAATTTGTCGGCGGCTGGCGGCATAAGCTGCGCCAGAGCCGCCAGCCGGCGGCGCGGGATTTCCTCAAAATCAAAAATGTCGCTGCACGGTTCCATTAAGGTTAGGGCCGCCAGCTGCAGCAAATGACTTTGGCCAACATCGCGCAGGGCCCCGGTGGCCTCGTAAAATGGGGCGCGGCCCTCAATATCAATTTTCTCGGCGACGATAATGTCTATGCTCTCTATAAAATGCCGGCTCCAAACGCCCTGAATGATGCTGTTGCTGCCCAAAAAGACCGTGATGTTTTGGGCCATTTCCTTAGCCAGATAGTGGTCAATCCTATAGACTTGGTCTTCTGAAAAATACTTGGCCGTCTCGCCGATTAGCTCGCGCGCCGAGTATAGGTCGGTGCCGAAGGGCTTTTCTAGCAGCAGTTTAAAGCGCGGCTGGTTTAGGCCGGCCCGGCCCAGGCTGCTGATAATTTGCAGCACTCCAGCCGGCGGCACCGCCAGATAAAAAATTATCTGCGGTTTTTTGCTCATAGCGCCTGATAGCTCGTCCAGCTTATCGGCCAAAGATTTATAGGCCTCGGCGTCGGCTAAATCCATCTGAAAAACTTGGCTGTGAGCGGCCAGCACCTTTTCGCCGGCCCTAAATACGTCCTCATTTTTTATGGCCCGGCGCGACAGCCCTAAAATTTTAAAATCTGGCGGCAGCTGACCGGCTTCACAAATGGCCGCTAGAGCTGGCAAAAGGTAACGATGTGATAAGTCACCGGTCACACCAAAAATCACTATTATGGTCGGTGTGGCTTTGGTCATTTTATCCATCTGCTAAACCTAATTATATAAAACCTGGGGCAAAATACCTCTAACTTAATCTGGAAAGCCGCGCGTAAAACTGATACAATAATAAAAATGTTTTGTGAGTGGACATCTGCGACCAGCCGCCTAAGGCGGCCAGCCGTACCTGCTAGCGTGGGGGTGGTCTGTTTATGATGTCCGTTTTTTCAATTGTTACGGCGCCGCTGGCACCGGAGCGACTTTTTAACGTTGGCCCGCTGCCGGTAACTAACAGCATGCTTACCGGAGTTCTAACCGCCATCTTTGTAGTAACGTTTTTTTTGATAGCCGCCCGGGCCAGCCAAACCTGGCCTAAAAGTAAATTTGCCTACTGGGTGGAGGGCCTGGTTGAACTAATACTTGGAATTGTCACCGAATCGTTTGGTGATAGGCAAAAGGCCAAGCGCTTTTTCCCGCTGCTGCTAACCTTATTTATATTTATCTTGGCCTCCAATTTTAGCGGCCTGCTGCCGGGCGTAGAGACCATAACGCTGCACACCGGCGGCGAGAATGTGCCGCTTTTTAGATCGTTTACCACCGACCTTAACTCCACTTTGGCGCTAGCCGTTTTAAGCCTAACGATTGTCCAAATTTATGCTTTTCAGGAGCTGGGCTTTGGCGGACGCTTTCATTATTACTTCACTAAAAAGTGGTGGAAGCCCGGCAATATATTTATCGGCTTAAACGAAATCTTTAGCGAACTGCTGCGGCTGGTCACCTTGTCGCTGAGGCTTTTTGGAGTTATTTACGGCGGCGAGGCCCTGCTGTCGGCCATTTTACAGCTGGCTGGTAACTTCGGTTGGGCGGCCAGCGTGCCAATTATGTTTTTGGAGATTTTCTTCTCGCTTGTGCAGGCGTATTTGTTTATGATATTAACATCCACGTATTTGGTGATGGGAGCTACCTCGCACGAGGAGGAGCACAATAACCATGCCGCCCCGGCGGCTGCGGAGAGTTAATGAGTAAGTTAATTGATAGTTTAAGAAAGTAAGTTAAAGGAGCAAAAAGTTATGGAACATGTAGATCCGTCATTAATCAAAGGTCTGACCATCGGACTAGGTGCCATTGGTCCGGCCATTGGTGTTGGCTTAATCGGAGCTGCCGTTGTCGGCGCCGTTGGCCGCAACCCAGAAATTAGGGGTCAGATTTTATCCACGGCCTTCATCATGATTGGTCTGGTTGATGCGGTACTAGCCTTTGTACTATTAATACTTTTTACTACGTCCTAAGAGGAGAACGTCTAGTTGCTATACCTAGTTCCACAATTTGCAGACGGTAGTTCCAGCGGGATTGGTGCTTTTAACATCAATCTTAAGGAGTTTGTTTTCCAGCTGGTGACCTTTGTAATTGTGCTTTACGTGCTTAAGCGCTGGGCGCTGCCACCGCTGGTAAAAACGATTGATGACCGCCGCAAAACTTTGGAGCAAAGTTTGGAGCACGCCAAGCAAACTGAAGAAACTCTGGCTAAAGCAGCGGCCCGCTCTGAAGAAATACTAGACAAGGCAAGGAATCAGGCCGACGAAGCCCTAGCCGAAGCCAAAAAGGCCGCCAAGCAAGCTATTAATGATGCCGAGAACGCCGCCGCTGCCCGAGCCGAGCTAATCGTCAAAGATGCTGAGGCCCGCCTGGGGCAAGAACGCGACAAGCTGCGCCAAGAACTGCGCAAGGAGCTGGCAGTTCTTGTAGCCGACGTCAGCGAAAAAGTTATAGAAGAAAAGCTGGACGCCAAAAACGACATGTCGCTGATTGAGCGCGTTATAAAAGGGGTAGCCCGATGAGTCCCGTTAGAACTCACTTAACTTCCACACCACAGTGGACGGCTGAACAGTTGTGCATGGTTGGACGTTCGGATAAGCATTTAACCTTCTTTGAGGTTCTAACGGGATGAGTAAAATATCCCGCCGGGCCTTAGCCCGCTACGCTGCAGACCAGTTAATTGCCGGCCGCTCGGCCAAGCTTGTGGCTAAACAATTATCGGCCCAGCTTATTGAAAGTGGCCAGGCGGCTCAGGCAGATTTACTGCTGGGAGACATTGCCTGGGAGCTAGAGCAGCGTCAAAAATTAAGTTCGGCGCAAGTCACTAGCTCTACGCCTCTATCACCCCAACTGGAAGCCGCTTTAAAGACTGAGATTAAGAAAGCCACTGGTGTTGAGCAAGTTCTACTTGCAAATACAGTGGACAAGTCCGTTATCGGCGGCCTTAGAGTAGAGACTGCTGGCCGAGTTTGGGACGGAACCGTATCACGAAAATTAGATCAACTTAGGGAGGCGTTTTGATGGCGAATTTAGAGACAGAAGTTAAAGGCTTAGCCGACGAAGTTAAAAAGGCGATTGCCGACTTGGCTTCAACCGGTCAGGAACGTTCAAGCGGCGTGGTTACCAGAGTTGGTGACGGCGTGGCCTGGATATATGGCCTGCGCGACTGCGGCTATGCCGAAATGATTGAGATTGAAGGCACCCACGGCAAGGTAACGGCCTTTGCCCTAAACCTACTGGAAGACGAAATCGGTGCCGTGCTTCTGGGCGAAGACGAAGAAGTCCGGGCTGGTGCCAAAGTACGCCTTTCCGGCGAGGTCTTATCTGTTCCCGTTGGACCAGAATTAGTTGGCCGAGTAGTCGACCCACTTGGCCGGCCGCTGGACGGCAAGGCCGAAATCAAAACCAAAGCCCGCGGCGCGGTAGAGCACCCAGCTCCGGGTGTAATTGAACGAAAGAGTGTGCACGAGCCACTGCTGACCGGTATTACAGCGATTGACGCTATGGTTCCCATTGGCCGTGGTCAGCGCGAGCTGATTATTGGCGACCGCCAGACTGGTAAAACGGCCATTGCTATAGATACTATGATTAACCAGGCCAAGCAAAAGACCGATGTTATCAATATTTATGTAGCCATCGGCCAGAAAAATTCCCGTGTTGCGAGGCTGATAGAGCGCCTAAAGCGCGAAGGCGTCATGGACCAGACCATTATTGTCTCTACCAGCGCCAGCGACCCGGCCAGCCTGCAATATCTGGCACCTTACGCCGGCGCGGCCATGGGCGAGTGGTTCCGCGACAACAAGCGCCACGCCCTGATTATCTACGACGACCTAAGTAAGCACGCCACGGCTTACCGCCAAATGAGCCTGCTGCTGCGCCGCCCACCGGGACGCGAGGCCTATCCGGGCGACGTCTTTTACCTGCACTCCCGCCTGCTGGAGCGCTCCGCAAAACTTTCGGATGCTCTCGGCGCCGGCAGCCTAACGGCTTTACCCATCATTGAAACCCAGGCCGGCGACGTTAGCGCCTACATTCCTACCAACGTCATTTCTATTACCGACGGCCAGATATATCTGGAAACCGACCTGTTTTACCAGGGTATCCGCCCGGCTATTTCGGTAGGTCTGTCGGTATCGCGCGTTGGTGGCGCCGCCCAGCCGGCAGCCATCCGCTCGGTGGCCGGTAGCCTGCGCCTAGACCTAGCCCAGTACCGCGAGCTGGCAGCCTTTTCACAGTTTTCTAGCGACCTTGATGCCGATACTCAGGCTCGCCTGACCCGCGGCGTGCTGCTCACCGAACTCCTCAAACAGCCGCAGTATTCGCCGCTATCGGTATGGCAGCAAGTGGTCACGATTGTGGCCGGAACCGAGGGAGCTTTTGACGGAGTCCCGCTGGATAAAGTTAAAGCTGCTCAAGACGGCCTGCTGGCCACGCTGACCCAAAAACACAAGGCGCTTATTGAGAAGCTGCAAAAGGGTGAGAAAGTTGATGATGCTACCAAAAAAGACATTGTGGCTGCAGCCGCCGCGATTGCTAAGCAGTACAAAAGCACCACGGCGACCAAGCCCGCCCTAGAAGCAACACCCGCTCCGACCACCGACGATAAGCCCAAGTCTAAAGCAAAAGGCAAAAAGGCGTAAATAGACTATGGCCCAGACCAGAACCCTCCAACGACGCATCCGCTCGGTACGTAACGCCAAGCAGATTACTAAAGCTCTTGAAGTTGTGGCCGCCAGCCGCATGCGCCGGGTCGTTGCGGCCGTTAACGGCGTTCGAACTTACGGCGAGATGGCCGAGCAAATTATGCAGCGGGTTGCCGCCAACCCGGAGGTTCACTCCCTGCCCTACTTTGCGCCCGCGAGCAGCGGACCAACCCTATACGTAATAGTCACTTCGGACCGCGGCCAGGCCGGCGCTTTTAACTCCAACGTCTTTAACTTGGCAATCTCATCCTTTCAGGCCGAAAAAACCAAGCCACAGGTTGTAGTTTTTGGGCGCAAAGGTTCACGCTTTTTCTCGCACTTAGACGGCCTTGAGCTTCGCGGCACGTTTGAGGATATTGCCGACACACCAGAAGCCAACGTTTTTGCTTCACTGATGGATACTATCGCCAGCGGACTGGCCAGCGGCGAGTTCGGGCAAGTTAAGATTATTTACACCCAGTTTATTTCGTCACTGGCTCAAAAGGCTACCAGCTTCCAGCTGTTTCCGGTCCAGCCAGCAACCGACGAAGCTCAAGCTTCCGCTAAAACAGTTTATGAGTTTGAGCCCGAGGTGCAGGACGTCGTGGAAGAAGCTGTCCGACTATATACCGAGGCCAAGCTAATTCAGGCTCGTATAGAGTCAGCCGCTTCCGAGCACGCCATGCGCATGGTAGCCATGGGCAACGCCAACCGTAACGCCACCGATTTAATTGATAGTTTAACGCTAGAGCTCAACGCCACCCGGCAGGCAGCCATCACTCAGGAAATTGCTGAGATTACCGGCGGTGCGGAGGCTCTATCAACATGATAAGGAGAATATAATGGCAGAGGCAGTTAAAACTAAAGGCGGTACAGGTTCAATCATCCAGATTGTCGGCGTGGTAGTTGACGTTGAGTTTGAGAGTAACCTACCGGCAATTTATACCGCACTAACCGTGCAGCTAAATGGCAAGCCGCTGGTGCTGGAAGTGGCTCAGCACCTGAGCAAACGAGTGGTTAGGGCTATTGCCCTGGGGCCCACCGACGGACTGGCCCGCAGCGCTTCTGTTACCAACACCGGTGCACCAATTAGCGTACCGATTGGCGATGCCACACTAGGACGGATGTTTAACGTCTTCGGCGAGCCGATTGATGGCAAACCGGCTGTAACCGGCGCTAAGCTTGGCCCGATTCACCGCGAGCCGCCCTCGCTGGCCGACCAAAATCCTAAAGTGGAGATTTTAGAGACCGGCATTAAAGTTATTGACCTGATTGCGCCTATTACAAGAGGCGGTAAGGTTGGTCTGTTCGGCGGTGCTGGCGTGGGTAAAACTGTCTTTATTACAGAGTTGATTAACAACATCGCCAAATTTCATAAGGGTAAATCCGTCTTTGCCGGCGTTGGCGAGCGCACCCGCGAGGGTAACGACCTGTACTACGAGATGAAAGAGTCCGGCGTGCTGGATAAGACAAGTCTGGTCTTTGGTCAGATGAACGAACCGCCCGGAGCTCGTCTGCGCGTAGCCCTCACTGGCCTGGCCATCGCTGAAAGTTTCCGAGACCAGGGCAACGATGTGCTGCTATTTATTGATAACATCTTCCGCTTTACCCAAGCCGGCTCAGAAGTTTCGGCCCTACTCGGCCGTTTGCCCAGCGCTGTTGGTTACCAACCTACGCTGTCTACCGAAATGGGCGGCCTGCAGGAGCGCATCACTTCTACCAAAAAAGGTTCAATTACCTCCGTTCAGGCGGTCTTTGTGCCAGCCGACGACTTAACCGACCCAGCTCCGGCCACTACCTTTGCTCACCTGGACTCCACAGTAGTACTAAGCCGTGCACTGACCGAACTTGGCCTATATCCAGCCGTTGACCCGCTGGATAGTAGCTCTACAATTTTGGACCCCGAAGTCATCGGCGACGATCATTACCAGGTAGCCCGCGAAGTTCAGCGCGTCCTGCAACGCTACAAAGACCTTCAGGACATCATTGCAATTTTAGGCATGGAAGAACTGTCTGAAGAAGATAAAAAGCTGGTGGCCCGAGCCCGCCGCATTCAGCGCTTTTTGACTCAGCCGTTTTTCGTCGGCGAAGTCTTTACCAACATCCCGGGTGTCTATGTGCCGCTGGCCGACACCATCAAAGGCTTCAAGGAAATTCTTGAGGGCAAACACGATAATAAGACCGAACAAGCCTTTTACATGAAGGGCACGATTGACCAAGTTAAAGATAAATAAATGATTCACTTCCAGTTGGTATCCGCCGGCGGCAGCAAATTTGAAGGCGAGGTTTACGAGGTGCTAATCCCCGTAAAGGGCGGCACGATTGCTGTTTTTGAAGACCATATGCCGTTAATCGGTTCAGTTACCGGCGGCGTCATAAGTGTCCGTAAAAAATCCTCGGACCGCGACAGCGACATGGAGCACTTTGCTGTCAGCGGCGGCCTGCTGGAAACGGAGGGCAAAAGCCTCAAGTTTTTAAGCGACGAAGTAACTACCTCTGAAGAAGCCAACGAGCAGGAAGCCGAGGCCGCACTCAAGCGAGCTCAAGCGCTTGTTGCCAGCGCCGACAGCCGCTCGGCCCTTCACGAAGCCCACCGCGCTTTATCACACAGCACCGCTCAGCTGCACGTCGCCAGACTCAAAAAACGCCACCACCAATAAACCAGGTCCTTTACGAAGAGGTAATTATTTTTTGCCCGGCGTGTTTTATGTTTGTGATGCTTAGGTAAGCTAGGTTACGGAGGCTAACTAGCAAACTCGCAACCGAGGCCTGAACATACAAAAAGAGGTTAGACCGCTCGGCCACCAGCCACATAAAGGCCAGTAGATACAGAGTCAGGGCGGTGTTAAGCAGGATGTTACCGTGCGGCCAGGGCAAGGCCGAAATAAGCGGTATGGTCAAAGCCTGAGCCACAAAAACAGTCAGAGAGTTTCGGCCGATGGTGTTAACAAAGTTTCCGGTGCGAGCCTGCAAAAATCGCCAGTTTTTTTGATAAACAATATATATTGCCGTAAACACCAAAATTGCCACCAGGGGCCGGGCCAGCCCTGCCCGGTTGGCCTGCAAATAGTGATTTATGCTACCTGAGTGAGCGTTAAGCCATCCAAGGTCCTTAATTTTAGCTAGGACTTGCTGGGTTTTAAAGCTCAGCAGCGCGCTTACTGCCAGAGTTACGGCTGCGGTCGCAACAATGCCGTAAGTCATGACTTTAGCAACAGCCGGCCTAAGACCCCGGTACCAGGCCAATATTTCCAGCCTAAAGCGGGCGATACTCATACCAAGGAAGAAATAAACCTGCCAAATCAAGAAGTAAAAGTAAGCATTGCCGGCAACCGGGCGCCAAGCACTAAGCCCAAAAGCAGCTGCCGAAACTATCGGCACGGCGGGCCACCACCGCGAATATAGGGTGCGTAGAGCAAACGGCGCAGCCAGCAAAAATAAACAGTAATACATCAAAAAACTGGCCCAGCCAAAGCCGTATTGTAGAGTCAATATGTTTCTAAGAATATGGACGAAGCTGTCTGAGGGTAAACTGGCCGGGATGTTATAGCCCACGCCCCTGGCAGTTAGCCAAAAAGCAATCGCCAGCGAGGCCAGCACCACCAAAAAATTGATTACGTATAACTTAGCTGCTCGCTTCCAGGTTTTGGCAATCACCAGACGCATATCGGCAATATTTTTGCCCCTGACAATGGCAAATGTCATGCCGCTCAGCAGAAAAAACATTTCGGCCGCGCCAGTCCACAGCCGCCCGGCCCCGACTAAATAGGTTAGCGGGTTAGCAAATATAATAAAGTGGTTGATGACGACCGCCAGCATACAAAGTCCGCGGAAATAGTCTAAAGCAAGAATCCGGCCGTTTTTATTTTGCATAGCTTTAAATATATTTTATCACGCTTAAGGACAACTGAAAGTCTATCCACAAGACCATACACAGTTTAACCACAGCCGCTAAAGAGTTGTGGCAAGACTGTGCATTTCTTCACAAAAGCAGCCGCTTTTTATTGTTGACCCGCTGGGCCATAAATAATATATTGGTACTTAGCCACTGTGAGGTGGCGCCAGAAATAACCAGAAATGATTATTTTTGGGACAGCCTTCTCCTCGGAGAATACTGTCACCAAATTAAGACCCTTCGGGGTCTTTTTTGTTTTTGTTTTTACTCGTTGTTAGTCGTCACCATCTGATGTATCCTGAATGTAAATGAAGAAGTGGACGGTTCTAATAATTTTGGCTGTCAGCCAGTTTGTGATGATTTTGGACGGTACGGTCATGAACGTCTCTATTTCCACCGTTGCTAAGGATTTAGACACCACCATCTCTGGCATGCAGGCGGCCATTACCTTTTTTACGCTTACTATGGCTGCCTTGATGCTGACCGGCGGCAAACTGGGCGATATATGGGGCCGGCGTCGGGCTTTTAAGATTGGCGCGGTAATCTATGGTATTGGCTCCCTGATAACCGCTTTAAGTGTTAGCCTGGGTATGCTGATGTTCGGCTGGTCGCTGGTAGAGGGCCTGGGGGCAATCTTGGTAATCCCGGCTATCGCGTCCCTAACGGCAGTTAATTATAAGGGTAAAGACCGAGTTGTAGCCTTTTCTATTATTGGCGCCGTCACCGGGCTGGCTGCCGCAGTCGGTCCAATAATCGGCGGTTTTATGACCACTTATTTATCGTGGCGTTACGTCTTTGGAACAGAGACCATAATAATGGCCGGCGTTCTACTTGTGGCAAACAAAATTGACGACGAAAAGTCGGTAGCCAAGCCGCACCTGGATATCCCCAGCGTTTTTCTATCGGCCATCGGCATGGGACTACTGGTGCTTGGAGTTTTGCAGAGTAAGACTTGGGGCTGGGTAGAACCAAGGGTCGTCCCAAACATCAACGGCCACGAAATTGCCCCACTTGGTATTTCCATTGTGGCCTACCTGGTAATTGCTGGGGTAGTGCTTCTATGGCTGTTCTATGGCCGCCAAAAGGCTTTGGCGCAGGCCGGACGTGATGCCCTGCTAAAGGTTTCCATGCTCAGCATCTCCGCCCTGCGCAGTGGTTTAAACGTTATACTAGGCCAGTATTTTATCGTTGCCGGGCTGTTTTTTATCATCCCGGTATACCTGCAAGTTATATTGGGCTACGACGCGCTGAAGACCGGCATCAAGCTAATTCCGATGTCAATTGGTATGGTGCTTTTTTCGGCCGTTGGCACAAGACTGTCCGGCAAAAAAGCGACCCGGCGCATCACCAGAGTTGGGCAGCTGTCTATGGGCTTTGGGGCATTACTGGTAATGGGTTCGGTTGAGCCAAATCTCAAAGGCGGGTTTTTCTGGGCTGGCATGTTTATACTCGGCTCCGGCTTTGGCCTGCTGGCCTCGCAAATTGGTAACAGTAATATGTCAGTCGTAGATAAAGAAGATACTTCCGAAGTCGGCGGCCTGCAAGGCACCTTTCAGTGTTTTGGGCAGTCGCTTGGTACGGCACTGGTTGGTTCAATATTTATCCTAGCTTTGTCGTCGGGTTTTGCCAGCAGTGTGCAGAGCAACCCTAACTTGTCACAAGATACTAAAAATCAAATTACCACCACTGCTCAAACCAGTGTGCCGATTGTATCCCCAGCGCAAGCTCAGCAAATGGTTATAGCCGCCGGCGGCAGCCAGTCCAGTGCCGAAACTGTGAGCTCCGACTACGCAAACGCCCAAATCAAAGCATTAAAGAAAGCCATGTTCTTTATCTTCGCCATGGCTATCTTGTCGTTGCTGCTATCGCGCAACTTATCTAAGGAACTTGAGCCGGCCTAAAGGCCAAGAATCTGTTTTTTCTTGGCGTCAAACTCTTCTTGAGTAAGTATGCCGTCATTTTTGAGCTGCCCTAGCTTTTCTAGCTGGGCCATTTGGTCGTCAGCTGAAACCGGTGCGGTGGCGTCATCCTGCTGCTGCGAGTTATCAGCGCCCCTTCTGGCTGCGGCTGAGCCGACAGCTGCTCCTACTATTAATCCGCGGCGGCGTGCGCGGCGTCCTCTTGGTCCCATATACACTCCTCACTTAATTACACCCCTATTATACACGGGCCGCCGCTGGTTTTAGCCTTTGCGCGATTGTTAGCCTTAGCGGCGTCTGGTGCGTTTTTTGGCATTAACTAGCATCAATTCTCGGCGCTCGCCCAACCAGAAACTCAAAGTCATTAAGATAAGTATTAGATAGGCCGGCCAGACTACCCAGAGCCACTGGCGCAAGGAAGATCTAATAGTTGATAGCGGACCCAGCGTACTGCCGGATAAAGGTGAAGAGTAGCTGTTCACTATCGCGATTACCTGCAAATACGAAGTTGTTCCATCGCTATCAATTCCGGAAATCTTAATAGTGTAGGCGCCAGCCTTGTTGTAAGAGTGTTTAATTGTTAGCACCCCAGACGTTTTTTGAACATAGGTGGTTTCTTGGCCGTCCCCCCATCTAACCGTAAAGCCATAGGGCGCGGAGCCTCCGTAAGTTGTTATCTGCCAGCTTATCTCTTGTTTGGGTAGATAGCCTTTGTAGCTATACTCGCTAGTGATAATAAATGGACTAGCGGTTGCAGCAGTTGGCGCCCTACCAGAAACGCTCGGAGCGCTGGTGACTGGTAACGTGGGTAAATCGTAATAAATTGTTACCGGATCGGAAAGCGGCCCCTCATCATCGGTAATATTGTAATCATGAGCCTGTAAATCATTTTCTCCAGGCGAAAGGTCAATCAATAGGTCAAAGCTTTCAGCG
>Ga0335070_10006152_pt1 | contig 14135 bp, 11 predicted proteins | sample Lox_Sample_13_FD_206722 | JGI IMG/M metagenome (GOLD analysis project Ga0335070, IMG submission 206722) | Soil microbial communities from Loxahatchee National Wildlife Refuge, Florida, United States - Lox_Sample_1.3 | ecosystem: Environmental > Terrestrial > Soil > Wetlands | place: USA... | reverse complement strand
AGAGCCCCTGCCAACAGCGAGAGGAATGGTTTCCACCAAACAATTAAGAGAATGAAGCCAAAGACTGCCGCAACAATGCCGCCGACAAATACCGCCATGCTCAGTCCTCCTTCTGTGCAGTAGCAACAAAAAATAGACAACTATTAGAAGGGGCTCGCCGCCGTTCATGTGAGCCAACATACAGTCATATCGCATATACCACGCTGCTCATCGGATTGCAAGCGAATTTTGTGCTGTAACCTGAACCTGTTGGGGCCCGAGAAGCGCGACGCTGGCGGTCCGCCATAAGATAGCTTCCGCCTCAGTGTGTGTCTTCCGCGAACCGATCCCAGGGCGTGGTAGCCGTGAAGATCTCCAGCCTCCATGTCCAAGACCATGATTCTCTGGACAACTATTCGCTGGCGGGAGACAGAAGACATACCCCATCCAGTTCAAAAAAATCCTTTACAGGTTTGCAGAGTCGCCGATATAATCCCGCCACCGCGATTCGCAAGTCCAGTGAGCAAAGGAGCCCGGCGCTCTCTCCAGCGATTCAGTGTCCGGGTTCGCTGTCGAACGGTTGGCCAGGGGCGAAATATATGAATAACCCAGGGAAGGCGGGGCCAAAATCGGAGTCAACAGTCGCCGAAGAGGCCATGAAGAAGAAGGCTATTCTGGATAAGGTGGCCGAGTCTAACTTGCCGACCAAGACAATCCTCAAAGAATTGGGCATCTCCAGGTCAACGTACTATAGCTGGCTCAATCGCTTTCAGGAAGAAGGGATGGCAGGTCTCATGGATAGCCGCTCGGGGCCACGGTCTCAGGATGAGCCTGGGGAGCAAGACGAGGCGGCGGAGCCTATTGGGGAGGGAGCAACGGAGGAGATAGACCCCCACACACCCTCCAAGGCCTTGCCGGAAGAGGAAGCGCAGCCAGGCCTATCGACTGGCGACCGTGAGTCGATATCCTCGCTGGTTGAGCAAAGGGAATCCCAGCAACCATCGGCCGAGCTGGCGGAGGTTCGGCCTCCGACGAGGAAGGAGACGTTGATGAGCGACGAGAAGGTGGAAGGCGTGGGCAGCCCCAAGAAAAAGGGGAAGGGGCTTTACGTTCTCGTGGGCGTCGTGCTGGTCGTTTTGGCCCTGTTGCTTCTCATGAGCCTCACCAACTTCAGCACCTATCAGATTCGGCAGACTGGCAACACGCTCACCCTCTGGAAAGGCAATTTCGCGCCCGTCGGCTCCGAACAGGTGAAATCCTTCGAACCGATCGAGATCGGTGACAGCGATGTGAGTCGTCTCCTGGGAAGAAGCTTTGCCGGGAGAGAGTCGGCGTACAAGGCGATCTTTCAGTACTTCATGGAACAGACAACGGCTGAGCTTAACAAGGGCGATCAGGGTGACCTCGGGAAAGTGGATCGCCTCTTTGCCAAGGCCGACGCGCTCGTGGCCAAAGAGGGGAGCGGCATGGCAGGGCCTCGCTTCGAGCTCGCCCAGAAGCGGGTTGCCGTAGCCGAGATGGGTCTGAGACGGGCTTACCAGAAAGCCTTGCCGGCATACCAGGAAGCCCTGCGGCTCAAGATGGGTGACAGTGCCACCCTGAGGGCCCAGATTGAGGCCATGCAGATAGCCCTGGGTCTGGCTGTGCCGAAGGGCGAGGAGCAGACCGGGAAGGAGAGCAAGACTTCACCGTAGAGAGCCTGTGTCTCGGCGCGGGCGGCCCGGCGCGACGAGGCGGTCCTTTCCATGGGGTGTCGACCGGCCTGAGCAATGGTGCGCCGGGGGCGGGTGGGTGGTTTCGTTCGACAGGGGCGCTTATCCCGAAATCGTCGGGAAAGCGCCTTTTCTGCTTCTCTATAACGGGTTGATTGAAAGGGCGGAGGTTTTGCGATATTTTCAAGAGGTTTTCTTGTCCGGGGACTCTTCGCCCAACCCCATTCACGCTGCGGGACCTACGAGTCCTCGGCGGAAAATCCGATCGGATAAGCGTTTTGTCTGGAGCGAGAATGGCCGCCCCTTTCCCCCCAGAGGGCCTTCGATGTCATGAGTGACCGTTTCCTGGCGAGGGTGCAGAGACCCAGCAGATATCTCGGGACCGAGGTGAACGTACCCAACAAGCAGTGGGAGGTCTGCGAACTGCGCGTCGCCCTCGCCTTTCCCGATGTATACGAGGTGGGGATGTCCCACCTTGGGTTGCCCCTCCTCTACGAGGCCTTGAACCGGCTGGAGTGGGCCGGCGCGGAGCGCGTCTTTGCCCCATGGCCGGATATGGAGGCCCACCTCCGTTCCCACCGACTGCCGCTGGCGAGTCTCGAGTCGGCTACCCCTCTCAACCGTTTTGATATCGTGGGATTCAGTCTTCAGTACGAGCTAAGCTACACGAATGTCCTCACCATGCTGGAGCTCGGAGGCATTCCCTTCTGGGCGGCCGACCGTAACTTTCCATTCCCTTTAGTGATCGGCGGGGGCCCGTGCGCCTTCAACCCGGAACCTCTGGCTCCGTTCTTCGATGCCTTCGCCCTCGGCGACGGGGAGGAACTCGTCGTCGACATTGCCGAAACCGTATTGGCATGGAAGAAGCAGAGAGGAAATCGAAGGGAGCTCCTAAGGGATCTCTCAATGCTCGACGGCGTGTACGTACCCGAGTTCTTCCGGCCGGTCTACGGCAAGGACGGGCGGCTTGCTGCCGTCGCTGCGAACTTTCCCCAGCAGACCTCAGTGCGCAAGAGAATCCTGTCTGACCTGGCGAAGAGCCTTCCCCCAAGCCGCCCCCTCGTTCCTGCAACGCAGATCGTTCACGACCGCCTGGCGGTGGAGGTGATGCGTGGGTGCACTAGGGGCTGTCGCTTCTGCCAGGCTGGCTTCATCTACCGGCCGGTTCGAGAGCGCTCCCCCGGGGAGGTCTGGCGCCTGGTTAAGCAGGGGCTGGCTCGGAGCGGCTACGACGAGTTTTCCCTGCTCGCGTTGAGCATTGGGGATTACACCTGTATTCAGCCTCTGCTCCAGGCCTTGATGCGCTATTACAGCGACCGGCGCGTCGCTGTCTCGCTCCCCAGTCTCCGGGTCGGCACCCTGGACGAGACGATGATCGCTGAGATTGGTCGGGTGCGGAAAACCGGATTCACCCTCGCCCCGGAAGCGGGGAGCGAGAGACTCCGGCGCGTCATCAACAAGGGCATCAGCGAGGAGGAACTCCTCGCCACAGCGAAGTCCGTCTACGACGCCGACTGGCCTCTGCTGAAGCTCTATTTCATGATGGGGCTGCCCACCGAGGAGGAGGCGGATCTTGAGGCCCTGATCGACCTCTCCTTGCGGGTGTGGCGCGAAGCCTCCCACCATCGACCCCAGCGTCGCCTCCACGTGAGTGTTTCAACCTTTGTTCCCAAGCCCCATACGCCTTTCCAGTGGGAACCTCAGCTGGCACTTGCGGAGATGGAGAGGCGCGTTGATCTCTTGAAAAGGCGACTGGCCAAGAGAGGAATTCAGTTCAAGTGGAATCAACCTTTCCAGAGTATGCTGGAAGGGGTCTTCTCTCGTGGTGACCGGCGTCTTGCCCCTCTGCTTCTTCGGGCGCAGCGTCTCGGCTGTCGTTTCGACGGCTGGAGCGAACATCTCCGCCCCGATCTCTGGCAAACCGCCTTTGCTGAGGAGGGTATCGATCCCACCTTTTACGCAACGCGGCGGCGTGCTCCCGAGGAAGCTCTCCCGTGGTCACATCTGGATTGCGGTGTGAGCCGGGATTATCTCTGGCAGGAGTTTGAGCGGGCCCTTGCCGGACAGATCACGGACGACTGCCGCCGGACCGGCTGTACCCAGTGCGGGTTATGCGAACCGGGGGGTGCTGGCCCCAGGCTACACCAGGACGCCGGCTCCCTCCCCCTATCCCATCCCGGCGACCCTGCGGCGGCGGACGGTACGTACCGTTATCGGCTCGCTTTCGCCAAGACCGAGCAGGCCCGCTTTCTCGGCCATCTCGAAATGGTCACCGCGCTCGTGCGGGCGATGAGGCGGGCTCGTCTTCCCCTAGTGTATAGCCAGGGGCACCACCCTGCGCCCCGTCTCTCCCTGGGTGACGCGCTGCCACTCGGCATCGAGAGCCGGGACGAGACCATGGAAGTCATCCTCCGCCGCTCGCTCGAGCCGCAGGAGTTGGCGCGACGCCTCAACAACGAGCTTCCCGCGGGTCTCGCCATTCTCGACGTCCGTGCCGATGGGGCTCGACAAAAGGCTCGCGGTAGGTACATTGTGACCTATGAAGCGGTCCTTCCCGGGAGGGAATGGCCTGCTGACGGATTCCGACGTTACCAGGAACACGATATGCCACCACTGCCGCAGAAGTCCAAGAGGGGCGTCCTCCTCGTCCCCCTGGAAGAAAAGCTGAAAGCGCTGGATCGCCTCGGTCCGGATCGACTCCGCTGCGCCCTGGAACAGACCGGGGCGTGTACTATCCGGGTTCGCGAACTCCTGGCCCACCTCTTCGGGATTTCTGGAGAGGAGCTTTTGGCGGCACGGATCCTTAAGGTATCTTCCAACGAAGTGGAGGGGGAGGGAGATGGCCTCTGATCTCATCATTAACGCCGCCCCTGGCGAGACGCGGGTTGCGCTCCTCGAAAACGGAGCGGTAGTGGAACTCTACATCGAGCGCGCGGGAGAGCGCAGCATTGCCGGGAACATTTACAAGGGCAGGGTAGTACGGGTCCTTCCCGGAATGCAGGCCGCCTTTGTTGATATCGGTTTGGACAAGGCGGCCTTCCTCTATGTGACTGACGTCTATGATAACGTCGACGAGATGGCCGAGATCATGACCGCCGGCGCGGGCCAAGTCGAACCCGAGGACCCGGAGTCTCCCCGAGAAGGGGGTTTAGCCGACAGAGACATCCACATCGAGGATCGGCTCCAGGAAGGTCAGGAGGTTCTCGTCCAGGTTGCCAAAGAGCCTCTCGGGGGGAAGGGCGCCCGCATCACGTCACACATTTCCATCCCGGGACGTCATCTGGTGCTCATGCCTACCGTGGATCACGTCGGAGTGTCCCGCCGGATAGAGCAAGACAAGGAGCGGCGACGTCTACGTGAGCTTATCCTCGGGATTAAACCGCCTAGTTGCGGCTTCATCGCGCGGACCGCTGCAGAAGGGGTCGAGTGCGACCAGATCAAGGCGGAGATGGACTTCCTCTTGAAGCTCTGGCAGACCATCCAGCGGAAGAGCGAGCACGGTCCTGTCCCCAGTCTGATTCACCAAGACCTTGACGTCACCCTACGGGCGGTGCGCGATCTCTTCACCCATGAAGTAGACAAGCTCGTCATAGACTCCACCCTCGAATATGAGAAGGTCCTCCCTTTCGTGGACACCTTCAATCCTGAACTGAAGGCCCTTGTGAGACTGTATGAAGAACCGGAACCTCTTTTTGATGCCTACGGGATCGAAATGGAGTTGCAGCGGGCCTTGGCGAAAAAGGTGTGGCTGAAGTCGGGCGGCTACATCGTCATCGAGATGACCGAGGCGCTTACCGCGATTGATGTCAATACCGGTCGTTACGTGGGCAAGCGGAACCTGGAGGAGACCATCCTCAAGACCAACCTGGAAGCGGTGAAGGAAATCGCCTACCAGTTGCGGTTGCGAAACATTGGGGGGATTATTATCATCGACTTCATCGACATGGCTAGGGAGTCGAATCGGGAAAAGGTCTTCAACACTCTCAAAGACCTGCTGAGGAGGGACAAGAGCAAGACCAACATCCTGAAGATGTCGGAACTCGGTCTCATCGAGATGACCCGGAAACGGACCAAGGAGAGCCTGTCCCGCGTTCTCTGCGAGCCGTGCTTCTACTGCGAGGGCGAGGGATATCTCAAGTCCAAGGAAACCCTCTGCTACGAGATCTTTCGAGAGATCGAACGGGATCATCGAAGCCTGTCCGGGCACCGGATCATGGTCGAGGTTCATGCCGCAGTGGCCAATCTCCTGTGCGACGAGGAGCGCCATCTGCTCGAGAACCTCGAAAGGCGATACCAGGTCCGGATCACTGTTCATGCGAGCCAGCACCTCCACCTGGAGCAGTACGAGATCTGCGCCCTTGCCTGACCGACGGCCGCCGGGTGATGACGCCAGGCGATGCGATCGTCATCCCCGGGCGTGACAAAGGGTTCTCAACGAGCTGCCACGCTCAACCGAGTAGCAGGCTGCGGGAAAACTGCATGAACGGTGGCGTCCCCGGCCCAAGCTCTGCTGGATGATTCGGCGCAGCTCTTTATTGTTGACAAATTGACCCTTGTCGAATAGTGTATAGTTTTCTTTGGCGGGAGGGACATCCTATGCACGCAGTGATATGCACCGGCGGCAAGCAGTACGAGGTGAGCCCCGGGAAGGTGCTTCGTGTGGAAAAGCTGAAGGCCAGCGTGGGCGACACCGTGACGCTGGATCAGGTGCTTCTGGTGAAAGACGGTGACGATCTTCACCTTGATCCTGCCACCCTGGCTCGCGCCCAGGTCACGGCTCGGGTGACCGCGCAGGGGAGAAGGCGAAAGATCGTTCTCTTCAAATACAAGCGACGCAAGAATTATCGGCGGAAGCTCGGCCATCGGCAGATGTTCACCGAACTGACCATTGAGAATATTGAGCTGTCGTGAACAGAGGCGACCGGTTCATCTTTCACAGCGGGTCACGGGGCGATGGCCACAGGGTGCTTACTCCCTTGGGTTTGAGCAAAGATGACAGACGGGTGCTCTACCCGTCGAACTCTTACGCAGGTGGTGACTTATGGCACACAAGAAGGCGGCGGGAAGTTCCCGGAACGGCAGGGACAGTTCTTCCCAACGTCGGGGCGTGAAAAGGTTCGGCGGCCAACTGGTCCGGGCGGGGAATATCCTCGTGCGTCAGGTGGGCACGAAGTTTCATCCGGGCCAGAATGTGGGCATGGGGAAGGACTATACTCTCTTCGCCAAGATCGACGGCTTTGTCCGTTTCGAGCACAAGGACAAACAGCGCCTCAAGGTGAGCGTGTACGGTCTCGGCACCTGAGCGACGTTGTGAGGAACCCCTGGAGGTTGCCTTTCACCGCTTAGTATGCGCTTTGTCGACGAGGTCGATATTCACGTCCGGGGCGGCGACGGTGGTAATGGGTGCGTGAGTTTCCGGCGTGAAAAGTTCGTGCCGCGGGGCGGTCCCGACGGCGGTGACGGCGGCAAGGGCGGTGATGTGATCCTCCAGGCCACGAACGCCAAGCAGACCCTCCTCGATTTTCACTTCCAGCGACACTTCCGAGCGGCCAGAGGCGCCCACGGCCGCGGCAAGCAGCAGGCGGGAAAAGGCGGTGCCGACCTGACCCTGCTCGTCCCGGTAGGGACTCAGGTGCGAGACGGGGATAGTGGCGAGATCCTCCATGACCTTGCGAGCGACGGCGACCGCTATGTGGTGGCTCATGGTGGAAACGGCGGGAAGGGGAACATGCATTTCGCCACCCCCAGTCGCCAGGCTCCTCGTTTTGCCCAGGAGGGGCGAGCAGGAGATGAACGGCATGTCCGCCTCGAGTTGAAGCTTCTCGCCGAGATTGGTCTCATCGGCTTCCCCAACGCCGGCAAATCCACCCTCATATCGAAGATCTCCGCCGCCCGCCCCAAGATCGCCGACTACCCCTTTACCACCCTCGTCCCCAACCTGGGTGTGGTAAGTCTCCCGGAGGGACGGTCGCTTGTGGTTGCCGATATACCGGGACTTATCGAGGGCGCTCACAAGGGATCCGGACTCGGGCTCCGCTTTCTCCGCCACGTCGAGAGAACGAGGGTCTTGGTTCACTTGATCGACGCCGCCGATGCCGGAGCCCCTCGGGCGGTTGTCGAGCGTTACCATACCGTGAACCACGAGCTGGGTCTGTACAGCACCGAGCTCCTGGCTAAACCCCAGATTGTGGTGTTGACCAAGATCGATCTTCTGCACCGTAAGGCCTTGATTGCGGAAATAGGCGCAGCATTCAAGGAGATGGGGATCGTGGTTCATGCCGTCTCCGCTGTCACCGGCGAGGGGATTCAGGATCTCGTGTGGGAGATGGCCCGGCGGGTCGAACAGCAGCGAGAGTCCTCGGTGCTAGAGGAGCGGGACCGTCCCGGCGAAGGGGAGACAGCGCCTCCGGGCGTGCCAGGGAGAGCAGGGGGAGGTGACTCGTGATTTCTGAGGTGCGCAAGCCGGTGGTGGACAGAGCCCAGCGAGTGGTGATCAAGGTGGGCAGCGGTGTGATCACCGGCAGCCAGGGTCTCGATCTCGGGGTGATAAACAGACTTTGCGATGAGATTTCCCTCCTCAGGGAGCAGGGTCGACAGGTGGTCATCGTCTCCTCCGGTGCGATCGCCTCAGGGATGCGGAAGGTCGGCCTCACTGAGTGGCCAAAGACTATACCCCAGAAGCAAGCGGCTGCGGCTGTCGGCCAGAGCAGCCTGATCCAGGCTTATGAAGATGCCTTCCATCACTACGGGCTGAGGGTTGCCCAGATTCTCCTCACCAGCGACGATCTCACCAACCGCCGACGCTACCTGAATGCTCGGCACACCTTCCAGACCCTTCTGGACTGGGGGATCATCCCGGTGGTCAATGAGAACGACACGGTTGTGGTCCAGGAGATCAAGTTCGGCGATAACGACAACCTGTCCGCTCTGATCGCGCAGCTCATCGATGCCGACATTCTCATCGTTCTCACAGAAGTGGAGGCTCTTTACGACGACGATCCGCGGGAGAACTCCGCAGCCCGGATGATTCCCTTGGTGCGGGGGATCGACCGGAGTATTGAGACCTATGCCGGAGACCGACCCGGAAGGGTTGGCACCGGCGGCATGAGGAGTAAACTCCTGGCAGCCAGGAAGGTTACCGCCGCCGGCATGCCGATGATCATCGCCAACGGCAGGAGCCGCTATATCTTGAAGCGAGTCTTCGACGGGGAGGAAACAGGCACGCTCTTTTTGCCCGCCGAGCGTCGGCTGCCAAGCAAGAAGCAGTGGATCGCCCACACCTTGAAGCCTCAGGGAGAACTGGTGCTGGATGTGGGCGCCACTACCGCCTTGCGGATGCGGGGAAAGAGTCTCTTGTCGTCTGGAATCCTCGAGGTGCGGGGTAAATTCGGCGTGGGAGCGCCGGTCCGCTGCCTCGCCCCGGATGGAGGGGAGATAGGAATCGGTCTGGTCAACTATGCGGCCGGCGAGATCGATCAGATCAAAGGCAAACGCAGTACCATGATCGAGGACCTCCTGGGCTACAAACACTCCGACGAGGTCATACACCGTGACAATTTCGTCTTGAGTCTGACACCTTGCGAAGACGGCGCGGAGCCATGACGCCATCCCTAGAGGAAGGAGCAGGCCATGAACCTAGGGTCGATGATTCAGACCATGGCCAGAGACGGTCGGGAGGCGGCGCGGCTCGTGGCCAAGACGACCACGGAGGCCAGGAACCGGGCCCTTCGGGCCACCGCGGCCCTGCTTCGCCAACGGCGACAAGAGATCCACGTCGAGAACGAGAAGGATCTGGTCGCGGCGGAAAAGGGGGGTCTTACCGGCGCCAAGCTTGACCGGCTAACAATTACCGATCGAGTCGTGGAAGAGATGGCGGCCGGACTCGAGGAGGTGGCCCAACTTCCTGACCCTGTGGGTGCCGTCACTCGCATGTGGACCCGGCCGAACGGGTTACAGGTCGGCCGGATGCGGATTCCCTTGGGCGTCATCTGCATCATCTACGAGTCCCGTCCCAACGTCACCGTGGACGCCGCGGGCCTTTGCCTTAAGGCGGGCAATGCGGTCATCCTCCGGGGAGGCTCGGAAGCTATCCATTCCAACCGAGCGCTCACCCGACTGCTCCAGGAGGCGTGCCGAGAGGGAGGTCTTCCCGGCAAGGCGGTGCAGCTCGTGGATACCACCGATCGCACCGCAGTCACCGAGCTGCTGAGGCAGGAAGAACTCATCGACCTGGTCATTCCGCGGGGCGGCGAGAGTCTCATCCGCTTTGTGGTTGAGCACGCGAAGATGCCGGTACTCAAGCACTACAAAGGCGTCTGTCACATCTTCGTGGATGAGGGCGCCGATCTGGACATGGCGGAGACCATCTGTATGAACGCTAAAGTCCAGCGGCCCGGGGTCTGCAATGCCATGGAGACGCTCCTCGTCCACGAAAAGGTGGCGGAGACCTTCCTGCCCCGAGTGGCTCGCGCACTTGAGGCTGCGAAGGTCGAGCTTCGCGGCTGCCCACGCACTGTCGCCATTCTCCCGCACATTAAGGCGGCGACCACTGATGACTGGGGCAGGGAGTTCCTGGACCTGATTCTGGCGGTACGGGTAGTCCCGGACATGGAGACAGCGGTGCAGCACATAGAAACCTACGGTTCCCAACATACCGAGGCGGTTATCACCGCGGACTACCGGCGTGCCCACCAGTTTCTCCAGCTGGTTGACTCCTCCGTCGTCCTGGTCAACGCCTCGACCCGGTTCAACGACGGCTATCAGCTCGGCCTCGGGGCGGAGATCGGGATCAGCACCTCAAAACTCCATGCCTTCGGCCCCATGGGAGTGGAGGAGCTCACCACCACCAAGTTCGTGGTCTACGGTAACGGCCAGATTCGGACATAGGGGAGGTATGGTGCGCGCCGGCATCCTGGGGGGAACATTCGACCCGGTTCACTTCGGCCACCTGAGGGCGGCAGAGGAGGTGGCCGACGCTTTCAATCTTTCCACCATTATGTTCATTCCCGCCGCCAAACCGCCCCATAAAGACGGTGGAGAATTGACCTCGTTTACCCACCGCTGGCGGATGTTGGAGCTTGCCCTCGCTGGCAATCCCAGGTTCGCCCTCTCCGACCTCGAGAATCACCGTCCCGGCAAGTCGTACTCGGTGGAAACCCTGACCCAACTGCTGGGTCAACTCGGGCAGGGCGCACTCCTCTATTTCGTCGTGGGCCTGGATGCCTTCCTCGCCCTCCCCACGTGGCACCGGTATCAGGACCTCTTTTCTCTCTGTCACTTTGTGGTGGTCACGCGACCCGGGTATTCGCTCGCTCAGTTGAGTCACATGCTTCACGCGGCTGTTTCGGAGCGTTATAGGTTCGATGAGCAGGTGTCGGGGTTCATCCATCCTGAGCACCGGACCGTCTTTGTTCACCAGGTAACTATTATGGACATTTCCTCATCCAAAATCCGAGAGTATCTTTCCCGCGGGCGTTCGGTCCGATACCTCCTCCCCGTCGAGGTTGAGGCTTACATTCACGAGCAGGGGCTGTATGGAAGGCGGTAAGAAATCTCAGACGAAGAAGGCCGGGAATAAGAGGGCGCGCCCACTCCGCTCCTTAAAGCTCTCGCCCGTTGAGGTTGCCAAGCTCTGTGCCGAGGTGGCGGTGGCCCACAAGGCTGAAGAGCCGGTGATCCTTAAGGTCACCGAGATGGCAAGCTTCACCGATTACTTCGTTATTGTGAGCGGCCGCTCCACAAGACACGTGCAGGCGGTCGCCGAGCACATCGAAAAGGCCCTCCACGAGCATCAGCTGAAACTCATGGGGGCAGAGGGTCTGGCTGAGGGGCAGTGGGTGCTCCTGGATGCAGGCGATGTGATCGTGCACATCTTCTACCACCCGGTGCGCGCCTTCTATGATCTTGAAGGGCTCTGGGCCGAGGCCCTTCCCGTTGACCTCACTGGCGCGACGAGAAGGAGGCGGACCTCGGTCCGACCAGAAGCCGAGTAATAAGTGGACACTCCGGTCGTTTGGAGCTATCATTAAACGCTATGTTGACGGAGTTTATCATCAGGGTTTCGCCGCGCTTTAGCGGCGACAAACCTTTGTACGGGAACAAACGAAGTTAGAGTCTTTGTTTTCGACCCGGTGCCTTGGTCTCCTCCAGCATGCAATATGGACAGGATTTCGAGAAAAGCTCGGAAGGTTCTCGCCGCATTGCTCGCGCTGGTCATGGTGACCGGCCTGCTTTTCAGGCCGGCACAGGCGGAGCTCACCATCGACGATGAGCGGAAGCTTGGCGACCAGTTCCTCAAGGCGGCTTTGCGCCAACTCCCCTTGATCCAGGATCCGGATGTGGTCGGCTATGTGAATGATGTCGGCCAGAAGGTTGTAGCGCACCTAGAGACTCACAACTTTCCCTATCACTTTTATGTGGTTGACAGCGGCGTCCTCAACGCCTTTGCCGGTCCCGCCGGCTATGTCTTCGTCAATCGAGGTCTCCTGGAGCTCATGGAAGACGAAGGAGAACTCGCCTCCATTCTCGGCCACGAAATAGGCCACGTTCAGTCTCGCCATTTAGCTGAAAGCATGGCTCGCAGTCAGAAACTCACCCTGGCAACCCTCGGGGGTATCCTGGCCGGAGTGTTTCTCGGGCCTGCCGCCGCCTTGGGGCAAGCGGCCATGATGGGTAGCGCCGCGGGAAGTAGCGCGCTTCAGCTCGGCTACAGCCGCCAGAATGAAGAGGAGGCTGACCGCAAAGGGCTCCGCTACATGGAGGCGGCGGGATACTCCGGAGAAGATATGGTTGCTATGATGAGGAGGATGGCGCAGCAGAGCTGGCAGCAGGGCGGTCGCGTGCCAACTTACCTCTCCACTCACCCCGGGCTCCCGGAGCGGGTCAACTATCTTGCCAGCGTGGTCGAGACCAGGCCAAAAGCTCCGACCAAGGGAGCCCTCCCAACCGGAAATCCCCTCGCCTTCAAGATGATGCAGGCAAAGCTTTTCGGTGCCTACGGGAGCCCGAAGGATGCCGAGATACGCTTTCGCCAGTGGTCTGCAAATCCCGAGAATCGACTCCCTGCCCTGTACGGGACTGGGCTTCTCCTCCGGCGCCAGGGAAAACTCGAGGAGGCGGCGCAGTCCTTCAGGCAGGCAGTGGCGCTGCGGCCTGACCTGTCGCCCGTTCTCGTGGAGTTGGGCCTGACCTACTTCGAGATGGGACAGGTGGACAAGGCTGCCTCCGCGCTCCAGTCCGCCCTCAGCCTTGATCCCGACCAGGCGACCGCGCATCTCACCCTCGGCCGTGCCTTCCTCGAGCAGGAAAAGCTGCAGCAGGGGCGTGACGAGCTCATCGCCGCCGCCCGGCTGAACGACCGTTTACCTTCTCTCCACTATTACCTCGGTCTGGCTTACGGCAAGTTGAACGAACTTGGGGAGGCCCATTACCAGTTCGGTATCCATAATCAACGAGAGGGTGACTGGAGGGGCGCGATGTTCCACTACCAGGAGGCCCTGCGCTATCCCCTCCCGCCGGATCGCCAGCAGGCTGTCCGAGAGGCTATGAAAGAGGTCCAGGAGGAGATTCGCGAGACGCAGCGCCAGGAAGGTCAAGCTCCCAAGACCCGCCGCTTCTGAAACCATTCCACGGTTTGTCCCCTTTTTCCACTGAGGCGTCATGGCCGTCGCGGACGAGGCCTGCCGTTACAAAGAAGCGCGAGATAGGCGAGAGAGTAGCGACGGACCTCCACAGGGCTCACAGGTCGTAATAATAGTCGAGCCCCAGGTGGGTAATTTGCTCCTCGCCCATGAGATAGCGGAGGGTATTCTTCAGCTTCATGAGCTGGATGAAGAGGTCGTGCTCGGGATAGAGATTGGCGGCGCACTGGGGACTCTTGAAGTAGAAGGAGAGCCACTCCTGAATTCCGGGCATCTCCGCCCGCTGGGCCAAGTCCAGGAACAAGACGAGGTCGAGAACGAGGGGTGCCGCCAGAATGCTATCACGGCAGAGAAAGTCAACTTTGATCTGCATCGGATAGCCCAGCCAGCCGAAGATGTCAATGCAGTCCCAGCCCTCTTTGTTATCCCCCCTCGGCGGGTAGTAGTTAATCACCACCTTGTGATAGAAGTTCCCGTAGAGTTCAGGATAGAGTTGTGGTTGTAGGATGGTCTCCAGGACGGAGAGCTTGCTCTCCTCTTTGGTCTTGAAGGAGTCCCGGTCATCGAGGACCATGCCGTCCCGGTTGCCGAGGATGTTGGTGGAATACCAGCCGGTGAGGCCGAGCATTCGCGCTTTCAAACCGGGCCCGAGTATCGTCTTGAGAAGCGTTTGCCCGGTCTTGAGATCCTTGCCGGCGATGGGAACCCGGTGCTCGTTGGCAAGCTCCACCATGGCCGGGATATCCACGGTGAGGTTGGGGGCGCCGTTGATGAAGGGGACGCCGCTCGTGACCGCCGCATAGGC
>Ga0335070_10006151_pt1 | contig 14137 bp, 10 predicted proteins | sample Lox_Sample_13_FD_206722 | JGI IMG/M metagenome (GOLD analysis project Ga0335070, IMG submission 206722) | Soil microbial communities from Loxahatchee National Wildlife Refuge, Florida, United States - Lox_Sample_1.3 | ecosystem: Environmental > Terrestrial > Soil > Wetlands | place: USA... | reverse complement strand
CCGAGGATCAGGGCTTTGACTAACAGGAGGAGGTCCATGCCTACTGGGTGAAGGGTGCTAAGGCGTCAAGGGTAACGGCAGAGAGCGGCAACGGTTGAGGGACGAGGCAGGACGCGGAGCCATTAAGCGCGACCTCACCCTCTCCCCCGCCACCGGGGGGAGAGGGTCGCGCGAGGGGGTCACCCTTCGCCCCTCACCCGCTTCACGCCTTGCGGTAGATCTGCGCGCCTTGCCGCACGAACTCCACCGCTTTTTGCTCCATGCCGCGAGCCAGCGCGTCTTGCTCCGAGACGCCTTGCTGCTGCGCGTAGTCGCGCACGTCCTGGGTGATCTTCATCGAGCAGAAGTGCGGACCGCACATCGAGCAGAAGTGGGCGAGCTTGGCGCCCTCCTGGGGCAGGGTCTCGTCGTGGAAGTCCTTGGCGGTGTCCGGGTCGAGGCCGAGGTTGAACTGGTCTTCCCAGCGGAACTCGAAGCGCGCCTTGGACAGCGCGTTATCGCGCGCCTGGGCGCCGGGATGGCCCTTGGCCAGATCGGCGGCGTGCGCCGCGATCTTGTAGGCGATGATGCCGTCCTTGACGTCCTTCTTGTTCGGCAGCCCGAGGTGCTCCTTGGGCGTGACGTAGCACAGCATCGCGGTGCCATACCAGCCGATCATCGCTGCTCCGATCGCGCTGGTGATGTGGTCGTAGCCGGGCGCGATGTCGGTGGTGAGCGGCCCGAGAGTGTAGAACGGCGCCTCGTGGCAATGCGCAAGCTGCAGGTCCATGTTCTCCTTGATCATGTGCATCGGCACATGGCCCGGCCCCTCGATCATCACCTGGACATCGTGCTTCCAGGCGATCTGCGTGAGCTCGCCCAGCGTCTTCAACTCGGCGATCTGCGCCTCGTCGTTGGCGTCGTAGATCGAGCCAGGCCGCAGCCCGTCCCCCAGCGAGAAGGACACGTCGTAGGCCTTCATGATTTCGCAGATTTCCTCGAAGCGCTCGAACAGGAAGCTGTCCCGATGGTGGGCCAGACACCACTTGGCCATGATCGAGCCGCCGCGGGAGACGATGCCGGTCATGCGCTTGGCGGTGAGCGGGATGAAGGGCAGCCGCACGCCGGCGTGGATGGTGAAGTAGTCCACACCCTGCTCGGCCTGCTCGATCAGCGTGTCGCGGAAGATATCCCAGGTTAGCTCCTCCGCCTTGCCGTCGACCTTCTCCAGCGCCTGGTAGATCGGCACGGTGCCGATCGGCACCGGCGCGTTGCGCACGATCCACTCGCGCGTTTCGTGGATGTGCTTGCCGGTGGACAGATCCATGACGGTGTCGGCGCCCCAGCGGATGGCCCAGGTCATCTTCTCGACCTCCTCCGCGATCCCGGAGGTAAGGGCCGAGTTGCCGATGTTCGCGTTGATCTTCACCAGGAAGTTGCGGCCGATGATCATCGGCTCGCTCTCAGGGTGATTGATGTTGGCGGGAATGATGGCGCGCCCGCGCGCCACCTCGCTACACACGAATTCCGGCGTGATCTGGCGCGGCAGGTTGGCCCCGAACGCTTGGCCGGGATGCTGCCGGCACAGCATCTCGCCGAGCAGCTCGACGCGCTGACTCTCGCGCAGGGCGATGAACTCCATCTCCGGCGTGACGATCCCGCGCCGGGCGTAGTGCATCTGGCTGACGTTCGCGCCTGTCCGCGCTCGACGCGGGCGGCGCTTCAGGCCGAAGCGCATCTCGGCCAGCTTGGGGTCTGCGAGCCGCACGCGCCCGAATTCGGATGTGGGGCCGGGCAGTTCCTCGGTATCGTCGCGCTCCAGCACCCACCCCTGCCGCAGCGGCGGCAAGCCTTGCCGAATATCGATACGGGCCTCCGGGTCGGTATAAGGCCCGGAGCTGTCGTAAACGTAAATCGGAGGGTTTGGCTCGGCACCGAAGGAGGCCGGCGTATCCGCCTGGCGGATCTCGCGCATGGGCACCCGCAGGTCCGGACGCGAGCCCTGGACATGGATCTTGCGTGAGTTGGGCAGCGGCTGGATCGCCGCCTCGTCCACCCGGGCGGTGGCGGCTAGGAATTTGGGATTGGCGACCATTTCTCGGCTCCGAAGGCGGGGGAGGCTGCGGAGCGCCATGGCGACGGCGTCGCAACGCTTCCCTACGGCGGCATGACCCGCATCAGGTTCTAAGGGTGTGTCTCACCGGTGCGCACGCGCCGGACCCCTAACGTCTCGAGCCAAGCATATAGATTTATGTGATAAATTCAACCTTCTTTTGAGCAGGGCAACGACCCGATGGACGTCGAGCGGCTGCGCTACAACATGGTCGAGAGTCAGATCCGCACCTGGGAGGTGCTCGACCAGGCCGTGCTCGATACGCTGTTCGCGGTGAAGCGGGAGGAATACGTCCCGGCGGCGTATCGCCCACTCGCTTTCGTGGACATGGAGATCCCGCTCGGGCATGGCGAGGTCATGCTGGCACCCAAGCTCGAGGCCCGAATGCTTCAGGAACTGACGCTCAAGCCGGGCGATCGGGTGCTGGAAGTGGGCACCGGCAGCGGATACATGACAGCGTTGCTGGCACACGGTGCGGCGCATGTCTATTCGGTCGAGTTGCATTCGGACCTTTCGGCCGCGGCCAGCGCCAAGCTGGCCGCGCACGGCGTGCGCGATGTGACCCTGGAAGTCGGGGATGCAGCCACCGGCTGGAGCCGGCACGCCCCCTACGATGCTATCGTGCTGACCGGGTCGGTGCCGATCCTCGCAAGCCAGCTCAAGCACCAGCTGCGCCCTGGCGGGCGCCTGCTGGCGGTGGTCGGCGAACCGCCCGTCATGACCACGATCCTGGTAACCTGCGTGACCGAAGGCGCCTGGAACGAAACCGGCCTGTTCGAGACCTGCATCGCACCGCTGCACAACGCACCGCAGCCGGAGCGCTTTGTTTTCTAACCGCTGTGCCCTCACCGCGATGGCATGGCCCTTGCTGACTGCATAACGCTTGGATCATCCGAAAGCCCAAGAATGACAATGAGCATGCGCCCCAAACTCCTGGCGGGCCTGGTCGCCGCCGTCTTTAGCGCGCCGGTCCTGGCCGACGACCTGCTCAGTGTGTACCGCGATGCGCTCGCCGCCGATCCGGTCTACAGCGCTGCGCGCGCAGGCTACGAGGCCAGCAAGGAAAAGGTCGTGCAGGGCCGCGCCCTGCTGCTGCCCAACGTCAATGCGACCGCCGGCGCCAACTACACCTGGTTCAACTCGCTGAAGGTGACAGGGTCCACCAGCGTCCCGCTGGGAACGAACGACTGGTCGACTTACAACGCTGGGGTGAACCTGACGCAGCCGCTGTACCGGCCGCAGAATAACGTGACTTATGCTCAGTCCGGGATTCAGGCCTCGCAGGCGGAAACCCAGTTGAGCAAGGCCGGGCAAGACCTGATGGTTAGGGTGTCGCAAGCATACTTCGACGTGCTGCTCGCGCAGTTCAACCTGAGCACGGTAGAAGGGCAGAAAGCGGCCACCGCAGAGCAGCTCGCCCAGGCCAAGCGCAACTTCGAGGTCGGCACCGCCACGATCACCGATACCTACGACGCGCAGGCCCGCTACGACTTGATCGTCGCCCGCGAGATTGCCACACGCAACGACATTGAGGTGAAGAAGCGCGCGTTGCAGCAGATCATCGGCAAGCCGCCAGGGCCCATGGCGAGCGTCGGGGGCGCGGTGTCGTTGAGCCCGCCGGCGCCCAACGACATGGAGCAGTGGGTCGATGCGGGCTATACCAACAGCCAGGACGTCAAGATCGCCAAGGATGCCCTGCAGCTTGCGCGCAAGGAGGTGGACAAGGCGCGCTACGGACATCATCCGACGCTCGACGCGGTCGCTTCCGCCGCCTATTCGGATGCGGGATCGAGCGCCTTCGGCATCGGCCAGAGATACTCCCAAGGTGTGGTGGGCGTGCAGCTCGCCCTGCCGTTGTATGCAGGCGGCAGCCTGAGTTCCAAGGTGCGCGAGGCGATCGCCAGCCAGGTCAAGGCCGAGCAGGATTACGAGAATGCTCGCCGGACCGTAGCTCAGGCCGTGCGCAAGTCCTTCCTGGACGTGACCACAGGGCTGTCCCAGATCAAGGCGCTCGAGCAGGCGGTGGCCAGCAACCAGCTCTCGGTGGAGGCGAGCAAGCTCGGTCAGGAGGTCGGCGTGCGCACGCAGGTGGACGTCCTGAATGCTCTCAGCCTGTTGTACGAAGCCCAGCGCAACCTGGCGGAAGCGTATTACACGACGATTCTCGGCCAGCTCAAGCTTAAGTCCGCCGTCGGCCGCCTCACCGAGCCCGATCTGGACAACGTCAACAAGCTGCTGACCGGTCCGGCGCGCTGAGGCGCCAAATAGCGCCACGCCAGGCGCCGGAACCAGGCACCGTCCGAGGCCAGACGGCCGGCGCGCCAAGACATACTCGACGCGAAGCAGCGGAGCCGCGGGCAACCGGGTCTGCCGCCTTCGCCATGCAGATTGTGCAAGCGCCCCGCTGCGGCGAAGCTGACATCCCCGTGGACCTCGTCGTCACCGAGAGTCGCCTCTGGAGGGCTTGAGCGCGGCTTCCAGCAGCGCGAGCGTGCGCAGCGTGGCGCCCTGGTGCTGCCGCATCAGTTCAAGACCAGCCTTGCCCATCTGCTCGCGCCGCGACGCATCCCGAAGCAGCTCGGCGAGCGCAGCGCCCAGCTCCGCCAGATCGGCAACCTGAATCGCAGCGCCGGCTTCCACTGCCAGCCGGGTTGCTTCTTCGAAGTTGAACATATGCGGCCCGACGATCACCGGCTTGCCGACTGCGCACGCCTCCAGCAGGTTCTGCCCGCCTAGCGGCAGCAGGCTTCCGCCGATGAACGCGACATCGCACGCTCCGTAGTAGCCGAACAGCTCGCCCATGCTGTCGCCCAGCAGCACAGCGATCTCGGGAGCGATCGGCCGGTCCTCGCTGCGTCGCTGGAACTTGATGCCGCTGCGCGCCAGCGACTGCGCGACCGCATCGAACCGCTGCGGGTGGCGCGGCACGATGACCGTCAAGAGCTTGGCAGGCGTGCCGCGGAGGGCGGCAAGTACCAGCTCTTCTTCGCCATCGCGGGTGCTGGCCGCGAGAAACACCGGCCGCTCCGGGCCGAACAGGCTGCGCAGGTGCTGGGCACGGGCGTGGTCCTCCGGCTTCGGTCCGCGATCGAACTTCAGATTACCGGTCACCTGCGCCCGGCGCGCGCCGAGAGATTCGAGCCGCCGCGCATCCGCCGCTGTCTGGGCCCCGACGCCGGCGAGTGCACCGAGCGCGTCGCGCGCCAGCCCGGCGACGCGGCGGTAGCCGCGTGCTGAGCGCTCCGAGAGGCGCGCATTTGCCAGGTACAGCGGCGTGCCGTGCTGGCGGCAGCCGCGGATGAGGTTGGGCCAAAGCTCGGTCTCGAGCAGCACACCCACCCGCGGGCGGAAGTGGCGCAGGAACGCGTCTACCGCCCACGGCAGATCGTAGGGCAGATAGCAACGCAGTACGCGCTCGCCAAAGGCCTGCTGCCCGGTTTCGCGCCCCGTGGGAGTCATGTGGGTGAGCAGGATGCCGTGATCGGGATGGGCCGACTCGAGCGCTTTCACCAACGGCTCTGCCGCTCGCGTTTCGCCCACGGAGACCGCATGCAGCCAGATGATCGGCCGGTCCAGCCGCGTCGAATAGCACCCGAATCGCTCGCCCACGTGCCGCAGATAGCCCGGCTGCCGACGTCCGCGCCATAGCAGGCGCAGCAAAGCGAACGGCAGCAGCGCATGCAGCAGCAGCGTGTAGCCCGCGCGCCAGAGCATCAGGTCCGCACTGGGGCGGGCGCCGCCGCGCCGGCCTGACCTCCCGCTGCGGGTTCGAGCACTTCGCGCTCGGCGGCCATTACCTCAGCAACTGCGGGTGCGTGGCCGATCGTCCCGACGTTGCGAGCCCGGGGGGCGCCGTAGAGCCCCGTGGCGGCCGGATCGGTGGAGCAGTAAATCCCCACGGTCGGTGTGCCGAGCGCCGCCGCCAGGTGCGAGAGCCCCGTGTCGACCCCGAACACGATGCTGGCGTGGCCGAGCAGCCACGCAGCATCGCGAATCGCCAGCCGTGGCGGCACGACCGCATCTCGCAGCAACCTGGCGATACGTTCGCTGCGCGCCTGCTCAGCCGGTGTGCCCCATGGCAGCACGCATCGGAGGCCGTGACGATGCAGATGGTCGCCGAGCTTGACCCACTGGTGCTCGGGCCACAGCTTCGCACGCGCGCTGGTGGCGTGCAGCAGCACCGCATACTTTCCGGGCGCAAGGGCGGTTGCCCAGTCTGCCGGCGCTGTCGGCTGTTGGGGCGCACAGATGCCATATTCGACGCGCGGCGCGAGCGTGTACCCGAGCGCCTTCGCGGCGAGTTGGCGGTTGCGCTCGACCGCGTGCTGACCCCACGGGATCGAGTAGGTGCGCGAATAGAAGGGCCGCAGCGGCTCGCGCGCGCTACGCAGGTCCAGGCCCGAGCGCCGACCCGGCGCCAGGCGCGTCACCAGTGCGCTCTTGAGCAGCCCTTGGGTGTCGATGACCTCGTCGTAGGCACCCAGGCGCAGGCGCGCGCGCAGTTCGCCCAGTGCGGCCCAGGTCCGCCCGAAGAGGATCTCCCGGCGCCAGCGGCGCAGCGCCAGTGGGATCACCTCCGTCACCGCCGGATGCAGTCGCGGGACATCCGCGAAGCTCTCCTCCACCGCCCAATCGAGTTGCGCATCGGGATGGCGCACGCGGATATCGCTCGCTACGGGCAGGTTGTGCACCACGTCGCCGAGCGAGGAGGTCTTGACCAGCAGTATGCGCATCGGCGAATTGTAGCGGTGATGCGCAGCGCATAACGGCTAGCCCCTGCCGTACCGATCCTCGAAACGCACGATATCGTCCTCGCCCAGGTAGTTTCCGCTCTGCACCTCGATCATGACCAGATCGACGATGCCCGGGTTCTCCAGACGGTGCTTGTGCCCGGCGGGGATGTAGGTCGACTCGTTGGTGCGCACCAGCAGTTCCTGCTCGCCATTGACCACCTTGGCGGTGCCTGACACCACGACCCAGTGCTCGCTGCGGTGGTAGTGCATCTGCAGGCTGAGCGAGGCGCCAGGCTTGACCACGATGCGCTTGATCTTGAAGCCGGGGCCCTCTTCGAGCACGGTGTAGGTTCCCCACGGGCGCATCACAGTCCGGTGCAGCCTGTAGGCTTCGTGGTTGGCGAGCTTGAGCTGCTGCGCCACTTTCTTCACGTCCTGTACCTTGTCCTGGCTTGCCACCAGCAGGGCGTCCGGCGTATCGACCACCACCAGGTTCTCGACGCCCACCGTGGCCACCATCCGCCCGCCGCTTTGCACGTAGCAGTTGCGGCTGTCCACGAACATCGCCTCGCCTTGGGCCCGGTTGCCCTGCGCGTCGGCCGCGACCAGCTCGCTCACCGCCTTCCATGAGCCGACGTCGCTCCAGTCGAAGCTAGCCGGCACCACGGCCACCCTCGCCGATTTCTCCATCACGGCGTAGTCCACGGAGATGTCCGGGATGGTCTTGAAGATCTCCTCGCTCAGGTGGACATGGTCGCCCTTGTCCGCGACCGCCTCCCAGCACTGCACGGCGCCGGCGTGGACGGCCGGCGTCAGCGCCGCCAGCTCATCCAGGAACACTTGCGCCTTGAAGCAGAACATACCGGAGTTCCAGTAATAGCGGCCGGACGCGAGCATGGCCCGGGCAGCATCCAGCGAGGGTTTTTCGGTAAAGCGGGCGACTTTGAACCCAGCAGTGCCGGCCAACGCATCGCCGCGTTCGATGTAGCCGAAGCCGGTTTCGGGATAGGCCGGTTTGATGCCGAAGGTAACCAGGTATCCCTGTTCGACCAGATGCACCGCCTCGCGCACGCTCTGCCCGAAGCCCTCGACGTCGCTGATCAGATGGTCGGCCGGTAGTACCACCAGCATGACGTCCGGGCCGTGTCGCGAGAGCGCTGCCAGCGCGCCGACTGCCAGGGCCGGCGCCGTGTTGCGCGGCAGGGGCTCCAGGACGAAGAAGTGTCGCAACGGCAGCTTCGCCGCTTCGTACTCGTCCCGAGTGACGAAATAGTGCTCCCGGTTGGTAACGGTGATCACCTCCGCGAGATGACCGAGCGGTCGCAAGCGGTCCAAGGTCTTCTGCAACAAGCTGCGCCCGTCAGGCAGCTTGATGAACGGCTTGGGGTAGGCTTCGCGCGATACCGGCCACAGACGGGTGCCGCTGCCGCCGGAGAGGATCAAGGGAATCAACATCGATCGGATCAGATTGCTAGAAAGCGTCAATACGCTGGTGCGCCGGGACGACTATGCTATCATCCAGTCGTTACTTATCAGATAGTTACACATTCCTTTCGCGTTCTCGGCGGTAACGTTGCGCGGCCTGTATCGACTCGCCTTCAGCGCCGCGCGCTCGCAAGCGGGAATCATGCTCTCCAACTCGGCCAATCGAGTCGACCCGTGAAGGTTCTGGTCACCGGCTGCGCCGGTTTCATCGGCATGCACGTGGCCCAGGCTCTGCTGGCCCGCGGCGACGAGGTGGTCGGCCTCGACAACCTTAACGACTATTACGATCCCTCGCTGAAGGAAGCCCGTCTGGCGCAGATTGCCGGCCACGCCGGGTTCAGCTTCCATCGCCTCGACCTTGCGGATGCCGATGCAATGCGCGGGCTGTTCGAGGACGCCGGCATTCGACGCGTGGTCAACCTCGCCGCCCAGGCCGGAGTGCGCTACTCGCTCAAGAATCCGCAGGCCTACGTTCGCAGCAACCTCACCGGGTTCATCAACGTGCTCGAATGCTGCCGCCACTTCGGGGTGGAGCATCTGGTCTACGCGAGCAGCTCGAGCGTATACGGAGCCAACCGCAAACTGCCGTTCAGCGAGCACGATGGCACGGACCATCCGGTGAGTCTATACGCGGCCACCAAGAAGGCCAACGAGCTGATCGCACATTCCTACAGCCACCTGTTCGGTCTGCCTACCACCGGCTTGCGCTTCTTCACCGTCTACGGGCCCTGGGGCCGGCCGGACATGTCGCTGTTCATCTTTACGCGCGCGATCCTGGAAGGCCGGCCGATCGAGGTGTTCAACCACGGACAGATGGAACGCGACTTCACCTACGTGGATGACATCGTGGAGGGCGTGGTGCGGGTGCTGGATCGCGCGCCAGCAGCGGACCCGACTGCCGACATGCAGCAGCCGGACCCCGCGGCGAGCACCGCCCCATATAAGCTGTACAACATCGGCAACCACAGCCCGGTGAAGCTGCTCGAGTGCATCGAGATCCTGGAGCGAGCGCTGGGCCGTACCGCGGTGAAGCAGCTCGTTCCCATGCAGCCGGGCGATGTGCAATCGACCTATGCCGATGTCGAAGACCTGCACGCGGCGGTCGGATTTGCGCCGAGGACGCCTTTGGAACAAGGGGTAGCGCGCTTCGTCGCGTGGTACCGCAGCTACTATCGTGTATAGGCCATGACAACACAACAAACTGTCGCGGTGGTCGGCCTGGGCTATGTGGGCCTGCCGCTGGCGATCGAGTTCGGCAAGCACTTTCCGACCATTGGCTACGACTTGTCGCAAGTGAAGGTGGAAGCCTATCGAGAGGGGCGCGACCCGACCGGAGAGGTCTCCGGGGAGGAGTTCGCGGCCAGCCGGCAGCTCGAATTCACCACGGACCCGACCGTGCTGCGCCGGGCGGACGTGCTCGTCGTTGCCGTCCCGACGCCGATCGACGGAGCCAGGCAGCCGGACTTCGGTCCGCTCCTCTCGGCCAGCCGGGCTGTGGGCCCGCATCTGAAAACAGGCGCGGTCGTGGTGTATGAGTCCACCGTCTATCCTGGGGCGACGGAGGAAGTCTGCGTTCCCGAGCTCGAGCGCACGTCCGGGAAGCGCTGGAAGCATGATTTCTTCGTCGGCTATTCGCCTGAGCGCATCAATCCCGGCGACAAGCAGCACACGCTGACGCGCATTACGAAGGTGGTGTCCGGCGACACGCCGCAAACGCTTGAACGCGTTGCCGCGCTGTATGGTGCGGTGGTTCAGGCGGGGATCTACCGTGCCAGCTCGATCCGGGTGGCGGAGGCAGCCAAGGTGATCGAGAACACCCAGCGCGACCTGAACATCGCTCTGATGAACGAACTGGCCATCATCTTCGACAAGCTGGGCCTGGACACGCTCGAGGTGCTGGAGGCGGCCGGCACCAAGTGGAATTTCCTGCCCTTCCGGCCGGGGCTGGTAGGTGGCCACTGCATCGGAGTGGACCCGTACTACCTCACCCACAAGGCGGAGATGATCGGCTATCACCCAGAGGTCATTCTGGCCGGCCGGCGCATCAACGACGGTATGGGCAAGTTCATCGCCGAACAGACTATCAAGCAGCTGATCGCCGCCGGCAGCTCGGTGAAGGGCGCCAAGGTCAACGTGCTCGGGCTCACCTTCAAGGAGGATGTGCCCGATCTGCGCAATTCGCGAGTGATCGATGTGATCAGGGAACTGCGCAGCTTCGGCGTCGAGGTCTTCGTGCACGATCCGGTGGCGGCCGCCGCCGATGCGCACGAGGAGTATGGCGTGCAGCTATCCGATTGGGACAAGCTGCCAGTTGCAGAGGGGCTCGTGGTGGCGGTCGCGCATCGGGCCTATCTGGGGCGGCCGGTTTCCGACCTGATGGCGAAGCTCAAGCCGGGCGGGTGCTTCGTCGATGTAAAGGCCAAGTTCGATCGCCGGGCCATCGAGGCGGCGGGCGGGTGCGTCTGGCGGCTGTGATGACGCGGACCGCGGTTGTCCGCGCGCGCTCTGGGTCGCTGCCCCGGTCGCGTTCGCTGGCGGCCTGTCCGTCATTGTTGCGCGCGTGGCGCGTTGCGTCGCCAGGTTCTGTCCCACGCGTCAGACTTCGCCTACACCCATGGCGCGCGCATGACAGGAGAGAAGCGCTGGCTTACGGCTCGCGGATCCCCTCGTCGAACGCCTTGACGAGGGGGTAGACGAAGTAGGACAGCACCGAGCGCTCGCTGACCCTGATCTCGGCGACGAGCGTCATTCCCGGCGTAAGTCGCGTGTCGGCGGGAACCTTCGTCAGCTTGCTTTGCAGATCGCCAACCCGTGCGGGATAGAAGGCTTTGGTCATCGGCCGACCGCGGTTTCCGCCGTCGGCGACGAACGAGTCCTCGCCGATTGCCACGAGCGTCCCATCGACCGTGCCGTGGCGCTGGAACGGGAACGCATCGATCTTGATGCGCACCCGGTCGCTCTTGCGCACAAAGCCGATCTCGTCAGCCGGAATCTGGATCTCCGCTTGCAGGGGCACACCCTGCGGGACGAGTGTGGCAATCGGCTCGGCTTCCTTCGCTACTGAGCCCACCGACCGCTTGTTCAGCTCGAGCACCGTCGCGTCGATCGGCGCGCGCAATTCGACGAGCACGCTGCGTCGCTCGGCTTTGCTGAGGTTTTCCCGGAGCGCGTCCCGGTCTCGGCGCGCCTTGACCAGATCGTCGAGTGTCTTCTGCCGCCAGGAGCGCGTGAACGCCTCGAGCGCCGAGCGCGCCTGTTGGATCTGCTGCTCGAGCTGGTGGCCCTTGTTGACCGCGTCTTCGTACCCCGCCTCGACCTCGAGGCGCTTCTCCTTCGCCTCGAGAAGGCCCATCTCCGAAACGTAGTTCTGCGCTTTCAGGTTGGATTTCATCCGTTCGATCTGTTTGAGACTCTCGAGCCGGTCTTTGAGGACCGCCTGCGTGCGTAGCGTCCCCTTTAGATCGGCCTCGAACTTCGCGGTGTCCGCGCGCAGACCAGTCACGCGCGCCTCGTACTCGGCTTTCCGCTTCTCGTACAGCTCCGCCTGCAGCGCCGCGTCGTGATCGTCAGTCGGCGGGTGGTAGGGCTTGTCGGTCTGCTCCGCCTCGAGCCGCGCGATTTCGGCTGCCAGGCTCGCGATCCGCTGCCTCACCTGCGTGACGTCGGCCTCGGCAAAGGTCGGGTCGAGCGTCGCGATCACTTCGCCTTTCTTTACCAGCTGTCCGACGCGCACATCAAGCGAACGAATCACCGAGGTCTCGAGTGGCTGGATCACGACCGTCTGCGCGTCGGTGACGATCTTTCCCTGAGCCGCCACGACCACGTCCACCTTCGAGACCGACGCCCAAATGAGGGCGATCACGATAAGCGCGAGCAGCGTGTAGAGCACCGCATGCGCCGCGAGCGGTGGCTGGGCCTGATCGAGCTCGATTGCATCGGGCTGGAAGCCGGCGTCGACGGCAAATGCCGGCCTCCTCTGGCCGAAGTGTCTGCGCAACCGCCCGATCACCGGTAGGCCCTCGCCTGCTGCCGCCACAGCTCGTGATACAGCCCCGGTCGATCGGCGAGCTCCCGGTGGTGGCCGTGATCGACGACGCGGCCGCGGTCGAGCACCAGGATTGCGTCGCTTCCAACCAGCGTCGAGAGGCGGTGCGTAATGATGATCAGGGTGCGTCCGCGCGCGATCGCCGCGAGGTTGCGCTGGACGATCGCTTCGCTCTCCGGATCGAGCGAGCTGGTTGCTTCGTCGAAAATGAGGATCCGCGGCTGGGCCAACAGCGCCCGGGCGATGGCCAGCCGCTGCTTCTGGCCTCCGGAGAGATTTGCTCCGTTCTCCTCGAGCGTCGTGTCGAGGCCCCGCGGGAGGCGATCGACGAACTCGTCAGCGCCGGCGAGCCGGATCGCGGTAGCGATCTCCTCGAGAGTCGCATCAGGTTTGGTCGCGGCGACGTTCTCGCGCACCGTGCCGCGAAACAGGAACGTCTCCTGCAGGACGATGCCGATGCTGCGTCGCAGGTGCACGAGGTCCAGATCGCGTGCGCTCACGCCGTCGAAGCGGATCGCACCCTCATGAACCGGGTAGAGTGCCGCAATCAGCCGCGCGAGTGTAGTCTTGCCGCTGCCGCTAGGCCCCACGATCCCGAGGATGCTGCCGGCCGGGACGTGGAAGCTCACGTCATCGATGACCGGCGTGCCCGGCACATAGGCAAACGAGACGCGTTCGAAACGAATCTCGCCGCGAATCGCGGCCATGAGGCCGCGCGAAGCCAGGCTCCGCCGGCTGGTTGAGGATCTCACCCAGCATACGCACCGCGAGCCCCGTCTCCTGGTACTCGTGGATCAGCGACACGATCTGCACGAGCGGGCCCGACACCCGGCCCGACAGCATCTGGAACGCTACCAGCGCACCGACCGAGAGCTGGCTGTCGAAGACGTCATGCGCGCCCACGGCGATGATCGTGACGAGCATCAGCTTCTCGAGCAGTTGGGTGACTGCGTGCGCGCCGATCGAGATCTTGCCGACTCGGAACTGCATCCGGGTCGCGAGCGCGACGCGGTCCTCCCAGCGCCGGCGTTGGCGCGCCTCTAGCGTGAGCGCCTTGACCGTCGGCATGCCGTGGATGGTCTCGACCAGTAAGCCCTGGCGCTCGGCCTCGGCGTGGTACAGCTCGGTAAGCCGACGGCGAAACGGGCCGATCAGCAGCGCGATTACGGCAGCGATCGCCGCGCAGAACACTAGCAGGACGACAGAGAGCTTCGCGCTGTAGAGGAACAGCACCGGCAAGAACACGACCAGCACTGACGCGTCGAGGATCGTCAGGAACAGCCGCCCGGTCAGGAACTCGCGAATGCGCCGGTTCTGCTGCATGTGCTGGAGCAGAACCCCCGCGAGATTGCGCTCGAAGAACTGCATCGGCAGGCTGACGAGGTGTGCGAACACGCGCGTCGCCAGCCGGAGGTCGATCTTGCTGGTGGCGTAGAGCAGCAGGTACTGGCGCAGGAAGCCGAACGCGGCCTCGAAGACGATCGCGATCGCCACGCCACCCGCGAGCACGTAGAGTGTAGAGTAGCTCTGGTGCGTCAACACCCGGTCGATTACCAGCTGGAAGAAGATCGGAAGGGCGAGCGCGAGCAGGTGCAGGGTGAGCGCCGCGATCGTGACATCGCGGAACAGCCGTCGCTGTCGCCAGATCTCTGGCACGAACCAGCGCAGGCCGAACGGCTGCCGCTCGTCGGTGAGCTTGAACACGCGTTTGAAGAAGATCGCCTCGCCGGCCCAGGCGGCCTCGACCTTGTCGCGCGACAGAAACAGCGGTCCGCGCGAGTC
>Ga0335070_10006150_pt1 | contig 14139 bp, 19 predicted proteins | sample Lox_Sample_13_FD_206722 | JGI IMG/M metagenome (GOLD analysis project Ga0335070, IMG submission 206722) | Soil microbial communities from Loxahatchee National Wildlife Refuge, Florida, United States - Lox_Sample_1.3 | ecosystem: Environmental > Terrestrial > Soil > Wetlands | place: USA... | reverse complement strand
AGGAGATAGTGAAGGAAAAGAAGCCTAGAAGAGCCAAGAGAGAGGCCAAGATACCTGAAAAGGAGAAAGCTGAAACACCTAAGCCTCGAGCCAAAAGAAAAACAGCTAGGAAGAAGACGAAGAAAAGTGAGAAAACACCAGAAGAAGGAGGCGCCTGATTATGGGCAAAAAAGGAGGTTCAACTGGTCTGAAAAGGAAACCTGCACCCAGATTTTGGCCAATTCATAGAAAAGAGTTCTCGTGGATTGTAAGGCCTTCTCCGGGTCCCCATTCTCTTGAAGGCTGCATGCCGTTGGCTGTCGTTTTACGTGACAGTTTAGGTTTCACCGAAACTAGAAAAGAAGCTAAAACAATAACCTCACAAGGCAAAGTGCTCGTGGACGGAAGGGTTAGGCATGGCGATGATTTTCCGTTGGGTCTGATGGATGTTGTTTCTTTTCCAGATGCTGACAAGTTTTTCAGAACCTTGCCTTCAAGCAAAGGCTTGATGCTTCATCCTATCGGCAAAGAAGAATCAAACTTCAAACTTTGCAGAATTGAAGATAAGAAGGTTGTTGGTAACGGGCAGATTCAGCTTAATCTTCACGATGGCTCGAATCTGTTCGTAAAAGTTGCTGACCCTAAGAGTCCAGAAGAGGATGTTTACAAGACTCTCGATACTGTTAAGATAAGTCTTCCAGAAAAGCAAGTTTTGGAACATGTAAAAATGAAGAATGGCGACTTTGTGCTAGTTATTGGTGGAAAGAACATTGGAAAGCACGGCAAAGTAGTTGAGCTTGAGGAGGCAAAAGGAAAGAAGCGGCGACAGTTTCTCGCAACAGTTGAGGATGAAAAAGGCAATCGCTATCAGACGATTCTAGACTTCATTTTTGCAATTGGTGGAACATCTCCTCTTGTATCCTTGCCGGAGGTAAGTTAACTTGTCTGAGGATGAAATCCGGAAGAAATGGGAAGAAAACCCGATGCTTAAACCCAAAATTGACAAAGTTGTCGTTAACATCAGCGTTGGCAAATCTGGAGAACCTCTAGAGAAAGCCACAAAAGTGTTGAAGAGCCTGACAGGACAGAATCCTTGCAAGAGAAAAGCCAAAGCCTCCGTAAGAGATTTTGGAATCAGAAAAGGCGAACCAATCGCTTGTATCGTAACACTCCGAAAGGAGAAGGCAATAGGATTTCTGAAAAAAGTCTTACCGGTCGTCGACAACAAAATCCCCAAGTCTCACTTTGACAAATACGGCAACTTTTCCTTCGGAATCAAAGAGCATATCGAAATTGCAGGAGTGAAGTACGATCCCGAAATCGGCATTTTCGGCATGGACATCTGCGTCTCCATGATTCGTCCTGGATACAGAGTTAAAAATAGGCATAAAGAAAAGGCGAAGATTGGGTCAAAACACATTCTGACGCCTGAAGAATCCGTTGTTTTCGCTAAAGACACATTGGGAGCTGAAATAGCATAATAGTGAAGTGAAAGAATGGCAAAACAGAAAGCTAAACGTGAAAGGAAATATGGCAAAGGTTCACGACCTTGCATGCGATGCGGTGCGTATGGACCGATAGTTCGACGTTACAATTTATATTTATGTCGGCATTGTTTTAGAGAAGTAGCCCAAAAACTTGGCTTCAAAAAATACGAGTAACATGAGGAACACAGCTATGGACGTATTGGCAAACGGCTTGACAACAATAATAAACAACGAAAATCGGAACAAACGCGAGTGCATCATTAGCCCAGCCTCTAAATTACTTGGCAAGGTTTTGCGAGTAATGCAGTTAAACGGCTACTTAGGCGAGTTTGAATTCGTAGATGATGGGCGTTCAGGCAAGTTCAAAGTCCAGCTTCTTGGAAGAGTGAACAAGTGTGGCGCCGTAAGACCACGATTCGCCGTCAAGACGACCGAGTTTGAAGAATGGGAGAAGAAGTTCTTGCCTTCAAGAGAAGTGGGTTTGCTAATTATGTCAACATCAAAAGGCGTGTTACCTCATAGAGAAGCAAAAGATAAGGGGATTGGAGGCAGACTGTTAGCGTTCGTCTATTAGACGAGAGGTGCCCATGAATGCGTGCTGTAGAAGCCTCAAGAATCATTCAAGTTCCCGATGGTGCAGAGGTAACTCTCGAAGGCAAAAAAGTTGCAGTTAAGGGCGCCAAAGGAACTCTTACTCATGATTTTTCTCAAGCTCCTGTTTCAATCGAACTTCAAGGAAAAAACCTTCGCGTATGGGCTGAATGGCCTCGCAAGAAAGAAGCATCACTTGTGGGCACCATTGATGCTCACATTCATAACATGATTACTGGAGTCAGCAAAGGTTACACGTACAAATTGAAGATAGTTTTCTCTCACTTTCCAATTTCAGTTAAGCTTTCGGAAAAAACAGTTCTGGTTGAAAATTTCACAGGCGAACGGAGTCCGAGAAAAGCCAAAATTGTCGGCGACGTTAAGGTCAAGATTCAAAGCGAAGACATAATCGTTCAAGGAATAGACCTCGAAGATGTGAGCCAAACAGCAGCAAACATAGAACAAGCTACCAAAGTCAAAAGAAAAGACCCACGTATCTTCTTAGACGGACTATACGTGTATGAGAAAAGCGAGGGAATGGAAGGATGACAGAGAAAAACCCTAGGAGCATGGAAAAAATCTTGTCGCTCAGAGCAAGCGTGAAAGACAGCAAACCAAAGTTTGTCAGACAGGAAAGCTGGCGATACGTACGCTTAAAAGAGAATTGGCGAAGACCACGAGGCTTAGACAATAAAGTGCGAAGAAAAATCAAAGGTTGGCCTCCATCTCCAGAAGCAGGCTACAGAGGACCGAAAATAGCGAGGTATCTTCACCCTTCGGGTTACAGAGAGATTCTGGTCTACAATGTTGAGGATCTCGCGAAAGCTGATCCTAAAACTCATGCAATCCGCATATCGCATACTGTAAGCAGAAGGAAGCGTGCAGGCATCCTCGTTGAAGCGAGAAGAAGGAAACTTATCATTCTTAATCTCAGAGAGATTAAGGAAACGCCCGTAGAAGCAAAAGAGACTGAAGAGGAAATCGAAGAAAAAGAAGTAAAAGAAGAGGAAGCGGCGGAAAAGGCAGAAACTGAAGAAAAACCAGCGCCAAGAGAGGAGGAGAAACCAAAGCGCAAAGCAAGAAAAACCAAAACAAAGGAGGAACTGAAAGAGAGTGGCAAACCTTAAAAGTCAAAGGCGTCTGGCCGGGCAAGTGCTGAAAGTTGGTCAGAACCGCGTGTGGATAGATCCTGACAGAACCGACGATGTAGAAACTGCTATGACGCGACAAGACATTAGAAGATTGGTCCATGAAGGCGCCATAAAACCACAGCCTGAAAAAGGTATAAGTCGAGCTCGGGCTCGCATTATCCACGAGAAGAAGAAGGGAGGCTTGCGAAGCGGACCTGGTAGTAGAAGCCGGGGTCCTCGGGCGAGGATTTCTAAGAAAGATGCATGGATGAGTCGAATACGCGCGTTGCGTAGAAGGCTTCGCAAGTTAAAGACTAGCAAAACAATCACAGAAAACACTTATAGAAGGTTATATGTGATGGCCCGAAGTGGGAGATTTGGGTCTGTAGCGGACCTGGACCGCTATTTGAAAGCGCATGAACTTTGGAGGAAACGTTAGTGGCCGTTGATTCAAGTTATCGTGTTCATTTCAGACGTAGAAGAGAAGGAAAAACAGATTACAGAGCAAGAAAGGCCTTAGTGATTTCCGGCAAGCCGCGCTTAGTGGTTCGTGCAAGCCTCAAGAGCATGGTTGTCCAAGTAGTTGCCGCGAAGCCTCAAGGAGACGAAGTTCTTGTTTCAGCACATAGCAATGAACTGGCTAAAGACTATAAGTGGAAAGCGCCTGCTGGGAATATTTCTGCTGCCTACCTAACTGGTTACTTGGGCGGTATGAAGACCAAAGCGAGTAGTATCGAAGAGGTGAATCTGGACATTGGCTTGAGTGCTCCTTCAAAAGGTGCAAGGATTTTCGCTGCGTTGAAAGGGGTTTTAGATGCTGGAGTCAATGTTCCATACAGTGAGGAGAAATTGCCTGACGAAAAAAGATTGCAAGGCGAACATGTTGCCGTTTATGCGAAGAGTTTGGCATCTAGTCCTGAAAAATACCAAGCTCTCTTCTCGAAATATTTGAAGCAGGAGCTTTCTCCTGAAGATCTTCCTGAACACTTTGCAGAGGTCAAGAAGGCGATAGCTGCATCTTTCAAACATGGAGGTAAGAAGGCATGAGTCGCAGAAGGCGTGAAAGATTTGAACGGACTGAAAGCGCCGAGCAATGGGTTCCGCGGACTCGTCTTGGAAAAATGATCCAGGAAGGTCGAGTGGCATCTATTGAGGAGGTTTTCGCTGAAGGCTTACCTATGCGTGAGCCTCAAATCGTTGATGCGTTGCTTCCAGATCTACAGGAGGAGGTCATCAACATTAACTTGGTTCAGAAACAGACCGATGCAGGTGAAAAATCAAGGTTCAGAGCCATCGTTGCTGTGGGCAATAGAGACGGCTACATAGGTTTAGGGGCTGGAAAAGCCAGTCAAGTGCGAACGGCTATTGAAAAAGCTGCTGCAAACGCACGCCTGCACTTAGTTCCAGTAAGACGCGGGTGCGGAAGCTGGGAATGTGGCTGTGGGCAGTCACATTCGGTGCCTTTTCAGGTGGAAGGCAAATGTGGGGGAGTGAGGATAGACATTGTTCCAGGCCCGAGGGGATTAGGTCTCGTGGCAAGCGAAGTGGCAAAAATAATTCTGGGATTAGCTGGCGTAAAAGATTGTTGGACAAGAAGTTTCGGCTCAACAAGAACAATTCCATCCTTCGCGTACGCAGTCTTTGACGCTTTGAAAGAAAGCTACGTTCTAATAACTCCCGCGGATTGGGTGAAATAGTTGATTGAAAAAGCAAAAGAACCGCGAAAATGCCTTGCCGTGGTAAGAATCCGAGGGACCATAAGCGGCTCCAGAGAAGTGCGAGAGACCTTGCAGATGATGCGTCTCACCAGAAACAACTATGCCGTCTTGGTTGATGATAGAGCATCATTTCAGGGAATGCTGAAAACCGCGCGCGATTATGTTACGTGGGGCGAAGTCTCAAAAGAGACAGTTAACCAATTGATTAGAGGCAGAGGTTTGCTTGCGGGCAGAAAGAAGATTACTGATGAATACTCTCAGAAGATAGGTTATAAAACCATAGAAGAGTTAGTGGATGCTGTGTTCAGTTGCAACGTTGAATATTCGAAGTTGCCAAGCATTCAGCCCATGTTTAGGCTACATCCGCCGTCAAAAGGGTTTAAAGGCAAGATTAAGAAAGGCTACGGCTCGGGCGGCGAGCTAGGCTACCGGGGCGAACAAATCAACTTGTTGATAACGCGGATGATTTAGCCAACAGTTTTTTGACATTTTTGTTTGCGATATGTTTTATAGTTACTTTTTCATGGCATTGTGTGTCGGGGAAAGGAGAATTTGAACATGAAATGGCAGCACAGCAAGAAGCGTTCAAGATGGTGCAGAGTAGCAAGAAATGTGGCGAGAGCAAAAAACACACAGAACTCTAGGCAATTTCAAACTGAGAAGCCTGCCGTTAGAAGGAAGCCTTATCCATACAAATACCGTTTTCCGAGGCTTGATGGGCAGAGGAAAACGAGAAGAGAAGAACCATTAATCGATATTCTCGAAGAAGATAACTGCATACGGATTGTTGCAGAATTTGTTGGTTTCAGTACAAAAAATCTGAAAGTCTCTGCCAGAAAACAGAAACTGACACTGTCTGCGGAAAACGCGGGGCGCAAATACTACAAAAGTTTAAATCTTCCGAAAAGAGTGATTCCTAAAGCTTTCCACACAACATATAAAAACGGAGTACTTGAAATACTGTTTAAGAAAAATGTTGAAGAAAAAAGTCACAAACAGATAGCTGGGTAAAAAGTGCCGACTAGACTTAGAAAAATCCGGAAAAAGCGTGGGTCGAGAACTCAGGGTTATGGTAGAGTAGGTCAACATAGGAAAACGGGTTCTAAAGGAATGCGACCTGTCGGACACCACAAGCATACTTGGTCTTATGTTTTGAGATATGAACCTGACTACTTTGGGAAAAGTGGTTTCACATCTCCGAAAAGTTTGAAGCGGAAAGTAGAAGTAGTAAATGTCGGTTTGGTTGATGAATTCGCAGAGAAGCTGTCAACCAAGAAGGAAGAAGAAAAGTTTTTCATAGACCTCGAAAATCTAGGTTACACTAAGCTTCTTGGCTCCGGCAAAGTCACGAAGCCTCTTGTTGTTAAAATAGCATCTTGCTCGAAATCCGCGGCTGAAAAGATTAAAGAAGCTGGAGGACAAGTCTTAACGGAATCTGAAGAACAGGGAGCGTAGCTGCTAAACAATGGCTGGAAGATTCCTAAATCTGTTCAAGCCTATTGCTAGAATCCTTCCGGAAGTCAAGATGCCGGAACGGAGAGTCCGCTTTAACGAGAAGCTTTTCTGGACTGGTCTTGTGCTTGTAATCTTCTTGGTCATGTCTGAGGTTCCGCTTTATGGTGTTGAAACAACAGCGTTGGGCGAACTTGCGGCTCTAAGGATAATCTTTGCTTCTAGCCGCGGTTCACTGATGGAGCTTGGAATAGGACCAATTGTAACAGCTGGTCTAATATTGCAGCTTCTTGTTGGGTCTCAAATGATAGAGTGTGACATGAACAAACCCGAAGACAGAAGTCTGTTCACGTCAGCAAGCAAGGTTTTTTCGATAATACTTACTGGCGTTCAAGGAGGCGCATACATCGTAGGCGGAATGTTCGGAAGCTCAGCGCAGCAGTTGGGTCCTATAGCTCTGATCATTTTCCTACAGCTACTGGCAGCGGGAATTATCGTAATGTTGCTGGATGAGCTTGTTCAGAAGGGCTGGGGCTTTGGCAGTGGCATAAGCCTGTTCATTATGGCTGGTGTAGCCCAAAGAATCTTTCTGGATAGTTTCAGTTTAGCAGGACCTATGGGTGATTCCAACTACTTTGGCGCTTTTATTGCAATTGCTCAGATTGTACCTCGAATATTGAGCGGAGGGCGCATTATGATACGTCAATCAGATGGCACAACTGTTGACAAAGGTCCATGGACGTGGCAAAACCTGTTCATAAGACCTGAGGATCCTACGTTGCCCGCTTTGATGGGTCTGTTTGCAACCATTGCAACTTTCCTAGTGATAATCTATATGGAAGGCGTAAGAGTAGAGTTGCCTTTATCCTATGCCGGGTATCGAGGTTTTCGCAGTCGATATCCAATAAAGCTTTTGTATGTGTCTAACCTTCCAGTGATTTTCGCTTCTGCATTATTCGCCAACGTATATTTCTTCTCTCAGCTTCTATGGAGCCTGTATAATCCAAACAATACGAATTTCTGGATTAACCTGCTAGGGCAGTTTACTCGGACAACGACATCTAGCGGTAGCACTAACGTTACACCTATTGGAGGATTGGTATACTATGTAACTGCGCCTCGCAGTTTTGTCGAAGTGGTTCAAAGCCCTCTGAAAGCTTTTGGCTATCTTGGAATCCTTGTGGCTTTCTGTGTTGTCTTTTCGCTCACATGGCTTGAAGTGGGAGGTTTAGGTCCGTCAACAGTTGCTAACCAGCTCGTTGACTCTGGCATGCAAATTCCAGGCTACAGACGTTCTGAACAAACTTTGGTATCGGTTCTGAAGCGTTACATTCCAGCAGTTACAGTTCTCGGCGGAGTAATCGTAGGCTTGGTTGCTGGAATCTCAGATTTCTTTGGAGTCTATGGGTCTGGAATGGGCATTCTGTTATCTGTTGGAATAATCTATCAATACTACGAGATACTTGTACAAGAGAGAGCAGCAGAAATGTATCCGGCATTCAGGAAGATATTCGGAGACTGAGCATTCAAACCCCTTTGATGGACGCTCAACCTGATTTGTTGAGGCACAAGTGAAAATGGTTATTAATGTGAAAAGAAACAAAAGGCTACAAGCTGTCTAGAGGCAAAATAATGTTTGAGATCTTGAAGGACATTCCATATTCCACATTCTTTGTGATGCTACTGGCTGCTACTTTGTCCTTTCTAACGTCACTTGCAAATCGACTTCTTTCAAATCCTGAGAAATTAAGGGCGTCCAGAAAGGAAGTATCTGAATGGAACGCTGAACTTCGCGAAGCTCAACGTAGCAAAGATAAGAAACGCCTTGACAAACTTCTGAAGAAACAGCAGTATATTATGCAGCTTCAGTCGAAAATGATGTGGCAACAGATGAAGGTCATGCTTCTCTTTATTGTGCCCTTATTCATAATCTGGCAGGTTCTGGGCGGATTTTTCACAATAACCGTAGACGGAAAATCGGTCTCTGACCCTGTAGCTTATCTTCCAGGGTTCGGTCATTTTTCTCCGTTGATTGCGTTTCCATCACTGTTTTGGTGGTATCTTCTCTGCTCATTCTTGTTTGGAACAATATTTTCACACTTGTTAGGTTTAACAGCTATTGGTGAATAATCATGCCTCGACCTAATCTTCGCACAAGAAGTAGAAAACGTGTCTACGTTGCTTTGCCTGGAGGAAGGAATGCAGTTCACCACAAAAAGGAAGTGACGCCGCCAAAAGTCTGTTCGAATTGCGGTCAACAGTTATCAGGAACTCCTAACGACGCTGGGGAAATGCGCAAACTCAATCAAACCAAACGGAAAATCAATCGCGTGTACGGCGGACAATTATGCCATAGATGCCTAAAAAATTCTATAAGACGAACAGCAAGAAACCTCTAAAGTATTGTTTGGAGGTTTCAATGCTGTGGTGAAAAGTGAATCAATAGTTATCTGTGTTTGTGGAATGGCAGGAAGCGGCAAAAGCACAGTCGCGAGAAAACTTGCCAAAAAATACAAACTCAAATACTATTCTGGTGGCGACGCTTTGAAGGTGATGGCAATTGAAGAAGGATACGAGGACATCGATCAAGGCTGGTGGGAAAGCAAAGAAGGATTGTGCTTCCTTGAAGAAAGAGAAAAAGATCCAGACTTTGACAGAACCGTTGACAGCAAGCTCTTGGAAGTGGCGAAAAAGGGAAACGTTGTTCTGGATAGCTGGACTATGCCGTGGCTTCTGAAGGAAGGTTTTAAGATTCGCCTAGAGGCTTCTTTCGAAAAACGCGTCGAAAGGATAGCCAAAAGAGACAGTATAAGCAGGGAGGAAGCCGTTAAGGCGTTGAGAAGAAAGGAAGAAAAGACTGAATCTATCTACAGAAGTCTTTATGGCTTCGATTTGGAAAAAGATTTTTCTCCTTTTAATTTGATACTGGATACTGACAGCCTAACTGCTGAAGAAGTTTTTCAGACTCTCAGTATGATTTTAGACAACCTTGTCATTTCTCGTGTCAAGTCAGGTTGATGGGCATTCTTTTTCGTCAGCGCCAACTTGCTAGACAACGTATGTTGTAAGGTTTCGTTGAATCATTAATAAACAACCATGGTGGCAGCTTCAGTAACTTTATTATAGTTCTAGAAACAATGTTCTATAACTGAATTCTACTAGTGCTGGAAGGGGAAGGGGATTTGGTCGAGGCACTGATGAAGGCACACAAATGGAAAATTAGCCATCTAATCATAGGGTCTTTGATTGGACTAATCATGTCTTCGGCAATCTTTCTATCACATCTCATAAGCGAAGAATCAATAATCATGCTTGTAATTTTCAACCTTCTATTTATTTCACTCATTTTTCCCTTAGATGGACCATTATCAGCAAAAACCATCCTTCTTTCCGCTGGCAACATTATCGGATTCGCATGGAATTACCTTTTCTATCTGTTTCTATATGATGTTACGATCAGTCTAAAGGTTCGCTTTGACTCCGCGTTCATAATAGTAAGCCCGATCGCAAATCTTCTCTGGATAGTTTCGTTTTGGTCCATAAGTTTGACAACGCTGTCATCTTCTAAAACAAGATTAAGGTGTGAAACTTGATCGTCGAATTTCTCGTTGCTTTCATTTTTGTTCTATCGATCATAATGATGGCTTATCTAGTTCGCCACTTTGTTTTTTCTCTAACTGTGCTTGGAATCCTAAGAAGAAAAGAGCTTCCAGCACCTAAAAATATCGCCTATGAGCCTGCTGTGACAGTTCTAATTCCCGCACATAATGAACAGCGAGTGATTGGCAGGATACTCCAAAGAATGACCGAGCTAACTTATCCCGAGAACAAAATGCAAATAATAGTTATCGACGATGCTTCAACGGATGACACCGGCAAGATCGCAGAAGATTATGCGAGAAGGTATAGCCAAATTCATGTTCTGCGGCGAAGCAAAAATGTTGGCGGCAAAGGGAAAGCATCAGCGTTAAACTCTGCACTAGGCTATGCGCAACATGAAATCATTCTATGCTTCGATGCTGACTATTATCCTCAAAAGGATGTTGTCGAAAGACTCGTGAAACCTTTCTCGGATCCAAAGGTTGGAGCGGTGCAGGGCAGAGTCACTGTTTTGAATGAGCCTCAAAACATTGTGACTAGACTTGTAACTTTGGAGAGAATAGGCGGATATCGCGTAGATCAACAGGCAAGAGAGAGTTTGGGGTTAATTGCTCAATTTGGCGGAACAGTGGGCGGTTTCAGGCGAACGCTAATCGAGTCCTTGGGTGGATGGGACGAATCTGTTTTGGCAGAAGACACAGACTTAACATTTAGCGTCTATCTCGCAGGCTTCAGAGTTCAGTATGTCTTGGAAGCAGAATGTTATGAAGAGGCTGTGGAAACTTGGGGCGCCTATTGGAAACAGCGATACAGATGGGCTAAGGGTCATATGCAATGTTGTTCGAAGCATATGTTCAAACTTTTTAGAAGCAAAAACCTCAGTTTCAAGCAAAAGATTGATGGCTTGCTCTTGTTGAACATTTATTTCATGCCTGTCCTAGCGTTTTTTCTTTGGCTCTCGGGAATTTCGCTCTTTCTTCTCGATTTTCCTCAGTGGATAAACATCCTTTGGGGCCCCGTGCAAATATCTTTGTTAAGTTTTATGGGGAATTTTGCTCCATTTTTTGAAGTGGGAATTGGCGCTTATTTGGACGGCAGAAAAAGAGCATGCTGGCTTATTCCGTTATTGATTTTCACGTTCTTATATAATGTTCTCATATGTACAAAGGCCTTTTTTGATTTGATAGTATCAAAGATTTTTCGGAAGAAACATCATTCTTGGGTTAAGACTACTCATTCTGGTAACGGAAACTGTTATATATTGTGAGTTAAGACAACACTAATAAAGATTCAAATGGCTCCAGATCAGACGATAACAACGTTCGTTTCATTATTTTTTGGAGTTTCCGCCCTCATCCTCATTATGTTTTTGCCTGCACTGCTTGAGCTTAAAAAACCAAGAGATGCTGGTCCAAGGAATATTACGGAAAACAATTCAAATCCAATGGACCTGCTTCCATTGCAAAGTATTGAAAGAGAAGAAAAGCACAGATTAGACAATGAGATTACAAAGAGAATTGTGGAAATTATCGCTGCTCTGCCCAATTTGGAATCTTAGCCTTGTTCTTCCTGAGCAGTAGTCTTGCGTTCTTCCACTGTTCTCTGGCAAGCTGAAAGTTGCCAAGTACGCTTCCGTGAAGCGAGTAAAAAACGTAGCAAAGATAGGTGCATCGGGCGCATTTGCCATAAGTCTCGCGGAGATCATTAAACTTGGGGCTATTCCATACTTTGGGTAAATCGAAAATCTTTGCCACCGGATCATGAAGATGGCATCCGGCAACCCTTCCAACGTGATCTATGACGAAGAAATTTTGAAGCGCACGACACTGCCATGTTTTTTTGCCCGTTGAGTATAGTTTTCTTACAGTTTCCAATATTCGAGTCGTCATCAAGACGTTGTTATCTTCTTTCTTCATTTCAATCAACGAGCCAAAGAGGTTGGCTGCTGCTTTCTTGTCAGTTATAGTGAACTCGTCGTTTTTCTTTCCTATCTTGAAAAGTTGAGTTTGATCACAAAGATCGTAGGAGTACAGGCAGTACCATATTGGAATTCCTCTTGTTGAGAAGTAGTCCGTAAGCTTTAGAATTTCGTCTAGGTTAAACTGTGATATTGTCGGCGATACTGCGACGGGAATGCCTTCTTTATGAAGTTTCCTTATGGTTTCCATTGAGTTGCGCCATGCACCTTTAACTCCCTTCAAGTAGTCGTTTTTTTCCGGGTCTAAGCTGTCGATTGAAATAGCCACAAAATCTGCATTACGTAGTTCATTTACCTTCTTGGCAGCTAGGCTGCCGTTATCGTAGACTGTGGTTACAAAGAACTTGGAAGAATATCGTATGATTTCTCCAATGTCTTCTCTTAAGAGAGGGTTGCCTCCTGACAGAACAACTTCAACGACGCCTAATTCTCTGAGAATGTCAAGTCCTCTTTTTATTTCTGAGGTTGTTAATTCTTTTTCGTCTTGTTCTCGCCAGACATTGCATCCTCTGCAGAGGTAGTTGCATTTGCGTGTAAGCAGCCACTGAACGTGGTATGGTCTGTTTGGTGTTAGAGAGCGAATTATGATGCTCGATGCTTTTTGTAAAGTAGGCGCCAACTACATACATCCTCACTGTTGATAGTATTTGAGTGAGAAGAATAATATATAAAATTAGGGTTATGAAAAGGACGGGATTAAGACTTTCCGAACGTGTTATTGAAGAATTTATGGAAACTGATAAAAATCAAGATGACATGAGAACTGCGATTATGGAAACAGTCGATGTTATCCTGTTGACAAAGAACAGCGACCGCGTGCTTAGAGAATGTCTTGCTTCTGTGTATGAGAATGTGCCTATTGAACGATTGATAGTGGTTGACGCGTTTTCAACTGACAATACGTTGAAAATACTTGGCGAATTCAATGCTAAGTATGGAAATGTCAAAATCATAGCCAAAGCTGGCACTCGAGGCGTTGCTAGAGAGCGGGGAATAAGAGAGGTTAGGACTGGTTGGTTTGTGTTTGTAGACAGTGATATTGTACTTTGTAGAGACTGGTTTAGGAAGGCTCGCAGGCTCGTTAATAGCAGAGTTGGGGCGGTTTGGGGTGTTGACGTTCCAGGAGACGTTGAGAACAGTCTTTTGGTAAGTGTTTTGAAGCGGATGGAGGCTAGGGTTTTTGATATTAGAGGTGGATGCCATGATATTCTTGTACGTTATGATTCCGTGAAGGACATCAAGATTCCAAGTCAGTTGCATACGTTGGAAGATGCATACATTAGAGAGTGGATTACTGGAAGAGGTTACGATGTTATTGTCAGTTATGAAGCGTGGTGTAGGCATTACAAGACTGCTAGTGGACTGTTTTCGAGGGAGAACGCTTCTTCTACGATTCTTGAGCTCAAGAATACACGTTTGATGAGGGAGCGTTTGATTTATGCGGCGATTTTTGCTTTCATCTGGTTTTTGCAGGGGGCTAAGTCAGGAGGCAAGAAAGGAATTGATCGTGGACAGAACAATGGAGCAAACTATGCGCGTTGACGTCGTTGTTCTCACCAAAAATAGTGAGAGAGTTTTGAGAGAATGTCTTTCTTCGATTTATGGAAATGTTCCAGTGAACAATTTGATTGTTGTTGATGGGTATTCAACAGATGGGACTTTGGGAATTGTAGAAGAATACCGTGAGGAGTACGGAAATGTTGTTTTGATTCGGGAACGTGGGACGCGGGGTCGTGCGAGGCAAACTGCGATAGACGCTGTTGAAACAGAATGGTTTGTTTTTGTAGACAGTGATGTTATTCTTTGCAAGGACTGGTTTGCCAGAGCTTGGAAGCTCGTTAAAAGTGATGTGGGTGCCGTTTGGGGGATGGAGATCTGGTCAGTCTTGAGGCGAGCGAAGATTTTAGGGTTGTTTGAGAGGGTTACTTTGAAGATTTTTGAGAGTAGAGGCGGGACTCATGACTTGCTGGTTCGTCGCAAGACTGTAGAAGGAATTCGCATACCTTCCTATCTACATACTTATGAAGATTCTTTCATTAAAAATTGGATTTGCCGGAAAGGCTACAAGGTTATTCCAACTTACGACCCCTACTGCATTCACTATAGGCCAGAGAGTGTTTGGACGGTAAAGCAGAGTATTGAGTTCATAGCCAGCGATGCCAAGCATGCGATTGGTTATCCTCAGTTGATACTGTCATATGTGC
>Ga0335070_10006149_pt1 | contig 14139 bp, 11 predicted proteins | sample Lox_Sample_13_FD_206722 | JGI IMG/M metagenome (GOLD analysis project Ga0335070, IMG submission 206722) | Soil microbial communities from Loxahatchee National Wildlife Refuge, Florida, United States - Lox_Sample_1.3 | ecosystem: Environmental > Terrestrial > Soil > Wetlands | place: USA... | reverse complement strand
ATCCGAATACGGACGGAGTGCTGGTCAAGACGCTGCAGGGGCTGCCGGTCACGCCGACGGTGGGGTTGGTGGCGCAGTTCTAAAAACTGTACCCGTTTCAAAGACCCGTACCCAGTAGCTATACCTAGGAATACGGGATTCAGCCGAGCCATTGCGGGTTGTGGACCGTCCCGTCGAAATCGTTGCTCGTTTTATATCGCTCGAACTCGCCTTCCTTCGCAGCAGGCGCAGTCTTGGCCAGAAGGCCTGCAACTTCCGTGGGACCCATCGCTTTGAACGTGCGCGCCGCTTCGAGCGCCTGATGCAGGATGTCCATCGAATCGCAGCCGGTGATCACGACGCTGGTCGGCAGATTCATGGCGTAATGCAGGCACTCGATCGGCGAGGCGGTCTTGCTTTTCAGGATGAGTTTGTCTCCGATCGGCTTCATGCCAAGCACGCCGATCTTGTGCTCGACCAGGACGGGCAGGACTTTCTTTTCAAAGCTATTGAAATGCGCATCCATCACATTGAGCGGCATCTGCACCGCATCAAAAGTGAAATGGTGGGCGAAGGCTGTGTTCAGCATCTTGAGGTGAATGTCGGGACTTTTGTGTCCGGTGAACCCGATATAGCGGACCTTTCCTTGCTTTTTCGCTTCGAGCACCGCCTCCATGCCTCCGCCCGAGGCGAATATGCGATCCGGATCGGTTTCGCGAATGACTTCGTGAAACTGCAGCAGGTCGATGTGGTCGGTCTGCAAGCGGCGTAATGATTCTTCAATCTGCTGCGAGGCCGACTGTTTCGTTCGGCCATCGATCTTGGTCATCAGGAAAGCTTTCTGCCGGTAGCCGTCGCGCAGCGCTTTTCCCATGCGGATTTCGCTCTGGCCGCCGTTGTAGTCCCAGCAGTTGTCCAGGAAGTTGATGCCGCCATCGAGCGCGCTGCGGATGATGCGGATGCTTTCCTGCTCGTCGGATTGCATGCCGATGTGGAATCCGCCGAGCCCGACCATGGAAACCTTCTCGCCCGAACGGCCGAGCGTGCGCATGGGAACCGTGGCGGTCTCAGCGGCGTGGGAGAGTTTCTTGCTCAGTGAAGTAATCACGGTCGTGGCAGCGGCAGTCTGAAGAAATCGGCGGCGATCCATGGAACCTCCACGCCCATCAGAGTCGGAGATTGAGAATCCGGTTGCACGGACTTTCGCGGGCGGACAGGGCTGAGATTGTACCTGCATGAGCTTTTGCAGTTCGGGCGTTGTTAAGCTCCGATCGAGAAAACTGAACTCACCCGCAGTTTTCACCTCTGAAGCCGCCTCGAGCAATCCGGTCATAGCGGCGCGGTAAAGCGAGGTCGCAAGGCTGATGCGTTTGACTCCAGCCTCTGCGAGTTCCGCGACAGAAAATGACTTGCCTTTGATCCCAACCATGAAATTGACCGGCTTCGAGACGGCTGCGCACACTCGCTTGACCGCCGCAAGATCGGGCAGCCCTGGCGCAAAGAGTACATCCGCTCCGGCCTTCTCAAAGGCCTGCAACCGTCGGATGGTTTCATCGAGGCTGGGATTTTCATAGAGCAGATTGTGCGCGCGCGCCGTCAGCATGAAGGGAAACGGAAGGCTGCGTGCCGCCTGCACGGAGGCGGCAATGCGCTCAACCGCTAGTTGAAGATCGTAGAGAGGGCGTTCCGGGATTCCCGTAGAGTCCTCGATCGTACATCCCACCAGTCCTGCATCCGCCGCCAATCGGATCGTTTCCGCAACAGCTTCAGGCTTCTCGCCAAATCCCCTCTCCAGGTCCGCCGAGACCGGCAGATCTGTGGCACTCACGATCAGATGCGCATGCGCAAGAGCCTCATCGCGTGTGAGTTCACCGTCCTTCCTGCCAACGGCGGCAGCGGCGGCAGCGCTTGAGGTCGCCAGCGCCGGGAAGCCAAGCCCCGCGAGCATGCGGGCCGAGCCGATATCCCACGGGTTGGGAATTACGAAGACACCCGGCGCTTTATGAAGGGCGCGGAACCGGTTAGCTTTATCGAACTGGTTCGTGCTCATAAAGCACTGGATGTAAGACACGGAGCTGCGGATTCACACAGATTGAGAGGCAAGTCGATCCACTGGAGCCCGTGCAGCCGCCGAGGACGGCGGCGCTACCAGTTCACTTTCATTGCGAATTGGAATTGACGTGGGTCGTACGCTGCGGTGGCTTGGCCCGCGTTGCTGAAAAGCGGGCTTACCGCCGCCACATTGTACTTGTTGGCAATGTTGAACATGTCGACGATGAAGTCGGCGCTGAAACGCTCGGTGAAGTAGACGCGCTTCGAGACGCGCAGGTCACCGAACGCAGTCCATGGCGTCACGCCGGCATTGCGGCCGAGGTTGCCGTCGAGTTGCAGGAGGGTCGGGACGATTCCAGCCGCTACGAAACCATTGATGCAAGGCTCCTGGAAAACTCCGGTGGGCGAGAATTTCGACTGGAAAACCGTGCCCGTGCCGCAAGCCGGATCTACGGTGACATTCGGGCGGCTCGTCAGTGACGAGAGCTGCAAGTTGTCACCACTGCCGGTCAAGATGTTGAACGGGCGTCCGGAAGCAATCTCCACCAGTGGAGCCAATGTCCAGTTGCTGAAAACCTTGCTGGCGAATCCGTTGCCGCCCAGCTTGCCGGTCTGATACACGCCGCTGAAGACAAATCGGTGGCGCTGATCGAAGAGAGACGTGGAGCGATCGACAGCAGGATAGTAACTATCTTGCGGTGTGAGCGTGGATTGCAAATCGGTGGAGTCGTCGATCGAGTGCGACCAGGTGTAGGAGGCGAGGAATTCGTAATGCGTGCTGAAACGCTTGCGGAGATTGGCGCTGAAGCCATGATAGATGGAGCTGCCATTGGAATAGTTGGCATCCATGTCGCCGAATGGCACGCAGCCGGTGAAGGTTGCGGGATCGCACGCATTGAATCCGAGAGATTGCGCCAACGCTGCCGCTTGCGGAATGCAGGCCGGACCGATCGTGGAGTACAGGCCGACGATCGAGGGGTTCAATCCGCCCGGGCGGAAGAAGTTCATCAGCGATGCGTCGACGTAGGGATACGGCCCCAATGGTGACGAAGCCCCTCCCGGATTGCAGCCGCTCACGGTGAACGGACTGGCCGGCGGTGGAGGATTACCGGGATTCATGGCCTGCAAGATCAACGCATCGTAATAAGCGGACTCGAAGTTGCCGACCATCAGGTCGCCGCGGATGGTATTGGCATTGATGGGACGGTTCAAGTGCCGTCCACCATTGAAGTTATAGGCGAGGTTAAGCGCGAAGCCCCGACCCAGGTCGCGCTCGATACTCAGGTTTGCCTGCTGCGAGTATGCGTACACGAAGTTGCGAGATTGCGGATATCCGAAGGGCTGGAAGCCGAGTGGGAAAAATGTCGCCGGATTCAGATAATTCTGGCCGAGGAAGATCGACTGCGTCGTAGACGCGACACCGCAGTTCTGGCCGGCCGTGTTGCACGAGAACAGCTGGTTGTTCGGTGAATAGTTCAACAATCCCAGCACGGCACCCGTCGGATCGGCAGTTGGCGAGCATGGCGAAAGGTATGATCCTGCCGCGGAGGGAATCAGGCCCTGAAAAGCTTCCACCGCGTTCAGATTCCCGGGGTTCCCCGAACCCTTGCAGGGCGACCCTGGGCCGAAGGCAAGCTGTCCGCTGGAGGATCCGTCGGAGGCATCTCCGAGGAAGTAAAGTCCGAGCAGCGGGTGGTCATAGAACATTCCGTAAGACGCGCGTATGACAGTCTTGCCGTCGCCCTTGGGATCGATCGCAACCCCGATGCGAGGCTGAACGTTGTTCTTGTCGGTCTGAATCCCTTTCTGCAAGCCGAGGGTGTGGTAAGCCGCAGCCGCGAGTCCCTGCGGGGCCTTGAAGGTCGGCGGAATCTCCACGTCATACCGCACGCCATAGTTCAGGGTTACATGAGGATTGACCCGCCAGGAATCCTGCCAGAAGAATCCGATCGGAATGTTGCGGAAGGAGTCTTTAGGACTGCCGAGGCCTTGCACCAGGTCCCCGGGGATGCCTGCCCCGTAGGATTGCACGGCATTCAGATCCGGGAAATTTGGCAGGTTATTGGGATCGGGATTCACAAAACCGAGGGTATCGGCATGGGTAGTTCCGAAATCGTAGACTCCGCCGTAGTTCACGGTGAAGATCGCGTCCAGCGGCAGATAGTTAAAATCGGCGCCGAACTTGGTGTTGTGACGTCCGATGGTCCAGGAAAAGTTGTCGATAAACTGATAGCGCTGCTCGGTGCGCTGGATGTACGAGTAGGGCTCGCGGCCGAAGTAGGCGAAGCCCGTGATGTTGATGGCTGGGGTTGAGCCGTCCGGGATGTGGGTATTGTAGAAATACGATAGTCCACGGCGAGCGTACTGGAACCGAAATTCGTTGACCTTACTGTTGCCGATCGTCCACGTGTCCTGAAACATTCCGGTCACGTCACGATAGGTCTGCTCGGAAGTGCGGGAATAGGCATTCTGACCGAATGGCTGATCCTGCCCACTCACTTCGATGCCGGTCACGGTACTGGGACTGACGTTGCCGCGGAAGGTCAGGCGATGATTTACGCCGAGGTTGTGATCGAGGCGGAGGGAATAGAGACTGGTCCCTTCAAAGACCGGAAAGTTGCCAGTCTGCGTTGTCAGGGCTCGAAAAGATCCTGGAACAAAACACGGCGGCTCTGAGCACGTCGTTGGGAACCCGGCAATCCCCGGAAATCCTCCCGTTAGACCAAGCGGCCATTCGCCATTCACGGCCATTCCTGAAGACGCACCCGCGAGTCCTAAGTATTGGCCAACCTCTTGTGCATACGGTCCGGTCGGATTCCCTCCGACGGCAGCCTGCACTCTCGGGTCTGCCAGGAACGCGATCTGACCGGATGTCAATTGGAGGTTTACACTCCCCGGGCCTGCGCCGAAGAATGCCGATGCGTCGAAGGGAGTGAGCCCATAACCATCTTGCCCAATCGACGAGAATCCCGTCTCATGCCGCCGCGTGATTTCGTAGGAGAAGTAGTAATACGTCTTGTCTTTCTTGATCGGCCCGCCAAAAGCTGCGCCGGCCTGCACGCGTGTATAGGCGGGGTCCTTCACCGTGCTGAAGGGATTCACCGCCTGGAAAGCGCGATTGCGGAGGTAACCAAAGACATCGCCGTGAAATGCGTTTGAGCCGGAGCGCGTGATGATGTTGACCACACCGCCGGCTGCGCGTCCGTACTCGGCGGCGTAGTTGTTGGTGATGATCTGGAATTCCTGGACGGCTTCCTGCGAGACGGTAGAACGCACGCCGTTGACCGAGTTGTCGGTGGCATCGACGCCGTCGACATTTACCACGTTCGAACGGGCGCGCTGTCCACTCATGTTCAGGCCCGAGGTGGGAGCCGCGCCGGTATTCGGCGCGTTGTCGTGCACCACCTGCGAATCGGTGAGTGTGAAATTGATGTAGTTGCGTCCGTTGATGGGGAGATTGTCGATGCGGCGCTCGCCGATGGTGTCAGTCGTGGAACTGCGCGAGGTCTCGACTAATTCCGCCTGGGAACTGACTTCCACGACTTCTTTGCCGCCGGCGACCGACAGCGTGACCGGGAGTTCCGCCAACCCGCCGACCGTGATCGAGACGCCGCTATTCTGCACCTTAGTGAACCCCGGGACCACAACCGTCACAGTGTAGGTGCCCGGGGGCAACTGCCGAGCATGGTATCCACCCTGTCCATCGCTGAAGGCAGCACGTTCCAGGCCCTTCGCAACATCCTGAGCCGTGACGGTCGCATTGGTAACAATGTTTCCGCTGGGATCTTTGACGGTGACGTGCAGATCGCCGGTCGCGACGCCGCCCTGCGCGTAGGCGATCACGGACAGCAGCAGGACAAAAAACGACACCGAGACAACTTTCATTGTGCGGAACATGAGGTTCTCCCTTGGACTCGCGAACGCGAGTAGATGGCACGACCTGGTGCCACGGCGGATGGCCGGCGTACTCACTCGACGGTTGGACTGACTAATCCCCGGTGGTTTTTATAACAGAACCGTGGTCGAAAACAAGTCAAGAGTCGAGCATGGGTTGTTCCCCAGTAAATGCGGAGGGGCTGGGGACTAGGGATCACGGAATGGGTTAGGTGCTGTGGATCAGAGAATCCATGGAGGCCGCGCCAACTCCTCCATGTTCGCGCGAGTATTCAATGCGATCGATCTATGAGGTGTCGTTGCCCCCCGGCCCCTCGGCCCTAATCCCCGAAGTCACAGATTCGCCGAGATGCGCACCGGTACCGTGGGATTCTGCAACCGACCAAGCAGCATGGCGCGTCCACTCAACTGCTCGTAGCCGTGCACGATAGGTGCGGCCGGCAGATTCGACTGCGGCCATGCGAGTGCGACGTAGATCCGAAACAGAGCGACGGTCGCATTGCGGCGCAGGAGAAGCGCATTGTCCATTAACTGGCGCGCAGCCTCCGCTGTGGCGGGATCACTGGCACTGAGAGCCGGTTGTGCGACGCTTACCAGCACCGCCGCGTTGTGTCCGGCGACGCGGATGTAGGCTGCGACCGCACGTAAACGTTCCCGCTGCACCGTCCGGAACTCTGCCGGGGGCAAACGGCGGCGCAGAAACTCGTTCTCAGCAGAATCCACCAGATTACGGAAGGCGTCAATATCGATCGGCTCAACCTTTCGTGCGAGAGCCGAACCTCCGGTGAGCTGAAGACTTCTCGTTACTGTAATGCCCAGGATTAAGACCAGAGCCAACGCAGCAGCGATAACAAGAATCAATGCCAAAGTCATTGCTGTAACAGACGCTCCAATTCACGGTTCCAGACGGCCAGATTGTTTTCGGGTAATGGAAGCTCGGACTTACTAACGACCTTTTGGGGAACGAGAACGTAGTAGAACCAGATGAGAATGCAAAGGTGATAAATACCCATGTTCAAAAACGCGAACAGGGTGCGTGTGTGCTCAGAAGGACTCGCATTCGCGATGATGGCCCATGTTGCCAACTGTACAGACGCGGAGATTCCAAACCCTAGCAAGATGCCGAATGACAGCCGATCCCATGAAAGATGGAAGAAAGCAGCCAGAACGAAAAGGAAAATTATAAGGCCGGTCTCAATTATGAAAACGGTCTGTTCAAGAAGATGAAATCCCGAAATCAGGAATATCGGATTGTCCCCATGGGCAAAGCCCGCGATGATGCCCCCTAGCAGCACGAGAACTGCGCCAAATCCGCTAATTAGAAGCCTACTGAGACGGCTGATCGAGGCATACTGGCTGAAAACCCTGGCACAGATTTCGCCGATCACGAGAAACTTCAGCAGGCTTACGAGCAAAAGATAAGCCCAGTCGATACGCCAGAAATTAGGCGCAGAGACAAAGGGAGAGATATCCGCTCCGAAGACCGCAAGATCTCCAAAAGCCCCCAAAATCGCAAATGCAAGGAATGTCGGGACTTGGCGGGATAGACCCCGTCTCCAGATTAGAATCGCAACTCCGAGGAGAAACAGGTTGGGCGCAACCCAAAGATAATTCCAAAGGAAAGAGTGCGCCTGCAGCATAAGCGGTAGTCAGGCACTATACCGCGAATCGCTGCAGGCGGCAACGCGAACGCCAATTTTGTCCGGTTTTCGTAAGAGCGGCGAATTCGTCGCGCCGCTACACCAAAGTTGTTGCAAAATCTGTTGTGGTCTAAACTACGGCTTGCACATACCGCCACCACAGCCAGTGGTGCTTCCGCCATCGGCCTTTAATACGGTGGGGGTTACCAAAGTGCTCACAAAAAGGACTGCGGTTGCAACCACGAGCAGTATACGTTTCACGGTTATTCTCCTTTTGAACTTCGAATCGGACCGTGATCGTTTCATGCCTGACCGGCAACGCGAACGGCACGTAAGAACAATGAATTGTTCGGAATTTGTAACAAGATGAGCCTCAAATCTGCCTTACAGGACATCAAGGAAACCACGCTTTCGGCTGTGTCCGGATTACTAGGCAAACTCAGCTATCTGGCATCTCTTCGAAGCGGGCAGGGACAATACGAACATTGGGGACTGGAGAGCGTCTATGGCGTGGAACCCTCGGCTCGGGCCCTGCGTCAGGCCCACCTGGAAGTCGTCGCCAAGGTTCTCCGCACTCCGTTACCTTCTCTTCTGGAAGACCTGAAGGAATCGAGCGCGTCCACTGGAATGGCGGGGTTGGAATACGTTGAGAAGATGAAAGGACGGTTTGAACAACTGCTGCCCGAAGGGCGGCAGAACACCCCGGCCTCAACCCATCTCAATTCAATACTGGCGGCACTCTCGAGCCTTGAGCGGAATCGAGGGGGTGCCACTCGGTCAACTTCATAGCCACTCCGACCACCTGGCCGAGCACCTCGGCCTCTTGCGGATGGCGGAGAATGCGAACTGGAACGGGAGAGAGCGGGTGAGGCTGCAGGATAATTTCTTCCCGCCGCATGCTGCACCATGAACATGTGTGTCCATCGCGAGTTTCTACAAAGTAGATAGGCCGCTCATATTCCGAACGCCACGAACCCTCGACAACACGGTTACGCGACTCGTCCACCTGGATAAAACTCCCAGGCGGCAGGATTGGGTACATGGTGAAGTCCTCGGTGCCGACGTAGCCGTACGTGAATTCGCTGTTGGCGAATTGTGCCAGATATGCAATGGGAACGAGTCCCCACTTCTCCACCATGCGACCGAGGTTCGTGGTGCGGCGCTCGTCGAATCCGGGATCCATGCGCAGCGGAACCTGCACCGATGCCACTCCCGCCAAGGCATCGGAAACATGCGATTTTGGCGGCGAAACCAACCCCAGGTCGGCGGGGATATTGTTCAGATCCACGCCGTACCACGCCATCAATTCACGCAGGTCGCGCCGGTAGATGATCGACAACGTGTACAGGCGATAGATACTCGGCAGGATGCCTTTGGTCTCGATGTCCGATAAACGGCTTGGCGGAATTGAGAACTCTTCGTTGCGATATTTCTCGGCAATTCTCGCGCTGGAGTGCTCAACGTCACGCATGGTGAGGCCGAGTTTTTCACGCAGAGTGCGAAGGCTTTTACCGGCAGGGAACATCCAAACGACCTCGAGATGAATGACGCTAATGATATCAAAGGCATGGAGACCTGTGTCTCATTTTCGAGGCAAAAACCCATGCCCCTCTGTGTTACGAAATCCGAACACATGGGAACCCGCGTGAGATATGGCAACTCAAGCCTTGGGATGCGAAGTTGTCTGACCTTATCGACATGGTAAGTGACTCTCGATAACCCGCAGTTGTTCGGATTTCGTAACACGCCGCTCAAGATCGCAACCACGCCGTGGCCGATTCTTCCGCAATTCTCCTATTTTTCTCTCTGAGGTTTCATACGGAACCGTGCCGAAATCCCGGCATTTGTGCCGGATGACATTTGTCACGCCGACTGCGTGATGCTTGGCACTGGCGTGTCGGTCGGTTCTGGGCGACGATGCCCTTGTTCGAAAGAACGCGGCTTTAGATGCAAGTACAGGCCTCCAAGCAGGTGCAGAGATGACGGCAATCATGGGAGATACGGGCAGCTCGCGCTGGGCTGCGGATGGCGTGGTAGCAAGTCTGGATGCCGTGAATAAGAACTACGGCGATGTTCGGGCGCTAAGAGACGTTAATTTCTTGGTGCGAGCCGGAGAACTGGTCGCGCTGCTGGGTCCCAACGGCGCCGGCAAGACCACGGCTGTCAAGCTCCTGTTAGGACTGTTGACACCCAACGCCGGCAAGGTCCGGGTTTTGGGTGGGGATCCGACCAATCCTGAAAACCGGATGCGGACCGGCGCCATGTTGCAGGTGGGGCGAGTTCCCGAAACTCTGCGCGTGCGCGAGCATATCGACCTGTTCTCGTCGTATTACCAGAACCCCATGCCAGCCAAGTCGGTGCTGGCAGTGGCCGGGCTCGAGAAGCTGAGCGACCGCAGGTTCGGCGACCTCTCCGGAGGCCAGAGACAGCGCGTGCTGTTTGCGCTGGCAATCTGCGGCGATCCCGATCTTCTCTTTCTCGACGAGCCGACCGTCGGGCTGGATGTGGAGGCCCGGCGCATGTTGTGGGATGAGATCCGTCAGCTTGTCAGCCGAGGAAAGACCGTGCTGCTGACGACACACTACCTGCAGGAAGCCGATGCCTTGGCCGATCGCGTCGCCGTCATCAACAAAGGCGAAATCATCGCAGAAGGAACACCGGCAACGATCAAGGCGCAGACTGCCGGAAAGCGGATTCGCTGCGTTACCAGCCTGCCAGTCGCAACCTTACGACAGATTCCTGGCGTCACCGAAGTGAAAGAGGATCGCGAGGCGGTTGTACTTCATACGAGTGAGGCAGAGCCGGTTGTGCGCCGGTTGTTGGCCCTGGATGAGCGGCTTTCTGGTCTGGAAGTCAGCGCGGCCGGTTTGGAAGAGGCGTTTCTGGCTTTGACGCAAGATAACGCGAATAACGGAAACCACTAGTAGTACGCCGAATCTCAAATACCGGACGGGATCGAAGGAGAGGCAATGAGCAGCACAACGGCCGTACTCAACCACACGCAAATTCAGCGATCACCGGGGCACACTCTCGCGATCTACGGGAAGGAAGTGAAATACGAATTCCTGAAGAACCTGCGCTTGCGTGTATACACACTCTCGGTACTCAGTTTTCCGATCATGTTCTACATTTTGTTCGGACTGGTGCTGAGCTCAAATCAGTCGATCGGCGCGACGCGAGTGCCCACCTACTTGATCGCCACTTATGGCACGTTCGGCGTCATGGGCGCGTCACTTTTTGGGACAACCGCCGGGCTGGCCTCGGATCGCGGATTAGGGTGGTTGCAGGTCAAGCGCGCAAGTCCGATGCCGCCCTTTGCCTATTTCACCGCAAAAGTGGTGACGAGTCTGGTGTTCAGTTCGATCATCATTCTGGCCCTGTTCACGCTGGGAATCGCGCTTGGCGGAGTCCGGATGCCGTTCGTATCCTTTGCGCGGTTGTTCGGGACCCTCGTTATCGGTTCCCTGCCCTTCTCTGCCATGGGCCTCGCTCTGGGATACTTCACCGGCCCGAACTCGGCGCCCCCAACTATCAATCTCATTTATTTGCCGATGTCGTTCTGTAGCGGTCTGTGGGTGCCTTTCATGTTTCTGCCGAAGGTGGTGCAGAAGATTGCGCTGGTGCTGCCGCCCTATCACCTGTCGCAATTAGCGTTGAACGTTGTCGGCTCGGGAACGACTGAACCCGCGATCCGCCACTGGGAAGTGCTGGCGGCTTTCACCATGATCTGCCTGGGTGTCGCGCGGATTGGCTTTCAGCGCGACCAGGAAAAGATGTATGGATGAGGCAAAGTTTCAGAGTTTCAATGTCTTGGTCTAAAGGCTCTAGGTGTAGATGGATGTATGGCTGCGAATACGAAAAACTCGATCACGTCAATGCTCGCTCTGGTGCTGCTTGGAATCCTGGTGCTGATCGCGGGGGAAAAATCCTTGATACTGCTGATCCCTGCTGCCGCGCTGGTCTGGTACAAAGCGGCCCCCCGGCTGGGCGGTGGCCGGAATTGACCGCAGGGGTGAAAATAGGCGTATGCCATTGCTGAACATCGAACGAGACGAGACCTGCGCGACCACCGGCCCTTGGTGGAAGCTCAAGCCATTCAGCGCGATTGTCAAAGATAAGGATCATGGCTGGAGTCCCTTTCTGTGGATTGTCTATCTCGGCTTCTTCTACCCCGATCCGGTTCTAAGCCATGCCAGTGCGAAAATTTGGGCCCTGGACATCGCGGCAGGCGTTGTTTTTCTGATCGCATACTTCGGGCTTTTTGCGCTGCAGCGTCCTCGCGCCTTGCTGCACATTGGTGTGATGTTGCTCTTGGGCGTGCTGTGCATGCCGATTAACTCCGGGGCAGGCACGTTCTTCATCTTTGCCGCGGCGATGCTGCCGTTTTGTGTCGACACCAAAACCGCGGCAGCGAAAGGCCTACTGACAATAGGCGCGATCGGCGCAATCGAAGGATTGCTCCTCCATATCAATGGTTGGACGTTGTTCTTCAGTACGATCTTCCCGATCATTATTGGCACGGGAAACACTTTCTTCGCTGAGCGCACGCGTATGCACCGCAAGCTGCGCCGGGCAAATGAAGAGATCGAAAACCTGGCCAAGGTCGCCGAGCGGGAGCGGATCGCCCGCGATCTGCATGACGTTCTCGGGCACACGCTGTCCGTGATCACCTTGAAGTCGGAACTGGCCGGAAAGCTGATCGATCGCGATCCGGAGCGCGCCGGAAAAGAAATTCGCGAGGTGGAGGAGATCTCGCGGCAGGCCTTATCGGACGTGCGCGATGCCATCCGCGGGTACCGTTCGAAAGGATTGGTGGCCGAGTTAGCACAGGCGAAGTCGACCCTTGAAACCGCCGGTCTGGCCGTGCAGTGCGACGCAGCCACGAGCATGCAATTGCCTCCAATGCAGGAGAGCGTCCTGTCGCTGGCGGTGCGCGAAGGCGTGACAAATGTAGTGCGTCACGCGAACGCGCGCAATTGCCGGCTGCGCATCGAACAACAAAATGGAGTTTGTCGTTTGGAGATTGCCGACGACGGGCAGGGCTTCACCAGCATGGAAGGCAACGGGCTGCGCGGCATGCGCGAGCGCGTCGAGATGCTCGGCGGCACGCTGGACCGCCGCAACAAATCGGGCACAACGTTGACCATTACGTTGCCTCTCCAGGAAGTGCGGGATAGCGCTCCGAAAGAGTTCATCGCGGAAGAAGAAAGGTCGCACGAGTTTGAATCCTCCCATTAAAGAGATCGCGACGGGCCGCAAGACGATTCGCGTGGTGCTGGCCGAAGATCAGGGCATGGTGCTCGGCGCGCTGGCGGCGCTGCTCGAAATTGAAGGGGACATTTCGGTAGTCGCCCAGGCGCGTAACGGCAGGGAAGCCCTTGAGGCCGTGCTCGCCAATAAGCCGGACGTGTTCATCACCGACATTGAAATGCCGCACATGAGCGGGCTGGATGTGGCGGCCGAACTGAAGCGTCGACACACAGGAACTCGCGTCGTGATTGTCACTACGTTTGCCCGCACAGGGTATCTGCGTCGCGCCCTCGAAGCGGGAGCCTCGGGGTACCTGCTGAAGGACATGCGTGCGGAAGAACTCGCCGATGCCGTGCGCCGCGTACATCAGGGATTGCGAGTCATCCATCCGGAATTGGCCACCGAAGCCTGGGGCGAAATGGACCCGTTGACCGATCGCGAGCGCCAGGTGCTGCGTCTGGCAGGAGAAGGCATGGCCAGTTGCGATATCGCCAGCGAGCTAGGGCTGTCAGACGGAACTGTGCGGAATTATCTATCGGAAGCGATCAGCAAGCTGGGGGCGAGCAATCGGGTCGAGGCAGCGCGGATCGCGAGGACGAAGGGCTGGTTGTAAAGCGTCTCGTCGATTCCCCGGGGCCCAGGCGGAGCTTCGCTCCGCGGACAGCCGAGGCGGCTGTCCCCACAAGATCTTCGAGGCCCGACGCTTCTTAATCTTCTCGAAAAATTCCCGCTTCCTGTTTTCTTACCGTCCTATACGCCCAGGCCATGCGCGGCGTATTGTGCGCGATGCCGATGTGTCCTTCGCGGTTCAGCACGATGATTCCGCCGTGGCCGTTGACGCGCTGTTTCAGGTAGTTCATCGCTTCCTGTGCTGACCATTCAGGAAGATTTCCGGCAGCGATGCGGTCGGCCGTCCATTTGGCCAAGACCAGCTTCATGATTGGCTCGCCCCAGCCGGTGGTGGATGCGGCCGCGCTCTCGTTATCGGCGTAGCAGCCGCAGCCGATCAGGGAGGAGTCGCCGAGGCGTCCAGGCGCCTTGTTCAAGGTTCCTCCCGTGGACGTCGCAGCCGCGATGTTGCCGTTGCCATCGAGCGCGACCGCTCCGACGGTATCGTGCGAGATGGTCACATCATCGGAATCTGGCGCAAAAAGATGATTCCCATCCTTTCCCGCATCACGCTGCGCAAGTTCCTCCTGGTATTTGCGCAGCCGCTCGACTTCACGCGGAATCACAAGGTCTGCATTCGTGCAGAGCGGAATGCCGTGCTCGGACGCGAACCTTTCCGCGCCCTCGGCCACAAAGTACACGTGCGGACTTTCAC
>Ga0335070_10006146_pt1 | contig 14143 bp, 16 predicted proteins | sample Lox_Sample_13_FD_206722 | JGI IMG/M metagenome (GOLD analysis project Ga0335070, IMG submission 206722) | Soil microbial communities from Loxahatchee National Wildlife Refuge, Florida, United States - Lox_Sample_1.3 | ecosystem: Environmental > Terrestrial > Soil > Wetlands | place: USA... | reverse complement strand
CAGTTATACCCCTTGGAATGGCACATCTTTATCTTTCACGATAACTGATAATTTTTCCATTGTGTGCGCCAGTGGGACCCAAACTGTGTCGTTGCAGTTCACCGTCACAAAGATAACATAAATAAGGTCTTCCAACATGCTCCCTCATCTCCAAGAGCATGAAGCACTGACGGTGGAACACATTGAACGGATGATGCAATTGTACAGAGGCGAACTGATCCATGTGGTGCAGCATGCCCGCATGCTTAAGGAAGAGATAGATGGAATAAGCAGCTTCATTCAGCTCAATACTTCAGTGGTATGTCCCGCATGTGAAAAGGTCTGCTGCGTAAACAAACACGGCTACTACGACCATGAGGATCTTATCTATGTCTTTGCCCTGGGGCTGAAGGGTCCGGTCTATGGAGCGGGGATTCACGATACTGCTCCATGTCAGTTCCTTTCTGAAAGGGGCTGCAGCAGGGAGAGATCGGCGAGGCCTTTCAGGTGCAACTGGTATTTTTGCAATACCCTTCTCACACACATGGAACAGGGCCCTGCAAAACCCTACCGTGAATTCATCACCCGCTTTCAGGGGATAATCGAGACGAGAGGGAAGATGATAGATGAGTTTTCCGCAATCACCCGTTTCCGGGCTGATTAGTCTTGACCATTCATAAGTTTGACAGAGGTGTCCGGCTCGGCTGGCAATCCGCCTAAGGCGGAAGGGTTATGTGCGTGTCCGCAAGGGCGGACCTTGACAATACAATACATAAGAACAAAGTGTTGTTAGGTGTATAGACCTCGCTCCAGTCAAGGAGGGCCATTGTCTTGCCCGGAGACAGACGCCTCTGTCGAAGCAAAAAAACTCATGAATTATCTGGGTTAGGGTTTCGAATTCAGGTCCCTGTACACGAACATCGTGAAGTCGTAAGGAATCCTGTCATGCCTCAATGCCACAAAGGGGGAGAGGGTCTCGACCGCGAACTGAAAGAGCGCTTCCGGTGAGGTGTAGTGGAGCTCGAAATCTTTTTTCGGATTATGGGCAGAGAGGCCGTTAAAGGCGAGACCAATCCTGCAGCAGGGGAAGAGTTTTTTGAGGGTAAACCTGGTGAGTTCGTCGATTCCCTGGACCCTGAGGTTGAATACCCCGCAAAGAAATATGTAATCAAACTCTTCGCCCATAGTATCCCTCTCTATGTCAAAGACCTCAAACCTGGCTTTAGGGAACTTTTGCCTTGCCATCAGAATAAGGTTTTCGTTTATGTCAACACCGGTGTAATGCGACTCTATCCCCTTGTCCTTCAGGAACTGATAAAAGTCGCCCTTGCCGCACCCGAAATCAAGGACTTTCTTCCCCTCTATCCCATGGGCCATATCGAGCATTGACTCATAACGCGCACGCTGACCCTCCGGAGTCCATCGAAGGGATTCGGGCCTGTCTCCAAAGAAATGAAGCGCACGGTCATAAAAGGAGATCACATACTCCCTGGCAAGCTCATCCATGAATTAGTATACCACCATGGTCGCGGTAATGAGGAACAGGCTGCCCCGTACTAAGCATAAATTAAGTTTTGTTAATTTTTTTCTTGACAAGAAAGGCTTTTATTATTAATATGTTACGTAGAAGAAACTCTTGAGAGGAGGCTGTCGGCATACAATGCAACTTGCTCACAGATTAAAAAGATCATCCCGGAACATTACAAGAATCGCCCTGCTTTGTATCATCGGTACCCTATGCTGGTCCGGACTTGAGCATGCATCAGCCACGCTGGCCAGCGTTGACAAAGTTGTGGTGATTAAGAGCAAGCGGATACTCATGCTTTTGAAGGATGGAGAGATTTTCAAGACGTACAGGGTCTCTCTGGGAAAAAGGCCGGAAGGCCATAAAATAGCATCAGGTGATCAGCGGACACCTGAAGGAAGGTACATCCTGGATTCAAAGAACCCGAACAGCAAGTACCATCTGGCAATCCATATTTCCTATCCCAATGAATTGGACATCATCAATGCCCAGAAGCGTGGAGTCTCCCCCGGAGGGGAAATCATGATTCATGGATTGCCGCCCAAACGCTCCAATGAGTTGAAGGAAATCAACGGATATTCGGATTGGACCAATGGATGCATTGCGCTCACCAATCCCGAGATGGAAGAGATCTGGCAGTTTGTTGCCACTGGTACTCCCATAGAAATCAAGCCGTAAGGCGCCTCACTGCTCATTACTTACGGAATAAGGTTCAGCAGTTTTTCTGCCTGGTGTTTGTCCAGTTCCTTCAGGAGAATGTATTGCTCCAGCGCACCGTTCTTATCGCCGGAAAGGATGAAGGCAACCCCGAGGTTGAAGTGCGTGTCAGAGCTTCTCGGATCAATTGTGATCGCCTGTTTGAAGGCATCAAGGGCCAATGGGTATTCGCCCAGGATGATGTACGCTGCGCCAAGCTTGTTGTACACTGACGGGATGGCCGGATTAATCCTTATGGCATCTTTATATGCGTCCACTGCTTTGGAGTATCTGCCGAGCCGGTAATAGACTAATCCCAGATTCACACATGCGTCGCTGTAGTTGGCATTAATCCCCAGTGCCCGGGCGTATGCGGCAATGGCCTCTTCGTACATCCCGGACTTTTCATAGGAAACGCCCCGCAGGAATTCCTGCTCTGCCATATCAGAGAGACGCGTACCGGGAGGCTCTTCCCTTTTATTCAGAGGCTCAGCAGGGGGAAGCACGGAGAGTCCCTTTGTGAGGTCTCCGTAGAGAGCGAATTCTTTCGAAACATAACGGGAAGGAAATACGATATGCTGGGCCTGTTTCTTCCCATGGATGAGGGTGGAAAGACCTATGACCTCGCCCTTTCGGTTGAACACAGGACTTCCGTCACCCGCAGGAGTGAGGGGAACGGTCACCTGAAAGATACCATCTTGCTTGCGGACACTTCTTATCCTTCCCTCTGACGAGGTGCTATTCCCCCCCGACGTCCTTCCCATCACCACCACTTCTTCCCCCTCCTTTGGTTTGTACCCATTGGCGAGTGTGACCATGGGGAGTTCACGACCCCGGATCGTAATCAGGACAAGGCCGTTGCGACAATCATCTGAAAGCAATTGCTTCATAGGGAGAGAGGTCCCGTCTGCCAATTCCACTGCCATGGTGTTTTCCTGTGATTCGAGGAACTTAGTGATGAGGTTACAGCTGGTGGCGACCACCCCCTCCCGGTCCACAATGAAACCGCTTCCCGAGACAATGCGCCTTCCATACCTGTCATCCACAGAGACTGCTACCACTGCTTTTTTCTGGCTCTCCACGCTCTCAGGTGTTTTGGCATCAAGAGATGTCCCGCTCACCATGGAAGCGCAGAAGACAAAAAGACAAGCTATCCCTATACACACGTTTTTCTTTTTCATAATTCAGTGCACACACCTTACTGACAGAGATACTATTATAATTCGACGGCAGTGCTTTTTTAAAGGTGGCGGAGAGAATAACAAAAAAATAATTTTGTTATAATACACAATAAAAAAATGTTCTTTGCGGAGGAGACATGAAAATTGTCGGCATAAGCCTTGCGGTAATGATTATCTTGGGTGCGGTAGTTTTTGGATACGCAGAGGTGAAAGAAAAAAAATTTACAGCAGAGGAGATCAAGAAGATGGCAGAGACAAAGGCGGTGATCGAGACAAAGCTTGGTACAATTGAGCTGAAGTTCTTTCCCGAGGTTGCTCCAAACCATGTGAACAACTTCATCGAGCTTGCGAAGAAGGGATTCTATGACGGCACCACCTTCCACCGCGTAATCCCTGGGTTCATGATTCAGGGGGGAGATCCGAACACGAAGAATCCGGATAAGTCAAAACACGGTATGGGCGGGCCGGGATATACCGTCAAGGCCGAGTTCAATGACAAGCCCCACAAGAGGGGAACGCTGTCCATGGCGAGGGCAGCAAATCCTGACAGCGCGGGCTCGCAGTTCTTCATCTGCGTTGCGGATGCGCCTTTCCTGAACAAACAGTATACGGTATTTGGTGAGGTGGTCTCAGGCATGGATGTGGCTGACAAGATTGTGAGCCAGCCCCGTGACCCGAGAGACAACCCCAATGAACGGGTAGAGATGAAGGTCAAGATTGTGGAGAAGTAATTTGCGCGAGGACTGCCGGGTTAATTGATTCTCACGGTCCCGGGCATTCCGATTTCGCCTTTGATAGAGTACTGAAATTCATGGAACAGACCGATTACCCAGAGGTTTGTGAGCAGGTGGTGGGTGATGCGGGAGGTGGTGAATATGGATTGTTCTTTGCAAAGGGAGAGGTAGGGCACTATCTGGTCTGCCAGATGGGGACCAAGGGCTGCATCTGTCCTGAGGTATTCAAGGAGTTCCGTCGCAGCCTCTTCCCCCACTGCTTCGGCCCTCTTGCCCCTTTCACCAAGGGTGGTAAACCCCGCGATGGAGTGTTCACTCTCTGCCTTCAGGAAAATGAACGTCCCCTGCCCCGGTGAGGGTACTTCCAGCAGTTCAATGTCCGTCTGATATCCGCAATCAGTGTTATGGGGGAGGAGTTTTCCAAGTGCCGCATTCCTCTGCCTTTCGGCGATGGATGAAGGGAGATTTGCTACACCGGATATTCCCTTCACCCTGAGCATCTTCCCCCTTTCCGTAATGTGTAAAGGCATCACCTCCTTCGTTGGAAACAATTCAGCAGTGATCCTGCCTCCGCCTTTTGGATAGAACCCGTAGGATTCGATGGAGAGGGCTATCTCTATTCCTGCTTTTTTCAAAAAAGGAAGAAACACGTCTCTTACATAATGGAACGAAGGGCTGAAGGGAACATGTGTGCCGCCCGCAAGGGTGAGGATGGTCTTTTCTCCTGAAAAAATTAAGGCAGGGATAAGGGTCTGGAGAACGAGCATTGTCGAGCCGGCTGTGCCGATGTCAAAGAAAAAACTTCCTCCCTTCACCTCTCCGGGGGAGAAGGAGAGTTCGACCGAGCCTGCGCGGTCACCCTGCACTTTTGCACGGGAAAGGAGCTGTGCTGCCCTGACCCCTGTAAGGTGCTGGGGCATGAGACCAGGTTTTTTACGGCCCTTCCTGATATTGAATATCCTGAAGGGCTTGTGAAAGAGGCAGGAAAAACTGAGGGCGGTTCTGAGTATCTGTCCGCCTCCCTCTCCAAAACTTCCATCGATCTCTATCATGGTTTATAATATCACACCATGAAGGAGATCCTCGGTTTCCCAAGGAATGTCTTTGTCCTCGGAATAGTCAGCCTGTTTATGGACGTGAGTTCTGAAATGATCTACCCCCTTATCCCACTTTACCTGAGCAATGTCCTCCATGCATCCAAGACATCCATCGGGGTCATTGAGGGGATTGCAGAGAGCACCGCAAGTATCCTCAAGGTCTTCTCCGGCTGGCTCTCGGACAGGGTGGGTAAACGTAAGGCCCTTATATTTTGGGGATACGGGATATCTGTGTTCAGCAGGCCTATCCTTGCCACCGCAGGATCCTGGGTGCATGTCCTTATTTACAGGTTTACGGACCGCTTTGGCAAGGGGGTACGCACCGCTCCGCGGGATGCCATCATTGCGGACTCCACAGGAAGAGAGATCTTAGGAAAGGCATTTGGCTTTCACCGCTCCATGGACACGGTGGGCGCGGTGATCGGCCCTGGGTTTGCCTTTGTCCTTATGGCTATTTTTCACGACAGTATCCAGACAGTCTTCTGGCTCTCGATTATCCCTGGTCTCTTCGCTGTTCTCACCATCGCCTTTTTTGTGAAGGACGTAAAAGGCTCCAGGGGAGACGAGCCTCCCCGTATCAGCATGAGGGGATTTGACAGAAGGTTTAAACTTTTTCTGGTGATTGTGGCTATTTTCACCCTGGGTAAGACGTCGGACGCATTTCTTGTGTTGAGAGCGCAGGATCTTGGTGTCAAGGCTGGGACAATACCTCTCCTCTATCTCTCCTTTAATGCGGTGTCGGCTGCCCTCTCGACTCCTGCAGGAATACTGGCTGACAGGGTAGGCAAACGGAAAGTCATTCTCGCGAGCTATGTCCTCTTTTCGCTCGTATTTGTGGGTTTTGCGTTGTCTACGAGCCCTCTCCACGCCTGGCTTCTTTTTGGGGCCTATGGGTTGTTTGTCGCCATGAATGAAGGAGTGCAGAGGGCCTATGTGGCGACCATTATAAAGCCCGAGATAAAGGCGACGAGTTACGGTGTTTATCATACCGTCATCGGACTCGCTGCCCTTCCTTCCGGGATTGTCGGAGGCTCCCTATGGCAGCATATTGCCCCCCAGGCCTTGTTCTATTACGGCGCGGCCATGTCTTTTTTGTCCTGCATACTCTTCGCTCTCTTTCTTTTTGAAAAGCGATGAAAGGGAGCGTTCTCTTGCTGCTGCAATCAGTAAATATCTCTTGGTACAGCTGAGAGAAAACCCTTTTGAAATGAAGAGAGGATGGCAATGGGGAGATTGATGTTTTCCTTAAGAGGCCCGGCCCATCGTCCCTTTGAGGTTGTCGGTCCGGTCAGAAAAGGCGATTATTATCTGAGGGATCTCTTTACGTTCCCGCTGATCTCCGTTATTCCCTCTGCAAGGCTGGTGCTCAATCCCTTTGCCAAACTCGCAAAGCTCCGGCCTTCCAGTTTTATCCTTTTGCTGACGCTCCCCTGGTAGATGTCTTTGCCGTTAGGCGAACTGAGGTTTGCCTCAAAGGAGAGTTCGCCGAATGAATCATCCCCCTCGTCTATCCTTTCGAACCGCTTGAGCTGTATGGTAAGGGAGTAAAAACCTGCTGGTACCACATAGGATGTCCTTATCTCTTTAAAGAAGCCGGTTGCGGAGAGGGCATCCTTCATGGCATGGCTCACTATCTCTTCAGGAGAAGATTCCCATTTTGAGTATCTTGATATGAGAAGCTCGTAAGGGGACTTCCTGTAGGCAATGTAAGGCTGGGCGAGGTATTTGGGAGAATGTATCAGTATGGCAATGGAGGCATTCGTGTTCTTGTTCGGCGAATTCTTTGGTGTAGGCAGGTGTAGACTGTAGATCTGGGTCTCGGGCATGCTGCATGCCGCACACACCGTGAACACCGCGATAAGCAAGAACATGGTCATTCGCTTCAGCATTTCACTCCTCCCTTCTCTTCTCTTCCTTGTAGACTACGCTCCATGGCTTGTTCTTTACCTCCTGGAGGACGTCCCTGAGTTCTTCGGCTGTCCTGTTGAGGCTTTGGAGGACATTATCGATATTTGTTGAGCCCGAGACGATGGCAGAATTCGTATTCTTGAGGAGATTTCCTACCTCTTTCTTGTTCTTATCGTTGAAGAGGCTCCCGACATCCTTCAGGAGGCCGTCCGCAGTAAGGGAAATGCTGTCGAGCCGTGCCATGAGCACAGAGAACGGTACCTGTTCCTCAGCCGGGATTGTGTCGCCCGGGGTGAAGCGTTCACTGGTCGTTTTGTCTAGGGAAAGCAGGATGTACAGGTCTCCCACAAAACCGACCTGCGCAAGGGACGCCTTGGTCCCCTTGTAGAGAACCGTTCCCTTCTTCACGCCCAGGGTAATGGTAATAGGCTCACCGGGAGAGGAGGGGGTCTTCACCTGGAGGACCTTTCCCACGCGCACTCCACCGAGCCTCACCGGAGCGCCTTCCTCAACGCCTGCCACGTTCATCACTTTCATGTAATAGGGATCGAGCTTTTCAAATAACTGGGTGCCGCCGATCAGGATCACTGATCCGCTCAGGAGGACAAAGGATACCACAATAATGACGCCTGCCTTAATTTCTTCCTTCAGAAATGAAGCCATTGCCCTCCTCAGTTCCCCGCAATAAACCTGAAATAGTCCTCAGGGGAGTAGGTCTCTTTCTCCGCCTGCCTTTCGAGGAACATCCTTACCCTGGGGTGCTGGGACATTTTCAGTTCATCAAGGGTGCCTGCGAAGACCACCTCTCCCAAGTCAAGCATAATAACATAATCAGAAATCATAAATACACTGGGGAGCTCATGGGTTACCACGATGATGGTCATCCTGAAGATGTCCCTCAGTTTTATGATAAGCTCATCAAGGCCTGCCGCGGTCACAGGGTCAAGACCTGCTGACGGTTCATCAAAGAAGAGCAGCTCGGGATCCAGTGCAATGGCCCTCGCAATGCCTGCCCGTTTCTTCATGCCTCCGGACAGTTGGGACGGGTAGAAATGCTCGAACTTCGAGAGGCCCACGAGGTTGAGCTTCATGCGGACCATAATCTGGATGGTGGGTTCTTCAAGCTTGGTATGTTCCCGCAAGGGGAGGGCCACGTTATCCGCAATAGTCAGTGAGTTGAGGAGTGCCGCACCCTGAAAGAGAACGCCCATTTTTTTTCTCACCTCGTTGAACCCTGCCTCATCCAACCCCGTGATATCCTTTCCATTGATGAGTATCTTTCCTGAGGTGGGTTTCAGGAGGCCTATGAGATGGTTGAGGAGTGTGCTTTTGCCGCAGCCGCTCCCTCCAAGGATTACGGTGGTCTTTCCTTTTGGTATGGAAAGAGTTACACCCTTGAGGATCACCCGGTCCCCGTATTGGGTGATAAGATCTCTTACCTCTATCGCGTTTTCCATCTAGGTAAAGTAGAAGAAAAGGGTGGTGAAGAAGAGGTCGAAGACGATCACCAGAAAGATGGAGGCGACCACCGAAGAGGTGGTTCTCCTCCCCACCTCCTCAGCGCCTCCTGTTACCTTGAACCCTTGGTATGCCCCCACAATGGTAATCACTGCGCCGAAGGCCCAGGCCTTCACAAGCCCTGTGACAATATCTTTCACCAGCAGTGAATTGATGGTCTGCTGAATATAGGAATAGGGATTTATATCAAGGGCACCTGCGGAAAGGATGAGTCCTCCGATAATGCCAATGAAATCAGAGAGGATAGTGAGGCATGGAAGCATTACCATGAGGGCAACAAGTTTGGGAGTGACGAGGAACCGAATGGGATTGATCCCCATGCTGATGAGGGCATTCACCTCTTCGGCAGCTTTCATGGACCCGATCTCTGCGGCGTAGGCGGAACCGCTCCTCCCCGATACGATGATGGCGGTGAGGATGGGGCCAAGCTCCCTGGTGAGGGATACGCCCACGAGGTTTGCCACGTAGATCATGGCCCCGAAGCGTTTCAGCTGGTACGCTGCCTGGAGCGCAAGGATGATGCCCACAAAAAAGGAGATGACCGAGACGATGGGAACTGAGTTGTACCCGGCCTTCACCATTTCGGATATGATCGCATTCAGCCGGATCGCCTTTCCCCTGAAAGGAGAGACGAAGGTCCAGTAAAAGGTATCGTTGATCAGCTTTGACGCGTCGTGGAGGTCCCTGAATGCTGAGGAGGCTTTTCTCCCGATAAACCCGAAAAAGTTTTCAGTTATTGCAGGCATCGTCCATGGTTCCGTAAATCTCAAATACCCTGTCCAGCTTCGCAAAACAGAAGATCTCCATAATCTTTTCCGGGATTCCGATGAGCCTTAGCTTTCCCCCATAGGTCATCATGTTTTTCAATCCCTCTACAAAGGTCGCGATACCGGAGCTATCGATGTAAGAAACCCCCCTGAAGTCAACGAGGAGGGGCGAAACCCTCTTGTGAACGAGCTGCATCAATTCCTTCCTCAAATCAGGGGAAGAATGCATATCGATATCCCCTGAAACCAAAATTACCTTTATCCCTTTACTGTCCAAGATTTCGATCTTCATTGCCTCCCCCTCTATGCCTTATGAGTCTGAGCCTGTTCCCTTTTTTTTTCTTTTCGTCGAAGTGAAAGACATCAAATGTCCTCTTGATGAAATGGATACCGAGTCCGCCGGGTCTCACCTCATCCAGGCTTCTCCCCGCGATTGATTCCGGCTGCGCCCTGATGCCATTGTCCTCGATGATTACCTCGAACCCTTTCTTTCTGAGTTTGAATTTTACCACAATCTTTTGGCGGGTGTCTCCCCTGTATGCATGTTTGATTACGTTGGCACATGCCTCATCAACGGCGAGTTTCACGTCATCTATCACTGAATCGTGCATGCCGAAGAGCCCTGCCATGGTCGTGGTGACCGACCTTATTACAGAGAGATATTTGGGGTCTGAGGGAATGATGATGGTGGCGGAGTCCTTCATCCCGGGTTATGCATGCCGCCGTATTTCTACCAAGGTGAGATCGTCAGCCCTCTCCGTACCTTTCGAAAAGTCGTTTACGTAATCAACAATCCGATGGATAAGTTCATCTGCCTGCATCTGGCCCTTTACGAAATCAGTGATCTTTTCGAATCCCAATCTCTCCCCTGCCTTGTTCTTTGCGTCAAACACGCCGTCAGTAAGGAAAAGGATGCGGTCTCCTTTTTCAAGGATGAGAGTGGTTGCAGGATATTCCGTGGGGAGAATGCCCAGCGGAGGACCGGAAGGCAGGGTCACCACAGTCACCTCCCCCCTTGAGAGCAGGAGAAAAGGAGGATGTCCTGCAACGGAAAGGCGAAGACTTCCTGTCCTGGTATCCACTATTGCGTAAATGCCGGTGAGAAACATTCCCCTGGGAGTGCCCGAAACCAGGATATTCAACCGGTCCAGTGCCAGATCGGGTTCGTCAATTTGCTGGCACACGTATCTGAACTCACTGATGAATTTTGCCATATACAGGGCTGCTGATATTCCCTTGCCCGAGACATCACCTATGAGAACACCCAATTTGCCGTCTGCGGTTTCTATGAAATCATAGATATCGCCTCCCACTTGTGTGGCGGAGATATTCACTGCAGAGACCGTTATGCTCCCCTTTGTGAGGATGGGAGATTGGGGAAGGAAGCTCTGCTGGAGGGAGGAAGCAATCTCCAACTGCTGTTTGAGCCTTTCCCTCTCGATGGAGTCCCTGTGGTATCGTGCGTTTTCTATGGCGATGGCAAATTGTCTGCAGAGGAGCTCAAAGATCTCGGGGTCGTAGTCCTTCCTTGCGGGATTGATGATCTCAGCAACGCCGATGAGACCGCCCCTGCCCACAAGGGGGACCGCAATAATGGCCCTGGTGATGAACCCCGTCATCTTGTCTGCACCCTGGAAGAACCTGCTGTCTTTTGTGACATCCTCGATGACAAGGGGTTTTTGATTTTCCGCGACCCAGCCTGCGATGCCCTGTCCCATCTCAAGCGTTATGGTCTTCTTCAGGATCTCGGACTTGTTGTCTTCATCGCACATGGCCACCTCGAACTCAAGCTTGTTCGTCTCCCTGTTATAAAAAAGGATGGAACATGCCTCCGCGTCCATCACATTTTTTGCCTTTTCCATGACGAGGGGCATGAGTTCATCTAACTCGAGGGTTGAAGATATGAGCGTGGAAACGTCTATGAGGAGCTTGAGGCTGTCGACCTTTTTTTCGATATTCCTGAGGTACTCCTCAGAAACGGTGGTTTTTCGTTCCTCTGCCATCGCTCCTATTAAATACCAGATATGTGAGGAATTTTCAAGGAGAAAATGGCAGTTCCATGAGTCTGTCTTTGTTTTTTTGCAGAGCGCAGGTTAAGATAAACCCATGAAGCAGGTGGAACCAGGAGACATGCCGGGCAGTCCTCTTATCGACATCAGAAACGTCAATGTCACGCTCCAAGGGCAAAGGATATTGACCAACGTATCATGGCAGCTGAGAAAAGGTGAACACTGGGCAGTGATGGGAGCTAACGGCGCAGGCAAGTCCACATTCTTGAAGTTAATTAATGGAGATCTGTGGCCTGACCATGGGAGCGGGGGCCGGAGGGTCTATCATTTGGGCGGCAATGTCCAGGAAAGCCCGGTGGGGGTGAGAGAGGACATTGCGTTTATTTCCCCTGAGACACAGGATGCGTATGTGAGAAATCAATGGGATTTGAGCGGAAAAGAGGTTATATACACAGGGTTTTTCCATAGCGTCTGGCTCCATCAGAAACCCGACGCTGAGCAGAAGGGGTATGCGGAGCGCGTCGCCCATTTGCTGAGGTTGGACGAGCTGAGGGATAAGAGGTTTCTCGCAATGTCAGAGGGTGAGGCCCGTAAGACCCTCATAGCAAGGGCATTGGTTTGCCGTCCCGGGATTCTGCTCCTAGATGAATTTGTAAGCGGCCTTGATATTCCTTCCAGAGGGAAAATACTGCGTCTGATGGAAAGGATCGCACAAAGCGGAACGCAGGTCATATGCACTATCCACAGGATAAACGAGCTTATGCCCTCCATCTCCCATGTCCTTTTCCTGAAGGAAGGACGGATCCTTTGCCAGGGGAAAAAGGAAGAAGTGCTCACTCCGGAAAATTTGTCTGTGGCAATTAAGGGTGATTACTCCCGTTCTGTATGGGGAAAAGGAAGAGATGTTCCGGGACCCGTGAAACACCCGAGACGTAATGTCCCCTATCTGGTGAAGATCAGGAATGCGGATGTATACATCGAGGGAAGGAAGATACTTGAGGGAATCAACTGGCAGATAAGGCGTGATGAGAACTGGGCGATTCTGGGCAGGAATGGCGCAGGGAAGACCACCCTCCTCAAACTGATACGAGGGGACCTCCACCCGGCCTTCGGGGGAGAGGTGCGCAGATTCGGAGGTCTGAAGGACCTAGATATCCGGGATATGAAAAAGAGGATCGGCTATGTCTCTTCAGAACTCCAGGCAAATTATGACTACCCTGTGACAGGAGAAGAGGTGGTTCAGTCCGGATTTTTTTCCAGCATAGGATTATATGAGGAAGTGACCGGAAGGCAGGAGCGGATCGTGCGGAAGTGGCTGAAGTTTTTCCGTATGGAAGCTTACGCGGACAAGGATGTCCGCAGCATGTCGTATGGTGAATTCAGGAAGATACTCATAATAAGGGCTATGGTGAATGACCCTGATATGCTCATCCTTGATGAGCCATGCAGTGGTCTTGATATATCAACAAGACATGATGTGCTCACCACTCTTGAGAAACTGTCAAAGACAAGGACGAGAATTATTCTGGTTACCCATCACCTTGAGGACCTGGTCCCCTCTGTGAGCCATATTTTGCTTATGGATGAGGGAAGGGTTATTGCCAGAGGAAAGAGGGAAGTGATACTCAGAAAAAGGAACCTGTCTGCACTCTTTGGCAATGTTACAGTGCCAGTTTTTGGGTGATGTTTCCTGTCTCGTCAAACTTGCAGGCAAGGACGAAAGGGTCATGGTAGAAGGTGAACCACGCATCCCTTCCGATATAGGTCTTCTCCAATTCCTCTTTCTGCTTTATTGCCTCAAGGGGAAAGTTGTCGTAGGCCATGAGCCAGAGGGGATTGAAGTGGGCATGGGTGGGCATCAGGTCACAGAGGAGAGTGGCTGTCTCTTCCTTTGACTCCATTACCACGATCTGAAAGCCTTTGGTATGGCCCCCTTTATGCATGACCTTTACCCCTTTGACGATCTCCTTGTCCCCTTCCACCAGTTGAAGCAGATTGCTTCCTCTCAGGAGTTCGTTATTCGCAGGCCAGTACGTATTGATCGAGCGGATGTTGGGACTCATGACATCCTCCCACTCATCCTTCTGGACAATGTGGCGAGCCTTCGGAAACGTGATCTCATTCCTGCCTTTGCCGTTTTGCATGATTACTCCTCCGGCGTGGTCGAAATCGAAATGGGTGAGGATCACATATCCGATATCATCCCTCGCAATACTCATCTCCTTCAGGTCATCCAGTACCATCCAGTCCTCTGTTACCCTGAATATCTTCTTCTGCTTCTCGTTCAGTTTATTCCCCAGGCCTGATTCAATCAGCACAAGGGCCTCGGGCGTTCTGAGAAGAAGCGGGTAGGCGATCATGGGAATCGCATTGTCTTTGTCGGAAGGGTATTTCTTTGTCCAGAGGGCCTTGGGAACCACCCCGAACATGGCACCACCGTCAAGGGCGAATCTCCCTCCCCTGAGCCAATAGAGTTCAAAATCTCCGAATTTAAGAGAAGGTATCATGACTATTCCTGTTCAGACTAACCCATTCTATTTATGAGTACTCTCTTGCAGGAGAGGCATCCGTCTCTCGGCATGACAATTACCCTTATTGACACCACCGTTGTGTGCGCACCTAAAAACAGTCTGCTCCTGTTTTCTGTTAATGGTCCGCATGTGCGGACCGGCACATAACCCTGAGTCTTGCCGTCCGAGCCGGGTACCTCTCTTAAGTTTATGAATTAG
>Ga0335070_10006145_pt1 | contig 14144 bp, 10 predicted proteins | sample Lox_Sample_13_FD_206722 | JGI IMG/M metagenome (GOLD analysis project Ga0335070, IMG submission 206722) | Soil microbial communities from Loxahatchee National Wildlife Refuge, Florida, United States - Lox_Sample_1.3 | ecosystem: Environmental > Terrestrial > Soil > Wetlands | place: USA... | reverse complement strand
GGTCAGGCGCGATTCTTCCTGGCGGTCACCCTTAGCAGCGGCTTTAATTTTTTTGAGTTCTGGCTGCAGGTCGCGCATAGCTCTGGCGTGGTAAAGCTGCTTTTTAACCAGCGGCCACATCAAAAGCCGGATAACTATCGTAAAAATAATAATCGCCACACCAAAATTGTGCCCCGGCAGCAGCGCTGTAATCAGCACCAAAAGGTTAAAAATCGGCTGGACAATTATGGTCGTAAACATATAAAAACTTCCTCGTAAGCTGGCAATATCATAACACGCTAGCCGTTGGCCGCTTTTAAGTTATTTCAAAAGGCCGCTAGATCGCAGCTGTTTTTTTAGTTGTTTTACCAACTTATCAAAAGGTTCTTCCAGTACTCCGTCGTGAAAAACTGTCAGAACAATGTCAGCCGGTGTGCTAGAGTCGCCGCCTGCTTCCTTGAAGGCCTCGTAAAGGCGCCGGCGCATACGGTTACGGGCAACTGCCGACTTATTTACCTTGCGACTAATTACCACGGCAAAGCGGTAATCGTCGCGTCGCGGATTAGCCACGCTTTTGACCGAAAATAACGGCCCGCGTACTGTACGGCCGTTTCTATAAACGTATTTTAAGCTCCCATAACCATGGAAGCGATTTGGCTTACCAAGCATACCCTCCAGTTTGGCACTGGCAGGTGCAAGTGTCTAGTGGCTCAGTCGGTCTCGGCCCTTTAGCCGGCGGCGTTTTAGGACATTACGCCCGGCGCTGCTGCGCATGCGTTTTAAAAATCCGTGTTCACGACTGCGGTGAATTTTTTTGGGTTGATGAGTCTGTTTAGGCATCTAGATACCTTACCAAATTTATCATCTCTAGTCACATATCATACTTTTCCACGGCGCGAAGCTTATGCGTTAAAACCACAATGTTAAGCCACAAAACTTGACTTACTTTTCCACTTATGTGGACCAATTGTCCACAAACATAACCTCTTACGGTGGCCCGTGTGTATAAAAAATCCCCTTAGGCTGGGGCAATTGGTTTTGGCTGTCGTTTTTTTTGCAAAGGCTGTGGAAAAGATAGTTTGTATGGTCTATAGTTATGGATAACTTTTGGGTTCAAAAACGAATCTCTAGTTGAAAGATTAAAGCAAGCAATGCAAGAAACTACCCTATGGCAAGCTGTCCTCGGAGAAGTAGAACTGAGTATCTCCAGAGGCAACTTTGTTACCTGGTTCAAAAATACCCAGCTTATTAGAAGCCGTGACGGCGTAGTTATTATTGGCGTACCCAATGTCTTTGTAAAAAATCAGCTGGAGCGCAAGTTTAACGATTTGATTGTTGAGGTTCTAGAAAAAAACGGCGTTGAGCCGGAGCGCGTTGAATATAAAATCCATACCGGTATCCCGTCTCTGCCCAAAGTTGAAGACGACCAGATTTTGCGTAACCCCAAGGGTTCGTCCGGCAGCGAGAGTACTACCGCCACAGCGACCAGGCCCAAGGTCAGCACCCAGGTCACTCACTCATATCGTCAGGGCATTAACGAACGTTATACTTTTGATAATTTTGTAGTTGGCGCCGGCAACGAGCTGGCTTATGCCGCCTGCCAGGCCGTCAGCCAGTCGCCGGGCACTAAATATAATCCACTGTTTTTATACGGCGGTGTCGGCATTGGTAAAACCCACCTAATCCAGGCAGTTGGCAACGCCCTGGTTGCCCACAAACCTAGCGCCAAGGTCGTTTATGTATCTACCGAGCAGTTTGTGCAAGAATTTGTTGACGCCCTGCGCTTTAAGAAAAATACCAGCGACTTTGCCGGGTTTTATAGAAGCGCCGACGTTCTAATTGTTGACGACGTCCAGTTTCTGGCCGGCAAAGAAAAAATCCAGGAAGAGTTTTTCCATACTTTTAACGCCCTGCACCAAGCCAACAAGCAAGTAATTATGAGCAGCGACAAACTGCCCAAAGATATCCCGACGCTTGAGGAGCGGCTGCGCAGCCGTTTTGCCGGCGGTATGACTATAGACATGCAAACCCCGGACTTTGAGACGCGCTGCGCAATCTTGCACACCAAGGCCGCGACTCAAGGCATTGAGCTAGACCAAGCAGTCGTGGAATTTTTAGCTAGCCGCGTCCAAAACAATATCCGCGAACTGGAGGGCGCCCTAAACCAGCTGCTGGCCTACTGCGAAATGAAGGGTGTTGAGCCATCTTTGCAAATAGTCACAACCATGTATGAAGCCAGCGCCAACCGGCCCAAGCACATTAGTGCCCGCCTGGTGATTGAACGCACCGCCAGATTCTTCCATATCTCAATGGAAGATATTTTAGGCCCCAAGCGCGATAAAGACATAGTCGTGCCGCGGCAAATCGCCATGTACATGCTGCGCTGCGAGCTGCATCTATCTTTCCCCAAAATCGCCCACGAGCTGGGTCGCAAAGACCACACCACAGCCATCCACTCAATTGATAAGATTGAAAAAGAGATGAGCTACGACGGTGTTATTAAGCAATACGTCAATGAGCTAAAAGAGAAAATTTATGCTTAAGATTAGTTATTTCTGTGGAAGAGCGGTGCACAAAGTCGGTAAAACCGTTGAAAAAGTTGCCCATTTTTCCCCACTGTCCACAAGCCCTGTTGTAATTTCAAGCTGTTACAATGGTTTAACCCACAGGCATGTCACACTTTCTAGACTTTTTACCCACAGGTTTTCCCACAACCAAATTTACCGCTTCCCGTCTGTTGGTTTAACTTTATGCCCGGTTCCCACAAGTCCTATTACTAATGTTACTAACTTTATAAAGGTATATTAGTCATGAAGTTACAGGTCACCCAGGAAAATTTATCCAAAGCCCTAAACTCCGTCGCCCGCGTAGCCAGTTCCCGAAACACTTTGCCAATCCTATCTAACGTACTTCTCAAAACTGAGAACAACCGCCTCAGTATTGCAGCCACCAACCTTGATATCGCCATTACCCACTATGTTGGCGGCAAGATTGAAAAAGACGGCGTTACGACCGCTCCAGCCCGACTGATGCAGGACTTTGTGAGCAACCTCCCCGACAGCGTCCTACAACTAGAAACCAACGACAATAAACTGCACATTACCACCGATAAATACCAATCCACCATCAATGGTATGCCAGCCGAAGACTTTCCAGTGATGCCGGCTATAAAAAGTGACAATCTTTGGAAGCTGCCGGCTAAAGACCTTAAAAAAGTCCTCCAGCAAGTGGTCTTTTCGGCCAGCAATGACGATGCCCGCCCGGTTTTAACGGGAGTGTACTTTTACACCGAGGGCGGCACCGTAACGGCCGCAGCCACCGATAGTTACCGACTGGCTGAATGTAGGGTTGGCAAGTCTAAGCAACCAATTAACTTCTTGGTGCCAGCTTCGGCCGCCGCCGACCTGCTGCGCATAATCTCCGATGACGATAAAGACGTAGCTATCACTCACGACGATCAGCAGGTACTGTTCCAGGCCGGCGACGTCAGCCTGGTGGCCAGATTAATAGAGGGCAATTATCCTGACTATAAAAAATTAATCCCCACAAAGTTCTCAACTTCCGCCAAACTCTCCCGAGCCGACTTTATTAACATTGCTAAAATCTCCAGCCTGTTTGCCCGCGAAAGTGCCGGCAGCATTACCATCAAGGCCGAAGACAAAAAGGTCAGCATCAACTCCATAGCTTCGCAAATTGGCGAAAACACTGCTACCGCCGACGCCGTTGTTACCGGGGCCGGCGAGGTCACCCTGAATTCACGCTATCTGATAGATGCCCTCAACGCTTTCGCCTCAGAGGAGGTAGAGTTTTGCTTTAACGGCAAACTAGAACCGTGCATTTTACGCAGCCCAACCGAGGCCGGCTATCTGCACCTTATAATGCCACTGCGAAGCTAAACCGGGCCCCCAAAAAGCGGTGGCTGGCCAAAGTTAATGATAGGTTCAATCAGACTCCAAAATTTCAGATCCTACAGGGATAGCTCATTTGAGTTTGACCCGGGCGTCAACATTATTGTCGGGCCAAATGCCAGTGGCAAAACCAATCTGCTGGAAGCTATTTTGGTACTCTGCCGCGGCAGCTCCTATAGGGCTAAAGACGCCGAGCTGGTTAGCTTTGGCAGGTCCTGGGCCCGCCTGGACGGTTATTTTGAGCAGCAGCGCAGCCTTAAACTAGAAATCAAGGACCAGCTGCCCACCAAGACTTTTTTGATTGACGATAAAAGTTTTAAGCGCCTGAGCCTAGAGCGCACCGAGCCAGCGGTGCTGTTTGAGCCCAATCATCTTCAGCTGCTCATCCGCGGGCCCGAGCGGCGGCGCGACTATTTTGACGAGCTTTTATCGCGCAGCCAGCCGGGCTACAAAAGTCTGCTTAATAGCTACCGCCGGGCGCTGGCTCAAAGAAACGCACTTTTAAAAAATGGTCAGGCGGCCGGGCATAACCAACTTTTTGTTTGGGATGTCCGCCTCAGCCAACTGGCCGAAAAGATTGCTATAGCGCGTAAAGAACTAGTAGACGATATCAATAAGTCACTGCCCAAAACCTATAGCGCCATTGCTGGCAGCAAAACCAAGCTAGAGCTCAACTATCAAAACCAGTTCGCGGTAGAAAGTTACGGCAGCGGTCTGCTGGCCAAACTCGGCGCTAATGCGAAGCGAGATTTTGAACGGGGCTATACAGCCTACGGCCCGCACCGCGAGGACTTTATTTTTTTCCTGGCCGCAAAAGACGCCTCAACCTCCGCCTCGCGTGGCGAGACTCGCAGCATTATGCTGTCCGTTAAAATTTACGAGCTAAAGCTGATTGAAAAAGTCCGAGGGACGCGGCCGCTTTTTTTACTGGATGATGTTTTTTCCGAGCTGGACGGAGCCCGCCGCCGCTCGCTGGTCAACTTTTTAAAGGATTATCAGGCAATTATTACCACTACCGACGCCGAGGCAGTACTGGAATATTTCGCCAGCGGCACCCAAAATTTAATTTCTTTAACTAAGTAGAAACTTGCCTTAAAACGGCGGCTTGTAGCTGCCCGGCAGTTTTGAATAGCCCAATTGCTTAAGCATCATCTGATAGCTAACCGTGCCCATGTTCTTATCAAAACCATAATTTTCGTCAACATAACTGAGGCCAGCAATGGGCACTGGCGGGACATTGTGATCCGTCTGAACCAGGGTTTCACCATCCGGTGAGTGGACGTGCAGCATCTTTGGCGGAAAGCCGCTAAAACCCCAGTATTCTAAGCTGGCATCGTTTTGAAGGTCGTCCAGAGCATAGAATTGCCCCCGGAGGGTAAGAGCCTTAATGCGAGCAATTTCATCCTTTGTCATATTTTTGCCAGAAAGCTTGCCGGCTAGGGCCTTATCAATAGTTAAATCGTCCACCAAAGCATTAGGAATTGGACTGGGGTAATCAAAGTAAGGAACCTTGGCGTTATACATATAGCCGTATACCCACTTCTGGCCATACATAGAAACAATGATTGGATTGGTGATAACAGCAGTTTTATTATATTTTGGATCAAGGCCACCACCAGTGCTACTGCTTATATTTGTGCCAAGCCTGTTACGGTATGGAGCATTGTAGTCAAAAATGCTCTTGTTAGCATTAATCACAAGGGCTCCAAAGTACTCAATCGCTTGATTGGAGTGTTTGATAGTCTCCAGGGTCTCTTTTAAACGTGTCATGGTGCCCATCGCCACCTTTAGGCCTTTTTCCTGACCAGGCGACGGCGTGCCGCGTTCGCCGGCAACCGCTAACTTTCCGGCCAGCTCTATCTTAGCTCCGCCGGTCGCAACTTCATGGCCGGTAGTTTTGGCCTGTACATTGCCAGCAAATAAAGCGGCGGCGCTAGTAGCGCTGGCTCCAGCTATAGCGGCTATAGTCCGCCAATTGCGAGGACTATGGGCACGGGGTTCTTGATTAGGTAGTTTACTCATATAGTTTATGGTTAAATCTGACTACAAATTACCACTTTTATACACTTTTGTCAATAGGGGTCGTGGCCTAGTCCGATCCGGCGCTGCCGTCTACCACCCCCGAATCAAATACCTGCTTGCCGCTGTTATCTGTTAAATAAAGACGCACTGATTTTAGCTCTAGATCAGAATAGTCCACCTTTGCCCGCCCCGCCTTGTTGCCGTTAAAACCGACATCAAAACTAATAAAAAACGGAGAATTGGGGTCAGCAGCATCGTGGTCAGTAGAAATTGTGTCCACGCCGACGCTAACCTGGGTGACCGGCGGCGACACGGTCTGGGTATAGTTATAAAATGCTACCTGAAGACTGAACACCTGCTCGCTGCTCAATCCGTAGTTCAGCAGTTTATCAAAACCAAGATAGATTGGCAGTTCTGGGTTAGAGCCATAGTGTTCTGGGGCCACGCCGCTGGGGTTAGACACGGTTTTATGAGATAGAGGGTCAACAACGCTATTGGTGGGGTTGGTCTGGGGTTTCTTGGCCGGGTGCCGAGGCGCCAATATGGCTACGACCACCAAAAATAGCAACGTAAGCCCGGCGACTATCAATATCAATCTTCGTCTATTTACCGATTGCATAGGCACTGCCTCCACTATGACTACCGGGTGAATTAATGGTCGTAACTATGTCGGTCGGAGACCAAGTCTTAGAATTATTAGCGGTATTGCCGGGGTCGCCAATTTGCCACTGTCCATCAGTTGTAAGACCCCTAATGACTATAAAGTGGCCGCCACCAGTGAACGGTTCAGAACCAGTACCGGCAACTATTACTAGATTATTGGCTTGCAATGCGGCGCTAATTGCCGGCACCGTGGCATCAACAGAAACAGCCGTTAGGCCCCAGTGGCTGGCCAGTTTGGGCGCTATGCTCCAATCACTGCCAACACCCGGGTCGTAAAGATTCTGACTGGTCGCATAGGCGGCGGTTTGTGCTGGCGTGACCTGCTTATTAGTTAAGGTGCTGATTATCATAGCCATGGCCGTTGGCCCGCAACCGTCGGTACCGATTGTGTTGACGGCCGCACAGCCGGCATCGGTCCCGCCGCTGCCATAGGGTTTGTCCTTCCAGGTCGCGTCACACTGGCTGTAGGCCGTAAAACCATCTATATATTGAGTATCCTGACCGGGCCCGGAACTGCCGCTGCATTCTCCGCCGCTAGCATCGGCGGAAACGGTGGTGCCACCAGTAGAACTGCCATATAATTTGTAGACCGCTTGAGACCGTGTTTGACGGTCGGATCCTGTCGTATCACTAGAGCCGGGGGCCTCAAAATTTACATAGATTACATCAGATGCCGAATTGACGGCGTCTGGGCCGCTGCCTTTTACGGCTTGCAGGTAGCCCAGGGTTTTCGTCTGACCGCCCTGGCTAAGTTCATACCACGCAAAACTAAGCTGGGTAGCTAAGTCATCAATGTTCAGACCATTCTTCTTAGCGTAGTTTATGAGGCCATCAGGCCCGTCTATTCTTACACCCGTCCATTGGGCTATGCCCCAAGCCTTACCAGGAATAGGTGCGTCGCTATCGCCGCCGCCGTTATCTTTGGTAGGGTCAACAGTTGATTCCCACCAAAAATTGCCAACAATACCGGAGGCTTGTTCCGGGGTCAGTCCCTGCTGCACAAAATAGTTGTAAGCCATCTGTATCTGATTATTACCGCTCAAGCTGACATCCACGTCTACTGAGCAAGAAGCGCTGCCAGTGTTAAAGTAATATATTCCTTCCGAGAGCACGTCCTTCTGGGCCTGAGATATGGCGGCCGCCGACGATGGCAGCAGGACTATCAGAGCACCGACCACCAGAGTCAGTTTTTTAAAGCTGAAGAACTTCATGGGGCGGCCCTGATATGTTGGTGGGTGCAGGCATCGGAAAAAGTCGTGAATTGGCTGTTGGTCAAAACAGCATATGCTGGGTGGCACTCAATTTGCCCAAAAGAGCCTCCGGTTGATGACAGTAGTGCCGCTGCATCGTTTACAAATTTTTCATCGGCCGCCGCCGCTGCGCCGCTGCTTCCGTTTTGAACCGAGAAGTCAGCCGCTGAGCCGTAGGAATGACCGGCATAGGGACCGTCGCCCTCGGCGGCGTGGTCGCTGCATATCGCTGATATGCCTAGCTTCCAGCCATCGGTTTGTACGAGCCCTAAAATCAACCCCAGCAGATGGGGTGTTATAGCGCTAACCGCACAGTTACCGCCCAGCGGCTTGCCAGCCGCGGTATTTTGGATATCCGAGCAGTTAGCCGGCCCAATGCCGCCGGCCGCCGAGCCACAGAATATTTTGCCGCTGGCAATGAACGGCAATAGTTGTTTGGCTAGCTGCTGCGATGAGCCGGACGGTAGGCTGCCGGTCGGTGAGGAACTGGTAGCGCCCGAGCCGGCCGACGCGCTTGCCGAGTCGCCAAAACCAATGTCCGTACAAGCTTGGTTAATATCCGGGTCGCTGTCGTCGCCCTGGTAACAGGCCAGGCTGTTCATAGTTTCGCTGTCCATGATAAAGAATCGTACCTGTAGCCACCGGCTGTCGCTGCCATCGGCGCAGTTTAGTTTTGCGTAGTCGCTGCTGCCGTAAACCTTGGGCGATGCGCCGTCGCCACTGGTAACACCCCAGGCGGTGCCATCGTTAGCTATAGTAACGCCAAAGCAGTCTTGGGCCATTTGAACGTAAGTTTTACCGTTTTCCGGGCCACTGCCGGTAAAGGTGTCTTTACTATCCAAGTAACCCTCTACATCACCGGCATTTTGGTAGGGGTTTTGGACCTTGGGGTTATCCATTTCGCTTTCGCTGAAGCCGTAGGATGGGAAGCCGTAGTTATAGGCAGTTACTGTGGCGGCGTGGGCCTTTGGCAATAAACTATCAAATATTGAGCCAAAATTGTGGCCAAAGTTCAGAAACATCATGCCGATTTTTGATAAGTTCTGGCTGGGGCTGGGGCTGGTATTGTCTATGACTTTAGAAATTACTGAGCGCTGGTCGTAGGGGTCAAACAGTCTATAGGCAATATTATGATTACTAAAGTTTTGCTGGGCTAAATTGTTATTTAGATTATCAAGCTCTCCGGAGTCAGTTGAGCTTAGGGCCACTCCGCCGCTGGCCAGGGCTTGATCGTTGGCGGCCAACCTGGACCCGTAGTCCGCGTCACTGCCGTAATCCGCCCCGGCGGCCACTGGATTGACCGCGGTGCCAGACAGCCAGTGAGACACCAGGTCAATAATTGGCCCCTGAGCAGCCGAAGTCGCGATAGCCGAGCCGACTAGGTTTATAATGTCGCCGATACCCGTAAGATCCATAGCAATACTAAGGCCGGCAGTTACCGCCTGCCCGCCCGCGCTGCAAACCTTGTTAAGCGATATATGGGTAGTAGAGCTAATGCCGTTTAGAAAATTGGCAAAAGGCGAACCTTTGCCAATACTAGACAAGGTGTCGTTGACGCCGCCGCTTACGGGATTACCAAGCTGGCTTGCTATACTTGGCGCGTCGGTCCAGCTGGTTACTTTGCCGCTGGAGTCTTTACCATCAAGCAGGGCTTTATTTTGGCTTAACTCGGCTAGGTCCACGTCTTGTCCGCTCATTACCTGGTAGCCCAGCCCGATTGCTTCCATTGCTTTTCTAATTAGCGGCAATATAACCTGCGTTTGTTTTATGTCCACAACATGGTCGTTAACTGTCTTGACCATACAAACCACCGCAACGGCTCCGGCGGCGGCCCCCAGTAATTTGGCACTAATAAAGTTTTTAAAACCGTCAAACGGGCCTTTGGAGGCGTCATCGACAGCCTTAACGGTGCCTTTGGCCTGGTCGGTGTTGGCTGTGTCTCTTGCTGCATTGGCGTCGGCTGTTTGATCTGGCTCGGCAGTATTATCAGTTATTTCCAGTGCTTCGCTGCCCTCCTCCACCTGGCTGTTTCTAGCGTTCCAGCGGTCCTCAAGAGTGGCCTTTTTATCGTTTAGCAGTCTGGTTAAAGGATGCAAAAAGGACGTGCAAGCCGCCCGTACACACAGTAGCCGCGCTCCATTGGCGGCACTTATTTTGCTATAACCGGCTTGTCTTAGCAGCGAATAGTTGAGCTTAAGAGTGTCTTTGTACCCCAAGCCTTCGGCACTTATGGCTAATCTTCCCTCAAGGTCTACAGAATGGCCGGATATACTTTCACCCTTAACAACGTCCAGCCCGGTATTTTGTTTTACGGCAGCGGCAGCTTCCTCTTCGTCCATGCCGTAGTACGGCGATTCGGGGCTTACGGTGTCTATGGCGTAGCCATTGAATAGGCCGAACTTGTCGGAATAGACCGACTCAAGCCCACTGGCATTGAGCTTGGCCTCAAATCTGCTGCCTAGCTTGTTGCCCAAAATGCCCATGCGGGTTTTTTCTATCTGGCCACTCTTTGCATAACGCCAAAAGCGTACTTCCTTGGTAAACCTGTCATCCTGCTCGTTTTGCAGCGAAGCGAAGTGAAACTGGGTTAAAAGCTCGGCAAGATGGACAAACTCCAGTGGCCCCGAAACCAGGGTAAAAGCAAAAAATAGGCCGACGACTCCGCCGATAATACCACCGCCAAAAACCTTGCGGCGGTTTTTATAAAACCATCTTCTAGGATTGGCCGCCATGCTGGCCATATCCACGGCGCCCGGTGTATAACCTTTGCCCAATTGGTCTTCGTGTTCGGCTGGCTCTTGGTCCGGGGCAGCTGTTTCACCGGCCGAGTTTTCTGACTCGGCTAAATCCTTGGCGTCGGCACCATCCTTGCTGCCATCGGGCTTATACCAACTGCGATTTGGCTCCGAAGTTTCGCCGCCGCCCTCTATTGCACGAAGCTGCGGCTTATCCAGCGGGGCGGAGTCCTGATTGCCGGCGCCGCCATCATAAACATTATCACCAGCTTGCTGGGTGACTGGGTCGCTTTGTGTATCGGCGCCGGGGTCCTCTTCGGTCGCGGTCAGTTTCCGGCGACTCGGCTCGGGCGCGGACTGTCTTTTTGCTCTAATTATTCTGGCCATAATAGTAATATTTGTTTGTTTTGTGCAGACACTAGGCTTTTACCGCCTAGACTAGGCCTCCGCTTCACTCGCTGATGAATTGACGCTGGCTGTCTGTGGGCCGCTCAGCTGGCTGTCGGCTGGGGTTGGGGCGTAGGGCGTGGCTGAATATTGCGGCAAGACATTGGGGTTGGCCGGCGGTGCGGCTGGCTGAGCAGGTGTGGTGCTGATTAAATCAGCTTCCGTTGGGCTGGCAATTACCTGAATGTGGACGTGGTTTTGGCCGGCAAAAAACAGGCCCTGACCAACCGGGAACTGGCTAAGGCGAAGCTTTTCCTCACTGGTTAGCTTAAAGACATCGGCCAGAACATCAACAGCACTGGGCGATTGTTTGAGCAGCATCTGCATACTGGCGTTGGCCACAATTGCCCGGCCCATGCGGCTAGCCATAAAGTCCTCAACGTCTTGAGTGATGGTGGTGATGCCCAGGTTATATTTTCTGGCCCGTTTGGCAAGACTAAACAAAAAGTTAGCGCTGTCCTCGTAGCGCATCAGCTGCCAGGCTTCGTCAACAATCATCAGGCGGCGTTTTTTATCAACCTTGGTGCGGTTCCAGATGTGATTTAGGACAATATACATGGCTACCGGCCTCAGCTCGTCCTCCAAATCCCGGATGTTAAAGACCACCATTGAGTTATTAACACTGACATTACTTTGCTGACTGAAGATACCGGCAAAGGTGCCGCTGGTGTATTTGCGCAGTCGCTGAGCCAGCTGCGGACCGGTGCCACCCATGTGCAGCAGGGTGTCGTACAAATTGTTGATGGTCGGCGGCAGCGAGCCATGGGTCAGAGGGTCGTTGGTAATGCCAGCTTTGGCGTAAGTTTCAATTAAGGCAGCGTCTAGGTCGGCCTCTTCGGCTGGGCTCAGAGCCGGCATAACGGCTGCCCCGCCCTGGGCTTGGATTTGAGCAGAGGCACCGCCCATCATCAGCCTCAGTAAGCCGTGCAAAGTAATGAGGTTGGAGCGCAGCGGATTATCAGCCTCTTCGGCGTCAACTACCTGCGGTAAATCAAACGGATTGATGCGAGTCTCGCTATTTAGGCTGAGGCGGATATAAGCTCCGCCGACGGCGTCGCACATTTTTTGATACTCGTTTTCCGGGTCAATAATAATTATCTCGGTACCAAACATCATGGAGCGCAGGGCCTCCAGTTTGACAGTAAAACTTTTACCAGCACCAGACTTGGCAAACACCACACTATTGCTGTTTTCCAGAGAAAAACGATCAAAGATTACCAGCCCGGAGTTGTGCATATTGATGCCGTAGAGTATGCCGTTTTCCTGAGTTAAATCGGCGCTGGTAAATGGAAAACTGGTAGATAGCGCGCCGGTATTCATGTTGCGATAAATCTGCAGCTGGTCAGTAAACTGCGGGATGACGCTGTTTAGGGCCTGTTCTTGCTGGGCGGTTGCCGGCTTGGAATAGACCAGTTGCTGGCCAAGTAGCGACTCAACTTTGTGGCTGACAAACTCCAGCTCGTCGCTAGAGGCACCGTAAATAGTAAAGTAAAAGCCAAAACGGAAAAACCGCTCTTCGCCGACCTGCAGCTTGTCGCGCATTTCTTCGGCGTCCTGAACGGCAGCCTCCTTGCCCGGGTCGCGTACCTTGCCGCGTTCCTGGTCAATCTGGATGCCGGCCTCCAGCTGGCTGACCTTCTTGCGCAAATTATCCAAAACCACCTGGCTTTGAACTGGTTGAACTACCATAGATAAATCTATAACTTCATCAAGATTGACCATGGACGACAGCCAGCCGGTGTAAAGCTGCCTGGGGTAGCCGTAGACGTAATAGGTGCGAGCATAGCGGGTACCCAACTGAAAATAATTGCCCATAAACTGCAAGCTGCTTGGTGCGATAAAGTCACGCAGCGCCGACACGCCTTTAACAAAGGCGCTATTAACCTCTTGTTGTTGCCGGGCTTGAGCCAAAACCGCCGGGTCTACTTGGGGGCCTTTTTTGCCCATGCCTAACATCTCAAAACTCCTCTCATGCGGCGACCTCTCTATCCAGGTTAGGTTGAGGCGCGTTACCGTCGCCCCTGGTTATGACTGCCGCCTCCATGCCGTCAAAATTTTTCAGCTGCTGGCGGGTGGCGGTATCTGGGTTATAGGCGTCGTAATAAAGTTCAATGAGTTCCTGGGTATCAAGCGGCAGACTTTGCACGCCGCATTGCTGCAGACCCTGCATGACGGCTTGGACCCGGTTGCGTAGTTCGGTCTTGGCCTTTTCTAAACTGGCTTCGTCTATAGTAATTTGTGGCAACTTATTGGGTTTGAGCAACTCGCCCATGCCGCCAAAAAAGCCCTTAGACTGTTTTAAGGCGCTTTTAATATCTTCGTCCGGGTCCGGGTACTGAATCACTACATAAAACTTTTTATCCATAATGTTGGTTTGCTGAGCAATGTCGGCCAAGAAGATAATGTAGTCTTCCATCAGTAGTCCCAGCAGCATATTGTCCTGCTCGGTGCGAATTTTATCCAGCTTATCAAGGTAGGGCCGGAGATCCACTTTTTGGCTCCTGATAAAAATCTGCACCGGAAAATAGAGTGAGTTCAAAAAGCCCTGGTAGCTAAATTCTACGGCTTCGCGCTCCTGCGGGCTCATCAAATCAAAGTTTATTGACTTGCACATTACCACTGCCCGGAAAGTGCCATCACTAAGTATGACGATACCATCACGGATTTCGCTGATAAGCAAAGCGTTTTGCGTGCTGTTGGGGTTATTTTTGGCCCCAGTCTGAGCCGGAGCAGCCGCTTTTTGCGTTTTTGGGTTAGTTTTGGGAGAATCGTTCATCCCGTTAGACTCCACTTAACTTCCATGGCTTAGATAACAGCAGAAGCTTACTCGTTACTTCAACGTGCATCTGGTTTTTGGTTATTTTTTGGAGTTTAACGGGATTCATAATTTTAAGCCCACCCTAAAAGTGGTTTTTGTTTAATGAAGGGCTACTAGCACCTCGTTGCCACTGCTGTGGTTAGCTAATTTAGCAATTGAGGCCACACTTAAATCATTACCACTTTGGGCTAGCTCCAGTTTAGCAGCTTGAGGGTCGGCTGTCACTCTGTTAGCCTTGCGTGGCGGGCGCACTAACATAGCCGATTTTGAACGTTCTTCCAAGCTCTGAGCTTCTCTGATATCGTGTATCTTTTCCTCGTGG
>Ga0335070_10006144_pt1 | contig 14144 bp, 11 predicted proteins | sample Lox_Sample_13_FD_206722 | JGI IMG/M metagenome (GOLD analysis project Ga0335070, IMG submission 206722) | Soil microbial communities from Loxahatchee National Wildlife Refuge, Florida, United States - Lox_Sample_1.3 | ecosystem: Environmental > Terrestrial > Soil > Wetlands | place: USA... | reverse complement strand
GCGGACGGAGCGGCACGGCTACCTCAGCAGCATCTTGGCGATGGTCTGCAGCTGCATGTTGCTGGTGCCCTCGTAGATGGCCCCGATCTTGGCGTCACGGTAGAACTTCTCGACCGGGTACTCCTTCGTGTAGCCGTACCCGCCGAACAGCTCCACGCACAGCGAGGTGACCCGCTCGGCCACCTGCGAGGAGTACAGCTTCGCCATCGCCGCCGGCTGGGCGAACGGCTCGCCCGCGTCCTTGAGGCGCGCGGCGTTGTAGACCATCAGCCGCGCCGCCTCCAGCTCCGTCGCGGCCTGGGCGAGCTGGAACTGCACCGCCTGGAAGTCGGCGATGGGCCGGCCGAACTGCCTGCGCTCCTTCACGTACGCGAGCGTGGCGTCGAGCGCGCCGGCGGCGACGCCGATCATCTGCGCCCCGATGCCGATCCGTCCCTCGTTGAGGGTCTCGATCGACACCTTGTATCCCTGGCCGACCTCGCCGAGGACGTTCGCGGCGGGCACCGCGCAGTCCTGCAGCACCAGCTCCGTCGTGCTCGAGGCGCGGATGCCGAGCTTGTCCTCCTTCTTCCCGACGCTGAAGCCCTCGAAGCCGCGCTCCACGAGGAAGGCCGTGATCCCCTTGTAGCCCTTGGCGGGGTCCACCGTGGCGAACACGACGTAGACCTGCGCCTCGCCGCCGTTGGTGATCCACAGCTTCTGGCCGTTGAGCACCCACCCGTCGCTGCGCGGCCCGGCGCGGGTCGCCAGGCCGAAGGCGTCGGAACCGGAGCCCGCCTCCGACAGCGCGTACGCGCCCACCCACTCGGCGGCCACCTTCGGGGCGTAGCGCGCCTTCTGCTCGTCGTTCCCCCACCGCAGCAGGCAGTTGTTGAACAGGGTGTTCTGCACGTCGACCAGGATCGCGACGGCGGGGTCCACGCGGGACAGCGCCTCGACCGCCAGCACCGCCAGGAAGAAGCTCCCGCCGGCCCCGCCCAGCGCCTCCGGGATCTCGATCCCCATCAGGCCGAGGGCGAAGACCTGCGGGATGAGCGACGGCTCGAGCCGACCCTCCTCGTCCATCCGGTGCACCAGGGGGCGCACCGTCTCCTCGGCGAAGTCGCGGACGGCGCCCTGGAACATGCGCTCCTCCTCGGAGAGCACGGTGAGCGGCGCGGCGGCGCGGGGGTCGGTCATGGGCGGCGGACCTCGGTTCGGGACGGGTGCGCGCGGCGGGCGAGCGCCGCGCGGGTCAGTAGGTGGACCAGGTGTCCACCCAGGCGTTCTTGATCGGGACGAGGTACATCAGCGAGGCGATCGAGGCGTGCGCGTAGCACCAGTCCCACTGGATGGTCCCGTTGGGTCCGCGCCGGACGCGGTCGTTCTGCGTGGTGCCGTTGAGCCCGCTGATGACCATCCCGTGGAGGATGTAGTTCCAGTTGCCGCCGGCGTCCACGGAGCCGCCGGCGACGATCACTCCGTCCCAGTGCATGCCGGAGAGGAAGGTGACGTCGCCGGTGACGATGAGCAGGCCACGGCGCTGGCCGCTCGGGATCGAGAGGTCCCCCGTGAAGTAGTACGAGTAATAGGTGCTGTTGCCCACCGGGGGCAGCGTCCCGACGAAATCGGGCGTGAACTGCCCCGCCACGAGCCTGGCCCAGTCGATGTGGGTGGAGTCCACCACGGCACCGGTTGACGCGAGGTACTCGATGCTGTTCCCGACGCCCTTGACCCCGTCCACGTCGTCGGTCCCGGCGCCGCCGTAGGCGCCGGTCGGCGTCGTGAGCCCCATCGTGTCGGCGGCCGCGGGGATGGTGCACCCGGTGAGCGTGTGTCCGAAGTTCCGTCCGCTGATCGGGTTGGCGCCGCCGGGGATGGCGATCATCTGCACGCCGTTGGGAGCGACCATCGCGGCGCGGGCCGGGAGGTTCCCGGCCTGCAGGGTGGCGAACTGCGCCACCGCGCGCCGCGCGTTGGGCTGCCCGCTCAGCGTCGCGACCGTGTCGAAGCCGAACGACCGGATGACCCACAGCGCGGGTTGCGGCGGCGCGGTCTGGGTCGAGTCCCGGAGCTTCTGGGCCACCACCGCCGCGTAGCCGCCGCTGAACGTGAAGGAGGTGCTGTCCCAGGACGTGGCGAGCAGGTTGTGGCCCATGCTCAGGTAGTTCTGGAGGCCCGCCTGGGCGATGGCGAGGGCGCGCGCGCTCGCGAACGCGTTGAGGGTGGTGCGGTAGTCCGCCGAGACGAGGATGAACGCCGCCGCGAGCAGCACCGTCAGCAGCGTGATGACCAGCATGCTGGTGGGGAGGACGAAGCCGCGGCGCACGCGCGGGTCAGGGGCCGGCATTGTTCCGGAACAGGATGCTGGTCACGAGGTCGAACCGCGAGGGGGCGGTCTTCCCCTCCGGGGTGAGCTCGCTCTGGCCCACGAGCCGCACCCGCACCCCCCGCACGGAGTCGAGCACGGAGGGGGCGGTGGTCCGCACGGTGAGGCGGCTGCCGACGAGGAAGGCGAAGCTCGAGCCGGTGTCGAAGGGGGTCACCAGCTCGTCGCTCACGCCGGTGGAGAGCACCCGGCGCCACAGCGCCTTCCGCCCCGGGAGGGTGGTGGAGGGGGCGAAGGCGTACGTGATGCGCTGGTAGAGGTAGACGAGGCTCCCGGAGCTCGGCGCGGTGCCGGAGACGGCGAAGCCTTTCGCCGACCAGCCGGTGGCGGAGAGGGTGGTGATCGGCGGGGTCGCCAGGAGGCACAGGGGGAAGACGTTGAGGGTCCCCACCGTCGCCGGCGTCACGAACCGCCAGGTCCCGGTGGAGTCGCGCCACGCGTAGCCGCTGGCGGTCGCGCTGCGGTAGATGGCCGAGTCCCCCGGCAGCAGGCTGACGACCGTGTTCCCGAGAGCCGCGACGCAGGCGACCCCGAACGCGTACGGCACGCGCACCGTGATCGAGTCGGGTGTCGCGGCCACCAGCCCGCCGGGGGTGATCGCCCGCAGCTCGCCCGACATCACGTTGAGGGCCGCGCGCGCGGCGGACCGCGCCTGCAGCATCCCGTCCTGCCCCGCGACGAACCGCGCCTGGCTGATGACCAGCCGCGCGAGGGCGAGGCCGATGATGCCCGCCAGCAGGAGCGCGACCGCCAGCTCCGCGAGCGAGAAACCGCGCCGGGCGCTCACCGGAGGGGGATCGCGTACCGCACGCGCGCCCGCTGGAAGGTGATGGTGTCGGGGCGGGAGCCGGGAAGGGACGTGCTCACCACCACCCGGACCCTGCGCACGACGTTGGTCAGCGAATCGGTGAAGATGCACCCCCGGATCGTCACCCGCCCGCTCACCGTGCTGTCGCAGCCCGCGATCGCCGCCAGGCTGTCGAAGGGGGCGGTGCCGGCCTGGTCGACCTTCGCGAGCAGGAGCGACATCGAGAGGGCCTGGTCGGTCGCGCGCGTGGAGCGGCGTGCCACCTGGTATGCGAGCCCCGCCAGGCTCATGATCACCACCGAGAAGATCACGATGGTGAGGAGGATCTCGACCAGCGAGAACCCCCGGCCCGCCCTCCGGGTCAGCGCAGGATGCGGATCTGCCCCGCGCTGCTCATCCGCACCTGCTGCTGGTAGCTCGGGTCGCCGACCGTCACCGTGACGGAGGCGCTGGTCATCCCCGAGGGAAGGATGTAGACGGAGGTCGGCGCGGCGCTGAGCGCGAGGAGGTTGAACTCCGAGTCCTGCCCGAAGCTCCGCCGCAGCAGGACGTTCGACGTGACGGCGTCGGAGATCGTGATGGTCTTGGCGCCGGAGCTCACCTGCAGGACGACGGGGCTGTGCTGCCGGCCCGCCATCGACTGGGCGAGGTAGAACTGGGCGGCGACCACGTTGGCGGCCCGGTTCACCCGCGCGTGGTTCAGCGTCCGCGTCACGCCCGGCGTGAGCGCCGCGACCACCGTCAGCACGACGAGCAGCACCATCACGGCCTCGAAGATGGTGAAGCCCGCCGTCCGCGACTGGTCGCATCGGTCCTCGGTGTGGGCGTGTGGCATCAGGGTCGCAGCGGCCTCGCTGGCGCCGGGGGGGCCTCGGCGCCGGGGGTCGGCGGGGCCGCCGGCGACCCCGTCCGCCGTGCCTAACCCCCAAGTGTGGCGGATGCTTGCGTGTGCGGCAAGGGCGCTCAGGCCAGGACCTCGAGCGCGACCGGCACGCGGCCGAAGGGCGCGCTCACCTGGGCCCCCCGCACCAGCGGCCGGACCCGCTCCAGCGTCTCGCGGGCGATGGCCACCCCTTCGGCGAGGGCCGCGTCCCGTCCCCGCTCCTGGGCCGCCCGCATCCGCGCGAGCACCGAGGCGGGCACCGAGACCCCGGGGACCTCGTTGGCCAGGAACTCGGCGTTCCGCAGCGAGACCAGCGGCCAGATCCCCGCGATCACCGGCACGCGGAACCCCTCCACCCGGCGCAGGAAGGCCTCGAGCTGATCGGGGTCGAAGACGGGCTGCGTGATCGCGAACTCGGCCCCGGCGTCCGCCTTCCAGGCGAAGCGCCGCAGCTCCCGCTCGGCGTCCACCGCCGCGGGGTTCACGCCCACGCCCACCACGAACGCCGTCGGCCGCCCGATGGGATTGCCGCCGGGGTCGAGGCCGTGGTTCAGCCGGAAGACGAGGTTCGTCAGGCCGATCGAGTCGATGTCGAAGACCGCCGTCGCCTCCGGGTACGGACCCATCTTGGGGGGGTCGCCCGTCACGAGCAGCAGGTTGTGCAGTCCGTGCGCCGCCGCCCCGAGGAGGTCGGAGAGCATCGAGAGGAGGTTGCGGTCGCGGCAGGTGTAGTGCACCACCGTCTCGAGCCCGGTCTCGCGCTCGATGAGGAGCGCCGAGAGCACCGCGCCCATCCGGCTTTGCGCGCGCGGCCCGTCGGGGACGTTCACGGCGTCCACGCCCGCGGCCTTCAGCTGCCGCGCGGCCTCGAGCATCTGGGACGCGTCCACGCCCTTCGGCGGGACGATCTCCACCGTCCGCAGGAACTCCCCCGCCGCCAGCTTCCGTCCCCACGCCGACCGCTCGGCGAGGGGCACCGGCTCGACGCCGGCCGCCGGCTCCACCGGAGCGGCCGCGACGTGCGCCACGCGCCGCGGCGAGACGCTCGCGACGAATTTCACCACCTCGCGGATGTGGTCGGGCGTGGTGCCGCAGCACCCGCCCACGAACCGCGCGCCCGCCTCCACCAGCCGCTTGGCGTACGCGCCGATGTACTCCGGCGAGGCGAGGTAGATCTTCCGGTCGCCGATCTCCCGCGGCAGCCCGGCGTTCGGCTGGGCCGAGAGCGGCCGCTCGGTCACGCGGGCGATGCGCTCGATCACCTCGAGCACGCCCTGCGGTCCCACGGAGCAGTTCACCCCGATCACGTCCGCGCCGTATTCGTCCAGCGCCCGGGCGAACGTCTCGGGGTCGGTGCCGTAGGCGGTGAGCCCGTCCTCCTGGATCGTCATCTGGGCCACGACCGGCAGGTCCGACACCGACCGCACTGCGCGCAGCGCCTCGTGGATCTCCTCGACCACCGAGAAGGTCTCGAGGATGAAGCCGTCCACGCCGCCCTCGAGGAGCCCGAGCGCCTGCGCCTTGAAGTGCTCGAACGCCTCGACGCGCGAGGTCTGGCCGAACGGCTCGAGCCGGATGCCGAGGGGCCCGATCGCCCCGAGCACGCTGGCGTGCCCCGCCGCCGCCTCGCGCGCCAGCTCCGCTGCGCGGCGGTTGATGGCCGCGGTCTGCTCGGCGAGGCCGTAGTGCCCCAGCTTGACCGGGTTGGCGCCGAAGGTGTTGGTCTCGAGGACCTCGGCCCCGGCCTGCACGTACGCCGCGTGCACCTCGCGCACCAGCTCCGGCTGGCGCAGGCTCAGCTCGTCGAAGCAGACGTTGAGGAACACGCCCTTCGCGTAGAGCATCGTCCCCATCGCGCCGTCGAAGACGTGGACGCGGCCGTCCTCCAGCAGCTCCCGGAACGCGCTCACGGGCGCTCCGGCGCGGCGGGCGCGCCGCTCCCCGGCTCGTAGGCCAGGTTGGGCGCCAGCCACCGCTCCGCCTCGGCGCGGCTCCAGCCCTTCCGCCGCGCGTAGTCCTCGACTTGGTCGCGGCCCACGCGCCCCAGGCCGAAGTACGCCGCCTGCGGGTGCGCGAAGTACCAGCCGCTCACCGAGGCGGCCGGCAGCATGGCGCCGCTCTCGGTGAGGCGGATGCCCGCCAGCCGCTCCGCGTCCAGGAGCCGGAAGATGGTCCGCTTCTCCGTGTGGTCGGGGCAGGCGGGGTAGCCGGGCGCGGGGCGGATGCCGCGGTAGCGCTCGGCGATGAGGTCCTCGCCGGCCAGCGCTTCGTCGGGGGCGTAGCCCCACAGCTCGCGCCGCACCCGCTCGTGCAGCCGCTCCGCCAGCGCCTCGGCGAGGCGGTCGGCCAGCGCCTTCACGAGGATGGCGCTGTAGTCGTCGTGCGCCCTCTCGAACCCGCGCACCAGCTCGTCGGCGCCGACGCCGGCGGTGACCGCGAACGCGCCGACGTGGTCGGCCACGCCGCTCCCCTTCGGCGCGACGAAGTCGGCCAGGCAGAGGTTCGGCCGGCCCGCCTTCTCGAACTGCTGGCGGAGGCCGCGCAGCGTGGCGACGACCGTCGCGCGCCGCTCGTCGGCGTAGATCTCCACGTCGTCGCCGACGGCGTTGGCGGGGAAGAGCCCCACCACGGCGCGTGCCGTGAGCGAGCCGTCGGCCACGAGGCGCTTGAGGAGCGCCTGCGCGTCGGCGAACAGCGCCCGCGCCTGGGGGCCCACCGTATCGTCCTCGAGGATGGCGGGATAGGCGCCCTTCAGCTCCCAGACCGCGAAGAAGGGGCTCCAGTCGATGTACGGCACCAGGTCGGCGAGCGGCCAGTCGGCGAAGGCCCGCACGCCGGGCCGGGCGGGTGCGGCCGGGCGGTACGCCGACCAGTCGGCGGCGAAGGCGCGGCGCCGCGCCTCCTCGATGGGCAGCAGCCGCCCCTCGCCCCGCCGGCCGTGCGCCGCGCGGACGGCGTCGTACTCCGCACGCACCCCGGCCACGAACCCGTCCCGCTTGGCGGGGTTGAGGAGCGCGCCCGCCACGCCCACCGCGCGGGAGGCGTCGAGCACGTGGACCACCGGTGCGTGGTACCCCGGCGCGATGCGGACGGCGGTGTGCGCCTTCGATGTCGTCGCCCCTCCGATGAGGAGCGGCACCTCGAGCCCCTCGCGCTCCATCTCCCGCGCCAGCTGCGCCATCTCGTCGAGCGAGGGGGTGATGAGCCCCGAGAGCCCGACCAGGTCCGCCCGCTCCGCGCGCGCGGTCTCGAGGATCCGCTGCGCCGGCACCATCACGCCGAGGTCCACCACCCGGTAGTTGTTGCAGCGCAGCACCACGCCCACGATGTTCTTGCCGATGTCGTGCACGTCCCCCTTCACGGTGGCGAGCACGATGGTGCCGTTGGAGCGCCCGGCGAGTCCCGCCGCCGCGTTCTCCGCCTCGATGAAGGGCACCAGCCAGGCGACCGCCTTCTTCATCACCCGCGCGCTCTTCACCACCTGCGGCAGGAACATCTTCCCGGCGCCGAACAGATCGCCGACGACGTTCATCCCGTCCATCAGCGGTCCCTCGATGACCTCGATGGCCTGCGCCGACGCCAGCCGCGCCTCCTCGGCGTCCGCTTCCACGAAGTCGTGGATCCCCTCCACCAGCGCGTGCACCAGGCGCTCGCGCACCGGGAGCCGCCGCCAGTCGGCCTCCGCCTTCGCCGCGCGCGCCGCGCCCCCGCCGAGCCGCCCGGCCAGCTCCACCAGGCGCTCGGTGGCGTCCTCCCGCCGGTCGAACAGCACGTCCTCCACCGCCTCGAGGAGGTCCTTCGGCACGTCGTCGTAGACGGCGAGCTGCCCGGGGTTCACGATCCCGAGGTCCATCCCCGCTTGGATCGCGTGGTAGAGGAACGCCGAGTGCATCGCCTCGCGCACGCGGGCGTGGCCGCGGAACGCGAACGAGAGGTTGCTCACGCCCCCGCTCACCAGCGAGCGCGGGAACCGCGCCTTGAGCGCCCGGCACGCCTCGAGGTACGCGAGGGCGTAGCGGTTGTGCTCGGGGATGCCGGTGGCGACCGCGAAGATGTTGGGGTCGAGGATCACGTCCTCGGGCGGGAAGCCGGCGCGCTCCGTCAGCAGCGCGTGGGCCCGCGCGAGGATCCCGACCTTCCGCTCCGCCGTCTCCGCCTGCCCCTGCTCGTCGAACGCCATGACCACCACCGCCGCGCCGTAGCGGCGGATGCGGCGCGCCTTCTCGAGGAACGCCTCCTCCCCCTCCTTGAGACTGATGGAGTTGACGACCCCCTTCCCCTGCAGGCAGCGCAGGCCCGCTTCCAGCACCTCCCACTTCGACGAGTCGAGCATCACCGGCACCTTGCCGATGGCCGGCTCCGCCGCGATGAGGTTCAGGAACCGCACCATCGCCGCGCGCGAATCGAGCATGGCCTCGTCGAAGTTCACGTCGATCAGCTGCGCGCCGTTCTCGACCTGCTCCCGCGCCACCGCGACCGCGCGCTCGTAGTCCCCCGCCTTGATCAGCTCGGCGAACCGGCTCGAGCCCGTGACGTTGGTGCGCTCGCCGACGTTCACGAACAGCGAGTCGGGGCCGATGGTCAGCGGCTCGAGGCCCGAGAGGCGCGTAAACGGCTCTGGCGAGGGGACGGGCCGCGGCGGGACGCCCTCGACGGCCGCGGCGACGGCGCGGATGTGCGCCGGCGTGGTCCCGCAGCAGCCGCCCACGATGTTCAGGAACCCGCTCCGCGCCCACTCGCCCAGCGCCGCCGCCATCGCCTCCGGGGTCTCGTCGTAGCCGCCGAACGCGTTCGGGAGGCCGGCGTTGGGGTGCGCGCTGACGCGGGTCCCCGCCAGGCGGGACAGCTCGGCGACGTACGGCCGCAGCTGGGCGGCGCCCAGCGCGCAGTTGAGCCCCACGCTGAACGGCTCGGCGTGACGGATGGAGTTCCAGAACGCCTCGACCGTCTGGCCCGACAGGGTGCGGCCGCTGGCGTCGGTGATCGTCCCCGACACCATCAGGGGCACGTCGGCCCCGCGGCGCTCCAGCACCTCGCGGATGGCGAACAGCGCGGCCTTGGCGTTCAGGGTGTCGAAGACGGTCTCGACCATCAGCAGGTCGGCGCCGCCGTCGAGCAGCCCCTCGGCCGCCTCGGTGTACGCGGCGGCCAGCTCCTCGAAGGTGACGTTCCGGGAGCCGGGGTCGTTCACGTCGGGGGAGAGGGACGCGGTCCGGTTCGTCGGCCCGAGGACGCCGCACACGAAGTGGGGGCGCGAGGGCTCGCGCGCGGTGCGCTCGTCGGCGGCGCGGCGCGCGAGGCGGGCGCCGGCCACGTTCAGCTCGCGGGCCAGCTCGGCGGTGCCGTAATCCGCCTGCGCGATGCGCGTCGAGGTGAAGGTATTGGTCTCGAGGATGTCCGCGCCCGCGTCGAGGTAGGCGCGGTGGATCCCCTCGATCGCCTCCGGCCGCGTCAGCGACAGGATGTCGAAGTCGCCACGGAGCGGGACGGGATGGTCCCGGAAGCGCTCGCCCCGGAACGCCGCCTCGTCCAGGCCCAGCGCCTGGACCTGCGTGCCCATGGCGCCGTCCAGCACCAGGATGCGGCGCTCGGCGGCCTCGAGGAGGGCGGTGCGGCGTTGGGCGGCGTCCATCGGCGACTCCGTGCTCCGGGCCTCGCGCGGCGCCGGGGCCATGGAGACGGAACGCCCGGCGGCGCTGTGACGCAGACGCCCCGGGCCGGCTTTTTAGCGGGTTGTTTAACGTGGCCGCAATACGCCTCAAATCACCACGGGGCTCTGGATTGTGACCGAAGGCTAGGCAGGGCCCCCCGGAACGGTCAAGCCCGCCCCTCGCCGAGGAGCAGGCGCCGCGCCCGCGCGCCGTCCACTCCCTCCACCTCGAGCGTCTTGCGGCGGGAGGTCGCGCCGGCCGCCACGCGCACGGCCGCGCGCGGCACGCCGAGCGACTCCGCGACGAACCGCACCAGCTCCTCGTTGGCCGCGCCGTCCACCGGCGGTGCGGCCAGCCGCACCTTCACCGCGTCGCCGTGGAGGCCCGCCACCTCGGTGCGGCGCGCCCGCGGCTGGACGTGGACGACCACACGGCCGGTCACAGCGCGGCGAGGAGGAGGGAGCGGACCACCTGGATGAGGAACCAGGCGACGAGGGGCGAGAAGTCCATCATCGCGAACGACGGGAGCACCCGCCGCAGCGGCGCGAGGAGCCACTCCGTCGCGACGACGAAGGGGCGCATCCACGGCGTGTACGCCGAGGCGCCGATCCACGAGCCGACCACCCGCACGATGAGGGCGATGCCGAGCAGGCCGAGGCCCCAGTCCACCAGGAGGTACGCCACGCTGCTGCCGCCGTGGGCGGCGGCGTTCCGCACCACCATCGCCTGGATGGCGACCCACTCGGCCACCGAGAGGATCAGGATCCCCGAGAAGATCGTGATACCGACGAGCCACCACGAAGCGTGGCGCGGGTCCATCCGGGTCCGCAGCAGGCGCCGCTCGATGGGTGCCAGCAGCGGGTCGGTGAGCCGCCGGACGGTGCGTGCCGTCCGGCCGAACGGGTTCACGAGGCGCTGCTGCACCGCCATCGCGGCCAGCGCCGCGACGGCGGCCACGGCGGCCGCGACGAAGACCGCGGCCCGGAGGAGCCGGAGGAACTCGGCCGCGCTCATGGGCGTCGCCCTCCCGCGCGTGGCGGCACCGCGGATCGCCGGGGAGCAGCGACGGGCGCGGGCCGGCTGGAGGGGACGGGCGCCGCCTGGCCGAGGACGGGCCAGGGCGTCAGCCGCTCACCCGTGACGGTGCCGTCGCCCAGCATCCCGTGGAGCGCGGCCCCCCAGCAGTAGAGGAGCCCGTCGGTGGCGAGCCCACAGCCGTGGGCGTAGCCGATGCTCAGCGCCGTGAAGCGCAGGCCTCCGGCCACCGGGCGGGGCGTCGGCCCGCCCACGGTGTCGCCCGTGCCGAGCTGGCCCGCGTTGTTCCACCCCCAGCACCAAGCGGTGCCGTCGGCGGTCAGGCCGCAGGTGGCGAAGTAGCCCGCCGTCACGCGGGCGAACCCGGGTGCGGCAAGGACCTGCGCGGGCGCCGTCTCGACGGTGTCGCCCGCGCGTCCCAGCTCGCCGGCCAGGTTCGAGCCCCAGCACCAGGTGAGGCTGTCGGCGTCGACGCCGCAGCTGTGGTTGTAGCCGACGCTCAGCGCGATGAACACGTGCCCGCCGGCGACGGGAGCGGGCGTGGCGCGCGTCAGGCCGACGCTGTCGCCGAGCTGGATCCCGCGGCCCCAGCACCACGCCGTGCCGTCCGCGGCGAGGCCGCAGGTGTGGAGGTTGCCCGCGGCCAGGACGGTGAAGCGCTGCTCCGTGATCGCGGCCACGGGGCTCGAGCTCTGGCCGGTGGTCGTGGGGATGCCGAGCGCGCCGGTGGCGTTGCCGCCCCAGCACCATGCCTGGCCTGTCGGCGACAGCCCGCACGCGTGACGGCGGCCGGTGGTCAGGCTCCGGAACGTGAGGCTCCCCGCGACCGGTCTCGGCGTGGCGCGCGTCGGCTCGCCGGTGCCGTCGCCGAGGCGGCCGAACGCGCCGTTCCCCCAGCACGATGCGGCCCCGTCGGCGGTGAGGCCGCAGCTGTAGGCGTCGCCGGCGCCGACCACGGCGAACCGCGAGCCCCCGGAGACCGCGACGGGGGCCGCGAGCTCGTTCACGAACGCGCCGGTGCCGAGGTTCCCGGCGTTCCCCTCGTACCCCCAGCAGAAGGCGCCCTGCGGTCCCGCGGCGCAGGTGTTCTGGTACGGGCCGGCGCTGAGGGACGTGAAGCGCACGGTCGTGACGCGCACCGGGACCGAGTCGGTCAGCGCCCCGTCGCGCGCGAGCAGCCACGCGGTACCCTCGCGCACCCCCGTGGCGAGGCCGCCGGCCCCCGCGCGGACGACGGCCGTGTCCGAGCTGCTCCACGCGGGCGCGCGCCGCCCCAGCACGCTGCCGTCGCTGCCGACGGCGTCGGCGACGAACGTGAAGGAGCCCCCCGGCACCAGGGTCAGCTCGGCGGGGGTGATGCGGAGCCCCGCGACGCGCGCGCTCACCGTCACGACCGCCCGGCCGGAGACGCCGTCGGCCGTCGCCACGACGGTCGCGATCCCGGGGCGCACGCCGTGGATCAGCCCCGACGGGTCCACCGAGACGACGCTCAGGTCGCTGCTCGCCCAGCCGAGGTGCGCGTCGGGGAGGACCAGGTGCGAGGCGTTCCGGGCCGTGGCCTTCAGGGTCAGCGTGTCCCCCTCCATGATGGCGGCGCTGTCGGGCTCGACCGTGATGGAGGCGGTCGTCGCCGCGGGTCTCGGGATGTTCTCGAGGCACCCGCCGGCGGCGCCCGTGAGGAGCGCGGCCAGCGCGGCGACGGCGGACGGCTGGAGATGAGGCATCGGCCCGCCTCCTCCCCCGGAGCGATCGGCTACGAGACCCGGCGCGTCTTCCGCCGCAGGAAGTCCATGAGGATGAACTGGCCGAGCGTCATCGTGTTCGTGAAGTAGGCCTTCCCCCGGCTGATCTCCGAGAGCCGCATCACGAAGTCCACCAGCGCGCGGTCGCGGGCCAGCATGAAGGTGTTGATGACGATACCCGCCCGCCGGCACAGCGCCACCTCGCGGTAGGTCTCCTTCAGGATCCGCGGGTCCAGCCCCATCGAGTTCACGTACACCCGGCCGTCGGGGAGCGTCAGCGCCGAGGGCTTCCCGTCGGTGATCATGATGATCTGGCGCATGTCCTTCCGCTGCGCCAGGAGGAGCCGCCGCGCGAGCTTGAGCCCCTCCGCCGTGTTGGTGTGATACGGCCCCACCTGCGCGCGCGCCAGGGCCGCGAGCGGGATCTCCTCGGCGGAGTCGTGGAACAGCACCACCCGCAGCGAGTCGCCCGGGTACTGGGTGCGGATGAGGTGCGTGAGGGCGAGCGCCACCCGCTTGGCCGGCGTGAAGCGGTCCTCCCCGTACAGCACCATCGAGTGCGAGCAGTCGAGCATCAGCACGGTAGCGGCGCTGGAGCGGTACTCCGCCTGGTGCACCATCAGGTCGCCGTACTCGAGCTGCAGCGGCACGCCCAGCCCCTCGCGGCGGATGGCCGAGAGGAGCGTGGCGTTGACGTCGAGGTTCAGGGTGTCGCCGAACTCGTACGGCTTGCTCTCGGCGTCCGCCTCGATCCCGGTGGCGAGGTACGGCGTCTCGTGGCTGCCGAAGCTGGACCTGCCGATGGACCCGAGCAGCTGGCGGAGGGCACGGTAGCCGAGGAAGTCGAGCCCCTGGTCGGTGAGGTTGAACTCCACGCGCTGGGCTGCCTCGCGCGCCAGCCCGTCGGGGCCCAGCACCGCCTGGTGGCCCCCCGGCATCTGCGGAGCCTGCTGGACATCGAGGTACCCCTCGTCCACCAGGCGCTGCACGATCGCGTCGAGGAGCTGGGCCAGCTGGCGCTGCAGCTCGGCGTCCTGCTGCGCGTCGCCGGAGCTCTGGCCGCGCAGCGCCTTCAGCATCTCGGGCGTGAGGAGCCCCGACTCCTTGAGCGCGCGGAGGATCGCCTCACGCAGGCCCTCCATGGTGCCGGCCTGCGTGTCCTCCTCGTCGCCGAAGTCGCCCCAGTACGGGTGGCTGCGCGGCCCGCCCGCGAACCCCGACTGCAGCAGGAAGTCGGCGAGCTTGTCGAGCAGCTCCTGGAGGTTGACCGTGTCCGCGAGCTGGGCGATGTACTTCGAGAACGTCGTGTAGCGCATGGGCTTCCCCTCAAGGTCGCGGGGGCGCACAATTCGGGCAATGTCCGCCCCGGCGCCGACGCCCTTCCCGGCACTCCGTCACCGCAACTTCCGGCTGTTCTTCCTCGGGCAGGGGACCTCCCTCATCGGCACGTGGATGCAGAACGTGGCCCAGGGGTGGCTGGTCCTGCAGCTCACCAACTCCGCCTACTGGGTCGGACTCGTCTCCGCCCTGGGCAGCCTGCCGGTGCTGCTCGTCTCCCTCCCCGCCGGCGTCCTCGCCGACCGCAGCCACCGGCGGCGGGTGGTGATCGCCACCCAGTCGCTCTCGATGGTGCAGGCGTTCGCGATCGCGGTGCTCA
>Ga0335070_10006143_pt1 | contig 14144 bp, 10 predicted proteins | sample Lox_Sample_13_FD_206722 | JGI IMG/M metagenome (GOLD analysis project Ga0335070, IMG submission 206722) | Soil microbial communities from Loxahatchee National Wildlife Refuge, Florida, United States - Lox_Sample_1.3 | ecosystem: Environmental > Terrestrial > Soil > Wetlands | place: USA... | reverse complement strand
AGGGAAGCGACTGCCGCATGAATGGGAATGGCAGTACGCTGCGCAAGGCACGGATGGACGTAAGTACCCGTGGGGAAATACCTGGGACCCAAGCACGGTGCCCGCGCCAGACAAGGGGCGCGACATCGCGCCCCCCAGCGATGTAACTGCTCATCCTTCGGGTGCGAGCGTGTTTGGAGTGAAGGACTTGGTCGGCAACGTCTGGCAATGGACGGAGGAGGTGGTCGACGAACACACGCGGAACGCAATTCTGCGCGGTGGCAGCCATTATCAACCGCAAGGTGCCAGATGGTACTTTCCTCAGGCTTATGAGTTGAGCGAGCACGGAAAATACTTGCTGATGAGCCCCAGCATCGATCGCTCGGCCGCCATCGGATTCCGCTGCGCAAAAGACGCCGAGTAGGAGTTCGGCTCCTTTCTCCGCGATCTGTAACGACTTGAAGACGGCAACAGCCAGGAGGGTGCATGTATCAACCGGAAGCGTACGCAATAGCTTTGATCTTCATGTTCGGAAGCATGCTGTGCTGGGGATCGTGGGCGAATACCATGAAACTCACTCCAGGCTACGCATTCCAGTTGTTCTATTGGGACTACATAATCGGCATCCTGGCGGCCAGCGTTCTATGGGGCATTACGCTGGGGAGCACCGGCGGCGGGGAGCTTTCTTTCTTCCACAATTTAAGCCAAGCAGACGCGCTCCACTTGGCCTACGCGCTGATCGGTGGCGTCATCTTTAATATTGCCAACCTCCTCCTGGTTGCAGCCATAGACATTGCGGGGCTGGCTGTTGCCTTCCCTGTGGGCATAGGTCTGGCGCTGGTTGTGGGTGTCTTACTGAACTTCATCATTTCCCCGAAAGGCAACTCTCTTCTCCTGTTTGGCGGGGTTGCGCTGGTAGTTACAGCAATTGTGTTGAATGCCATGGCGTATCGCCGGCGCGAGGTGGAGCGCCGGACCTTGAGCGCACGGGGCATAAAAATTGCCATCGCTTGTGGGATTCTGATGGGATTGTTTTATCCCTTCGTCGCCAAAGCGACCACCGGCGAACGCTCTCTCGGGCCCTATGCCGTGGCCTTTGTTTTTGCGGTCGGTACAGCTCTTTGTGCGATTCCCGTGAACTATCTGTTCATGCGCCACCCGCTCACTGGGAGTGCTCCTGTAAGCATGAAAGAATATTTCGCCAGCCGTTCGTCTTGGCATGTCTGGGGAGTCATTGGGGGAGTGATCTGGTGTACGGGAACTACGTTGAACTTTGTGGCCTCGCACGCTCAGATCATCGGCCCGGCCATCTCCTATGCGATTGGTCAGGGAGCAACTATGGTATCGGCGATCTGGGGCGTGTTCATTTGGAAAGAGTTTGCTCAAGCTTCACAGAGCGCCAGGAGATTAGTACCGTGGATGTTCATCTGTTTCTTAGCAGGGTTGGGCGCCATTGCTGTCGCGCCCATAGTCGGTCAATAGTTCAAGCAGGGAGAACATGGGCCAAGTTATAACCAAGGCGGAATCATATGACGAAGCCAATTGTTGTAGTCGGGAGCATCAATCTTGATCTCGTGGTCACGGCCGAACGCATCCCCATGCCGGGCGAAACCATCGCGGGCGAAAGCTTCAAAACGTACTTTGGCGGCAAAGGGGCAAACCAGGCTGTCGCGATCGGCAAGCTGGGCTACCCGGTGAAGATGTTGGGCAAAGTGGGTACGGATTCGTTCGGTGCGCAACTACGAGACGCGATCAGTGAAGCGGGAGTGGACGCGAGCGCCGTGGAAACCGCATCCGGATCCTCGGGCGTGGCGGTCATCTCGACTACACATCGCGGAGAGAACTGCATCACCGTGGTTCCTGGCGCCAATGGAGAAATCACCTCCCAGGATCTCGACCACTACCGCGGTCTTATCGAAGGGGCGGGCATGGTGCTCACGCAACTGGAGATTCCCATGCCGGTGACTGAGCATCTGGCGGAGATGACCAGCCGTGCTCGAGTCCCCTTGATGCTCGACCCCGCGCCTGCTCGAGCTCTCTCCGACCGCTTACTGGCGAGTGTGGACTGGATCACTCCGAACGAAACCGAAACCCGGATGCTGCTTGACTTAGACGGGAGCGACTGGGGGCCGGATGCCGCTACTCGCGCCGCCGAGGCGTTACTCGACCGAGGATCACGAAATATTGTGCTCAAAATGGGAGAACGCGGTGCCTTTCTGGCGGAGTCCAATGGAAACAGAATTCTTATCCCGGCCTACGCCGTGAAGGCTGTGGATAGTACTGCGGCGGGCGATGCTTTCAACGGAGGCTTCGCGGTTGGCCTGATGCTCGGGAAAAGCCCCGAGGAGAGTGCGCGCTTCGCTTCGGCTGTAGCGGCTATCTCGGTCACACGACATGGCGCACAGCCATCGATGCCGAGCGCCGCAGAGGTTGAACGCTTCATCGAAGCGCAAACCCTTATGCGATCTTAAGTCGAGCGCGTTTTCTGATGGCACGCGAATTAGCTTTCGTGACATACCTCCTTTTGTTCTTCGCGGTGCGGATGCCCTCTGGCCGCGCCGCAAGGGAGAATGGAGGCATGCGACGCTTTCGGTCTTATCGGGTCTTATTGAATAAAGACGGTGGCTGTTGAAAAACTCTTTCGAGTGAAAATCGCAAAAACAAAATTGCGTTAGGAAGCGTTTTAAGCGATCTTCTCGAATTTTAAGGCATTTTGTATCCTCGAAATTTTGATCATTTCCGCCGAAACAGGAGTTTTTCAACACCCACAGACGGTTCTCGCTAAATGAGGCGCCCTGAAGGGGCCGCTTACAAGTACGCCGAAGTCTTAGTCACTGAAAGTGGAAGAGGCCTCTTAGGGCGTAATGTTCGAATCTGGAGGGACAATCGTTCTCGGCAGTCCGGCGGTCCCCATGAGTGCCTTGAAATCAGGTCTCAGAGGTGTCCGGGAGTCAAGGTCGTTAAATTCGCAACACGCTCTAGCTAAAGTTGGCAGAAAAACAGGAATAATCGAAATGGGCAGCCGTTTGCTGTTAAGTTTTCGAGGCAGTGTTCCTCTCTATCGACGAGAGAACGCACAGACTAGGAGAGCCAGATGAAACTAGGTTGCCGTTTGTCACGGCGGGCTGCCCTTCGGCTTATAACAGCGGCACGGCCAACAGCTGGAACATCGCTTCACCTTTCCTAAGCGCGGACGGGGTATGGACCGTGGTTCTTACTTTGGTGTAATAAACCCGCTGAAGCCGCCTCCTTCCAGCGTGGGAACCGTGAGCACGGTTTGGCTCGTCACCGTCCTCGTCTCCGTCACGATCGTATCTCTGTCCTCGCCGTCGCGGTGAAGGGTCAGGATATACTCGACCCCTGGCTCTAGGAACTTGAGGGCGTAGGGTATCGCGCTCGGATCCTTTGCCGTATCAAACCACCAACTCCCTGTCTTGGTTGGCGTCTGGCCGTACATCATGGCAAGAAACCAATTCCTGCCTTTCCGGCGTGCCAGTGCGACGTACACACCCGGATGGCCATCGATGAACTTCGTGTCATCCCAGCTTGCGGGCACTAACTTCAGGAAGCTCATCGCAGCTGGTATATGGCGGTAGGTGTCTGGGTGATCGCCCCAGTACTGTATGCCGTTTTCGAACATCACAGAGATTGCCAGCTCGTGAGCATCAGAGGTCGTCCGTCGCGGACGCGAAGCGGGGCCAGAAAAGGTGACTCCCGTAAAATCCATCGGCCCCACCACGTTTCGCGTGAATGGAAGAGTCGCTTTGTGGACAGGGTTCGGTGGCGCGTTATTGTAACTGATACCTTCCTCGTTGAATATCTTGTAATACTCGGCACCACGCACGGCCTCATAGCCAACCATGTGAGGCCAGCGCCGCCGCTGGCCTCGAGGAACGGTGGCCCCGTGCCAGTTGATCATTTGATGGTACTTGGCGCAAAGTTGTGCCATGCGGTCGTAGAACTGCATCCGTGTTTGCGAGTCGCTGTCCTGAAAATCCATTTTCAAACCAATCACACCGGCCCTTTCCCGCGAGGCCAGTTCCGTCTCAATGGATTCCCAGCTTCGCGAGAGTAAAGTAGCGAAGTGGAAATACTTGACCTCATTGCCGTTTGGATACTCCCAGCCCATTTCTTTGGCGAATGCACTGAAAACAGGCTGGAGGTCCTCCTTGCCTCCGATATCTTGATACCACCACGTCCAACTCGTCCGGCCCGGCTTGATCCAACTGAGATCTCCGATTTCATTAGGTGGATTGAGATTGTCCACCAACGTTGATTCCACGATCGGCCCCAATGCCTCGCCGATCATTGCGACGCGCCAGGGCGTGCTCCAGGGTAGAGTCCAAGTGACCATCCCCGGGTTCGGATCGAGCATGATCTGGTAGATGCCGTTCACGCGGTAGGCACCAGCCAGCCGTGAGGCGCAATAATTGCCGTATACGGCTGCCTCGGTGATCAGAATCCACGGACCAATCGGCGTTTGGAACAAAACCGGGAAGAGATCGGCGTCATCGTAGAAGTTCCGCCAGCCCACGATCTGGCGATGGTGAAATCCCTCATAATCTTTCTGCCAAGGCATGGCCCAGGAGTTGGAGCCCAGTGGAATGGTGAAGCCTGACATCTCGCCAATGATGACCTTGGTTTCGCCATTGCCAGGAAACGAATACCGATAGGCCATACCGTCGTCGTAAGCGCGCAAATATAAGTCCATCGGGCGCTCCGCTGCATTCTTGAAGCTCAGACGCAGTTCCTTGCAATGGTTGACTTGAATGCTCTTCTTGCCCGAGGGCATGGGGTATGTCTCGTTGATCTCCTTCGCCTCCTGCCCCACAAACCTCAGTCTGTTTACGAAATCCCCGTCTCCCCCTCTCATGGTGACGCCAAACGGAGACTTGGGAAGAACCACCTTCCCGTCAAGCGTGACGATGTAGGAGAGATCGTTGTCTGGAAAGCCATGGCCGATCGCTTCCTTGACCACGGTTACAGCGATATTGCCGCTTGGCGAACTCACAGACCATTGGTTCGGGGGATCTTGTTTTTCGGGCGAGCGGCACGGTGCGCTCGCAGCCTCAGTTGAAACTATTCCCGTCGCAACGATAGTTCCGGCTACCAATTTGCCAAAGTGTCGTCGGTCCAACTCCCTTGCTCCAATATTCGAGATGTGATCTGCTAACGTATATCTGTCGTTTCCAGGTCCCGCTCTGAGATCAATTTCGGAGTCGTTTGGGGAGGTGCAACCGAATGCCGAATTTGTAGTTCAGTCGGCAACACGACCTTCTGAGGAGCCTGGTCGAACCCGGAAATGCGCTGCAACAAAAGGCGGGCAGCCGCGGTCCCCAGCTGATATCCGGGTTGACTTACCGTCGTGAGAGCGGGCGCCGTAAACTCGGCAAAATCGAGATTGTCGAAACCGACTACGGAAATCTCTTCCGGGCAGTGGAGCCCCAAATCACGTACCGCCCACAGTACCCCGAGCGCCATCAGGTCATTGCAGGCAAAAATCGCAGTCGGTCTTGGAAGCATGCGCAAGAGCCGCTTAGCGGCATTGTGTCCGCTGTTTCGCTCGAACCCAGCCTCCTGAATGTAGTCCGAATCGATTTCTAAATTCGCTTCAGCCAGTGCACGCTTGAATCCATTCAATCTCTGCACCGCATTGGCTAAGTGCATCGGACCGGTAATAACTGCGAGCTGACGATGGCCCATGCGCAGCAGATGCCGCGTCGCGCTGTACGCCCCAGCTTCATTGGCTACGAGTACAACATCGCCATGCCAACCTTGAGGCTGGCGGTCCAGGCAAACTACAGGAGGTCCCGGCATCTTCAGATTGAAATGCGACGCTATATCGCTGTCTACCGCGGGAATGACCAGCCATCCCGCCGGGCTATAGGAGCGCATTTCATTCAGGTATAGGGTCTCTTTTCGTCGATCATTGTCGGTATTACATAGCACCACGCGATACTTGCTCTTGAATGCAACATCTTCCACGCCGCGTACCACCGCCGGAAAGAAAGGGTTGGTCACGTCCGGAATGATCATAACCAGCATACTGGTCTGGTTGCGGCGGAGGCCCCTGGCGAGCTGACTGGGTTGATAGCCAAGGCTGCGAATCGCGTCCAAAACACGGACCCTTAACTTCTCTCGCACTTTCGCCGTTCCGTTGATCACGTGCGAAACCGTGCCAATCGAAACGTCGGCCTTTTCCGCAATCTGCCGAATTGTGACCGGAACCGACATTCGTTGTGTGCGAGCTACAGTCTAACAGTCAGGGTTCATGAGCGAGCGCAACGAATTGCAAAACTACTCCGCGTCTTGAACACAGCGAAATCCTAACGCCCCCGATCTATCCATGCTGGGAGACATCATCAGAAGCTTGCCGTGCTGGTTCAGCTTGTACGCCTGAGGAAAATACCAGATCGATCCCTGCGGTTGGTAGTAACTTCCTCCGCGCACAATCCCTCCGCGGGTGTGCTCGTCTTGAAATTCTTCCGTCCATTGCCAGACGTTTCCAACTAGATCCATGACACCAAGGGGACTGGCGCCCTGCGGATGGGCATCGACCGCGTCCGGACCGCGCATCGTGCGCGACTTGTCCGGAACAGGGACCGCCTCCGCTTTCCAATCGTTGCCCCAAGGATAGAGTCGCCCGTCTGTTCCTTGTGCGGCATATTGCCATTCCCACTCATGCGGCAAGCGCTTTCCCGCCCATGCAGCATAGGCTCGCGCGTCTTCGAGTGAAACCCAAGTCACGGGCTTGTTGTCCCAGCCTGCCGGGTGGTTTCCGTTCGACCAGTCCCGGAGGAAGTTCAAATCGTCCTGGGGATGATAGTGAGTGGCATCCAAGAATTTCTTGAATTGCGCGTTGGTGACCGGATACTTGTCGATCCAGAACGATTTCACGTGCATGGGGTGATCATGAAAGCGGCGTGCGGAGTCTTCCCATGGGTACTGCACATCCACACCAACGTCATCGAAGCCTTCGATCTCGATCCCTTCGACTCGGAAGTCAAAATCGGCAGCCGGAATCTTGACCATATCCGGTGGCGAGCCGGATGCCGGTTTGGTAGACGCGATCGGAGCGATTTGCTGCGGTAAAGTCTTCCATTCGTGTGAGTAGTTGGACAGAGGCTTTGCGGTGAGTTCTTTCATTTTCGACATCAGTTTCTGAATCGCCGGATCTGGAGTCGCCGATGTCGCCAGCAAAGCGCCGTAGCCATGCGCTTCGATAGCGAAGCTCAGTACGGTTCGACCATTTTCTGCGTCTTGAGGCTTCAGTTCGACTCCGTGATAAAGGTTGAGATACCGCATCCCGTCTAGCCGTGGCACTTCAATCTGCGGACCGTCGACGTCGTACTCGTTGCGGTTTACGATTGTCCAGACCGTCTGATGAGCGAGCGGCCAACGGCTGGCGAAAACGCCATAACGCAACATGGGAGCCAGCGGTTCCCAATCCTGGCTGATGAGAAAAGGTGCGATTGCACGCTCAACTGTGGCAATGCGGCGCGTAGCTTCAGCGTCTCGTGGAGTGACTTCGTTCCAAATCCCCCAGATGTTTTCCCAGCTCTCCCAGCCCACTCCGTTGAAGAAAGCAAACTGGAGGTCGCTTGTCTTATCTCGATTCCAGCGATCGGAAATGTTCACCATGTGCCGAGGCTCAAGCCATTTGTATTTGTCCACCATGGGAACGAAGGGAAATTGATATTGGCCCCACGTCATTACATTCCACGCCAGAGCTTCATCTGCGGGGCCACCCTCAGGCTCGAACGCCAGGGGATGACCGGTCTTGTCGGCAGCGGTTGAAAACGCCAGTGGCACGCCGTCCTGGGTGTCCCCGTTGATTCCGTCCGCACTAATGTCGGCCATTAACTTGGCAATGGCATCCGGCCAAGACATGCCGGGATCTCTGGTCCCTTGATCCCACATCATCATCGGGAAAAGCACGCGAACTCCCCGGCGATGAAAGTCACTGATCATTTGCCGCACGCCATCCACTCCTCCGGGCATGCAACGGATCATGTCCTGCTGATTGCGATTGTCGATTCCCATGTTTGGATAAGTGGGCCAGATGAGCACTGCGTCGATGCCGCCATATCTCTTATCCAAGTCGTCCAGGTAACGATCAACGGTATAACGGTGTGCGGCCGGATCGTAAAAGTAGCGATCCTGCACCATCATTTGCGGCTGAAAGAAACTGGACTGCGTCCACTTGAGGGCAGGCAGATCATACCGTGAACCCTCATAGCCGATGCGTATGCGGCGTTCATTCCGCCAGTGCTTGATATCACCGAGCCAGTCATCGTGCTCACTCTGCGAGCAGGCCGTGCCTCCACCCTCCCATGCGCCTCTCATGGTGAGGCAAGAAGGGGACGGAATCTGCTGTCCCTTCGGAGAGAACTTCGAATCTTGCGCAGGAAGCGAGATTGAGGAGCAAAGTAGACATACGACGAGGGAACTCAAACCGAGGCTTTTCATGAAGCCGCTCCTTGACAATCTGATCGACAACGCAATATAAAACGTTTCAATTTCAATGTCCAGATTTATTGAGCTCCCGCTGCAATCAGGGAGGAACCAAAAAGCCATGACAAAGCTCCGTTTTATCGTTATCGCTCTTGCCGCTTCCGTATTTTCTTCTGCGGCGTTCGCCAGCAAGAAATCCGATGAAAACAGAAAAGCCGAAAAGGAGAATATTGTTGAACTCTCCCACTCCGAATACCTCGACCGGGTCCAAGCCATTTGGATGGCGCAGATGATCGGCCAGTACACTGGCGTTCGTTTCGAGCACCAGCCCGCCTCCGTTCTGGAAAAGACTCCGATGCGCCATCTTCCCGGCTATGCTCCTGTGGATGACGACTATTATTACGAAATGGTCGCGATTCGAGCCTTCGAAAAATATGGGATCGGGCTCACTGTGGAACAGCTCGGGCAGCAGTGGCGTGAGAACAACGCAGGTTCGTGGGGCTCAAGCGAGCAAGCCCTACAGTTGTTGAAACGAGGTATTAGGGCGCCCGACACAGGCCATCCTCGCTACAACAAGCTGTGGTGGACCATTGGCCCGCAATTCAGCAGTGACGTATATGGCACCCTGAGCCCGGGGATGCCCAATGTTGCGGCTGAACTCGCGCGCAAGCTCGGGCACATCAATGGATATGCAGAAGGTACAGACGGAGCCGTTTTTGTGTCAGGGATGATCAGCATCGCATTTTTCGAAAAAGATCCGCACGTTGTGGTTCGCAAAGCCGCAACTCTCATTCATCCCGATTCGCCATATCGCAAGTGCCTGGACATGGTGATCCAAATGGCGGATGCAGGCAGTGCCCCAGAGCAGATCTTTCGAGCAATTGATGAACGTTGGGGAATCGAATATCCCGCCACCAACAATGCCGTGCTGAACGGCGGGATCGTTGCCGCCAGCGTGTGGTTTGGCGGTGGCGATTTTCAGAAGACCCTGCAGGTGGCTGTTCACGCGGTCGATTTTGCAGATACAGACTGCAACACAGCTAATTCTGAATCGGTGGTTGCGGCGATGTGGGGCATGAGAGCGCTACCGGCGGAGCAGGTCTCCGAATTGCACGACCGCATTAAGGGCGCCGAGATGGGTCCTTTGCAGTTGACGCCGCCGGTGGACGATAGCATTTCCGAGTTGGCAAAACGAACCGCAAAGATAGGCATTGCCAATTTGGTGTCCCACGGTGCCGTGGACGACGGAAACTCTCTACGCATTTCTCGGCAACTGCCTAAGACACAGCCGGCCGAATTGTTCAGACTTGCTGATCTGATGCGCTATTGGAATCCGGATTGGACGCTGGAACGCGCTGGATTCGGCGGAGCCGGCGGTGGCATGCCAGGAATTCGGGGCATCACGTACTTGGATGGTGACGTGCTCGCAACATACCCGCGCGATGAAGTACGGGGCGCCGTATTGCTGCGGACCGCCAGGCTTGGTGATCAGCCGCTCTTAAGGTTTGACGCTGGCGTGGATCCCGGCCGAGCCTGGCAGTTGCAGGTTTACATCGACGATGAAAAGGTCTTGGACCAACTCGTCGAAGGGTTGTCTGACACTCGATCTTGGCACGAAATCAGTGTCGACCTTTCGAAATGTAAGACACAACAGGTCGCGATTCGGTTGTACCAACGGGTACTCGTTCCCCATCACGAAGCGGGAAATGCTTACTGGAAAAATTTGACACTGCGTTAGAGAGGTTCGCAGTCATACTAGAAAGCTGTCAGTGCTTCTGGTTATTCTGATCCTCCAGCAGTAGAAACATCTCAGCCGCATGCCATGTGTGCGGAGTTGCTAATTCAGCATTCGTGAAGTCGGGCGAGATCACGGACATGCCGGCATAGTTCGCCTGGCTCGCTTTGACTTCCCAGCTCAGCGGATAATCGCCGGACGATAGTGGCCCCGTGTATTCGCCGCTAAGATGATCTCGAGCCCATGCCAGATAGGGATACTTCATCGCATCGGAGACGGAGAACTCCGGGCCAATCTGGCCGTCGCGAAACGCCCACCAGAATAGTGATGCGTAAGAGTCCTTCATTTTCGGAACGACCGGAGAATCGTCCGGAAGCCCGAGTGATCTCAGCCCGAACTTCAGCCACTTCGTCTGATAGACAGGATGCTCGCCGAAATCTGTCTTGCCCACAATGTAATGACCTTGTCTGAATGACTCAGCCTGTTTCAGCGCCGCAGCCACGAGCGGATGATTGCGGTCAGAAACACAAGAGATCATGTACAGCACCTCGCCCAGATTGTCCGGCTCGCTGGCGCCGGCATTGTTGTGGTCGAAGGGATCGCGCAACGACATGATCCAATCGCGAACCAGGTCCAAGTTCCCCGTTCGTTGCAGCACCATGGCCATCATCGCCCCGTCGCGGTACCACGGTTTGGGGTAAACGAGGAAATTCGGAACTGGCTTGCCTCCCACGATATTGATCAGAATTTCCTGATGCAGAACGCGAAGCACGAGCGGCAAGGGCATGCTAGCGAAATCAGGAAGGTTTATGTGTCCCTGGGCGACAGTGGTTCGCCGACCGTTCTCGTCAATGAACACCCCTGATTCATCCTCGACAATGCGGACTACCCCCTTCCCAGTTTTGATCCACACGGAGTATGCAGGAGGAACAATGATCTCTTGCTTCACTTTCCACTCTCGCAGCAATTTGGCGGACGGCCACGCGATCAGTTTCCCGGATCGATAGATGAACTTTGGCCTGGGCCCCATCCCGAACAGGAAGAAGGGTTGACTCGGGAAATCGAACGAAGGGCGTTCTTGACGCAGTTCCTGCAGTTCAGTGCGGTATTTGGCGAGTAGCAACTGATCTTCCGCAAACGATCGATCGCTTTGCGCGGCGGCTGACGTCATGCTTAGAATAACCGTTGCTACAAACCAGCATGGAAGACGCGATGCTTTGGAGGGGCTATTCACTTGATTGACCTTGTTATGCCGGGCGGTCGGGCGACAGCGGAGTTGCAATACTTTCGCGTGAAGGAACAATTGCCGCAACACCGGTGAACCAGTGCCGCCGCGTCTCGATGAACCCGTACTCATGCAAACCGGTGCGTTCCTCGCGCCATTCGGTTGCTTCCCGGAGCTTCTCAACCCGGTTCAAGAGCCTCCGCTCCATCCAAGACGTTGTGCGTTCCCACTCAAGGAAGCAGAGACCCGATCACTGCGCCAAACAGGAAAGAACTTGAAACCTTTCAAGTAACAGGTAAACTTAGCCGTGCGTCAGGAATGTGTCAAGGAGAAACGAATGCGGTGGGAAACGAGCACGCTAGTTCGAGATTGGCCAAGAATAGAAGCGATTTCATGATTACGCGCAGAGAGTCAGCCCCGTAGTTTGATCCAGAGGGCGGCGGAACTGCGCTCCCAGTGAGTGAGGGTTTGCTGGAACGAGTTCTAAGGGTGATAGCGCAGGTTTTCGCCGTGCTGGACCGGCAGGGCTGCAGTGGTGAGGTGTCATAGCAAGGCCACACGGCAGCTTTAATCAATGGGCAGGGCGTTTCGTTCGGGATTGAAGAGCGGTTCGGAACGCCGTAATGCAGAAGCCCCGAGTGCCCAATCCGCCGATCGCTGGGATTACGACGAAACCGTCACGCAGGCACCCGCGGAAAATTCGTGCTGGTTATTCATTCGGGTACATGGGGCAAATACGAGCAACGTACTCGCTGGAGCGACGCCAAAGTCCAGCGCATCGAGAACCTCCTCCGATTTTGTTGTGGGGCTGATGCGAACCGCTGTCGCACTACGGCGTCAAGAGGAGGATCGCAAGCAGCGTGAGGCCGACGAACAAAAACGAGTACTAGAAAGGGTCGCAGCTCCAGAAAGACATCCAAGAAGAGAAGAAGCTGGCGCAGTTCAACAAAGGGGTTGACGAGTGGGCGCGCCGAGCGTTTGCGACGTTTATAGCCAGGTACGTGGAGAAATCGATCTCGTGGTCGGTGGAAAACAGCCACAAGGGGACCAAGATCTCAATCGATTTCACAAAATGAAAACGGCCCGCGAAATGTTCTAGCATTTTCTAGCAGACAGGCAGGCTGACTCGTGTCAGAATGTCTCTTGTAGCGGGATAACTACGCTCAAGTTACAGAAAACTCCGCAACTTGTTGATAACAAGGTCCCGGCTTAGAGGCAAATATAAAATCCCCCTCCCGGCACCAGAAATAGTTGTTGGAGATCCCTCACGCCGGCAAAAACGGCTCAACTTGATTATCCGCAGGGATCAAAGGCCGATAGCGTTAGATTTTCCCTCCCAGTACCGATACCACTTGTGAAGAGAATTGTGCCGCGGGGCGTCTTCCGAGGGTGTCTTAGGGGCCTAGGGAGCCATCCTCACCCTTTGCTTTCAATAGTTACGAGCCCTAAGATTCCTGTCACGGAAGAGGCATCCTGAAGGCGTCCGGCCGGAACCGCCTCTGGAGGTCAAAACGACTCCGAGAATTCGCTTCAAGGAACTCTCCCAATTTAGCAGGCGCCTTGAATTGCGGAATCGGGTCGAGTTCTTTGAATGCGGAAGTAAATGCGTTGGATAGACTCCACATCGCACGCGCCGCAAATTCCTCGTGCTGCGGATTGAAATACAGGTCGTGAACCCTCCGCGCTAAATGTCTAGGCACTTCAAGCTCGCCCTCGATGAACGCACGGTAGATCGTCAGCTTCGCTTCCTGTCCAGATAGCTGCTGCGCGCCAACCTTCGACCTGCTGCCGCATTGGTTCGAAGTTTCGTTGCATGCGGTCCACACCGATGGAGAGAGCGTCTTCCAGCGAGAAGCGTTTTGAGTGTTTCGCTAGGACTGGGGTAAATACACCTGGGACAATGTTTCCAGGTTGGACACGGAATTGAGCCCCTTGGTTCATGAGTTCAGCTAAGAGGTCTTCTCCTTCGTGACTTATGACCGTCAAGTTCTTTACATCAACGACTAGTTCACGGCTGCCCAAATCAGTGTTCGCGTTGTCATACGCAGTTCTGAGTTCGGTCGTCCAAGGCGGGACGAGTTTTCCTTCGACAACTAACCTTCGCTGGCTTCGCGTGTCCACGATGGAGATCCTCAACATGTAGTCCTCGGGGTTGGCCCTTACCTCAGTTCACGCGCTTACAACCTGGCGAACAGTGGCGTCAGAGACAATCTCCGCCGATCGTGCCGGCTGCAGCGCCCACGAGGTCATCACGAAACCAAGTAAGACGACGGGGAAAAGGATCTTGCCAATGGGATCGCCACTGACCGTGTGAGACAACGCGGCGCCTGTGAGGGTGAAGAACATCCCCGCGTACGCCCACTCCTTTAAGCGCGGATACCTGGGCGAAAGGATTGCGGCGGAACCGAGGAGCTTCCAAACACCGAGAATCGTCGCTAAGTACGCCGGGTAGCCCAAGTGGTTAAGACCGGCGATGACGGATGGCGCACGCAGCAGATTAGCGATGCCAATGGGGATAAGCGAAAACGCTGAAAGCCCAGTCGTCGCCCAGTACAGAACTTTCTTGATTCTGCTGGTCGTCAGAGTAGTTGTTCTTGTTGCCACGATGTCATCTCCTGATTGTTCTCTACGCCAGAAGACAAGGCAAAACGGCTGCCAAACTAAAGAACTTGCAAAATGATGAGGTTGCAGCTTGTACGCGCAACGCACGAGCATCGACAGTCAACACTGTCAATGGACGGTTTGACACGT
>Ga0335070_10006140_pt1 | contig 14148 bp, 16 predicted proteins | sample Lox_Sample_13_FD_206722 | JGI IMG/M metagenome (GOLD analysis project Ga0335070, IMG submission 206722) | Soil microbial communities from Loxahatchee National Wildlife Refuge, Florida, United States - Lox_Sample_1.3 | ecosystem: Environmental > Terrestrial > Soil > Wetlands | place: USA... | reverse complement strand
GTATTCGAAATACAATATGTGTGAACAATCTGCTTAACTGCCTGAACGACAATGTACGAGAATTCGTCAATGCCAGATATGCTTAGCCTAGTCTTCCCACGGCTTTTCCCCTGACCTTGTTTCTGAACTTGCTGCTCTCTTCAGCTAGAGCCTCCATATTTTCTTCCGTAACCATGATGACTTTAGGCAACCTCTCGGGGTAGATCTTGAAGAGCCGACGAACCAAGGCTTGATTGAGTTCGCTCTCCTGCAGCTTAGCTCTGTTCCAACCCTCGACTATGTTGAAGGTCTCCTGTTTTCCAAATTTGATAAACGCATCTGCGAGTACAGAAGTCGTGATACTGTTCTCGGAGAGAACCGCGACTTGAGCATTTTTCACCGCGTACTGATTACCGTTGAAGGACACCGTTAACCCGCCCTTCGCCTCCACCAAGGTGAAGGCATCTCCGTCTGTTATGCTATCGCCGACGTACATGACATCGGCCATCGTGACATCCAGCTTTCGAACCACATCTCTTATCGCCTCAGCCTTCTCACGACCCCCTCGAGGAAGAACCTCATAATACACTCTTCCAATCTCCATCTCAGCAATCTTCTTCCAGAAAAATTCGTCAAGACGTTCAATCGTTTCTCTATGCTCCGGAGTCAGATCGTCCACTGACTGGGCATCAGACGGAACGTCGCAGACAGGCATCTGAATAATCTGTTTCGCAATCTTTTTCAATGTTTGTTTTTCGGTTTCTTTGATGCCGTACTTGTCGAGGCTAACCTTAGTGCAATAAGTGTTTTCGAAAGGAAACCCCAGCTCTTCGCATAAGGCACTCAGATAATGCTCGTAACTCGCGCTGACAATGAATGCAGGAGCTGTGCTTGAAATGTACGTCAACGTGTCTTTGATGCCTTCTATGCAAACCAAGTGCTGGGCAGAAAACTTCCGCATTTTCTCGTCCGTTACGCCGTAGGCTTTCAGAAATGGGAGAATGAGTTTCAACGTGCTTCCAGGCTCATGCCCGGGTTTTCTCGCAACTTCCGTGAGCACATCGTCGTAACTGCTGATAACAGTGAACAGTCGGTCGCCGTTTGGGACGAAGTGCGACGTCAACTCGAATGCGTTATCGTTCTTGGAAATTGGTCCCTCACAGTCTGATATGAAAACTCTCGTCACCGTTGCCGCCTCAACTCTTTCAGATGCGTCATACACTTCTCGATATGCTCTCTAGAAGCAATATCGGTCCTATTCCACAGCGCCCCGCCTTTAATAGCTCTCAAGCCTTCCAGCGATATGTTTCGCGCCTCCTCCAAATCGTCTGCCACACCTACGACAGCCACAGCCCGAGACTTCAAAGCATATGTTTGACCGCCACGTTGCTCCATAGCCCCTGGGTAAACTCGAACACCATCAGCGTACTTACCGGCAATCTTGTACGCGCCAGACAGATCAACAGGCTTACCAAACTCATCTTCCCTCACGAGCTGCGGAAAAGTTTCAGCATAACCACCGTAGCCGGGCGGAACCTTGTACATGACAACCGTCGCTTTCTCTTCAAACCTAAGGCTACTAAGGCTCCCGTCTAAAATTCTGAAACAAATATCCACAAAATCATCCTTCAAGATCGGCAGAACATTAATTATCTCCGGATCTCCCGGGCGACTGTTGTCCTCAAGAATCTTCAACCCTCTGCCTGTATGCATAAACGCCAAGTACAACGGCACACCTCTTAACCCCCAAGGATCCTTCACCTTTTTCCTCCAACCCTCAAAGATTTTCTCCACAACCTCAAGCTCTTTCTCCCGATCCTCCTGGGACAGAAACGGCAACACATCGACGTTATCCTTGTAGCTGCCCATGCCGCCAGTGTTCGGTCCTTTGTCGCCATCAAACGCGCGTTTGTAGTCTCTTGTGTCGGGAAGAGGCACAAGCCGTTTCCCGTCACAAAAAGCCTGAAAACTGGACTCTTCTCCATCAACTTTCTCCTCTACAATGACAGATCCGTATTGAAAGTTGGAAAGAAAATGATCAAACAATCCCTCGAATGTGCTGAAGTGATCTCCCCAGACTCCAACTCCTTTTCCCGCTGTAGGTTTGTCAGGTTTGACAACCGCTTGATTCTCTAGCTCATCAACCCAACTCTGAACCGCACGTCTAACGTTCGCTGTATCTTTGTAGTCTTTAGGGTCGAAAACCTTGAACCGTGGGTTTACTTCCGGCGCAATTTCCTGAAACAGGAGTCGCTGCCGCACCTTACTTTCTTCCAAAGCGTACTCCTTCTTGGGACAAATCAAAGGAATACCCGTCTGCTTCTCCACAACGTCACGCACGCCTTCTATGATGGGCTTCTCCGGACCAATAATTCCAAAATCGATACATTCTTTGTTCGCTTCAGCGAACTTGCAAATCTCATTCACATTCAAGTCAGGTATGACTACGTGTTTGGTGGCTTTTTCCAAGTTGAAGAGGTTCCGCTGCTTGTCCGCAACGTAAAGTTCAGCTTTATATTCTCGGCTTCGGCTGAAAGCGTCAATCATGGCGGTTTCTCTAGAACCGTACGCGACTACAAGTATGCCCACTCTATCCATAATCGGTCTCCTCAACAAGGATTGGTTTGAAACTGTTAATTTGGTTTGTCGCTACGCTTTGGCTGCTTCCTCTATCTCGTAGAGCCTTCCAGTTTCCTGGTAGCCTTCTAAGAACTTTTTCTTCATGACATCAGCTATTTTCTGAGCCAACGGCGTAGGATAGTTTCCTGTTACGCAAGCCGTACAAAGCTGATCTTTCTTGAACCCTATCGCTTTCACCAATCCTTCTAAAGATTGGTAACAGACTTCGTCCGCATCTATAATTTTTGCTATTTCTTTCGCTTCATGCTTAGAGCCAATCAATTGGCTGTACGTTGCCATGTCGATGCCGTAGAGGCACGGTCCGACTATACGTGGAAAAGTCACGAAAAGATACACTTTCTTAGCACCCATTCTGCGCAACTTTTCAACAATTATCCGAGTTGTGTCACTTCGGACGATACTGTCCTCCGTTACTATGATATTTTTCCCCTTAACCTTAGGCCCTAGAATATTGACTTTCCTGTCAATCGTGGAATTGCGGTCCTTACTCAGCAACAGAAAAGCCCTTTCAGTAACGTACCTGTGCCTGCGCGTAGCCCTCTCCCATCTCACCCCAGAAGCTTCGTGAACACCCATCGCTGAATCATCACCCGTCTCAGGGACGGAAAGAATGATATCGGCCTCCTTTACAGGACCAGGATTCTCTTTCACAAGGTTCCTGCCAAACTCTTCACGAATCTCATACACGTACCTGTCATCAAACCTTGAATCAGGCCTTGCAAAATATGCAAACTCGAAAGCACAAAAAGCTTTCCGTTCACCAGTCACCAGCTCATGTCTCTCAAACCCCTCATCAGAAATCGTCACAAGCTCGCCAGGCTCCAACTCAAAGTCTCTTTCAAAACCATTGATGTCCAAGCTTACTGTCTCAGAAGAAAAAACGTACGTTGACTCATCTGGACTATGACCGGCGCAGAGCGGTCTTATCCCATGTGGATCCTTGAAAGCAAAAACTTCCCCCTTCTCCGTTATTCCAGCGACAGAGAAAGCTCCCTCTATCTCTCGCATACAAGCCTTCACCGCTGAAGCCAAATCCTTGCGTTTAACAAGTTCAATCAGAAGCTTATGGCAGATCAGATCCGAATCGCATTCGTACTCGAAGCCTCGAAACTTACTGTCAATTTCCTTCCTCAATTTGAAAGTGTTGACGACATTACCGTTAAACGAAACAGCCACTTTCGATCCGTCCAAAGTCGCCGTGACGGGCTGCGTGCCCTTAATGAGAGACTGCTCATCACATTTCCCAGATGTCGTGTAACGCACGTTTCCGATTCCGATGCTCCCTGGTAAACGTCCGAACCATTCCTCAATGGCGCTTGTCTTAATCTTCGGCACCAAGTCTAAGCTTCTTTGAACATGAAACTTTCCATCCTGATAGGTCAGAAATCCATGTGACTGATGACCCCTATGATTCTGAGCCCTCAAACCCCAATAAATGTAAGGAAAAACTGGTCTATCCTCAAGACTCTTCGCAGCGAACACTCCACACGCGATCTTGAGTTCATCCTGCATGGCTTCCATGTACGCAGAAGCCTTGCTTATCAATTTTTAGCACATTTTTAACTAAAACCCATGATGATTTTTACAGAAACAACGCTAAACAGATCCAACAAAAACTTACAATCGGCTAATGCCCGCACGCTTTCAAACATTGAATACACAATAAGTTGTTTCAATTGAAAAAGACTTAATACATTGGTTTCAATCCATTCGGCGCATGGGTAAATTGAAAGATCTTGAGTTGAAGGTTCTCTCTGAACTCATGAAGAACAGCAGAAGAAGTGACAGAGAGCTAGCCAAGCTGATAGGCGTCTCTCAACCTACGGTAACTAGAGCTAGAAACAACCTAGAGAAAAAAGGACTCATCAGAGAATACACAGTCATACCCGACTTTTCGCGGCTAGGATATGGACTGTTAGCAGTCACTCTTGCAAAAGCAAAACTAGACTCGACGCCTGAACAAATCAAGAAAGCACGAGAAGCAGTAATGCAGTTTGTCAATCGAAACCTAGGTCAGATCATAATGTTCGAGAGACTCCCCGAGATTGGAAGTGTAGTCATATTATCCTACCACCGAACGTACTCTGACTTCAACAACTTCATAGATCCCAGGAACCAAAGCCTCATCGATGTAAGTTCAGCGCGGAATTATCTTGTAGATCTCAATGACGACTCGCGCCTTCAACTGCGTCCGCTCACTCTATCAACAATGGCAAATGAGATTTTACATTCACAAAATAAAGCGGAACAAATGGTCGACCAAGACCAAACCTCATGAAAACCTTCTGGTCCAGGGCTATTCTAGCAGCTCGCGTGTTTCTCAAGGTGTAAGCCTAAACTTGTCTCTTGGGTAAAGCGTCGTTTCCTTTATGTTCTTTCTGCCCGTTAGAACCATAGTTAGTCTTTCAAGGCCTATAGCCCATCCCGCGTGAGGCGGCATGCCGTAATCATACGCTTGCAGGTGATGTTTGAAAGATTCTGGGTTCAACCCTTTTTCTCTCAACCGTTTTATAAGCAGATCTTTTGTGGCTATTCTTGTTCCACCTGAAACCAGTTCGATCCATCTCCACATCAAATCGAAGCCTTCCGAGATCTCGGGCTTATCATCACGAGGCTTAATGTAGAACGCCTTGACTTCCGTTGGCCAATCAACTATAAAGTAAAAGTATGGATGCAACTTTCCAACTGTCCTGAGCGCAGGGGTCGGTATGTCTTCGCCCCACTCAAGGTGTGTTCCATGTTCTTCAAGTTCTCTCAGAATCTCTGAATAGGTAATCCGTTCAAATGGCAGCTCAGGTACTTTCAAATGATATTTTAGCGTCTCAAGCTCTTTCCCGCATTTGTCAGTAATGGTCTTGCAAGTGTACTGGATCAATTGCTCAAGTATCTGCATCACGTCTTCAGCATCCACGAAAGCCTCTTCAATATCTATAGACGTGAACTCGCTCAGATGCCTACGAGTATGCGACATTTCAGCTCTGAAAAATGGTCCCATCTCGAAAACTTTTTCGAGACTCATAACAAGCTCCTCCTTATATAGCTGGGGACTCTGAGCCAAGTACGCTTTCCTGCCGAAGAAGTCCACGGAGAATAAGGCTGCTCCCCCTTCTGTGGCGGAAGCGATTATTCTGGGCGTATGAACTTCTAGAAAACCTTTGTCGAACAGAAAAGTTCGAATCGCTTCAGTGGCTTCATGTTGAATCCTGAAGACCGCTATGTTTCTTTCCTGGCAAAGATCTAGAGCTCTTGCATCCAAGCAGACTTCCAAGTTAGCTGGAGTTTTTCCGCCAATGTCTATCGGCAGCTGTTCAGCCGTGTTGAAGATCCTAATCTCCTTCGGAACCACTTCGATGCCTCTCGGAGTCATACTGGTTTTCTTGACCGTTCCTTTCACGCCTATGCTGAACCTTTTCTGCAGAATGTCAGACTTCGAGAGCACTTCGGGCTCTGCTTTCTTTCGCAGGATGGTGATTTGAATGGTGCCCTCCCTGTCCTGCAAAATCACGAATAGAATGGCACCTAAATCTCGAACTTCTTGCACCCACCCGAAAAGGGTGACTTCCTGTCCGTCCATCTCGGGTTTTACGTCTACTGAATAGTGGCTTCTGAGCCAACCACCCATCGAATCCAAGTTCATAAAGCCCGTCACCGCATAGACTAGTCAGCAAACTCTACTCGTAAGGTAATGTTGCGCACTTTGCTGGCTATCTCCTTTAAAGCGTTTACATCGAACGAGCCGCGTCCACCTCGTTTCCGTCCCAAGATAACCCGCGTCTCCGTGGTACCGTCCGGCAGCCAAATCGTGTTTATCGTCATAATCGTCGCGGGCGCAAACAAATCCTCAAGGAACTTGCGGTTGTCCACCCCGTTCTCAAGTACGCGGATATTTCTTCCAGTTTCCTCACTTAGGGTTTTAATGATTTTTCCGCCATATCCAAGAAGGCGCGCAACGTCACCGGGACCGACAACTATCGCCAAAGTCCTGTCGGTTTCGACGGTTTTGTGAAAATATACGTTTTGAAGAGATGGAAACTTATCCTCCATCGAGAGAAGCAGCCGAGCCACTTTCAAGTCGGTTTCAGTAACTTCTCCAGACTTTACTTTAGCTTGACATTTTTGGCACAGTATACCGCTTTTTAGGCAGAAACTGCAAAGACCCATTTTCAATTGGAGAATGGCCCTCCACGAACAAAGGAGGGGCGGCGGAGCTCTGTCTGCACATCATATATTGTTCTATCGTTCAAGGCAAATCTCAATTGTGCTAACGTTTGAAGGCGAGCCACCCTCTTCTCTGGGTGCCATCTGTTGGGTTCCAATGCCCACTTTCTTGATCTTCACGTCCGGCAGGAATCGACGCCTGACAACTTCGACAACGTCGATTGCTCGACTTATCGATCTTCCTCGGGCTTTAACGGATACTTCTTTTGCTCCGCCGTGAAAGAGGGTTATGCATGCCAGTACATAGTTCATCACTGGCTTATTTCCGATCAACACTGAATTGCTGTCTGACATTGTATTTACCGCCTCGCTCCTAGTTTCAATTTTTTTTATAGGCTCGATAAGGTTCTTTCTCGGCAAATAAATACATTACGGTTTAAATCCATAGTTGATCAAGAGCTCTAATTTGAAACGAAACTGTACAGACCTTTCTCTTGCTAAAAAACTAAATAAACAGTAACATCGTAAACACAAACCTTAACAAAACACTACAAAAGGCGACGATGCTTGGAAACATTGACAAGACGTTCAATACAACTGCTACGGCTTCTATGCGAAAAAGGCAAATCCACAAACACTCACACACTTCACTTGAAACAAGATGAACTGGCGAAACAGCTGGACATAAGCAGGCAAGCCCTAAACGTTCACCTCAGAAAACTCAGAGACCTCAACTTCATAAGAACAGGAAGAGGCTTCATAGACGTAACCGAAGAAGGCCTCAACGCCCTAGGTGTTTCAGCAACTCCAGCGTTCATATTCATTAAAGTCTCGCCTCTCAAGAGAAGCTATGTCTATGAAAAGATAAGAGAGCTTGCCGTTCAGAAAGCCTTCAGAATTGCAGGAGACGTAGACGCCCTAGTCATGACAGAAAGAGAAAAACTCGACGAAACTCTAAAGAGATTAAGCTCCATAGACGGCATACAAGACACGAAATCATACATAGCAATAGAAACCATAAGGTAAGGAGAAAAACCTTGAAATTGTTCGAATATGAAGCGAAAACCATTCTGTCGAAAAATGGCATTCCAGTTCCCCAAGGCGGGTTAGCAGCAGATTCCAGTCAAGCACGCCAAATTGCGTCGCGACTGAAAATGCCTGTTGTAGTCAAAGCGCAGGTTTTGGTTGCAGGAAGAGGCAAAGCGGGGGGCATACTCTTCGCTGAATCTGTCGACGAGACTGTAAATGCCGCAGAAAAACTGTTACAGATTCAGATTAAGGGCATACCTGTAAGGAACGTTTGGATCGAGGAGAAAATCGAGATCAAACGAGAGCTCTACTTCGGGTTAACCACAGACAGATTTCGACAACAATACGTCACTATCGCCTCAGCCTCTGGCGGGATGGAAATAGAAGATGTAGCCTCTAAGAACCCGGAAAAAGTGTTGACAACCCCGATAAGACCTGATTTTGGTTTCCATCCTTTTCAATCCAGAGAAATCGCAAAGAGAATTGGTTACTCGGGCCCGCAGATTTCAGAGTTAGGCAGAATCCTTGAGAAACTGTATCAGGTCGGAATGGAGTTTGACACTGAACTTATTGAGATGAACCCTTTGGTTGAAGCCTCCGACGGAAAATTCTATGCGGCGGATGCCCGCATGATAATCGATGACAATGCCTTGTTCCGTCATCAAGAATACAAGAAAAAGCTTTTGGAAGGGGAAAGCGAGCTTAGCCCACAGGAACTTGAAGCAGTGAAAAACGATTTGGCTTATGTCAAGCTTGACGGAGACATTGGAATCATCGGCAATGGTGCAGGTCTCGTCATGGCTACGCTTGACACAATTCAATATTACGGCGGAAAACCTGCCAACTTCCTAGATGTGGGAGGAGGAGCCCCGTCAGAGAAGACAGCGCTTTCCCTCAAAATAGTCCTGTCAGACCCGAAAGTAAGAGTTCTTTTCATAAACATCCTAGGCGGAATCACGCGGTGCGACGAAGTTGCCAAAGGAATACTTGAAGCCAAAGACAAAGTCGGCGTCACCAAGCCGATGGTTATCAGGCTTATGGGAACCAACGAAGAAGAAGGAAAACAGATCCTGACGGACGCAGGCATCGACGTGCTCGAGAGTATGGAGGAAGCGGCTCAACGAGCAGTTGAGATATCCAAAAAGGGGGGAAGGTAACTTGGGAATAATAATTGATAAAAATACTCGCGCAGTCGTCTGGGGCATAACTGGAACGCAAGGACGATTCCACACTAAACTCATGCTTGAATACGGAACCAAGATAGTAGCAGGCGTAACGCCTGGAAAAGCAGGAACAAAAATTGAAGAAGTTGAAGTGTACGACTCAGGAAAAGAAGTCCAAGAGAAAAATCATGCTAACGCCGCAATAATCTTCGTACCAGCGCCATTCGCTGCAGACGCGTCTCTAGAAGCCCTCGAAAACGGCATGAAAACCATAATTATAATAACCGAGCACATCCCAATCAAAGACGCAATAACCGTCATGGCTTACGCGAAAAAAGTTGACGCAACAATCATTGGACCCAATACTCCAGGAATAATCACGCCAGATGCCTGCAAGCTTGGCATCATGCCTTCACACATTTTCAAACCCGGCGGAGTCGGCATGGTCTCCAGAAGCGGGACCCTCACTTACGAAATCGCAGCTGGACTTACAAGAAAAGGTCTGGGCCAGTCCACGTGTCTCGGACTTGGAGGCGACCCCATAACCGGACTAAACTTTATTGATGCCCTAAAAATGTTCGAGACTGACCCACAGACGAAAGCAGTCGTGCTGATAGGGGAAATCGGAGGGAACCTCGAGGAATTAGCAGCGAAATACATCAAAGATAACAGATACCCTAAACCCGTCGTCGCATTCATAGCAGGACGTAGCGCACCTCCAGGAAAACGCATGGGACACGCAGGCGCCATCGTTATGGGCAAGGCAGGAACCGCAGAAAACAAAATCGAGGCACTAAGAAACGCCGGAGTAAAAGTCGCAGAAAAACCCAGTGATGTGTCCGAACTCTTAGCCAACACCGTCAAAACATAGCCGAGTCCCAAGATTTCAAGAGCGATTATATTGAAACCTTTTCAGAAAAAGTTGGGAAAAGGTATATTTGACTGCTGGATGTTTCAGTCTTAGCCACGCAGAGTGAATGTCAAATGCCGATACTTGACCCTTTGAAAAAGACTCTTGCTCAACAGCACCGCCTATACGTGAAGATATGCCGACAGTGTGGCGCACGAAACGCTGGTACCTCTGTAAAATGTAGAAAATGCCACAGTAAGAACCTGCGATGGAAGAAACGTGAAATAGTAAAATAAAGTCTTTCTTTCTTTGCTTATTACAAGATTCTGTAAAGACTCTCGATGTTGAAAGCTGTGTTAGCGCAGCCGTTCTTTATCAGAGGAACAGTTTGGGCGCTTATGTTCACAGCCCCCGAGGTGTCGATTCCGATCTTAAGTTCTTCTCCGCAGGCTACACCCACTATACCTTCGTAACGGTGATTCTTGAGTATCTTCTGAAGACACGATCCTCCGGGCAAAATGTAAACGTCGTAGCCTTTTTTCTTTGCTAACGCTTCAGCCTTTCCAACCTGACAATCTGGACTGCAATGTGCACATATGTAGGACGGCAAAGAAGCATCGAAAGTTGCTTTGCAACGGTTATCCATGTATTTTCGTGAACAGTGAGGAAGCATCAGCGCCCTGCTCTTCGTCTGCATGAACTTCTCTCGTTCCATCAGGTTTCTTGCTTGCATGTCAATGAGATCTTCCAACAATATCACAGCGTCAGACAGGTTCAGTCCGGTTGCTTCTTGAATCTTAAACCTCTTTATCATGTCCTGAGCCTTCTTGCCTACTTTCCTGTGCATTCCTCTCTGATAGGCAGCTGACGCAACCTCAGTAAAGAAGAAACGTGAAATCCTGGAAAGATCAAATGTGAACCTATATGGCATAGTGAAACATTGGAATAACAAACCTTTAAGATTAACTATCACAATACTAAGGATTTATCAACGAACTGGATGCTCGGGAATTGATCTAGAAATGACCATGAAACCTGATAAGACAACAGACAAAACTAAGACAACAGCTGCACAGCAAACAGTCACAAGCCTAGACTTGCTGTGCGTCGATGATAAAGAAGCATGTGATGTGCTCTCATACATGCTGCTTGACCCGAGAAAGCTCGACGTATCCATGGATGAAGCAGCTGAACAAGCAGAAAAAGCGGAAAAATCCAAAGACCTGATAAACGCTCGGAAATGGTATGAAGTCGCTGGCGGTCTCGCATTATATGAAGGAGATACAAGAAAAGTCGACGAATACTATTCCGAAGCAAAAAGAGTCTCCGGCGTGAACTATCCGATACTCAGAAACCCAGACAAAGCTGTGGCCAAAGCACAAGAATACTACAAAAAGTACTTACATGAAGAAAAAGAGTAGCAGTTAACCCAGGAGAACTGGACGACTCGGAAGATTCTACTATCCTATTCTACATCCAAGCATAAGCCATTATTACGAGTTTTTCCTCGAAAGTTTGAATCTAGGTCCAGTGTCTACCCCTTCTCGACTCAACATTTTTTTCAAACTTCCTATTTCTTCCATTAACATTAGCCGCTCAGTTTCCATTGCGCTTATCTTGTCACCAATATTCACATGTTTGGGCACTGGCTCCGCCCCTAATGAGATTGGTTCTTCAACGGGTTTCTCGATCTTTTTTGGTTCGGATAGTATAGTTTCAGATTCTACCGTACTTCTGAAACGGACTCCACAGTTTGGGCATGAGTAAATCCCCACGAGACGCTGGGGTGTATCTGCTTTCAATTCTTCTCTGGAAGGAATTGTCCAAGATTTTTCAGGTGGATTCACCACTTCAGATCCGCATTTGGGGCAAACCACCAAAGATGATTATCCTCCCAAGTTATTACTGTGGACTTGAACTAAAATGCTTTCACAAAGTGGATGAATCTCAGTTACAGCTGGCGCGTGCTATGTGTATGGTTCAAAAAAAGGGAAGGAGTTTAGAGTGACATTTGGAACGTTAGTCGTTCCACGAGTTCTTTGTATCGGTTTCTTATGGTAACCTCGGTTACTTGGGCTATTTCGGCTATTTCTCTTTGAGTTTTTCTTTCTCCAGTAAGTACAGAGGCGATGTAGCTTGCTGCTGCCGCTATTCCTGTTGGACCCCGTCCCGAAGTTAGCTTCAGCTCTTTTGCTGCTGCTAGAATCTTATGGGCTATTTCTTCAACTTTCCCCTGCATAGTTAGCTGGTTTGAAAACTTTGTTATGTATTGGCTTGGCTTTAATGGTGGAATAGAATAGTTAAGCTCTTTGATTAAGAACCGGTAGCTACGGCCAACTTCTTTCTTGTTGACGCTTGAAGCTTGGGCTATTTCCTCTAGTGTTCTTGCGAGTCCGCATTGTCTGCATGCTAAGTAGATAGCTGCGGCCGTTACGCCCTGAATTGATCTTCCTCGTATCAGTCTTTCCTTCACTGCTTTGCGATAGATGACTGATGCTGTTTCGAGAATGCTCTTTGGAAGGTTAAGGTTGTTAGCGATTTTTGTTATTTCCGACAGGGCGAACGCCAAATTTCTTTCAGTTGCATCAGAAACTCTTATTCGTCGTTGCCATTTCCTGAGACGATATACCTGCGCTTTCTGTCCTGGAGACAGACTTTTTCCGTATATGTCTCGGTCGTGCCAATCGATCATCGTTGATAAGCCTTTGTCGTGAATGGTGTATGTCAAGGGAGCGCCTACACGTGTTCTCTTAGTCCGCTGTTCATCATCGAAAGCTCTCCATTCTGGACCTCTGTCAGTTATTTTCGCCGCTAGAACGAAGCCACAGTTCATGCATACGAGCTCTGCACATTCGTAATCGCGCATAATCCTTGTACTGCCGCATTCTGGACAGCTTTGTACCTTCACATGCTCAGGAGTCTGCGTAGGGATTGCAGAAGAAACAGAATTCGTTGTTAATTCTTCTCCGTCGTCCATTTTCTGAGCTTCTCCTTTCTCCTTTTTGAGGGGAAAACGTAAACCGGCCTGTCAACGAGCCTAGGAGGGTCACGAATCGAAACAGCTATGGTTGCGTAAGGCGAAGACACTGGACCGATTATGTCGACAACTTTACCGACACGCTTCAAATCCTCATCCACCACGTCCTCGCCGATCCTGGGCACGTTCTCAATCTTTGCAACAGCATTACGGGAAGGAGTGACGTGAAGGATTAGGCCTAATCGCTGCAAACTTTTGAAGTCCCCTCACGAAAAGCAAACAGCTTCAACCATGCAGCCTATTTAAACCTTTCTACAACCAGAAAATTACGCTCAGAAAAGTCAAGCCAAAAAAGCCCAGCTCGCAAAGAACTCCGACTTGTTCAAGTTTCAAAGAGTCACGTCTTCACCGCAAGAATCTACACAGGAAAATTAAGTCAATTCAATGAAAACCAAAGACTAAACAAAAATGGTGGCTGTTTGAAACGTCGACAAATAAAAGATTGAGAAAGGAGATTGTTAAGATCTTCTCTTTCTTTCAGGTTTTGGCGTTTCCGGCGGGTTGTTCTCAGGTTTTTCTTCCTGTGTTTTTTCTTCTGTAGCTGGTGGTTTTTCTTCGACAGTCTTTTTCTCTTCTGCCTCCATTTCAATAGTAATGTCCTCGATTGGTTTCGGAGGAGGCGTTGTAGCCATTGTCCAACCTATCCATGCGCCTATCGCTAGAATCGCTATGAAAGCTATGAATACAGGAATTGCAACTAGTGTAAACGCGACATGCCACACGCCTGGGTCTTTTACGTATCCCCAGTAGAAAAGTCCCAAAGTGTAAAGAACGCCTACCACAACGCAGACTAGGCAGATTAGTCCGCCTATACCTTGATCTTTGCTAACCATCCAATTTTCACCACAATATTAGCCCTTTTTACGTCCTTAGACTTTTTAAGGTTTACCGTGCACTTCCCAATTTGTTAGGTCGTTCCAGCTTCCCACGTCGTCAGATACCGTTTCTGCTCCATCGTCAGCTTGTCTATCTTGACCCCCATCGCTGCAAGCTTTAGTTTCGCCACATTCTCATCTATGTTCTGAGGAACGGAGTAAACTCGTGGGTGCATATTGTCTTTTTGCACAAGATATTCGACGCATAAGGCCTGATTCGCGAAGGACATGTCCATGACTTCTGACGGGTGACCTTCAGCTGCTGCTAAGTTCACTAATCTACCCTCAGCAAGTAGATACAGTCTTCTTCCATCCTTAAGCGTGTACTCGTCCAAGTTGGGTCTTATAGTCCTCTTTGACACGGAGAGTTCATCAAGGTATTTCGGGTTGACCTCAACGTTGAAATGTCCACTATTC